>LSQX01243758.1_pt2 | contig 18048 bp, 18 predicted proteins | sample 654561 | NCBI WGS metagenome assembly LSQX01 (sample SAMN04489861, study PRJNA283612) | anaerobic digester metagenome | isolation source: 4 biogas reactors fed with cattle manure at either 37C or 55C with and... | place: Denmark: Kongens Lyngby | collected 2014
TAGCGGGAGCCTCACTTTTACCTGCACCGCATTATCCACCACTTCCCTGACAAAACTCGGATATCGGTTGTCGTAAGAAAAATGCTTGAATTCCCGGCCCTCGATGCCTGTTACTTGGAGCGTTTCCGGAACGGGATTAGTGAATCGGAGATTGCAGACGGATTCGGGGATAATGATTCTTTTGTAAGAAGATTTTTCTACGTAGCAATAAGCGAGATAGATTTGTGCGGATTTTTTGTCAAGCTTGGGGAAATAGTAGCTCACGCCATTTGCGAAATAGTTCGGAAGGTTCATGGGATTGGTGACTGCTTTGCCCAAATAAAAGTGCTCGCTTTCCTCACCCTCATACTTCACCAAGGGAACGACGGTGTTGTCCTGCCACTTCCCAAAAACAAGTTCGACAGGCTCCCGCTCCCCGTTCTCATAGACATGCTCAGCTTTGTAATAAGAAAGCGGGAAGGAGTTGGCATGGGACAGGTCCAGAGCTTCCGGAACGGCATTTGTCAGTTCGATTCCCAGGTAATTGTTTTTGCAGGGGACGGAAAAATCAAAAACGGAGGGTTTGGAGCCTTCGTCATGGTAAAAGGTGCAGCTCATCGAAACCGGAATTTCTCCGTCCCTTCTTTGATTGGGAATCTGCAAGCGGACCGTCCGTTCCCCTTCCTCCCCCTGCGCATCGCCGACGCGGAACCACGATGAGAATTTATCCGTATCGCTTGGAAGGAGAGTTTCGTCCGAGTAAACGAGGGCGGTGAAATCATAGGTGCCCCCGCCCTTCACCTCCTGCACGGGTCTTCCCATCCGCATCCCTGATTTCGATGTCGATCCGGTTGGGATAGCCTCCGGCCCGGACATTTAAACTGAATTCATCCCTGACATTGTACAGGGTGGAATTGATTGTGACGTGGTAGACTCCTGTTTTCTTGAATTGATAACCCAAATATGCGCCTTTCGCATACGAAAAAAGGACCTGCGACTCGTAGGGATCATCTTCGTGCCTGACATAGATTAATATATGCTTTTTGTCCCTTTGCCCAAAATCAAGCAGATTGAAATCAACATAATCATACAAATGGAAACCCTTTTCGCTTTCATCCTCGGGGTTCCTGTATTCCTCGTTGTAATTGATCGCCCCGTAGTCAAACACGGTTTCCGGATCCGGTTCTTCTGCGGGAGGAGCGGGATTTTCGAAAGGAAAGCAGCCTGACAAAAGAAAAACAAGAGTTAAAAATCCGATTGTTTTGATGGTTTTTATGGGCATCCCTCCTACATGGGCTTGTTTATATATTCCAGCGCGGCTTTCAGGATTGCTTTGTCGCTGTCGAAGGTGAGCAATTCATGAGCCTCATCGGCCTTGAGAAAATAGATTTCTTCAATCTCTTCCTCCTGTTTTCTATAATCCCTGTTCCTCGCTTTTGCAACAAAAAACACCACTTCCTTGAGGCAGCCCGGATAGGGGGAGTACTCAACCGTTTTTCTGAAGCCCGTGTCCAAAACAACTTCGAGGCCCGTTTCTTCCCGGATTTCCCTGATGGCGGTTTCCGCTTCCGTCTCAACCCCTTCCATGTGCCTTTTCGGAAAGGAATAATGGCCCTGTTTCATTTTCTCGATCAGAATATATATATTTTCTCCATCCGGAAAATAGACGACCGCGCCCGCGCTTTTTTCGCGGATCATGCTAGAGACCTTCCCTGACATAATTCGGAAGCGCGAAAGCGGCCTGATGGACTTCTTTGTTGTAATATTTCAGTTTGAAACTTGCCAGGAGCTTTTCGTCGCCCCTGAATTCCGGATGGGTTTTTTTCGAAGCATATCCGAAAAGCCAGTGCCCGCTCGGATAGGTCGGTATGAATGCTTGGTAGATGGTTGCGATCGGAAAGAGGGGTTTGAGTTTTCTGTGGATGTCCCGCATGGACGCCCTCGTGTCGTCAAAATAGGGGCTTTCGTGCTGGTTGATGAAAATCCCCTCATCGGAAAGCAGGCGTTGGCAATTCTTATAAAATTCGTTTTTATAAAGCGAAAGCCCGGGACCGGAAGGATCGGTCGAATCGACGATGATGAGGTCATAGGTTTTCTCCGCTTTCTCCACATATTCGATCCCGTCCGCAAACATAAGGTGGACTCTCGGATTATCGAATGCATGCGCCGTGAGCGGCAAATACTCCCGGCAGACGCGCACGACTTCCTCGTCGATTTCCACCATGTCGACCTCCACATCGGGATAGCGAAGTAGTTCCCTCACCGTGCCCCCGTCCCCGCCGCCGATGACCAGGACTTTTCTGATGGCGGGATTCGCGTTCATGGGAAGATGGGCAATCATCTCATGGTAGATGAACTCGTCCCTCTCGGTCAGCATGATGTAGCCGTCCAAAGCCATGAATCTGCCGAATTCATACGAATCGTAAATGTCAATTTTCTGGTACTTGGTTTCCTTGGAAAAAACATGTTTCTTGATTCTGACCGACAGTTTTACATAATCGGTCCAATATTCAGTAAACCATCCCATCCTCTCACCTCATTTTCGGAATGTTCATTCCGTAAAAAATTTCCACCATTTCCTGGTTGATCTGCTGCTTGATGCATTCCTTCTCGCTTTCTGAGAGGCTGTCGGCATCGATGTTAAACAAATAATTGTCAAGAACGAATTTCTTAAGCATCATTTTCGTATGGAAAATATTCGTGTGCGCGAGGTTGACGTCCATGGTCGTGTATTTTTCCAAAATTTCGGGGCAGATGAAATCCTGGATCGAATTGATGCCGTGATCCAGATAATGTTTTTCTCCGTCGAGGTCCCTCGTGAACCCGCGGATGCGGTAATCGATGATGATGATGTCGGAGTCAAATCTTTCGATCAAAGTGTTCAAAGCTTTCAAAGGAGAAATCTCACCGCAGGTCGAAACATCAATGTCGACCCGGAAAGTGCTGATGTCATTGTCGGGATGGGCCTCGGGATAGGTATGGACCGTGAGATGGCTTTTGTTTAAGTGGCCGACAAGATCCTTTTTTAGCGGTAGGATTTCCTCCTCCGCAATCATCACCGTCACGCTTGCTCCCTGCGGTTCATAATCCTGCTTCGCGATGTTCAAAATCTTTGCGTCGATTATCTCCGCAACTTCCGTCATGATTCCCGTCAACCGCTCGCTGTTATATTCCCTATCTATGTATTCGATATAACTTTTGCGTTCGGAATCGTCCTTTGTGTAACAAATGTCGTAAATGTTGAAACTCAATGTTTTCGTCAAATTATTGAAACCATAGAGTTTGAGCTTCCTTCTCATTTTCAACTCCTTTCTTTTATTTAAATAAGAAAAAATGGGTTTTAAGAACCCGTCGTTTCCGAAATCTTGGCTTCTATTTCTTTATAGAAAACATCCAAGATGCCGCGATACCTCGGTTTCCAGGGTTTGTTCCTCCCACAATAATGGATGATTACGGAATTTTTCCTCACCCAATCAACGTCGTATTTCTTTTTGGTCAAAAACCTTTCCCGCATCAAAATGCGGTCGCTCAGATTGTATTTCAGATAATCAACCAATTTAACCCTGTCTCCGTAAAGACCGAAGATGATGTCCTGATCGGGGAGCGTCAGTAAAAATTTGTATTTCTCGATGAAATCATAAACATCTTGGACATTCTGTTCTTCCCTGAGCTTTTCGATGTTCATCAACAGGACGCCGGTGTTCAGATAATGGGAATTCTTTTTCGCTTTGCATCGGATCCTGTTCAGATTCCTGAGGAAATTCCTGACATGGGTAGCGCCGACAAAATAAGCGTCCCCAAAATCGGTCCCGTACAATTCCTGCAAACAATTGATGACGACGATGTCGGAATCCAAATAAAGGATTCTACTGACCGATTCCGGAAGAACCTTCGCAGCAAACAGGCGGTAGTATATTTCCAATGGATATCTTGAGGACGTCGGAGCTCCCTGCAAGAGCGAATCGTCGAAAAAAAGGTGATGGAAGCACACTGCATCGCTATCTATTCTTTTCTTTAATTCTTCCAGATCAAAATCGGTCAAATCCTTGGAAATCACATAGAATTCGAAATTGACTTTGGGGTTTGAAATAAGCATTGAATGGATCAAAACTTCCAATTGACGCAAATAATTGCGGTTTAAAGTAACCAAAATATTCATAAAAACCTCTTCAATGGCATTTTAAGCCCTTTACATTATTATAAGCAAGCTGCCCGGAATTGTCAACACTTGCCAGCCAACAAAAAAAGCGCCCCTTTCATGAGGGAATCGCTTCTTCATTCTTCTTCCATCATATTTACGAAAATTTCCGCTATCTCCGGATCGAATTGCGTGCCGGCATTGTTTCTGATTTCCGAAAGCGCCTGCTCCTTGCTTAGGGCTTTCCGGTAGGGTCTGTCCATCATCATCGCGTCATATGCGTCCGTGATCGCAATGATGCGGGCAAGGAGGGGTATTTCCTTGCCTTTGAGTCCGCGCGGATAGCCCCTTCCATCCCATCTTTCATGGTGGGAAAGGATGTATTCCGCGACCGACACCAGATCGGGCGAAGCCATGGCAATCCGGTACCCGATTTCCGGGTGCTTTTTCATTTCCCGCCATTCTTCCCGGTTGAGTTTTCCGGGTTTGTTTAAGATTTTTTCGTCGATCCCGACCTTGCCGATGTCGTGGAGCATCGCAATCAGAGCCAGTTCGTCCAATTGCTGCTGCGTGAGATTGAGCCTCTTTCCGAGCCTCTGCGCCAATGCTTTGATCCTTTCCGCATGCTCCTCAGTCTCCTGGCTCTTCGCATACATCGTCGCCGTAATCGAGGAAATGATCGAACTGTGGGAGCTTTCCCTCTGCAATAGTTTCCGCTTGTACATGTGGTCTTCCGCTATCTTATAGACGGAGGAAAACTCCATTCCCGGCTTGTCCTTCGTTCCGTAGCCGAGGGCGAGATTGATTTTATAGGCATCTTCGGAAATGCTTTTGTTGTATTCGCTGATGATGTTTTGGAGCTTCACCATCGTGTCATGGGCCTGAGAGAGGTTCGTTTTCGGCAGGAGAATGCCGAACTCATCCCCTCCCGTCCGCGCCAGGATGTGTTCCGGTTTCAAGCCCTTCGCGAGCAATTTCGCGGTGGTCTGGATGATTTTGTCTCCTTCCTGATGCCCCATGGCATCGTTCAAGAACTTCAGGCCGTTGATGTCACCGACGATGAGCGACAGGGGATAGTATTTGGGTCTGTCGTATTTTTTGACTTGCATGTCAAAATAGATGCGGTTGTAAATGCCGGTGAGACTGTCATGGAAGCTTAGGTATTCGATTTCTTCCTGTTTCTGTTTTTGTTCGCTGATGTCGATGACCAAACCCTCCAAGGCTTCCACTTCGCCCAGGATGTTGTAGATCGGCTGCCCCTGTTCCAAAACCCATTTTTCCCGGCCGTCCGCCGTGATGATTGGGTATTCATAGCGGAAGGACCGGTTTTCTTTCACTGCTTCGACCCAGGCATCCCAAATCCTCTTCCTGAATTCCGGCCTGATGATGTCGTTGTATGTCAGGTCGCGGTTGTTGATGAAACTTTCGGAAGGATACCCCGTGAGTTCCAGACAGCCGTCGGAGACGAACTGCATCGTCCTGTCACGGTCGAATTTGCAGCGGAAGGCCATCCCCGGAAGGTTCTGAAGGAGCACGGATTTGCTGCGCTCCGTTTCCCTGAGTTCTTTTTCAACTTCGATTCTGTTCGTGATGTCGAGGATTGTCACCACCGCGCCCACGATTTCCCCGTTGTGGTATTGGGGGAAGGTAAAATACTCGCCGACGAAAGTCGTCCCGTCCTTCCTCTTAAATATCTCCTTTTCCGCAAAACTCCGGAAATCATCCCGGTATATTTTCTGGAGGCAATCCTCGTCCTCGTAATAAAACAGGGATTTGAAATTCTTGGTGAGGACTTCTTCCTGGCTTTCATAACCGAAGATTCTCAGGAAGGATTTGTTGCAGAAGGTGCAGTTACCGGCAAGGTTCATTCCGAAAATCGCTTCGGCGGTGGAGTCCAAAATCAACTGCAACTGTTCCTTGCTCTTCCTGATGTTTTCCTTCGCGGCAATCCATTCCGTGACGTCCCGGGCAATGCCCATCAAGCCCTGAACGGACCCGTCCTCTCCCACCAGGAGTTGGATCATGTGCTCGACGATCACTTCCGTTCCGTCCTTCCGCAAATGGTGGATGTCGATGGTCACAGCCTGATCCTTCTTCGATTTGAAATCCTCAAACAACCTAACGACGCGTTCATAGGATTCCGGAATCATTATTTCCTTCAATGAAGAAATCATCATTTCTTCGGGAGAATAGCCGAAAATCTTTTGGCAGGAAGGGCTGATGTAGGACAACTTCAAGTCGGTGCCGAGAATCCAAAGGCAGTCGTTCATGTTGTTGACCATGGTTTTATAGCGCCCGCTCGCATCAAGCAAGGGGTCATTGATGTTCTCGATCTCGACCAAAATCGTGACCAAATAGTTCGGTCTGGGCAGATAATGCTGCAGGTTGTAATGCTTCTTGGTCGTCGGGAAATATTTCAAGTTCTTCTTTGAACCGCTTTTTCTCCCTTCCAGAAAGGATTCCTTCACTGCCTCCAGATAATATCTGGTTTCATCGCCCAAAGCGCTCGCCTTCCTCCTGACCATTTTCTTCCGGTCAAGATTGACGATCTTTTCGAAAATGCTGTTCGCATCCAAAAAAATCAAATCCCGGAGCGCGTTTTCTTGATCATAAATCAACCTTTGGTAAACATAGCCCAATGTCCCGCTTTTAATGACATTTTTAAAAAAAGAATTCCTCATCCCTAACACCGGTCCATGCAAATTTACCTTATTATACCATAAAATCCGCCTTCAGTCACATTTTTTTCCAAACTTTGCTATTTATCGATGAGTGTCAGGATTTCTTCGGGACGATCCACCATATAATCCGGGTCAAAACCTTCCAAAAACTCCCTGTTCTTGAAACCCCAACTGACGCTAACAACCGGAATCCCGGCGCCTCTCGCGGTCAGGATGTCCACATCGGAATCGCCGACATAGAAGAGCAGATCCTCGCCCTTTTTCAAACCCAACCTCTCCAAAGCCGCATCAACCGCATCGGGAGCGGGTTTTGGCCGCAAACCCGGACCGGTCCCGACCGCGACTTGGATGTAACCCGAAAAAAATTCATTTACCAATTGGTCGACGCCGTATTGGAATTTATTCGAAACCACGCCCAGAAGGACATTCCGCTTCTTTAATTCACCAAGCAAAGAAATGATTCCCGGATAGGGCGCGGTATGATTGTTCAGGTTTTCCGAATAATGTTTCTTAAAGAGAGCGAAAACTTTCGAAAACTCAGCTTCCGAAACTTCATGGGGCAGGGCCCTCCGCATCAGCATTTCAATGCCGTTCCCGACAAAGCTCCTGATCTCCTCCCGCGTCCGCAGGGGATAGCCGTATTCTTGCAAGGCATGATTCACGTTTTCATGCAAATCCTGAAGCGTGTCCAGCAATGTGCCGTCAAGATCAAAAATTATTCCTGTTTTTTTCATCAGTTCACCTCATGTTTTATTATTATACCAAAAAAGCAAAAACTAAATGAAAAAGCGTTCCCTTTCGGAAACGCCAACTGGAGCAAGTAACGGGAATCGAACCCGCATCTCCGCCTTGGGAAGGCGGCATAATAACCATTATACGATACCTGCAGCCCAGTATATTATATATCTTTTTCCTGTATTTTGTCAAGAAAAAAAGGGCTTTCGCCCTTATCTTGCACCTGGTTCGAAGGGAATTCCGCTCGCTTTCGGCGCTCTTGATTTTTTTGATGTCAAAGCCAGAGCAACCATCGTCGCGACGTACGGAATCATGTGAATGATCTCGCGTGGATTATCAATTCCCATTTTTTGTAAGAAATCTGCGAAGGCGTTCATGAAATCAATCGCAAAGTAAGCGAAAGCCATCGCGGAGAAAAAGCCGAAGAAAAGCGCGGAAAATAAAATTCTCAGCGGTTTCCATTGTCCGAAAATCATCACCGCAAGCGCCAGGAATCCGAATCCGTGAACAGTCCCGTTGAAACCGACTGTCGTGGGAATGATGTACGCAACGCCCCCGAGGCCACCGAGCGCGCCGGAAATCAAAACTCCGTACCAACGCATGCGATAAACATTGACGCCCAGGGATTGCGCTGCATGTGGGTGCTCGCCGCAGGCGCTGAGCCGCAATCCGAAACGCGTTTTCTTCAAAACGACAATCGCAATCAAAAGAATGATGATTCCGATGTAGGTTGAGATGTAGACATTTTTGAAGAACATGTCCCCTAGGACGGGTATTTTACTGAAAAGCGGGACTTCTTTGATGGAAGGAATTTTCCCGAACTCAACGTTTTTCGTTGAGTTCGGGTTCGTCGATCTCGCGATGAAAACCACGAGCGCAACCGACAGGAGGTTCAGGGCCGTCCCGCCGATCGTTTGGTCAGCCTTCATGTTAACCGAAGCAAACGCGAGGAGCGAAGCAAAAATCATGCCCGACACGGCGCCGAGGATAATCGCAAGAATGAACTTGAGCTGGGGATTCGCACTAAAGAATTCGTTTCCCCGCACCGCGGCAAGGAACATGGCACCTGTAAAAGCGCCGATGATCATGATCCCTTCCAATGCGATGTTGATGACGCCGCTCTTTTCCGAAAACATTCCGCCCAAAGCAACAATCAACAAAGGAATCGCAAAGTTCAGGGATTGTTGGAAAACATGGTAGAAAGTTTCCATGCTATGCTTCCCCCCCTTCCGGCTTCAATTCGTCCGCTTCAAGTTCAGCTTCCGTCCTCTTCCTCTGCGCGCGTCTTTCAAAAAATAATCTGATGACAAGCGAGAACGCGCTGAAGTAAATGATGACGCCGATGATGATGTCAATGATTTCGATCATGACCAAGGATTGTACAAAGAACCCGCCCCGCTGAATGTAGGTGATGAAGAGCGCGGAAAAGATGATGCCGACCGGATTCGAAAGCCCCAAGAGCGCGACCGGTATTCCGTTGAACCCTTCCGGAGCGAGCATTTCTTCAACAGTAAGGGTGTTTCCGACGTTATGCGCTCCGGGAGCGATCATTTTTAATGCGCCGCCCAAAGCCGCCAAAGCCCCGGCGATGGCCATCGAAAGAATGATGGCTTTCTTTTCGTTGATTCCGGCATAGCGGCTGGCGTGACGGTTGTAGCCGACTCCCTTGAGTTCAAAACCGAATTTCGTTTTATTTAAAATGATGAACATTGATATCGCTACCAAAATGGCAATCAAAAACCCGATGTCGGCGCGTGAGCCGGGAAGGATTTTGTCCATTCCGAATTTCGGAAGGAAGGCTTCTGTATTGATTTTATGGGTTTCGGTCCGCGCTTGGTTGTAAACCGTTAAGTTGCTCTTTATCAACAGATTCGTGAGATACATCCCTATGTAATTGAACATGATTGAAGTGATGACTTCGTTCACATTAAAAATGGCTTTGAAAAAGCCGGGAATGAATCCCCAAAGCGCCCCCGCTAAAATTCCTGCCGCGAGCGCCGCAACCCATTGGAAACTTCCAAGCCCGCCTCCGTAAAAGGCAACCATCAGGGCCGCATATTGCCCGACCATGAATTGGCCGGCGGCACCGATGTTGAAGAGGCCGGTTTTGAAAGCGAAACCAACCGACAAACCCGTGAGCAGGATTGGGGTTGCATAATAGAACCAATCGCCGATTCCGATTAGGACCGATGTCGGATCCCCGAATGCGCCCGCCAGAATGCCGCCGAATGCCCGAAAAGAATTTCTGGGGTTGAAAATCAAGAGAATCAATAGGCCTGCAAAAAGCCCGATCAGAACGGAAACCAGAACGGAAACAAAAATCTTGAAGCTGTTTTTCTGCGGCAATTCCTTGAAAAAGGTTTCCGTTTTGGATAAAGCGTTCTTGACAAATCCGCGATCAGGCATGATAAGTACCTTCCTTTCCGCCGGTCATGTAAAGACCAAGCTCAAGCTCGTCGGTCTCCTTGGGATCAAGTTCCGCGACGATTTTCCCCTCGTACATGACGAGGATGCGGTCACTCAAACTCAGAACTTCGTCGATTTCCAGGGAAACAAGCAAGACCGCCTTGCCCTTATCCCGCTCTTTTACAATCTGGCCATGGATGTATTCAATCGCCCCGACATCGAGGCCCCTCGTGACCTGCACGGCTACGAGCAAATCCGAGCCCTTGTCGATTTCTCTGGCGATGATGGCTTTTTGCTGGTTTCCTCCGGACATGCTCCGGGCAAGCGTCGCGCCCCCCTGACCGGCCCTGATGTCGTACTGCTCAATGAGTTTTTCGGCATAGGCATTGATCGCGTCCTTTTTCAGAAATCCGAATTTCTGGAATCTGGGAAGATGGTATTGCTTCAAGGCCAAATTGTAAGCCAGATTATAATCCAAAATCAAACCGAATCGATGCCTGTCCTCCGGAACATGGCTCACACCATGGTCATTCCGATAACGGATGTTTTTATGCGTGACATCCTCGTCTTTGATGACAATCCTTCCGGAAGCCGCCCTCATCAAGCCCGTGATTGCATAGATGACCTCCGACTGCCCGTTTCCTTCAATCCCGGCAAGGCAGACTATTTCTCCCCTTCTCACCTGGAAACTGACATCATCAACCACGTTTTTCTGAGAGTAGGGTGAAACCACGGTCAGGTTTTCCACGGTAAGAACCGCCTCCGCGGGCTTCGCGGTTTTTTTCTCGATTTGGAACTGCACGTCCCTGCCGACCATCATCCGCGAAAGCTCCGGAATCGAAGTTTTGGAGGTTTCGACCGTTCCGATCAATTTTCCTCTCCTCAGGACGGTGCAGCGGTCGGAGACCTTCATGATTTCGTTCAGCTTGTGGGTGATGAAAATGATGGATTTGCCTTCCTTGGTCAAATTCTTCATGATTCCCATCAGCTCATCGATTTCCTGGGGCGTGAGCACCGCCGTAGGTTCGTCAAAAATCAGGATTTCATTGTCTCGGAACAACATTTTTAATATTTCGACCCGCTGCTGCATGCCGACGCTGATTTCTCCGATCAAAGCATCGGAATCGATGTGAAGTTTGTAGGTTGTGCTTAAGGTATTTATTTTTTCCCTTGCCTGCTCGCGGTCGATGAACAGCCCCTTAATCGGTTCATGGCCCAGGAGGATGTTGTCCAAAACGGTGAAGTTTTCCACAAGTTTGAAATGCTGATGGACCATGCCGATGCCCAGGTCATTGGCATCGTTGGGATCCCTGATTTTAACTGTTTGTCCCTTGACCCGGATTTCTCCGGAATCGGGTTGGTAAAGCCCAAAAAGGATGCTCATCAAAGTGGATTTCCCGGCACCGTTCTCCCCAAGCAGGGCATGTATTTCCCCTTTTCTCAATTGCAAGGTAACATTGTCATTGGCTTTGACTCCGGGGAATTCTTTGGAAATATTAAGCATCTCGATAATGTAGTCCACAATACCTACCTTTATCCTTTCAATGTTTTCTCTCTATTGAAGAATAAGAAAGGGGCAGGCCCTTTCTTATTCTGTTTACGCCTAATCTTTTCAAAAAATGCTTACTTGATCATGCTGACTGTGACGTCAACATCAAGTTGATCTTCACTGTTGGCCAGGTCAAGATTGACCGAAATTTCGATTTCTTTATCGACGAGTTTTTGGAAAATTGCTTCATACATTGCTTGGTTGAAAGTAGCAAATCTTGATGTTTCGCCGACAACGAGGCCTACACCGTCCTTTTCCGCGTCAAGAATGACTGATTTTCCGCCGACTTCTTCGTCCCAGTCGCCGCCGAAGAAGGATTCAAGCGCACGGTATGCGGAAATGCCAATTCCTTTGGTAGCGGAAGTGATGACGGTTTCAGACTCAGCGCTTTGGTCAACGTCAACGCCGATGACTTTGCCGTTCTTTTCTTCAGCTGCCGCCATGACTGACTGACCGACCGCTCCGCCGCAGGCAAAGATTATGGTAGTGCCCTGATTATAGATGGTCGCTGCGGTGGTTTCATTTTTCTGGTTCGCTTCAAAGTCGCCGGTATAGTGATATTTGATTTCAACTTCATCGAGATTGAGCCCCATTTCTTTAGCAGCGTACTCGACGCCGAAAATGAAACCTTGTCCGTATCTGACAACGGCAGGAACTGCTTTTCCGCCCATGAAGGCAACTTTCTTGTGTCCGTCCTTCACTGCCGCATATCCCGCCAAAAAGCCGACCTGCTCTTCCGCAAACAAAATCGAATATGTGTTTTTCTCCAAAGTTCCGTCGTTATCCGGATCTTCGTCAAACGCGAAGGCATTGGCCGGGTTACCGTCGATGAGCACGAATTTCACCGTCGGATGTTTTTTCTGACAAATATTAATCGCTTCCTCAAAGAGAAATCCCGGAGTGATGACTATCTTCGCGCCATTCGAAACAGCAAGGTCAATCGCGGCAACATAGGCATCCGTGTCCATTCCTGTCGGTTTGTAGTACTTATGGGAAATTCCATACTCTTCAGCGTATTGTTTGACGCCTTCCCAAGTACCCTGGTTAAAGGACTTGTCATCAATGTCGCCGATGTCAGTGATCATGGCAATCGTGTAAGTCTCCTGATCCTTACAGCTGGAAAGCAGAAAGACACCAAGAACCGCTACGAACAACAATAGAAATTTTTTCATTTTTCCTCCTATGCAATCAATTTTTTTTACATCTCATTTTAACAGATTTTACAAGATTTTGTCAATTATAAATTGCTTCATATTTCTATTTTGGCTGAAAAATGTTCGTTTAATACGAAAAATTACTCAATTTTGCCGATGTAATCCATGTCTTCCTGCGACAATTCGAAATCAAAAATGTCGTGGTTTTCTTTGATTCTTTGTTCGTTGACGGATTTCGGAAGCGGAAGGAAGCCGTTCTGATAACTCCAACGGACCAAAACCTGAGCAACCGTTTTCCCATATTTTTCCGCGATCTCCGCATACTTCTTCCCGCCAAAAATCTTCCCGGTGGCAAAGGGCGAATAGGCTTCGATCAAAATGTCATTTTTCCTGCAGAAACGGATGTTTTCTGTCGGGATGTGCTCCGGATGCAGGCGGATCTGGTTGACCATCGGTTTGATTTTCGCATTTTCAATCAGAATCTCCAAATGCCCAGGCAGGAAATTTGAGACGCCGATGGAGCGGAGCTTTCCTTCTTCGTAAAGCTTTTCGAACGCTTTCCAGGAAGCGATGTTCGCATCCATGTATTCGTAGCCGTCGCTTTCGACTCCCCATGGCTTGACATTGTGGATCAGATACAGGTCAATATAATCCAAGCCGAGGTTGGCAAGCGACTTTTCAAATTCTGCAAGCGCTTCGTCATAACCTTTAATCATAGCGGAAAGCTTTGTAGTCACAAAAATCTCTTCGCGGTTGATGCCGGAATCCTTAATGGCGCGACCGACGCTTTTTTCATTGCCGTAAACCATCGCCGTGTCGATGTGCCGATAACCGGCCTTCAAAGCCGCCAAAGTTGCATTGTAAGCTTCGGGTCCGTCCGGAATCTGCCAGGTCCCGAAACCGATGGCAGGAATTTTCACACCGTTATTCAAAGTGTAATAATGCTTCATAGCAAACCTCCTTTACATAAGCAATTATAATATTTTAGCGGTTGATCCGCAGTGAAAATGCTTAAAACATTTCGGAAATACTTTTCCCCTGCATGTGCAATAGCAGGTAATCCGGACCGCCCGCTTTCGAATCGGTTCCGCTCATGTTGAAGCCGCCGAAGGGCTGGTAGCCGACGATCGCGCCCGTGCATTTCCGGTTGAGATAGAGATTCCCGACCATGAAGTTCTCGCGCGCATATTCCAAATGGTAACGGTTTTTGGAAATGACGGAACCGGTCAGGCCGTATTCCGTATCATTAGCGATGTCGATCGCTTCCTCAAAAGTCTTGGCCTTTGTAACCGCAAGCACGGGACCGAAGATTTCTTCCTGCATGATGCGCGCCTTGGGGTCGACGTCGATGAACACTGTCGGTTGGATGAACCAGCCTTTCTCGGAATCAGCATTCCCGCCGACCGCCAGTTTTCCTTCTTCCCTGCCTACGGATATATAATTTGTGATGTTTTTGAAGGCATTGCCGTCAATAACCGGGCCCATGTCAACCGGTTCGGAAGGATCACCGATCTTCAACGCTCTCGTCCTCTCGACAATCCTGGCAATCACTTCGTCATAGACTTCCTCATGGATGATCGCCCGCGAGCAGGCGCTGCATTTTTGGCCGCTGAAACCGAAGGCCGAAGCCACGATCTCCCGCGCGGCAAAATCCGCTTCCGCATCCCCGTCGACAATGATTGCGTCCTTTCCTCCCATTTCCGCAATCACCCGCTTCAGCCAAAGCTGGCCCTTTTGGATTTTGGCGGCTTTTTCGTTAATCTCGCAACCGACTGCCTTCGAGCCCGTAAAAGAGATGAACCGGATTTTTGGGTGGGAGACGAGGAAATCCCCAATCTCAGAGCCCCTTCCGGGAAGCAAATTAATCACGCCAGCGGGCAGGCCCGCTTCTTCCATCAGTTCATAAAAACGATGGGCGATGACTGCGGTGTTGGAAGAAGGTTTCAGAACAACGGTGTTTCCGGAGACAACCGCCGCCACAGTCATTCCCGTCAAAATGGCGAGCGGAAAATTCCAGGGCGTGATGATCGCCCCAACTCCCAAAGGAATGTAGCGGTATTCATTCCTTTCGAAGTTCTTTCTGCTCAAAACTTTGTCATCGATTCTTTCCAATTCCAGAATCTGCCGGCCGTAGTATTCCAAAAAATCAATCGCTTCCGCAACATCCGCATCGGCTTCCATCCAAGGTTTTCCCGCTTCCAAAGTGATGAGGGCGGATAACTCAAAACGCCGGCGCCGGAAAACGGCGGCCGCTTTGAAGAGGATGTCGGCCCGCATGCGTGCGGGGGTTTTCTTCCAGGTCTCAAAACTTTCCAGGGCGCTTCGCAGCGCCACTTCCGCTTCCTCAAACCCGGCAAGGTGGATATGGCCGATGATTTCCCCATGGTTTGCGGGGTTGAGGGAGGGGATGATGTTCCCCGTTTCCAACCTTTTTCCGGCAATAATCAGGGGATATTGCTTACCGAATTTTTCCCTTTCTTTTCTTAAATAATCCCGGTATTTTTCCTGATTTTCAGTCAGGTTGAAATCAACCAAAGGTTCTGTTTCATAAGGATAAATTGCCATGTAATGCTCCTTTCTCATACAACGGATTTTTCATATGCGGAAATCTTTCCGCTTTCAAAACGCTCCAGACCGAGCCCATCAACCGGAAGCGAGGGTTCCTCGCCGAGGATGATTTCCGCAAGCAAGAGCCCCGTCATCGGCGAAAACATGAAACCGTGCCCGCTGAAACCGATCGCAAGATAAAAACCCGGCAGTTTGGTTTTTCCGATGATCGGTTGGCGGTCAGGTGTCATGATGTAGGATCCCGCCCATTGCCGCGTGACGCGGAGTTTCCCGAGCGGGGGCAGGATCTCACAGATGGTTTTCGCCATTTCGTCCAAGAACTGCCAGCTGGAAGAAACATTAAAACTTGGGGGTTCGCCGGGAGTGCTCCTTCCCATGATGAAGCCGCCATGGGGAACCTGCTGGCAATAGAGATTCTTTCCGAAGGACATCACCATCGGCCCCTGCATCCTTTCCACGGGCTCCGTGACCAAAATCTCATGGCGCTCGGCATGGACGGGAAGCTTGAGCCCCACCATTTCCCCGATCACTCCGGCTTGGGGACCGGCGGCGTTGATCAGATTCTCGGTTTCGATCACCCTGCGGTCAGTCCGCACCAAATAATGATCATTTTTATTATCAATGCCCTGCACTTCTTCGTGAAAAGAGAATTCCGCGCCCAATTGTTTTGCTTTTCTGAAATAAGCGTCCGTCATTCTGAAAGGATTCAGATGCCCATCCGTCGGGCAGAATGTGGCGCTGATGAAGGCATCCGGGTTTAAATGGGGAACGATTTTCAAGGCTTCTTCCTTGGTTATTTTTTCCGAGGGAATCCCCAAACGCTTCTGCAATTTCACGTTTTCCGAAAAATCCCGGTCCTCTGCTTCCGTCACCGCAAGAATCAGATACCCTTCCTGCTTGAACTCGATGTCGCCGGGGTATTCCAGAATCTCAGCCGCTTTCTCAAAAAATTCGATGCTCGCCTTTGCAAGTAGGCAATTCATCTCCGTGCCCCACTGCTGCCTCACGCCTGCGCCGCAGCGTCCCGTCGAGCCCGAGGTGAGATAGCTCTTGTCTAAAACGAGGATGCCGGACTCTCCCTTCGCCGCCAAATTGTAAGCGATACTGCAGCCACTGATGCCGGCGCCGATGATTAAGTGTTTAATCATTTTCCCCTCCTGATGGCATCAAGCTTCACTCCCATGAGCGGTGGCCGCACGGTTGCGGTTTTTATTTCCGAAAGTTTCTTTCCCAAATGCTTCGCGAGCTCCCGCTGCAGCAACTCCCCGCAGGTCATTCCCTGGCAGGCGCCCATGCCGATCCTGAGCATCCTTTTCAATTCCTCAAAATCAATAATCCCTTCTTTAAATGCCCGCTCGAGGGCGTCCAAAGTCACATCCTCGCACCTACAGATGAACACATTCCTTTTATCCATGCTTCCTCCTTATCCCCGCAAACTCATAAAGCAAACCTTCTTCGACCCCGACGGTTACCAGAAGGGTCCGGTCCTGTGCCGCCATGACGTTTTCGATCAGGGCAACGCCGATGATTCTTCCCCCTCTGTCAACCGCATGCCAAGTTTCTCCCTTTTGGGGGCGGGGAAGCAATTCATAAGGGATTTTGAAAAGATAGCGGTTTCCTTTTCTTTGGATGAGCTTGATGGCCTGCCCGGGGCAGGAAAAGACGCAGATTCCGCAGCCCACGCAAAGATCCCAGTTGATTTTCGGGCGTTGATTGATGTCCTCCCCGATTTCAATCGCTTTGAAGGGGCAGGCGGTGCTGCAGGGATTGCAGGGAATCTCCTCAAAACACTCAATGACGGCGAGCGGCCTTTCCCCGATCTTTTCCGGATAGCAGGATTTCATTTCCTCAAACATCATATCCCCCCATTTTCATGAGCCCGCGGCGGTATTTCTCCCCGAAAGGACCCCTGCGGAGTGTTTCCAATTCTTTATTCAATTCTATTTCAAGCTCCGCCCGCCGGGGATGGGATTTTCCTAAGAAAGCGGAAGCCTCGAGACCCGCGAGCTTCCCTTCAAGAATCGCGCTGCTCGCTTCTTCGATTCCGGAAGCGTCCCCGCAAACAAAGATCCAAGGCACGCTCGTGGCAAAGCCCTTCCTCACCGGGACTTTGCCCCCAAGTTCCGGAATGTAGCGCATTTCTGCCCCTGCCATTTCCGCAAGCTCCCCCGAAGGCTTCAGACCGACGGCGATGCAGATCACGTCCACGTCGTGGTTTTCCTCCGTGCCCGGAATTTCATTCCAGGCGGAATCAAGTCCGATGCTGACCGCGCCTTCGACGCGCTCCTTTCCGAGCGCTTTTTTGATGGTTCTGGAGGTTTTGATCGGCACGCCCAGGTGCAGAATCTTCGCGGCATGAACCTGATAGCCGCCGATTTTCGGGGCGGCTTCCAGAACCGCAACAACTTCCGCGCCCGCCTGCAGGAGCTGATAGCTCACGATCAGACCGATGTTTCCGCTTCCGACCATCAGAACCCGCTTCCCCGGCATCACCCCGTAAACATTCATCAGAGTTTGGACGGCTCCGGCTCCGTAAATGCCGGGAAGGTCATTGTTTTCGAAGGCGAGGAATTTTTCGCTCGCGCCCGTGGCGATGATGAAAGCATCCCCCTTGATTTTGATATATTCATCTCCGTGCAATGCCGTCAGAACCCGGTCGGGATAAAGCCCCAAAGCGGTCGCGGTCATAAATTCTATTCCCATATTCCTTGCCTCGTCCGCAAGCATCTCCGCGATTCTGTATCCCCGCGTCATCGCATATTCTTTTTCCGAACCGAAAAAGCGATGCGTCTGTTTTACAAGCTGGCCTCCGGGCCGTTCGTTTCTGTCGATCAGCAG
>LSQX01359473.1_pt1 | contig 18048 bp, 13 predicted proteins | sample 654561 | NCBI WGS metagenome assembly LSQX01 (sample SAMN04489861, study PRJNA283612) | anaerobic digester metagenome | isolation source: 4 biogas reactors fed with cattle manure at either 37C or 55C with and... | place: Denmark: Kongens Lyngby | collected 2014
CTCACCTCTCCAATCATCACTTATATGTATTCTGTTTACATACTTTACAGTAAATCACGTGACAAATATTATGTGGGTTACACTAATAATTTGGAAAGGCGTATTTCTGAGCATAACAGAAGGAAAGGAAAATTCACAGATACCGGTATTCCCTGGGAAATTGTATATACCGAACAATATTGCACCAAAAAAGAAGCAATGAACCGGGAGAAATTTATAAAGAGTCAAAAATCCAAAGATAAAATCATTGAAATAATCACAGGCAGGTAGAGCATCCCGCTTTGCGGGAGGGATAATTTTGTATGATAAAATACTGATTGAGTGATACAGGAATCTTATTCAATGGTCCCTGTTTTTGTTGCCGGTCTTCCGGAATAATCCAGAAATGTTTTGCCGCTGTTATCTTTAACATCGGGGTCTGCTTCCCTTTCGAGCAGTAATTTGATTACGTTCTCATGACCGTTCTGTGCAGCAATAATCAGTGCCGTTGCCCCGTCAGTACGCTGAAGATCTATTTTTGCACCTCTTTCAAGCAATAGTGTTACAGTTTCAGCATGACCGTTAAGGGATGCCAGCATCAGGGCACTGAAACCGTCGGCTCTCTGCAGGTCGATCTGCGCTCCTTTGTCAAGCAGTTGAATTACAATGTCTGTATGGCCATTTATGGATGCCAGCATCAGCGGGCTTATGCCTTCATCATTGAGTAAATTAACCTGTGCACCCTTTTCTAAAAGCATTTTAATGATTTCGCTGCTTCCTGACCGGGATGCCATCATTAACAAAGTATATCCGTCGGAATCTTTTAAATCGGGATTTTTCTCCTTTTCAAGTAATATCTGTGAAACTTCACCATGCCCTTTCATGGTTGAAAGAAACAAAGCTGTAGCTCCTGCATTGTTTCTGATTTCAGGATCCGCTCCCCTGTTAAGCAGTAATCTGACAGTTTCAGCATGTCCGTTTATTGCTGCCTGCATCAATGCAGTTGTCTGAAATGATTTTTCCTGCGCATTTATGTCAGTTTCTTTCTCAAGAAGGAAGTTCACTGCTGAATTAAATCCGTTCTGAGCTGCAATTATAAGTGAGGTCATCCCATCGTTGCGGTTCAGGTCCATGTCGGCCCCGTTTTCCAGAAGCAGCTTCATCACTTCGGTATGGCCGCCCTGGGATGCACAGATCAATGCCGTAGCTCCGTCATTACGTTTAATATTTACATCAGCGCCATTTGATATTAATAACCTGACAGCCTCTGTTCTTCCTTTTGCAGCTGCCCAGACAAGTGCATCAGCACCAGTGTTATCCCGTACATGTATGTCAGCCCCATTCTCCAGAAGCAATCTGATAAGATCCGTCTGGCCATTTTGTGAAGAAAAAATAAGAGCTGTTGATCCGTCTGTGCTCTGTGAATTGATGTTGACTCCTTCAGCCAGAATCATTCTTACAATTTCTGAATAACCATTCATTGATGCAACCATCAGCGGATTGAATCTGAATGTTTTATCAATACCAAAATGGAAATCGTTTTTAAGCAGAAGCTTAACAGGCTCGATATGTCCACTGCTTGCTGCACGGACAAAAGCGGTTTTTTTATCTGACTCTGTTTCCAGTCCGATATTTGCACCGGGTTTTATCAGTAATCTGACAACTTCAAGGTTTCCGTTCTGTGATGAAGCTATCAGTGCAGTTAAGTTTCCGAGTGTTTCCATATCCGGAATCTGACCCTCATACAATACGGATCTCAGTGTACGGGAAATATTGTCCCGGGCATTTATCACAATAGCATTTATCCAGTCATTGTCATCCACAAGAGCTCCTCTTTCCAGAAGAAGTTTTACGATCCGTGAATATCCGTTTAATGCGGCTATAAATAGAGCACTTCCTCCATCTGTACATTTCAGGTTCGGGTCCGCACCCCGGTCCAGCAGCAATTTTACAATATTATAATGCCCTCTAAGTGATGCTACAAATAATGGTGTGGAACCATCTGAGTTCTGAAGATTTAAATCCGCTCCGTTATCCAGAAGAAATGTCACGATACCCTCGCGTCCCTCAAGAGCGGCCTGGGTCAGGGCACTTGTGGAATATTGTCCGTATCCGGTTTCGACACTTGCACCTTTGCTGACCAACATCCTGACTATTTCATCATGTCCGTTCTGGGCTGCAATCATCAATGCAGTGAATCCGTCAACTGCCCTGAGATTGGGATTTACACCCCTGTTCAGCAATAGTCTGACGACTTCGTAATGTCCGTTCTGAGCGGCCACCATCAGTGAACTAAAGCCATCAGTTGCCTGGATATCCGGATCAACTCCGTATTTGAGCAAAAGCCTGACAGTCTTTTCATGTCCTCCATATGACGCAAACATAATGGAAGTAATTCCCTCAACCTCTTTCTGATGTGGATCCGCTCCCTTGTTAATCAAGATTTTACAAACTCTGGTATAGCCTCTTTCCGCAGCATACATGATAAGGGATCTGTCAAATTCATCAGTATAATCAACCGAATCAAGGCGGCGGGCATTGACAACAGCGGAATAGCGATTTTTGTCCCTGATCGCATCCAGAAATTGATGTAAATTCACATCCTGCTGAGCCTGAAGCAATATTGTACTCATCAGAAATGTCAGTCCTGCTATGATTTTTAAGTAAAATGTTCTCATTTGACGGTTTCTTGCCGACTGTAAATTTATATATAAAATTAAACATTTATGAATAATCACTGACTCTATCGGATATTCACTGTAGAGACTACTGAAGCTCAGCGAATAAAACAAGAATTATTGTTTTGAGTAATAAACCGCCTGGTTTGGTGAAGAGCGCATTAAAGAGCAAGTGACCATTGTTAAATTGACTGGTCAGTCTTGAGTTGAATGATTTTCCGGGAGATACTCCTGTTTACAGGAATTAAGAACAGTTTTCCTCCGGGAGGAAAAGAGAACATAGTTTTAGGGGTCAGCCTGAAAGGACAGGTATTTGTCTGTTGATTGATTCTTCCAGTGAAATCAGGGTTTCCGTTCTTGTTATTCCGGGAATATTCTGAATTTTATCTGTAAGGATATCCCGCAGATGTTCATTATCGCGTGTATAAACTTTCAGAAACAGGGAATAATTTCCTGTTGTATAGTGACATTCAATTATTTCCGGAATGTCCTTGAATTCGGTGATCACGTTGCGGAAATTTCCCGGATGGTCGAGAAATATACCTATATAGGCACAGGTTTTAAATCCAACCAGTGCTGGATCTACTTTAAATTCGGATCCCCTGATCACCCCCAGGCGTATCAGACGCTGTACCCTCTGATGTATTGCTGCTCCGGAAACTCCACATTCCCTGGCCACTTCCAGATAGGGAATTCTGGCATTCTTGGTAATTATATCCAGAATTTTTCTGTCAAGATTATCAATTTGTAAATTATCACCCATTATTATTAGTTTTAATCAATACTATCAATGAAATCCTGAATTAATTTAAAAAAATCAAGCAAAAGATAACAATAATTATTCTTAATAACAATGTGATAATACCGGAAAATAAAAAAATGGAAAAGAAATGATTCAGAGATTCAGTTTGCTGGAAATTAGTTATTTATACATCCAATTATTTCTCTGATATCTGAAAAGCCTTTTTCATTCAGGTAATTTTCAATACCTCCAAGGATATCTATTGTTACCCCGGGGTTAATAAAAGATGCTGTACCTACCTGGATTGCTGAAGCCCCGGCAAGAAAAAATTCAATTGCATCCTGCGGACTGCTTATTCCTCCCAGTCCGATTACCGGAATTTTAACAGCTTTTGCCACCTGCCATACCATCCTCAGCGCAACGGGTTTAACGGCCGGCCCTGAAAGTCCGCCGGTAATTGTGGCAAGTGCGGGTTTCATCCTTTTAACATCCACAGCCATGCCAAGAAGGGTATTTATCAGTGAAACCGAATCGGCTCCTTCTTCTTCTGCAATCAGTGCAAAATCAACAATATTAGTAACATTGGGAGAAAGCTTTACAATCATTTTTTTCGAATAAACTTTCCTTACTTCCCTTATCACTTCCCGGGCTGATTTCGGATCCGTACCGAAGATCATACCTCCCTTTTTTACGTTCGGACAGGAAATGTTTAGTTCAATTGCCGGGATTTTCTCCAGATCATTGATTTTACCGGCCAGGGTTACATAATCTTCAACATAGCTGCCATTCACATTTACAATGACATTGGTATTGAATTTTGAGACAACAGGATAAATCTTCTGCACAAAATGATCTATTCCCTTATTCTGCAGACCCACTGAATTAAGCATTCCCGATGGTGTTTCTGCCATGCGGGGATAAGGATTTCCTTCCCTGGCTTCCAGTGTTGTAGCTTTGAGAACAATTCCTCCCAGTTTCGAAATATCAATAAAGTCCTCAAATTCAACTCCGTATCCAAAGGTACCTGATGCTGTCAGTACAGGGTTTTTAAAATGAAGACCATTTATATTAAAATCAAGTTTTACCATTTAAGATCAATGATATTGAACACCGGTCCTTCAGTACATGTACACAAATTACCTCTTACTGTTTCAACGGTACAGCAAAGGCATACTCCGAAACCGCAGGCCATGAGATTTTCCAGCGAGACTTCGCATCTTACCGAATTAGTCCTGCAGTATGCTGCCATTGTTTTCATCATGGCTTCAGGTCCGCAACAATGAATAACATCATATATGTTAGTGCTGAGCACGGGATGATCGGTAATAAAGCCTTTTTTCCCCATTGACCCATCTTCAGTTGTAAGAAATATCCTGCCCAATGCGGCGTATTCATCATATTCCATTACTCTTTCACTGCTTTTGAAACCAAGCAGGATATCGGGAGTAAACCCATTTTCGTTAAGATATTTGCCCAGAAACAACAGAGGTGCTATTCCGCAGCCACCGCCTGCCAGAAGTATATTTTCATTCTTTTGCGGCAGGGAAAATGAATTGCCCAGCGGATATACCACATTCAGGGAATCACCGGTAGAAAGTCCTGACATTGTTTCAGTTCCTTTACCGGCGATTTGAATAAGAAGTTTTAAGGTATTTTCTGAGTAGCTGACGTCATGAATTGAGAAGGGTCGTCTGAGAAATGTTTCGGGACTGCCCTCTACTTTAACCTGAACGAACTGGCCGGGTTTCATTTCCGGTAATCGTCCCGGAGGAGTAAGCACAAGCAGAAAAAAATCCTTGTTAAGCTTTTTATTATCAACAACTCTGAGAGATTCAATCCTTTTTGTCATTCAGCCGGAACTTTCATGCAAATATACTATTCTTTTTCCGGGTAATATTCCCTGAAGCTATTATTCGTATAGAACCATACAATCTTTTCAACTTCCGGACCAGGGCTTATTTCATTCTGAGGGAGACTTTCTCCGGAAATCTTCTCCTTTTCCGGCTTATTTAAATTTTCTGATTTTTGTAAATCTGTAATACTGCCGTCCGACTCCTGTAATTCCTCCTGAAGCTGGTTAAAAAGATCAGGAACAGATTGTTTCCTGTACATTTTTTCCCTGCCAAAAAGCAGCCATTCGGGAGAAATATAGCTGTATGTATCAAGCATTTTCAAAACAAAATCCAGGCTTGGCTTATTTCTGCCTGAAAGAATATGGGATATTCCGGATGGCTGTACTCCTATTTCTTCTGCAAACTGTGCCGAAGTTTTGTTTTCTGTTTTTAAAAATTCAAGGATTCGTTCTCTCATAGATCATTGATATATTACAAATGTAAACAATAATTAAGTTACATAAGTAACATTTGATTATTTACAGATGTAAATCAGCATAAGACAGCACAAATTAAATATTATTTCCTTCGAATGATTATACTGATATCCCTTACAGATCCAGTCTTATTTATGTAAGCTTCACTTTAGATTAGTTTGATATATTACTGGTAATACGAACATTAAGATACATTTCTAAAGTAATTTTAAGCAAAAGACAACTGATTCGCCTGTTTACTACAGGTGTCACTTCAGATAATTAAGACTAATTAACTGATTATGTTGAATATATACTTAATGTGATAAGGCACCTTGAAAATATTACAGATGTAAAGAGCTTTGTAAATGCCTCTGGGTTACGCTTGTAAACAGTCATGTCTTTATGATGTATTCACAAATGTAAATTTGCCGTTTTGCCATAAATAATAATATTTTCAGAAAGAATTCTGTAAGATTTCAGGGCCTGTAAGTATTATGCCGGCTTTTCGCGTCCGGTTCCCTGACAGGTGGCAAATAATGAATCCTGGATAGCTTAACTTTAGCGCTTATACTTAATACTGGCATATTAAATCCCTGGAACAAAACCCAATAACTTCAGATAACAGCTTACAAAATCCTGCTTGTCAGCTTTTGCTATTTACAAAAAATCTAAAAGGTGAAGCTTATTCTGATATCAGGTGAACGGTACAGTCCGTAAGGGTCGTTCAGGGCCCACAGCGCAATGATATTTAAGGCGGATCTTCTCCCCATGGGCTGGCTTATCCCTCCTCCCACAAGGAATGTATTGATATTGAACCTATCTGTTGTAACCTGGTTGTTAACCCAGAAGGGCGTTTGGGACTCCAGGTTCAGAAGCTCATCTTCGGCATGCAGAAACAGCCCGAGATGCAGTCCGGCCGGAATAATGTTATTTATATCCTGTATAAGGACCAGTTGAGTATATGCCCGTCCCCCAAATATATTTGTACCTCCGAAATGTTTCTGGGCATAATACCTGTATTCCGGGCCTGCAGCAATTGCCACGCGCGGCAGAAGCCACACTCCGACCAGAGGAGCGATTTCAATATTTGTTATTGTACCAAACTGCAAACCGATATCTCCTCCGAAAAAAATCCTTTCCCGTAACGGAGGTCTTTCATTCCTGATCCCCTGGGAATGCAGCGTCTTTTCCCCGGATGTAATAAAAAGTAAAGTCAGTAATCCTGCAACAGCAATCTTTCTGGCCTGTTTCAAACAAAATAAGTTTATCATCATTACATTTTGTAAATTTGAGGTGATCTTACAAATAAACGAAAAAATCATTTTTATTATATCACCGGATCAAAATGAATATTATTGTTAACGGCGCAACAAGAGGAATCGGGAGGGAAACTGCCCTTCTGCTGGCAGGAAAAGGTAATTCAGTTTTAGTCACGGGAAGGAATGAAAAATCTTTAAACGAACTTGCATCGGTCTCCGTGCCGGGAAGGCTAATCCCCTGCCGCCTTGACATTTCCCGGTTTGACAAGCATGAAAAAGCATTTACGGATATTATTGCTTCCAGCTTTGAATCGGTTGATATCCTGATAAACAGCGCTGCCTGTCTTGTTACAAAGGATTTTTCGGATTTCACTGCAGAAGAAGCCAGGAAAATGATGGAAACCAACTTTATTGGCGTTGCATCTGTGATACGCAGCCTGATTCCTTTCATGAAAAAAGGATCACACATCGTTAATATAAGCAGTATGGGCGGTTTTCAGGGAAGTGTCAAATACAGGGGTTTGTCATATTACAGCGCATCAAAGGCTGCACTGTCATGCCTGACCGAATGTCTTGCCCTCGAATTCATTGAAAAAGGAATAGCTGTCAACTGTCTGGCTCTCGGATCTGTTCAGACTGAAATGTTTGAGGAAGCCTTTCCCGGACTCAGGGCTCCCGTCAGCGTGCAGGAAATGGGAAAATTCGTTGCTGACTTTTCCACCGGGGGAGGCAGCTTGTTTAACGGTAAGATTATTCCCGTGGCTTTCAGTAATCCCTGACCGGTATTTTTCCATCAAGGGCAAGCAATGCATTAAATGCAAGTGACCTCAGTTCATCCTCTCCGGGATAGACAATTACCGGTGCAATAAAGCCAGCCATTGCTTTTATCCTTTCTACATGATCCTCCTGATTAGCCATACCGCCGGTAAGAATAATTGCATCAATCTTTCCTTCAAGTACTGCTGCTGCCGATCCTATTTCCTTGGCTGTCTGATAGGCTGCTGCATCCCGTAGCAGGATTGCCTCCTGATTCCCCTCTTCTGCCTTTCTGCAGACCTCCCTGAAGCTGTTGGTACCCAGGTATGCCACCATACCACCCTTTCCTGCGATCATTGCCCTTATTTCCGAATGGCTGTACTGTCCGCTGAAACACAACTCTGCCAGCTGTCCCGAGGGAAGACTGCCCGATCTTTCAGGCGCAAAGGGACCATCTCCGTCAAGTGCATTGTTGACGTCAACAACCCTTCCCCTGCGGTGGGCTCCAACACTTATTCCCCCGCCCATATGGGCTATGATGAGGTTCATATCTTCATATCTTTTCTTCCGGGCTGCCGCATACATACGTGCAACTGCTTTCTGATTGAGGGCATGGAATATTGAAATCCTGGGGATCAGGGGATGACCAGAAATTCTTGCCACCGGCTGAAGTTCATCGACCACCACAGGATCAACTATATAGGCTTCAGCATTTGGCATAACCGGAGCAAGAACATTTGCGATGAGGCCTCCGAGATTACTGGCATGCTGACCGAGCAAACCCTGTTCAAGATCAGACACCATTCTTTCATTCACCCTATATACACCTGACTCTATTGGTCTTACAAGTCCACCCCTGCCAACAATAATTCTTATGTCAGCCAGATTTATATTTTGTTTTTCCAGTTCATTCAGAATAAGTTTTTTTCGAAAATCAAGCTGGTCCGTAATCTGTCTGTATCCGTTTATTTTTCCGGATGAATGTGTCAGATTCTTTTCAAGAATGAGCTTTTCCTCAGCGAAAAGAGCAAATTTCGTTGAGGTGGAACCAGGATTGACAACAAGAATCAGTCTCATCGCTATGTTCATTTTGCATCAGTTCATAAGGCAGGCCGGTGCTGAGCAATAAAATTCCGATTGTCTTCTTTCAGCTCACCCGAAATGTTTTTCCGGTCATCTCATCAAAAAGGTATGAACTTATATATATTTTTACTTGCTGGCTGCTGCAGAAAGCAGGATACTGTCATATTTTGCCCGTTCTGAATCAGACCTTGAAGTAAGTACTATCGGAACCTTTGCTCCGAGTATAACAGATGCCACCCGGGCTTTTGCAAAGAAAACCAGCGATTTGTAAAGCACATTACCAACTTCGATATCCGGCATCAGCAAAAGATCGGTATCACCGGCAACTTCACTCCTTATACCCTTGCGTTTTGCACTTTCAAGACTTACGGCATTGTCGAAAGCCAGCGGACCATCAATGATACAGTTCTTTATCTGGTCGCGCTGGTTCATCTTGGAAAGCAATGCCGCATCAAGGGTTGCTTCCATATTTTCATTCACCATTTCAACGGCACCGAGTACTGCCACTTTTGGCATATTATATCCAAGTTTGGTCAGGCAGCCTACTGAATTATTTACAATTGCTATTTTGGCCTGCAGGTTTGGTGCAATATTCATTGCAACATCAGTCACGGCAATTACCTTCGGATATGTATCAACCTCAAACAGGGCAAAATGGGAAAGCAGTTTCCCTGTTCTCAATCCCCATTCCTTGTTCAGAACTTCCTTGAGCAAAATTGATGTTCCCACTTTTCCTTTCATCAGGATATCACCCTGCCCGTTGTGTACGAGTTTAACAGCTGTCTGGACCGCCATTTGGATATCCGGCTCATGTACTATCCTGATACCGGAAATGTCATAGTTTTGTTCTGCACAAATATTCTGTATTTTTTCCTTATCACCCACCAGAACGGGTTCTACAATGTTTTCCCTCCAGCTTTTTATTACTGCCCCAAGGGAATGCTGGTCCTGTGCTGCTGCCACAACCATCGTTTTTTTTGGTTCTCCGGCAACAATGCCCTTCAGATCGTTCAGGCTCTTAAGTACCATTGCTATAAGGATTTTAATTTAACATCAGACTGTCTGTCTTTTCACAATATTACAGGTATCACATGCTATCACTAGTTCTTCATTGGTTGTAACTGCCATTACAGTAACCCTGGAATCAGGCTTTGAGATTATTATATCTGCTCCTGAGCTGCCGTCGTTGGCCTTATCATCAAACAGAATTCCCAGATTTTCCATTTCAGAACAGATCTCCTTTCTCATTTTGTAGTGATTTTCTCCTATACCGCCTGTGAAAACAATAATATCAACACCATTCATCGCAGCAATATATGAGCCAATAAACTTTTTTACCTTATAAGCATACATCTGAATGGCCAGGATAGCTTTTTTATTGCCTGCTTCAGCTGCCGTCTGCAGGTCACGCATATCGGAAGAGATCTGTGATATTCCGAAGACACCGCTTTTCTTGTTGATCATATTGTTAACACCCTTGATATTGAGGTGCTCCTTGTCTGCTATATAAACAAGCACTCCAGGGTCAACCTCCCCTGTACGGGTCCCCATGATAAGTCCGTCAACCGGTGTGAATCCCATTGAGGTATCAATTGATCTGCCCTTGTCCACTGCCGTTATTGAAGCTCCGTTGCCCAGGTGGCAAGTAATGATCTTTATTGCCGAATAATCTTTTTCCAGAATTCCGGCAGCCTTTTGTGCAACGAACTTATGACTTGTACCGTGATAGCCGTATTTACGGATCTTGTATTTTTCATAATATTCATAGGGTAATGCATACATATATGCATAATCCGGCATTGTCTGGTGAAATGAGGTATCAAAGACCGCCACCTGGGGCACTCCCGGTATCAGCTTTTCCACCGAGAGTATGCCTTTGAGGTTTGCAGGATTATGAAGCGGGGCAAGTTCTATACAGGCTTCAATGTCCTTTTTAACATCATTGTCTATAAGTACGCTTTCCTTGTAATTCTCACCGCCGTTAACCACCCTGTGGCCAACAGCCTTTATTTCATTGACATTTTGTATCACTCCATGGCGCGGATGGCAGAGCACATCCATAACCATGTTTATTCCCATTGTATGGTCCGGAATATCTTTTATAATTCTGTATGCTTCACTGTCTGCAAGTGTGTGGGTAAGAATACTTTCATTCAGGCCTATCCGCTCCAGGAGTCCTTTGGCCATCATTTTTGAATCAGTTACTGATGACATTTTAAACACCTGATACTTTATTGAAGAGCTGCCACAATTTAATACTAAAACAATCATTTTAAATTTGCTGGTTTAAATTCTTAACTATTTGGCTGCAGCCTGACTGGCTGTAATGGCAATCATGCTGACTATATCGCTTACCGAACATCCCCGTGACAGATCATTAATGGGAGAAGCCATACCCTGGAGTATCGGTCCGATGGCTTCAGCATGTGCAAGGCGCTGAACAAGCTTATATGCTATATTGCCGCAATTCAGATCGGGGAATACAAGTACATTGGCTCTGCCGTCTATTTTGCTTCCGGGAGCCTTTTTCCTGCCGATTGCTTCAACAAGTGCAGCATCACCCTGTAATTCACCGTCGAGCAGCAGATCCGGCGCCATTTGCCGTGCTATCTCCGTTGCACTTATTACTTTGTCAACCAGCGGATGCTTTGCGCTCCCTTTGGTGGAGAAGCTCAGAAGTGCCACTCTTGGTTCAAACCCTCCCAGTGTCCTTGCAGTGTCCGCTGATGCAAGGGCAATTTCTGCAAGTTCCCTGTCAGTGGGATCAGGATGAACCGCACCGTCAGCAAAGATTAATACTCCGTTCTCTCCAAGATTCCTGTCAGGAAGAATCATGATAAATGCTCCTGATACGACCGATATCCCGGGTGCAGTTTTCACATACTGAAAGGCCGGACGCAGTACATCACCCGTGGAATGGTCTGCACCTGCAACCTCGCCATCGGCATCTCCGTTTTTGATCATAATAGCCCCGAGATAAAGGGGATCCTCTATCAGTCCTGAAGCCTCTTCCCTGGTCATGCCCCTGTGCTTTCTGAGTTCAACCATCATCTCCACATATTGCTCCTTGTCAGGATTGTCAAGGGGGTCTATCATGTCAGCCTTTCCGATATTCTTCAATCCGAGTCTTGCAGCATGATCCCTTATTTGATCAGGATTGCCGATAAGGATGATCCGTGCAATATTCTCCTCTATTGCGATATCGGCTGCCCTGATAATTCTCTCTTCATAAGCCTCGGGAAGTATTATTCTTTTGTTGCTTTTCCGGGCGTTTGCTTTTATCTTTTCAAGTAATTCCATTGTGTATCAGTAATTTAATTTATCCAAATCAAGTGGATAAATGTACGGAAAAAAAGTATGAATTAGTAATTTTGAAATAAATGATTAATGTCAGTCTTTATTTTTTCATTCCAGCGATGCTTAAGTTGCAAATAAAAAAAACCTATTCAATCATTTTTCTAAATTAGCGGCGTCAAAAATTAATTATGGAAAATGATTTTCTTTTTTCAGGTCTTGACAATCTCAGAAAGGATCTGGAAGGTGATTTGAATTATGACAGGATAACAAGGATTATTTATTCCACTGATGCATCCGTATACAGGGAGGTTCCACTTGCTGTATCGTGGCCCAGGAATACATCCGATATCAGGAAGATTCTGGCATTTGCATCAGACAACAACACAGCTGTTGTAATGAGAGCAGCCGGAACATCCCTTGCCGGACAGGTTGTGGGGTCCGGAATCATTGTGGATGTATCAAGGTATATGAAAAAAATACTGGAAATCAATGAGGAAGAGAAATGGGCAAGGGTAGAGCCGGGTGTTGTACTGGACGAGCTCAATATGGTCCTGAAAGAAAAGGGCCTTTTCTTCGGACCTGAAACATCCACTTCGAACCGTTGCAATATCGGGGGGATGGTGGGAAACAATGCCTGCGGATCCCACTCACTCATCTACGGATCCACCAGGGAGCACACGATAGAGCTGAAAGCGATACTCAGTGACGGCAGCGAGGCAATATTTGGTCCTCTTGACAGTGAATCCTTTGAACATAAATGTCTTTTACCCGGCCTGGAAGGCAGAATTTACCGGGAAATAAAACAAATGCTCAGCGACCGGACAAACATGGAGCAGATAGTCAGCGGCTTTCCGGATCCCAGAATTCCAAGAAGGAATACAGGGTATGCGCTTGACATGCTTCTCGACAGCGAAGTGTTTAACAGGGATTCCGGACGGCCTTTTAATTTCTGCAATCTGCTTGCCGGATCAGAGGGAACACTGGCAATAGTAACTGAGATCAGGCTTAACCTGGTCAGTCTGCCACCGCCGCACAAGGCACTCGTTTGTATTCACCTCCGGAAAAGAAATGATGCCTTTTTAACAAACCTGAGAGTACTAAGGTACAATCCCTCGGCTGTTGAGATGATGGATGACAGAATACTGGAACTGACCAGGAACAATATCAGTCAGAGGAATAACAGGTTTTTTCTTGAAGGAGAGCCCGGGTCGGTCATAATAGCAGAATTTTGGGGAAAAAGCTCTGATGAAGTGGATTCGGTTATTTCAGAAATGATTGATGATCTGAAAAGGAATAATTTTGGTTATGCTTATCCGGTAATAAAGGGAAAAGATATTTCAAGGGTATGGGCTTTACGGAAAGCCGGTCTGGGAATTCTTTCCAACATGAAAGGTGATGCCAGGCCGGTATCCCTTATCGAGGATACTGCAGTTTATGTTGAACACCTGCCTCAGTATATTGAAGATTTCGAAAAGATGCTGGCACGCTATAACAAGGATGTTGTTTATCATGCACATATAGGAACAGGTGAACTGCATATCAGACCGGTACTGAATCTAAAGGATCCCGGTGATGTGGATCTTTTCAGGATACTGGGAACCGAAACGGCAAAACTGGTTAAGAAATACCGGGGATCGATGAGCGGTGAGCACGGCGACGGAAGGCTCAGGGGTGAATTCATTCCACTGGTAATGGGCGCGCACAACTATAATCTCATGAAAGAGCTTAAAAAGACCTGGGATCCTGCCAATCTTCTTAACCCGGGGAAAATCACCGATACCCCCCTTATGAACACATCCCTCAGATATATTCCCGGTAAAAAAACACCTGAAATCACCACTATTCTTGATTTTTCCTCTGCGGGAGGAATTGTCAGGGCAGCTGAAAAATGCAGCGGATCGGCAGACTGCAGGAAGACCGTGCTTATCGGCGGAACCATGTGTCCGTCCTTTATGGCCACGGGAGAGGAAAAGGATTCCACAAGGGCCAGGGCGAACATACTCAGGGAATTTCTGGGATCGGACGAATCAAATCCCTGGGATCACAGGGAAATATATGATATACTGAAACTCTGCCTTTCATGCAAGGGATGTAAGGCAGAATGCCCTTCAGGTGTGGATATAGCAAAACTGAAGGCAGAATTCCTGCAGCACTGGCATGACATTCACGGGACACCCCTGAGGACACTGTTAATAGCCTATATAACAACAATAAACCGGATAGGATCGATCGCGCCGCAGGTTTTTAATTTTTTCATAACGAACAAACTGATTTCCGGATTATTTAAAAGAACAGTGGGAATAGCCAGGCAAAGATCAATCCCTCCTTTATATAAAACCACCCTGAGAAAATGGGCCGGAAGCAATCTCAATGCTTTCAACCCGGAAGAGCCGGTGGGAAAAGTTTGTCTTTTTATTGATGAATTCACCAATTTCAATGATACTTCAATAGGGATTTCCACCGTGACCCTTCTGACAAAACTGGGATACAGGGTCATCATTGTAAAGCATAATGAAAGTGCCAGGACCTATCTGTCAAAGGGTTTTCTCAGAAAAGCAAAAAAGATTGTAAGAGACAATATTACAAAGCTCAGGGATGTTATATGCGGGGATATTCCCCTGATCGGCATTGAACCGTCGGCAATACTGGGGTTCAGGGATGAATACCCGGATCTTGCCGGTGATGATATAAAGGATGACACCGCCAGGATTGCACGCAGCAGTTTCATGGTTGATGAATTCATTACCGCCGAATTCAGGGCTGGCAGGATCAGGAAGGAATCATTTACCGGAGATAATTCAGAGATCCTTTTACACGCACATTGCCAGCAAAAGGCTGTTTCGTCATCATCCTTCACTATAGAAATGCTTTCAATACCGGAGAATTACAATGTAAGGGAGATTCCTTCCGGCTGTTGCGGAATGGCCGGATCATTCGGCTATGAAAAAGAGCATTACGACCTGGCCGTCAGGATAGGTGAAATGGTATTGTTCCCGGAGGTAAGGGCCGCAGCCGGTGACGTAACAATCGTTGCACCCGGAACCAGCTGCAGGCATCATATAAGGGACGGAACGGGCAGAACAGCCCTGCATCCGGCAGAAGTACTCCTTAAGGCAATGAAAGGCAAGGGTGATTAAAAGTGCTTGAAATCGCTTAAAACCGGCTATCTGGAAGGGTCCAGTGTTGTGTAGTATTCGTTGAAAATTCCCTGTATGAGCGGTTTATAGTAAAGCCAGAAAAACTTTCTGGGATCATCGGCTCTTTTGCCATACAACAGCCCTTTAAACTTTTCATAATTTTTGAGTCGTGATGTACAGTACTTAATGTCTTTACTAGCAAAATCGCCTGAAAAATAATATGTTCTCTTTTCCACAGGTTCCCTGATGACAGCAGGAAATTCATTTATAAGGGCGTTTTCGGCAAGAAGGGAGTCTCCCCGGCCGGTTGTGGAAATCATAAATCTGGAAAGCACATCATTTTCCATCGGGTCAATTATATCGAACCACTGATCAAAAGCTACCCTGCCAGCAAGATTCCAGCTGTTACTGTATGTCTCATCAGTAACTATCTGGGGAAAAGGATTTGAAAGATCGCTTCCTTCCTCAAGAACGATTATTTTATGTTCCTGCAGAAGTACTATTCCGGCCCCGGTGAATGACCAGGGTTCGTTGTACTGTTTCCTGTACATTCCGGGCATCCATGCCTGAAAACCCTTACTTGTCGAATCCAGTGAACTGAAATACTTTCCCGTCCAGCCGGTAAATTTTATTCCCAGTCTTTCCTGTGCCCTGAAAGATTCATATTCAGCCGTCGGGAAATCAAAGGAATTGTATTCCATCACAACAAGCTTGTTCCTGTCCTTCATCTCCTTGATCAGCAGATTGTCATTATTGTTGAGTCCTCCGTAGATTTTCCTTGTCCGGCGGCTTTGTGAAAAGCCCTGGTACCATTCATTGAAGAACACTCCGTATGTATCTGTGATATAAATTGCATCAGCTTTTTCCGGAAGTTCTTTCAGATCGGCAAGCCTGTATTCATTCCTGTCCCAGAGTTTCTTTTTAAGAGGACGTGTGGGAATAAAACCGTAATAATCTTTCTTGTATGAAAAACTCCTGTTTTTTTCCCTGTTGACAAATCTGTCATTTGTGAGAATCCAGTTGAAAGATTTATGCTTTTCACGGTGAACAGAGGGGACTGTCTTGTCGACAATTATTATGTTCATGGCTTTCTTATCCATGAATGTCCATTGAAGCAGGTTGATTACAGGCAGAATGAGAGCAGCTGCCAGTATAAATAATACAATTAGCAATGGTTTTTTCATAACTGAATTGTAAACTGAAAGATTATCAAAAACAGTAAACTATTGTAATTCCTTTTACGTTCCCAAAAGTAACAATAAAAAGTATTATTTTTTTTCAAATGTTGATAAAAACACAGCAATATAGTGAAAAATATTTAATTGTCAACGTTAATAGCCACATGCAGTGTTAAATCCGCGCTTATCCGAAGCACTCGCCATCCTGCCGTCAGGAAGTATCTGAATTGCATTGACACTTCCGATGGATGATCTTGTCCGGATTTCATGCCCCATGTTTTTTAATTCCATAAGTGTAAGGCTGTCAATACTATTTGCCTCAATACTTATCTGATCAGGAAGCCATTGGTGATGGAATCTTCCCGCATCAACAGCTTCTGATATCTTCATCCTGTAATCCACTACGTTGATTATTACCTGGAAAACAGTTGTGGGAATTGTTGCTCCGCCCGGCGAGCCGGCAACAAGAAATAGTTTTCCTTCTTTTTCAACAATCACGGGTGTCATTGAGCTGAGCATCCTTTTCCCGGGTTCTATTGCATTGGCATCCCCACCTGTCAGGCCATACATATTGGGTTCTCCCGGTTTTACGGAAAAGTCATCCATTTCATTGTTAAGAATGAAACCTGCTCCCTCCACAACAATACTGCTTCCAAAAGTATTGTTCAGGGTTGTTGTCGCTGCCACTGCATTTCCATAACGGTCTGCCACGGAATAATGTGTGGTCTGTTCATTTTCGTCAGCCAGGGGGTCACCGCCAAATACAGCGGATGAGGGTGTGGCTCTTTTTTCATCAAAATCATTCATCCTTAGTCTCAAATACTTCCTGTCTGTCAACTCCTTAACGGGTACACTGACGAAATCGGGATCACCTGAATACCCTGATCTGTCGGCAAATGCCCTTTTTTCAGCTTCAACAACCAGATGAACAGCTTTTGCGGAATGAAATCCCCATTCCCCTACAGGGCTTGACTCAACCATTCCCAGAAGCTGTGTCAGAATTATTCCGCCTCCTGAGGGGGGTGGTACGGTTGACAGGCTGTAGTTCCTGTAATCAGTCTGAAGAGGTTCACGGAATACCGAGGAATAGTTTTCGAGATCCTTTTCAGAAATAATACCGTTACCCCTTTTCATTTCATTGACTATCAACTGTGCAGTCAGTCCGGAATAAAAGCCTTTCCTGCCGTGCTTTCTTATTCTTTTCATTGTTTTCGCCAGATCCGGCTGACGCAGGACGTCTCCGCCCTTCCACAATGAATCTTTTACAAAAGCAGGCAGGATACGGTTTCTGCCGCTAAAATTTTCCCTGTTGCGGTTAAGTGATGCTGCCTGATCTTCAGGCAGGGGAAATCCTTTTTCAGCAAGATCAATTGCCGGTTGTATCACATCCCTGAAGTCAAGGCTGCCATAAAGGGAATGTATTCTGATCACGCCGTCAACCGTTCCTGGAACACCGGATGCCAGATGTGTATCAGTGCTTAGCTTTCCGGCGGTGTTTCCATCCTCATCAAGATACATGTCAGGTTTTGCAGCAATGGGTGCCTTTTCGCGGAAATCCAGAACAAGTTTATTGCCATCGTTTTGCCTGAGTACCATAAAACCACCGCCTCCGATATTGCCGGCTTCCG
>LSQX01256027.1_pt4 | contig 18047 bp, 12 predicted proteins | sample 654561 | NCBI WGS metagenome assembly LSQX01 (sample SAMN04489861, study PRJNA283612) | anaerobic digester metagenome | isolation source: 4 biogas reactors fed with cattle manure at either 37C or 55C with and... | place: Denmark: Kongens Lyngby | collected 2014
CGCCAGCTCCCGCTGGCCGTTGCCGTCAATCCCAGCGACCCCCACAACCTCGCCGCCCCTTACCTGCAGGTTTACCCCCCGCAGTGCCGGCAGTTTCCGGTCATCATCAGCCCACACATCCTCCATGCGCAAGAGGGTCGACCCTGCCGTCACCGGCTCCTTGTCTACCTTGAGGACTACATCCCGGCCCACCATCATCCTGGCCAACTCCACGGGGCTGGTACCGGAGGCAGCAGTGGTGCCCACTACCTTCCCGGAACGGATCACGGTAATCCGGTGGCTCATGGACATCACTTCTTGGAGCTTATGGGTGATAAAGATGATGGCCTTGCCTTGCTGGGCCAGATTATCAGTGATCTCCTTCAGTTCCACGACTTCTTGGGGCGTGAGTACAGCGGTGGGCTCATCGAGGATCAAAACCTCAGCTCCCCGGTAGAGGGCTTTCAAGATCTCGACTCGCTGCTGCATGCCCACCGAGATATCTTGTATCTTAGCCCTGGGATCTACTTTGAAGCCGTATCGGTCTGACAGGGCTTCAACGTCAGCCACTGCCTTTTCCATATCTAGGAAGAAACGGCGCTTCCTAGGTTCACTGCCCAAAACGATGTTTTCCGCCACTGTAAAGGGAGGCACCAGCATGAAATGCTGATGGACCATACCAATGCCGTGGGAAAGTGCATCTGTGGGACTCTTGATGACCACAGGCTTGCCCCGCACAAAGATCTGACCGCCGTCAGGGGGATAAAGGCCGTAGAGGATGTTCATCAAGGTGGTCTTTCCCGCTCCATTCTCACCTAGAAGCGCGTGCACCTCACCGGGATAGAAGCTGATGCTGATCCGGTCATTGGCTATTACACCGGGAAAGGCCTTGGTTATATCTTTGAGTTCTACTACAGGTGCCGTCTTTTCACTCAAATTCTTCACCCCTGCCCAACCATCCCCGGCCCATTAAAGGGGCCTGCTGCCTAATGTCGGAAGGCCCGATGCTTACAGGCAAAAGCATCGGGCCGTACCCTCGCGGCATTCTTCCCTAGACGGGAAACAACGGCCGCTGACTTTACAGTTCTGCCCTGGTACCTGGCACAACGATCTCGCCAGCGACAATGGCCCGCTTGGCTTCCTCCACCTGGCCGACAATCTCCTGGGGAATCTCGATACCCCGGGAGTAGGCCAGATCCACGCCGCCTTCAGCCAAGCCCAGTTCCCTATGGGCAACTACAAACTCATTATTGATTAGATCCCGCACACCAGTAAATACAGCATTATCTACTCGTTTAAGCATACTGGCCACTACGTGCTCTGGATCTAGGACAGTCTGGTCAGAGTCAACACCAATGGCATACTTGCCAGTCTCCCTGGCAGCTTCGATGAGGCCAAGCCCAGTTGCACCCGCTGCATGGTAAATGATGTCAGCTCCCTGATTGTACTGAGTCAAGGCCAGCTCTTTACCCTTCCCCGGGTCATTGAAGTTGCCGGCATAGCCAATGAGCACTTCCGCGTTGGGATTAGCGGCTTTGACCCCTGCCCTGAACCCGGCTTCAAACCTCTCAATGACAGGTGAATCCATGCCGCCAATGAACCCGATCTTGCCGGTTTCGCTCCACAAGGCGGCAAACACGCCGGCTAGATACGAGGCTTCATTATCTTTGAAGGTAAAGGAAGCAACATTAGGATGCTCCACAACAGCATCGATCAAACCGAACTTGATGTCAGGATACAGTGGTGCGATATTATCAACGGCGTCGGTCATCAAGAAGCCTACTGCCCAAATTAAGTCAGCACCGGACTCCGCCAGGTTAGCTAGATTAGGTTCGTAGTCGGTCATCATCGTCGACTCTACTACACCAATTGCAGCACCTAGTTCTTCCTCAGCCCTCTTCAGCCCCCGCCAAGCGGCATCATTAAATGATTGATCCCCTAACCCGCCGACATCAGTCACCATCACTGACCTAATGGGAGCTGCATTCGCCGCTGCACCGACGGTGAACGCCAATGCCAACACTAACGATAAAACCAGAAGTCTTTTCATCAGCCTCTCTCCCCTTCTCATCTGTTGTTTGACCCTTCAAGGCGCGATTAGACTTTCGAGACAAACATTCTAAATCCTTCCAGCCCTCAGCTAACCTTTCATCTTTGCCGGCGGGCCTTTGTCCTGTGCTCATCTGCCTATACGGGCACCCCTTCGAGGCAATATGGCTCCACAGCGCGCCAAAGTCCTGATCGATCAGTGCTTCCGATCAGGACTCGGGTATCAGGGGGCTTTTAGTATTTTTCACGTCCCGGAATCTTGCCGACATCAGCTCCCAGCTCAGCTGCTATCTCCTCCAGTACTCTCGCTCTATGCATTTTAAAATCGAACCCGCCAATCCATCCCATCATGTTGGGGAGCTGCACCCCATCTTCAACATCCAGGGGCGCATATCCATACTCCTCAGCCAAGCGCTTGAGCTCTTTTTCCTTATGTGACATTGACTGCCTCCCTCCATGTAGACGAAGTCAACCTGTTTAAGGTTAACCTCCCCAAGAGGCAGGCATTCTATCCTGTCCTGCTTCTTCCCCAACGGGCTGCCATCCGCGGCAGTCCGTAATCCAGCATACTACCATCGCCCAGCATGTTAGCAGCCCATCGCCGCAACCCCCGCCAATCCCTCTACAGGCAGTGGACATCGCCGGCTCTCAGCGTCAGCCTCTCTCCAGCCTCCGTGATGACGATCAACGCCCCATCGGGGGCGATGGACACAGCCCGCCCAGAACGCCTCTGCCCATACCAGAGAAACTCAATCTCCCTGCCCAGAGTGGAGCATAGGTCAACATACTCAGCTAGGATGGACTGGGCTTCCCCCGTACAGAAACGGGCATAATAGCTGTCTAGGGCAATCAGGATCTCCTCCAGCAGCCGGCGGCGGGGGACAGGTTTTCCAGCCGCCAGCATCAAAGAGGCAGCAGTATCTGCAATGGAATCAGGCATGTCCTCCCGGGAGAGGTTGACATTGATGCCAATCCCGATGATCGCATAGCGCAGGCGATCCATCTCCCCGCCGGCTTCCAGCAGGATGCCCCCGGCCTTGCCGCCGGCGATCAGCAGATCATTGGGCCATTTCAGCTCTATGGATAAGCCGGAAACCTTCTTAACAGCCCTGCACACAGCCACCGCCGACAGCGGCGTCAAGAGGGGTGCTTGACTTAGGGAAATCCCGCCGGGAAACAATACTACTGAGAAGGACAGATTCTTGCCGGCCACCGAGTACCATGGGCGCCCCATGCGGCCCCGGCCCGCTGTCTGGTTTTCCGCCGCTAAAACCAATCCATCTGAACAACCGCTCCGGATCCTGCGTTTCGCCTCAGAGTTGGTTGAATCGATCTCCGGCAGATAGACATACTCCCGCCCGATTACGTCTGTCTCCAGATTTATCGCCCCGGGAAGCAGGAGATCCTCGGAATTGACCAATTGATATCCCTTCCCCGGCACCGCATCAATAATGCCGCCACCACTGCGAATGCCTTCGATATATTTCCACACAGCAGCCCGGCTGATTCCCAAGTGCCTGGCAATGCTGCCGCCGGAAACATACCCTATACCCTGTTCTTTAGCTTCAGTTAAAATTGCAGCTATGCGTGCCTGCACAACACCAGCCTCCCTCGTTCCGGAATTAACGTATACTACCGCTGAAGGCATTGTCAACCATGTTGGAGGGAAGCAGTTGACAACAGCGTTTACACTGGTTGGCTCTTGGGATATAATTGTGGTATGGGAGCCAGTGACCAACACTCTATTTCCTTGTGAGGAGTGAGCACAGATGGCTAAAAAGCGCAGTTCTCTGCGTCTGTTGTTTGTATCTTTAGCGGTTGTGTTGGCAGGCTGTTTGATAATGGGTGTTATCTACCCACAGGTTATGTCGGCAGCCAAGCCCAAGCAGCAAACAGAGAAGGTTCCCACAGAAAGTGCAGCTGCAGGTACCGAGGCTTCCCGCTACCTGCCTCTGCCGGGGATGAATCCTTATCTGATTGCCGATATTGCTGAAGAGGTGAGCCCCGCTGTCGTCTTCATTTCGGTGGAGTGGCCGCCGGTTCAGCAGTCCAGCCACCCCTTCGCCAATGACCCATTCTTCCGCTTCTTCTTCGGAGACATGTTCCCGTTCCCGATGCAGCCCGGTGAGACGATTCCCCGGTCAGCGGGAACTGGGTTCATAATTGATGAGAGGGGATATATCTTAACCAATCAGCATGTGGTCGGGGATCTGGGTGAAGATCAGACAATCAAGGTGAGAATCACCACTCCCGATTACTCCGGAGAGGTTGAGGCTGAGCTTCTCGGTGCCGATTACAAGTTGGACCTGGCGGTTCTGCAAATTGAAAAACCCGAGGAGCTGGATAAGCTGCCTGTGGCAAAGCTGGGTGATTCAGACAAGAGCCGTCCCGGCGAATGGGTAATAGCCATCGGCAACCCCTACGGCGAGAAGCTCGAGCATACAGTGACCATCGGCGTGCTCAGTGCCAAGGGCCGCCAGATTACTATCCCGGACGCAGAAAGGCGCCAATACAAGGTCTACGAGAATCTAATGCAGACCGATGCCGCCATCAACCCAGGCAACAGCGGCGGGCCGCTGATCAATATCCAAGGAGAAGTCATTGGGATTAACACGGCCGTCAATGCTGCGGCTCAAGGTATAGGTTTCGCTATACCGATCAATACAGCAAAGGAAGTCATCGAAGAACTCATTGAAACCGGAAAGGTCACCAGAGAGACAACTCCTCAGCCTTGGGTGGGCATTTACTACAATGAAATCAGCGAAGACATTGCCCAGTACTTCAAACTGCCGGATACAGACGGCGTGATTATCGTTGAGGTGATTCCCGACAGTCCAGCAGCCAAGGCCGGCCTGAGGAGCTATGACGTTATCCGGAAAGTAGGCGAGAAGGATATCACCGGCACAGAGGACTTCCAAGAGGCCATCAAGGAGCTGGAGCCCGGTGAGACGGTGATGTTCGTCGTGATGAGAAGCGGCAGTCCCAGATTGATACCTGTAGAGATCGGCACCAGGCCTGAGGGATACTAAGGGCTATAGGCAGTAGCCTCTCAAGGACACAAAGAGGGAAAATAAGGAAGGGCTGTTCCGCCCAGAAGACGGGGCTGGAATGGCCCTTTTTCTTACGGAGTCCTTACTATCTCTGCCTCGATATAATCCAGGAGCCCGCCAAGAGGCGCTTGGGGCTTGCGAACCCGTACAACCACCTTTTCCATCTCGTATGAATCAAGAATCTGATCAGCGATTGTCAGGGCCAGTCCCTCCAGCAGGTTAAACTCTTGCTCTTCCACGATGTCCTTGACGATGGTGTAAACATCAACATAATTGATGCCCAACTCTACATCATCGGCTCTGGCGGCAGATTCAAAGTCACCGTGCAATTCCACATCGACTTCCACCCGCTGCCCTACTTCCTTTTCCGCCGCAAAAACACCATGGTAGCCATAGAAAGCCATGTTCTTGAAGACTAGTCTACCCACTGTTAGATAACCTCCCGGCTCCGTAGCGATCTGGAGTGCTTTTTAGTTTCCCCGCTGCAGCAAACGTTAATCCTCTCACATGGATATGCAGCTGTTCTTGCCGCAACTTTCTCATCTTACTTATACAACAACATCATCTAATCCTGCTCAAGTCAGCAAGAGCCGAGGGAGTAAAAGTAGATAGCTCAACTCCCTCGGCTCTCTTGTCAACCGTTTACCGTTTACCCTAATTTTAATTTACCGCTGGCTTCGGCTGCTTACCGTCAAAGGCAGCTTCTGAACGCCGGCTGCTCTCCTGCTCTTCTGTGCGCACGGCAGCTACACTCTCGGGCTGCTCCGAAGGCTCCGGTACCGCCGTTGGCTCTCTATCAACCGCGTGGGGACGATACTCATCACCCATAAGGTCCCGGAAATGCTCTCTGTCCAGAGTCTCGTGCTCCAGCAGTGCATTAACGACATCCTGGAGCTTATCCCTGTGTTTCGATAGGATTTCCTTAGCCCGCTCGTACGCATCTTCTACGAAGCGGCGCACTTCCCGATCAATGGCGGCAGCCACTTCCTCACTGTAGTTGCGCTCCCGGGCTATATCTCGGCCCAAGAAAATCGTATCTTCATGCTGCCTGCCGAAGGTGAGAGGGCCCAGCTCCTCACTCATACCCCATTCGGTAACCATCTGCCTGGCCCGCTTAGTTGCCCTTTCCAGGTCATTATGGGCCCCGGTGCTGATCTCGTCAAAGGCCAGTTCCTCAGCAGCCCTGCCGCCCAGAAGATGGGTGAGCTCGTCAATCAGCTCCGACTTGGTGACAACATAGCGGTCCTCTGTAGGCAAGGTCATGGTGTATCCGCCGGCCATGCCTCTGCCGATGATGCTGACCTTGTGCACAGGGTCAGAGTAGGTCAAGTAGTTGGCTACAACGGCGTGACCTGCTTCATGATATGCAAATACCTTCTTGTCCCGTTCAGTAAGCACACGATTACGGCGCTCCGGCCCCATGATGATCCGATCAATGGCCTCTTCGCAATCCCTCATCAGTATCTTGCGGCGGTTGGCCCTAGCAGCTAGAATCGCTGCCTCATTCATCAAGTTCTCCAGATCCGCGCCGCTGAAACCAGGTGTCCGCCGGGCAAGCACCTTCAGATCGACATCATCGGCCAGCGGCTTGTTCCGGCTGTGCACTTTCAGAATCGCCTCTCTGCCGACAACATCGGGCCGGTCCACTACGATCTTGCGATCAAAGCGGCCTGGACGGAGCAATGCCGGGTCCAAAACATCAGGACGGTTAGTCGCTGCCATAATGATGATGCCTGAGTTGGGCTCAAAGCCGTCCATCTCAACAAGCAGCTGGTTGAGAGTCTGCTCCCGCTCGTCGTGACCGCCGCCCAATCCGGCGCCGCGATGGCGTCCTACAGCATCCAGCTCATCGACAAACACTATACAGGGAGCGTTCTTCTTAGCTGTATCGAACAAGTCCCTTACCCGGGAGGCTCCAACGCCCACGAACATCTCTACAAAGTCAGAACCGCTGATGCTGAAGAAAGGTACACCTGCTTCGCCGGCTACTGCCCTGGCCAGTAAGGTTTTTCCAGTGCCGGGAGGCCCTACAAGCAGGACGCCCTTGGGCACTTCAGCACCTAAGTCTTGGAACTTCTTGGGATGCTTCAAGAACTCCACAATCTCCGCCAACTCTTGTTTGGCTTCCTCAAGTCCGGCAACATCGTTAAACCGCACCTTAATCTTGTCTTCTGTGTGCAGCCTAGCTCGGCTTTTGCCGAAGGACATTGCCCGGTTGTTGCCGCCCTGCATCTGGTTGAGAATAAACAGCCATATACCCACAAAAACCACCAATGTGATGACATTGGGAAGAAGCGCCAGCCACCACGGTGTTGCTGGGGTAGGTGCCGCTCGCAGTTCCACATTATGCTCCATCATCAGATCGGCTAAGTCAGGCATTTTGCCCATGGGCACTATGGTAGTAAACTTGCTCCCATCCCGCAAGATACCTTGCACAGTCTGGTCGCCGATCATTTGAGCGGATTTTACCTGTCCATTCTCTACCTGTTCAATGAATTCCCCATACCCCAGCTCCCGGCTGTTATCTACGCCAGGGTACAGGCTGCTGACAATAGACACTGCGATGATAGCGATCAGCAGGTAGAGGCTGATACCCCGCAAAAATCTGTTCAAAATTCGTCCTCCCCTCGAAGTAGCATAAAGAAATGGGGCCCGCTGACCAGCGGCCCTCGCCCCAATTACTCCAGCAGTCTACAAAGCTCGAAATAAGCAGATAAGTCCACTCCTCCACGAGATTTCATTATATCATATGGCTAGAGTCTTTACAACGAGGCGGGGGTCACTCCGTTGACACTTTCTCCGCAGCAATTCGCAAAACCTGCTCTGTCTGATCGGTGACCCTGGTCCGCTGGGCCTGATGCAGTCCTATAACGGCAACAATCCCCTTGCCGTCAATAATACAAGGTATTCTACTCCGCAGCTCTCTGGGGATTTTCGCGTCTACAAACAGGTCCTGCAGCTTCTTAGAGCCGGACATACCCAAGGGCTGGAATCGATCGCCGGGCTTGCGGCTCCGTGCATACAGCGGCAGCTGTAAAGAGGCTAAGTCCATATCGGCCCACCAGACTCCCAGCTCTTGCCAGACAGACCGGGGCTGCAGCGGACTGCCCGCTTGCCACCAAGGTGCTGGCGATGTCAGAATCTGGAGCTGAATCGATATGCCGGTATCTTCGATGATTGTACTGGAGCCTAGAGGCAGAAGGCAAGGGCCGAACCCTTGGTCCCTCTTCATATCTACCCGGCGGGCGAGAATTAAAACTTCATCCCGGACAAAAACATCTACATTCCCCGGCAAAGTCCGCTGTCCAACAGGTGCCTTGCCTGTTATGCATTTTTCGATGTAATCCAAACCAGCAGCAGCCAGGGCCTGTCCTCCCTGGGCCACCTGGGAATAGGCCTTGGCAGCTGCCCGCTTGCGAATAGCTGAAGGCAGACTAACCATCGCTGCCAGGCTGAGGCTGATTTGCCGCCCCGGCTGCACCCCTAACACCGCTTGGTCAAAGGCCTCTTGAGCAAGCTGATCCAGAAGCTGCCAGTCTTCTGCCAGAGTGTTTGCTGTCCCCATGAGCCTACGGACAACTCCAGGATTGAGCTCCTTCAGTTTCGGAATGATCTCCCAGCGGACGAAATTGCGGCGGTATGCCGTGCTCCAGTTGGTGACATCCTCCCGCCAAGGCAAGCTCCAGCTCCGGCAGTAGGCTTCCAGCTGCCACTTTTCCAGCTCGATCAGGGGGCGGATCACCCTGCCCCTAACTGGGGGCATCCCTGACAAACCCCTTAATCCCGCCCCTCTGATCAAATTCATGAGGATAGTCTCCGCTTGGTCATCCCCATGGTGTCCTACAGCAATCCGGCTGGCCCCCACTTCATCAGCCAGTCCCTCATACAGCTGGTAGCGTGCGATGCGGCCTGCCTCCTCTTCGCTCCGGCCGGTCTGCCGAGCGATCTTCGGGATGTCTAATTGCCTTAGATGTACGGGAATTCCCAGCTCTGCCCCTAGAGCTTCCACCAGCTGTGCGTCCTTTGCCGCGTCCTCGCCCCGGATCCCGTGGTTCAAATGGGCGATGTGCAGCTGCAGGCTCCAGGACTCCCGCAAACGCCAAAGAACATGCAAAAGTGCCGTCGAGTCTATCCCACCAGAAACTCCTACGACGACACTATCTCCTGGCTGCAGCATGCTGTACCCCTTGATAGTCGTTAACACAGCGGGGAGAATATCGAACTTGGGATCTACAACCTCTCCATCCATGGCCCACCCTCACCAGCAGTCCCCGTGCTCCGTTAGTCTTAACTTAACTGTGTCCTTCTATTCCATTCATCGGTAAGCCGTGAATTTCCTCCCCTCTTGGCTGCAGGCTGCTGCCGCTGCTGCCAGTTTCAGGCCAGTCGGCGGTGGTATACAGGTATTTCGTTAACACCACTCTCCTCCACAACGTCCCCAACACCGGCCCGCCTGCGAAGCAGGACTCCAATCACCGTCATATCATCTTTAACTTCACCGCCGCTCATTGCCTGGGCCTCCTCCAAGATCAGATTGAGGACAGTCTTTAGATCCCGGTTGGGAGCCCGGCGGATAACACGGTGAAGCCATTCTTCATTGAGGCCCGAATACCCGTTCATGATACCATCGGTCATCATCAGCAAAATATCTCCGTGGCGCCAGGATAGAATCTGAGGCTCCATTTCTACGGTATTGAGAATTCCGATGGGCAGCGTATTGGAACGGACAACATCGATCCGGCTGCCTCTCACGATAAAGCTTGGTGCCGCACCAACCTTGATGAATTCCAGCTCCCCTGTATAAAGATCGGCAATGGCCAAATCAACTGTGGCAAAGGCCTCATCGGTTGAACGCAAAAGCAGAATGGAGTTGACTGTCCGCACCGCGAACTCCCGGTCAAAGCCGGCCTGCATCAGCTGCTTCAGCATGGCGATGGTGGCAGTGCTTTCCAAGGCAGCCCGCGGCCCATAGCCCATTCCATCACTTAACACCACAGCCAGCTTGCCATCCCGCAGCCAGACCTGGGAGTGGGTGTCCCCCGAGATGAAGTTCCCATCCTTAGCCATTTTGACTGCCTCAATTTGGACATTGTAAACCCGCTCCGGCAGGAGGACAAACTGACAGCGGGCCCTGGGCAGCATGTCGGTGCATTCTCTGGTCCACACAGAATAAGCTTGTCCCAATACCTGGGAGGCCGTCTCCGCCACTCGCTCCCGGCAGGCCTCGACACCGCCGCAGTGTTCCATCCGCACATGGATCTCCGGCTTGCCTCCCGGTGTCCTGATTACCCGCAGTGATTCAACCGGTATGCGGCTCCGCCTTAATGCTGCTTTTAGCCGAATTTCCCATTCTTCATCGAACTCTACTTCCAGTTCCATCTGAGCAGCAAAGGAGCGCATGATTTGTGAGAGCCCTTCCAGCTGATTGGTGACTACCTCGTGGCTCTCCTGCAGCAGCCTCTGCCAGAAGGTTTCCAGCCGCAGCATCTCTGTGACCGCATTGATGCTGGTGGTCAGCTGGTAGGGCTGCATGCAGTAGTTGACTACGTCTTCGGGAAGATCTGCAAACTGAATCCGGGAGTTTTTTTCAGCGATGGCCAAAAGCTCTACCATATCCCAGTAGGTCTGATGGAAGCGGCTTTCCCAACAGGTCTGGAAGCCGGCGCAGTCACTGCAGGCCTTCCGGGCCAAGGACAACAGATAATTATCATAGCCGCGGTCAGATACTGTCGGCCGATGGGGAATCTGATTAAAGGTGGCAGACAGTTCGTCAAAGACCCGGGCGAAATCATCCAGACGCTGATTGAGCATTTCCCGCAGCCGCTTGTGGGTCAGCTCTTGATTCTGACGCTGCTCCTCTGTGTTAGGTATTGCCCTGGCGAGCCTGCGCAAGAGCCGGAGAGGTATGAGGAAGAAAACCGCCAATGCGGCAGCTGACATAGTCCACACACTGAACAGTTCATCACCGCTGCCAAGGAAAAACGGCAGCAGCAAGTTCGCGACCACAAAGGCAAAGCTGATGCCCAGTTTCTTTTGCTGGGCTCCAAGCCCAGAGAGCAGGCCAAACATACCCCAGATGCCCATCAGCATCAGATTGCCGCTGGTCAACGCTGTGAAAAGCCCTAAGAGCATGCCCCCGACAATAGCAGCGGCCAGCCCGCCGATTTGGGCTGCCATCAAGAGCATCACACAGCCAAAGAGTTCCTGGAGATGCACAGTACCAATATAGGTGCCGGTTAAGCCCAGGAAAGCTCCCAGAAGCAGCAGAGCAACAGCAGTCAGCTGTTGATAATCAAGGGGGGCGGCTGAGCGCCGGCCCTCCAGGTCCCAGACAGGTGCCAGCAGGTTGCCGATGGCCCAGACGGCCGCCAAGGACGGCAGCCAGGTGATAAACTCCGGCACCAGCCAAGGGGCCCACAGAAGCAGCGGCGGCACAGCCAGAACAGCGATGACAACCAGCAAACCGTTAAATCCCAGGCCCAGCTTGCGAGAGTAAGGCAAAACGGCAGCCCCGCAGGTGAGTGCTCCTGTCAAACACCAGTATTGGAGACTGCTGGACGGCAGGCGAGCAGCCATACCATGCGCGGCAAAGAACAGGACAACAAGGCCGGCAAGGGGGCCCTGGTACTTGAGAACGTTTGTCAGAAGTGCCATGCCGAAGGGATAAATCCCCGGAACAAGGGGAGCCCTTCCCAACAGATAAGCCAGGAGACTGAGCAGCGGCAGTCTACCCTGCAGCATCAGTCCCGCCAAGCTCCTGAGCCAGCCCGCCAGCAGCCGGCCCAATCCTCTCAATATGCTTAATCCTCCGGAGAACCTTGAGATATAGGCCTTCAGTTTGTGTCCCATGGGCTTCCTTCTCTCAGACTTCCCCATTAGCGCCGCTGCAGTATGTGTAATGTTATTATACAGGCCCGGGAGGGTTGTCCATGTCGATATGCCTAGAACCGAATCTCCAACGTTATCCCGCTATTCTGTATAATCCGATCTTATATTCTGCGTTTGCTCTATTGTGCGGCATGTTCCAGTTTCCTGTCTTTGCTGTCGACATTTTTCCATATCTTTCCAAAACTTGCTGGGCCCGCCGAGATCCGTTGCGGATGGAAGACGCCAAGTGACTATCACAGCCTTTATGGACACCGGAACCAGGGTGTGGGGGACGGCAGCTGCTGTTTCAAATCAATTGTTACCGGGTAAGATTGGGGTGGATGCAGCACAGACAGAGACAGAAAGGCGAATTAGTAGAGCCAGAGAGGCGAACCAAATGGAGAAACGCTTTAAACACGGCCAACTAGATAGAATAGAACTGACGATTCCTCTGAAGGAGCAGTACTTGACCATTCTCCGCTTGACCCTCAGTGATCTATTTGACAAGATGGGACTCAGCGTCTGTGATACAGCAGGCTATAAGGTGGCCTTGACCGATGCCTGTCGTAATTTGATGTACTTTGCCCATCGCCATCTGTGTGCCAAGGATCTGCGGTTAGTGATTTCTCTAACCTCTGATCGGATCACCATCTCCTGCAACATAGCAGGCAAGTGTTACTGCCGGGATCGGGTTGCAGCCCATCCCGTCCTAGACAAACAAGAGATATATAAAGACATCGATCTGTTGGTGATTTCTTCTTTAGTTGATCACTATCAGGTCGGCCTGCGCATGGTAGAAGATCAGTGTTCAGCCCTGATCAGGCTGACCAAGTTCCTCCCCCAGCCGCAGGACCCTTAGCTGACGGGGCAGCTTTCTCCCAGAGCCTTGCATCGGCAGTCTAGGCTGTGGAGAGGCGTGCCCCAAAGAGCTTTAGCCGTCCATCAGCCCAGTCTGCTGCAGTCCGATGCATCTTCAGCTTACCGCCAGAAATCACATCCACATGAATCTGCCCAACAGATCTCCCTCCGGCAGGAGAGTCATTATACATCTGTGAATATATACTATGGAATCTTGTTAGGTGATCAGGGAGGCTTTTCCATGGAGGGGCCCAAGCCGGAAGAGATCGTTGACCACATTTATGAGCATCTGAATCAGCTGGAGTGTGCCCTCATCGGCCCCCAGGCCGAGGTAAAACAGACAACTCTGGCCAAGCTCAGGGAGATATACCTCCGGGCCAAACAGCAAGGCGATGAGCGCCTGTACCTGCAGGCCTTCCGCCTGTACAACAGGCTGCTCTGTGCCGCAGACGAACAGGCGTCTGAATCTCCGTTGGAGACCTATGCCGAGAGGTTCGCCCAGCATGTATCAGGCCTCGTCCTCAGGACCCTGGAGGAGACAGGATGGACTGAGGATAAGACCTCCGATGAAGTGGCAGAGTTCCTCATCTGGCTGACCGAACTACTCACAATGGACTTTGAACAGAGACTGCTCTTCGATCCTTAGTCCCCCGCCGACATCCTCTAGTGCAGCCCGGTATTCCGGGGGCAAGTCCGCGGATCAGCTGCTCTCAGCTGCTGCACCGCCGCAGGCCGGCCCTCCCTCTTTTGTCAAGCTGTGCTGCCTCAGGTAGTATGACAGTGTGGCCAGGCTGGCAGCCAGATCTTCATTGCGTACCAAGACATCCTTGGGAACCTGCAGCCGCACAGGAGTGAAGTTCCAGATAGCCCTGATTCCAGCCGCAATCATGGCATCGGCGACCTCTTGAGCAGCTTCCCCCGGCACTGTGATAATTCCCAGCCTCACACCCAGGCGTCTGATAAGATCAGGCAGCTTGGCCGCGGGCAAGATAGGAATGCCTGCTACATATCCCCCGATTTTCTCAGGATCTGAGTCAAACACTGCCACGATATTCAGCCCATATTCGCCAAAGCCCGGATACCCAGCCAATGCTGTGCCCAAGCGCCCTGCGCCCGCCAGTACTGCATCGGTTGAATTGTTGAGCCCGAGAAAATCTCCGAGACACTCCGCCAGTTTGATGATTTCATATCCCAACCCCGGGCGGCCGCCGCTCCAGATATGGTTCAGATCCTTCCGCACCTGGGCATTATCAAACCCGGCCTTTTCGCCTAACTCTCCGGAGGATATGTACTCCATGCCTTCAGCAAGGCATTGAGTTAGGACCCGGTAATATACAGGCAGCCGCTCCAAAGTCCGCTTCGGGATACTGACTATTCCGTCCATAGAGCACTCCTCCTGAATAGGCACAAGTTAAACCCCCTGCCCATTGACGCTGTGGTCATGAGCCTCCCCGGCCGCCCCTTCTAGGCAGCCGGGGAGTGTTTTTCCATCCGTAATCTGCTACTTGGACTGCAGCTCCTTGGTGATGGTATCAAGGAGAAAACCGGTCTTGGCCGGCGACATGCCGCTGTAGAGTGTATCTCCTACCTTGACGTTGATGCCGGAGCCGCAGTTTTCAAAACAGAATGTTGCCCTAATATCCACCTGATCATCCAGATCAGCTGCCCGGAGCTTGCGGTTTAGATCCTGCAGGATATCGTAGGAGCCTTTCAGGTAACAGCAGGTCCCTACACAGACATCTACCGCCAGCTGCTTCTTCCCATTATTGCTGCTGAGACTGATTTTGCTGCCATTGATCCGGCGCCGCTCGCTATAGGCTGTGTGCAGTGCCGCATGGGCTGTCTCGCCGTTGGGGCTGCCAAGCCATTTCTCATATACAGCTTGGATCAGGGGGTTTTGGTAAGACTTCCGCAGCTGCTGAGCCTTGTCCGCGGTGTAAATCCCCTGAGCACGGGCCTTCCTGGTCTCCGAATTGGTTCCCACCGGCTGTCCTGCACCGCCTACACAGCCTCCGGGACAGGCCATCACTTCCACCAAGTGATATTCAACTCTGCCGGCTTTGATATCCTCCAGAAGCTGTTTGGCCTGCTGCAGGCCGTGGACGATGGCCAGTTTGATGGTCATTCCATCCAGGTCTACTTCCGCCTCCCGCAGCCCTTCCATTCCCCGCACCGCGGTGAAGTTCACCTGCTCCAGTTCCTTACCGAGCAAGAGATAGTGGGCAGCCCGCAGGACCGCTTCCGAAACGCCTCCGGTCACACCAAAGATAATGCCGCCGCCGGAACTGAAGCCGAAGGGCATGTCCAAGGAATCACTTTCTAGGTTCGGATAATCCAGCCCAGACTCCCGAATCATCTGGATAATCTCTTGGGTCGTCAGGACAAAGTCTACATCCGGTGCGCCATCGGTAACGAACTCAGGCCGCTGGGCCTCAAACTTCTTAGCCGTACAGGGCATGATGCTCACAACCACAAGATCCTCCGGACTGATGCCCAGCTCCTTGGCATAGAACTTCTTGGCCAATGAACCGAACATCTGCTGAGGCGAACGGCATGTGGATAGGTTATCCAAGACTTCTGGATAATACTGCTCAGCGTACTTCACCCATGCCGGACAGCAAGAGGTAAACTGGGGAATGGTGCCGCCTTCCCGGAACCGGGCCAGGAACTCGCTGCCTTCCTCCATGACGGTAAGGTCTGCGGCAAAGCTGGTATCGAAAATCTTGTCAAACCCCATCATCCTCAGGGCAGTTGTGAGTTTCCCCAGGGTGTTCTCACCGGGAGCCAAGCCAAAGGCCTCGCCAACAGCCACCCTAACCGCCGGGGCAATCTGGACGATGACAGTCTTGGCTGGATCCTGCAGAGCACGCCACACAGCGTCTGTCTGCCTCTTGACCACCAGGGCGCCGGTGGGGCACACAGCAGCACACTGGCCGCAGTTCACGCAGTCTACTTCTGCCATCTTCTTACCGAAGGCTGGAGTAACGGTCATCTTGGAGCCCCGGTGGGCGAAGTCCAATACCCCGATGCCCTGCACTTCTTGACACATCCTGACACAGTCGCCGCAGAGGATGCACTTATTGGGATCCCGGACCAGCGATGGGCTGGAGTCGTCGATATCCACCTTCACATCCCGCTGGCCGAACCGCACCTGCCGGATACCGAAACGCTGGGCCAAGTCCTGCAGCTTACAACTGCCGTTCTTCTCGCAAGTAGTGCAGTCCCGGTCATGGTTGGCCAAGAGCAGCTCCAATGCCATCTTCCGGATTCTCTGTACCCGGGGGGTGGTTGTCTTAACTTCCATGCCAGGCGCCGGCGGTGTCGAGCAGCCTGCTACGATCCTGCCGTCCCCCGTTTCCACCAGACACATGCGGCAAGCCCCGTATACAGACAGCTCCGAGTGATAGCAGAAGGTGGGCAGGTCTACTCCGGCTTTGCGCACAACTTCCAGTACGTTTTTCTCTCCGTTCAGCTCTATCGGTCTTCCGTCAACTATCATCGTCTGGCCCATTTACGCAACCTCCTCCACAGCGCCGAAGCGACAAGCCTCTTTACAGGCACCGCACTTGATACACTTCTCGGTGTCGATGACAAAAGGTTCCTTCACCTTGCCGGAAATGGCACCGACGGGGCAAACCCGGGCACACTTGCTGCAGCCCTTGCACTCATCGGCAATGATCTTATACACCTTCAGCCCCTGGCAGACCCCTGCCGGACAGCGGCGGTCAACCACGTGGGCCAAGTATTCATCCCGGAAGTACTTCATAGTAGTGAGAACAGGATTGGGAGCCGTCTTGCCCAGGCCGCACAGCGAGCCTTCCTTGACGGCCTCACCGATTTCCTCAAGAGCATCTAAGTCTTCCAGCGTGCCCTCACCATCGACAATCCGCTGCAGGATATCCAGCATGCGCTTTGTCCCCTCTCGGCAGAGGACACACTTGCCGCAAGATTCGTTTTGGGTAAAGTCCATGAAGAACCGGGCAACCTCAACGATACACGTTGTATCATCCATAATTACCAGGCCGCCGGAACCGATCATGGCACCTGCCTCCTGCAGGGAATCAAAATCCAAGGGCAGATCCAGGTGGTCTTCGGTCAGACAGCCGCCGGAGGGGCCGCCGATCTGCACAGCCTTAAACTTCCTGTTGTTGCGGACACCGCCGCCGATATCGAAGATAACTTCCCGCAGTGTCTTGCCCATGGGCACTTCGATGAGGCCTGTGTTGGCCACTGCTCCAGTAATGGCAAAGGTCTTGGTGCCTGGGCTGTTCTCAGCACCCCGCTGTCTAAACCAATCAGCTCCATGATGAATAATGGGCGGTACGTTGGCAAAGGTCTCTACGTTGTTAATCAGAGTTGGGCATCCCCACAGGCCGCTTTGAGCAGGGAAGGGCGGCTTTGGCCGGGGCATACCCCGTTCGCCTTCGATGGAGGCGATGAGAGCGCTTTCCTCTCCGCACACAAAAGCGCCCGCGCCTTCTTTGATGACGATATCAAAGCTGAAGCCGCTGCCCAAAATGTTCTCACCCAAAAGTCCGTGGCTTCTTGCAGCATCCAAAGCCTTCTGCATTCTTTGGACAGCCAGCGGGTATTCTGCCCGCATATAGACATAGCCCTGACTTGCGCCAATGGCATAGCCGGCAATCAGCATACCTTCAACTACCCGGTGGGGGTCGCCCTCCATGACGCTGCGGTCCATAAAGGCTCCGGGGTCCCCTTCGTCGCCATTGCAGATGACATACTTCTGCTCACCGGGAGCCTGCCTGGTAAACAGCCACTTGCGGCCGGCAGGAAACCCGCCGCCGCCCCGGCCCCTCAAGCCCGCTGTTAGAATCTCGCTGCACACTTCCTCGGGGCTCATTTCAGTGAGTGCCTTAGCTGCAGCTGCATAACCATCTCTGGCGACATACTCCCAGAGGTCCTCGGGATCGATGACGCCGCAGTTAGCCAGAGCCACCCGCTCCTGCCGGCGGTAGAAGGGGTTATCATCTTCCCGGACAAAGACTTCGCCGGTGTTGGGATCATTGTACAGAAGCCGTTCAACAACCCCGCCTGCCGCCAAGGCATCGACGATCTCCTGGGCATCTTCAGGCTTAACACCGACATAGAGTATCCCCTCAGGCTCAACCCTTACCAAGGGGCCTTTCTCGCAGAATCCATGGCAGCCGCTCTTTTTGACAGCGACTCCTTCCTGCTGCGGTGTTCTGTCTTCTCTATCCAGTTCCACTGAAACGGCCAGCCCCT
>LSQX01261568.1_pt4 | contig 18046 bp, 17 predicted proteins | sample 654561 | NCBI WGS metagenome assembly LSQX01 (sample SAMN04489861, study PRJNA283612) | anaerobic digester metagenome | isolation source: 4 biogas reactors fed with cattle manure at either 37C or 55C with and... | place: Denmark: Kongens Lyngby | collected 2014
TGAGAGAGAGGGTTGGGATGCGCGAATATGTGGTAAAAGGAAATAAAAAAATGCGTCAAGGTGTGACAACCGGTGCTTGTGCCACTGGAGCAGCTAAGGCTGCCGCTAGCATGCTTCTAACCCATACCAAGGTTGAGGCCGTTGATTTTGAAGCTAGAAATGGCAAAGTGATCCGCTTGGAAATTGACGAATGTGAAGTGACTGATAACTGGGTGTCTTGTAGTGTAATCAAGGATGCTGGCGATGATCCTGATGTGACCCATGGGTTAAGGATTCGAGCCAAGGTTTGGAAGATTCCCCATGGGGTTGAAATCGACGGAGGTACAGGAGTTGGTCGGGTCACTCAGAAAGGACTCAAATTACCTGTCGGCGCAGCAGCCATTAATGAGGTTCCTTTAATGATGATCCGAGAAGCGCTCCTTGAAGTGGGGACAAGCAATCATTATCAAGGAGGATTTGCAGTAGAAATATCTGTGCCTGAAGGTGAGCGAGTCGCCAAAGAGACTATGAACTCAAGGCTGGGAATTATTGGTGGCATTTCAATTTTAGGAACCACGGGAATTGTCGAACCCATGAGTGAACGAGCAATCATCGACACGATAAAAAAAGAAATGGATATAGTGATGGCCCAAGGTGTAGATCAGCTACTGTTTAGTCCAGGCAACTATGGTGAGGATTTTGCAGCCAATCAGTTAAACATGAAAACGGATCATCTGATTAAGTGTTCAAACTATATTGGGGAAATGTTGGACTATGCAAGATACCTTAAAGTTCCAAAGCTGATTCTCGTGGGGCACCTTGGAAAGCTAGTTAAACTGGCTGCTGGAATTATGAATACCTACTCTAAGGTGGCTGATGGTCGAATGGAAATTTTAGCAGTTCATGCTGCTTTATCGGGCGTTAGAAAAGAACAGCTCCAAAAGATTATGGAATGCATCACGGTAGATGCAGCCTTAGATATTCTAAAAGAAGAAGGAGTGCTGGATGAAGTGATGGTTAGGATATCAGAGCGGATTGCTTTTTATTTAAAGACAAGAACCCGTGATGAAGTAACTGTGGAATTTTATGTATACACATTAGATTATGGTGTGGTCATTCATGGCAATACGTAGGAGGGGGAGGAAAACAATTAATGCCAGGACTGACTAGAATCTATAAAAAATATATTTTTAAAAATAAAAGGGAGTGTGGAAAATGAAACAACAAACAAATAAGAAACTGATATTAGCCTATACCTTGCTGTTGGGGTTTTCTTTTAGTCCAGTAGCTTACGGAATGCATATTATGGAAGGGTTTTTACCTGTTCAATGGTGTGTCGCTTGGGGCGTTTTATGCCTGCCGGCTTTATATCTAGGGTTTAAAAAGATGAGCCGAATCGTTAGACAGGAGCAACAAACCATTATGCTTTTGGCCATGGCAGGAGCCTTTACTTTTATGCTGTCGGCTTTAAAAATTCCATCGGTGACAGGTAGTAGCTCACATATGACAGGATTAGGTTTTGCAGCCATTTTGTTTGGACCTTGGGTTGCTTCGGTACTGGCACTGATTGTGCTATTTTTCCAAGCTCTTTTACTGGCCCATGGTGGATTGACTACTTTAGGAGCCAATACCTTTTCCATGGGGGTCGTGGGACCATTGGTTGCCTTTGGTATTTATTCGCTATTAAAAGGGAAAAAAGGCAATCGCAAGCTGGCCATATTTTTAGCCGCTGCTTTAGGTGATCTGGCCACTTATCTCGTCACATCCTTCCAACTGGCCCTTGCTTTCCCTAGTGCTTCTGGAGGAATATTAGCTTCTTTTGGAAAGTTTGCTGGTGTTTTTGCCTTGACCCAAGTACCTTTAGCCATCATTGAGGGAATTTTAACTGTAGTCTTAATTAATGTAATTACAGCTTATGGAAAAGATTATTTTACAGAAACTGGAAAGGAGCTTTTGTCTTATGAATAAAAAAGGAATGAGAAAAGAAAATCTAATTTTAATAGGTTTGGTGATTATATTGGCGATTGTCCCCCTAATCTTAATTAAGGACTCCGAATTTGAAGGCGCCGATGGCCAGGCCGAACAAGTTATTGTGGAAGTCCAAGCAGATTATGAACCTTGGTTTGAACCAGCTTTAGAACCACCTGGAGGCGAAACGGAAAGTTTACTCTTTGCACTTCAGGCCGCTCTAGGCGCAGGAATTATTTTCTATAGCATCGGCTATTTAAAAGGTAGGAAAAAGGGCATAGAGACCAAGCTTGATGCAGGTCCCTTCGCTCAAAGCGCTCAATGATTTACATTGATAAGTACGCTTACATCTCAGCTTTATCCGAGGTAAGGCCTGAGCGGAAGCTGATCTTAGGCCTCCTTTCATTATTTCTTTGCATTCTTTCAAGTCGTTTATTAGCCTTTGCAACCATTTTTCTCTTTATGGTATACCTCACAGTGGGTAAGGCTAAAATACCAGGAAAGTATTATTTAAAGTTGATGAGCTTACCTTTCACTTTTCTTTTTTTTAGTGTATTAGGCATTGTTCTGGAAGTTAGAATCAACCCTAACTTCCAGATTGGTTTTTCAGCAGATGCTCTACCCACAGCGATTTACTTAGTTGCAAAAGCTCTAGGGGCTGTATCCTGCCTATACTTTATTATTCTAACCACGCCGATTCGAGATGTTATTGGAATATTAAACGACCTGCACTGTCCCAAGATCTTAATCTCAATTACAACATTAATTTACCGTAGCATCTTTCTTTTAATGGAGGTGGCTACTATTAAATTAAAGTCCATGCAATGTCGCCAAGGATTTCAGAGCTCCAAGAGATTTTTCAAGTCCTCGGGGATGCTGTGGGGGTCGGTTTTTGTGGGGAGTCTACGAAAGTCCGAATGGATGTATCAGGCTATGTTGGTTCGAGGCTACGATGGTAGTTTTCGATTTTTGCCACGAGACATTTACCTGGAGAAAAAAGATGCAGTCATATATTTCATTCTTATAGCTTGTATCGTGACGATTCATGCAATTCCCTTTTAGGAGGTACTCTATGGTTAAAACAAAGGGACAAGCCCCCTTATTATCGGTGGAAAATTTGAGCTTCTCATTCCCAGATGGGAATCGCGTGGTCAATAATATTTCTTTTCAAGTACAAGCTGGAGAAATTGTGTTTTTTCACGGCAAGAATGGGGCTGGTAAAACTACCTTGTTCCAATGTCTAACCGGCCTTTTAAAAGTTAAAGACGGTACCATTCGGTTTCATGGCAAACCCTTTCCATGGGAGAAAGATCGCTTGAAAAAAATAGCCATTGTGTTTCAAAATGCCGATGACCAAATCATCGCTGGCAGTGTGGCTGATGAAGTAGCCTTTGGCCCTTTAAATCTTCGTCTTCCCATCGAAGAGGTAAAGCAACGAGTGGACTGGGCCTTAAAAGTGATGGATATTCAAGAATTAAGCACTCGGCCCCCCCATTTTTTAAGTTATGGCCAGAAAAAACGTGTGACCATTGCATCGATTTTAGCCATGAAACCGGATATTTTGATTTTAGATGAGCCCACGGCAGGACTTGATCAAGAACAAGCTGAGGAATTGGTAGTGACTTTGAAGACTTTAGCCAAACAAGGTATGACGCTACTAATTTCCACCCATGAAACAGATTTTTCCTATCGTTTAGCGGATCGGGTTATTTTCATTGATCAGGGTAGTAAAATTTGTGATGGTCTACCTGAAGAGGTATTTTTAAATCAAGAGGTCATCAATACAATTGGCGTAAAAAAACCAGTTATTTTAGATGTTTATGACACACTTTGCCAGGTAGGTGTTTTAGCTCCTGGGGATTCACCCAAAGATCAAAAAGATATGATTCAACTGATTCAAGATTTAGCGAAAATTGAAGAGATGAAAAACTGACAAAAGAAAAAGGGACTTTAAGAGGTCTTATAAAATGGAGGAAACTATGAAGGGAAAACTATATGGGATTGGAACGGGGCCAGGAGATCCAGAGCTCTTAACGCTAGCTGCGGTTAGAACCTTAAAGTCATGTGATGTGATTGCAGTGCCAGCCACTTCTCCTGGCGAAAGGACGGCGTTTTCTATTGTAAAAGATTTGGTTCAAGACAAACCAAAAGTGGAATGTGTCTTTTCAATGGACAGAGACCCACAAGTTCGGATCAGACATCGAGAAAAAGTAGTGGAAATGATTTGCCAACTGCTGGATGAAAATAAACAAATTGGTTTTATCACTTTGGGCGATCCCACCGTGTATTCAACCTATATGTATGTGCACCAAGCGGTTAAAAAAAGAGGTTATGAAACACAAATTATTTCGGGGATTCCAAGTTTTATTCAAGCGGCAGCAGCTTTGGACATTTCCCTGTGTGAAGGCAATGAACCCTTACATATTATCCCCGGTCAGGGAAAAAACTTAGAAGAATTAACCCAATATCAGGGGACTCGGGTAATTATGAAAGCTGGAAAAAATATGGAAGAGGTACTAAAAGCCTTAGAGGACACCAGTAATATTTCTATAGTCACACGGGTGGCTATGGAGGGCGAAGCAATTTATAAAGACTTAGCAACCTATCGGCGAAAGATTAAACCCAATGATAAACCAGATTACTTTAGTATTGTGATTGCCAAGGAGGAAAAACAATGATTTATTTTGTAGGTGCAGGACCTGGTGATCCCAAGCTGATTACCGTTCGCGGACGAGAATTACTGGAAACAGCCAATGTGGTTATTTATGCCGGTTCCTTGGTGAATCCAGAACTTTTAAACTGGTGTCGCCCAGACTGTGAGATTCATAATAGTGCTCAAATGACCTTGGAAGAAGTCTTGGCAGTTATGGAAACATCGCAAAAAAAAGTGGAGCGATTAGTTCGTTTGCACACCGGTGACCCCAGCATATATGGGGCCATTAAAGAACAAATGGATGCTTTAAAAAAGCTGGGTTTAAGTTATGAAGTGATTCCTGGTGTCAGTTCTTTTCAGGGCGCGGCAGCTAGCCTAGGCCTTGAATACACCCTTCCTGGCGTGACACAAACTTTGATTCTAACGCGTATGGAAGGCCGTACACCGGTGCCTGAAAAAGAAAGTATTGAGCATTTGGCGAAGATCCAAGCCTCCATGGCGATATTTCTCTCAAGTTCCATGATGGAAGAATTAGCGAAGCGGTTGGTTAAGGGGGGATACCCAGCTAAAACCAAAGCAGCCATTGTTTATAAAGCAACCTGGCCAGATGAGAGAGTCATTTATACGAATTTAGAGAATTTAGCGATAGATGGTAAAAAGTCAGGAATTACAAAAACAGCTTTAATATTAGTGGGCGATTTCCTAGGAACAGATTATGATCGCTCTCTGTTATACCATCCTCAGTTTAGCCATGAATTTAGGCAAGGCAATGAGTAGACCTGTTTACTTTTGTTTTTCGAAACAAGGTGAAACCTTGGCTCATAGCATAAGTGAAGGGATGCCAGGAAAAGTGGTCCGGGTTAAGGGCTTACATGACTGCGTGAAAAGAGAATTTAAACCCGGTGCTCGGCTCCTATTTATTGGCGCCTTAGGTATTTGCGTGAGAGGCATAGCACCTTTTATTGAGGCGAAAACCAGCGATCCAGCAGTGGTTGTTATGGATGAATTGGGACGCTTTGTCATCCCGGTCTTGTCAGGACATCTTGGGGGAGCCAACGATTGGGCTCTAGAATTAGCAAAACATACAGGAGCTACTCCGGTAGTGACCACAGCCACGGATATAAACCAAGTTTTTGCAGTGGACTCCTATGCCAGAGCAGAGGGGTTTAAACTCCTTTACCCTGAGCAAATTAAAGTAGTGTCTACTCGCCTGTTAGAGGGCAACTCAGTAAGCTTTTTGAGCGACCTCAAAGTCCAAGGACCCTTACCTCAAGGGTTAGTAGCTTGGAAAAATCAGGAGGAAACAGTTCAAGAGAAACTAGTACAGAAAAAAGCAGAACAAAAAAGTGCAGAACAGGAAAGTACAGAACAGGAAAGTACAGAACAAAAAAAATCAAAACAACAGGAAAATCTTCAGGAAAGTCTTGATGACTCAAAGGTTTTAAATGAAAACGAAGGATCCGTGGGCATTGTGGTTTCTCCCTATATCAAAGCCTGGCCATTTCAGCATATGGTTCAGCTCATCCCCCCAGTTATACACGTGGGAATGGGAGCTCGCCGCAATACAAATCCTGAAAAACTGTATCATTTTTTTAAACAGACCTTGGAGGAACTAAACATTCATCCCTTAGCCCTTGCAGATATTTCTTCCATTGATTTGAAAAAAGACGAAAGAGCCTTGATTGAATTGGCAGAAAAAGAGCGAATTCCCTTCAAAGTATATTCGAAAGAAGATCTGGCACCCTTTAGTCATCTTTTTGCTGAATCAGATTTTGTGAAACGCATTACTGGTGTGGGCAATGTCTGTGAAACGGCCGCCTATATGGCTTCAGGCCAAGGTAAAATATTACGGAGCAAACAATCTCAAGACGGCATGACGATTGCAGTGGCTATGGAAGAAAAAACCGTAACCTTTCCAAAACCTTTTAGATAACTTTACCAAAGACTGTTAAGATCATGGTTTTGATAGTAATCGAACATTAAGAATTAGCGTGAAGTAGAAATTGCTAATGAACAAGAAGGATAGAACAGTAATGAACAAGAAGGATAGAACGCTAATTAACAAGGAGAATAAAGCCCTATTAATAAAATAGATAAAGCACGATTTAACATGAACGTTAGAGCAAAGGATAGAGTGAAAGGTAACCAGAAGGTTAGGGGAAGGTTCGAGGAGAAATCGAACTAGAAAAGGTAGTTTTAAAAAGTAGGTTAAAACACCAGACTTGAAGGTGGTTGATTTAGCCATGGCAAAGACAATAAAGACCTAGCTTGACTAGGGTTTAAAATACAAGGAGTTCAAATGATGAAAATTTATGTGGTGGGCTTAGGTCCGGGGAATTTTTCTCAGATTACACCAGCTGCTCAAGAGGCCTTAAAAGCAGCCGATGTGGTGGTGGGCTATACGACTTATATTAATCTGATCCAAGATTTATTGGGGGATAAGGAAGTGGTAGCCACTGGTATGCGCAGTGAAATCGAACGATGTGAGCAGGCAGTGGAACTGGCAAAACAAGGCAAACAAGTGGCAGTGGTTTCTAGTGGTGATGCGGGAATTTATGGAATGGCAACCCTACTCTATGAATTATTGGCGGAAGAAACCGAAATTGATCTTGAAGTGATACCAGGGATTACAGCGGCCAATGCCGCAGCTGCCGTATTAGGTGCGCCTTTAGCCAATGATTTTGCTGTCATTAGCTTAAGCGATTTAATGACACCCTGGGAAGTAATTGAAAAACGCTTGGAGGGAGCCGCTCAAGCTGATTTTGTAATTTGCCTTTATAATCCGATGAGTAAAACACGTCGAGATTATTTGGCCAAAGCTTGTGAGATTGCCTTAAAATATAAGTCGGCTGATACGATTTGTGGCGTGGTACGCAATGCCCTTCGTCCAGGACAGTCCGATCAAATTATGAGCTTGGCAGAATTAAAAGACAGCGAAGTAGACATGTTTACCATGGTAATTATAGGTAATGCAGCTACCCACTTAATGAAGGGCCGCATGGTAACTAAACGCGGCTACCAAGTTTAAGATGAAAATCCTAGTGTTTGGCGGAACCACGGAAGGACGAGAGTTTGCAAAGTTCTTGGTTTCTCTTGGGACAGAGGTGACTTTATCCTGTGCTACCGATTATGGAGAAGAACTTGTCAAAGATATTCCCGGGGTAGAAGTTCAAGTGGGTCGATTAGATGAGGCTGGCATGTCTCAGCTCATTCAAAGTTGTGGCGCGCAAGCGGTGGTGGATACAACACATCCTTTTGCAGGTCTAGTGTCAGACAATATTCGAAGGGCTTCTGACCAGTCCAAGGTGGATTATTACCGCCTGCTACGAGCTGGTATCAAAGACCAAAAAGAAATGTTGTCCCCTGGGGTCCACTGGGTGGACAGCATGGAGTCTGCAATCAAGATTTTAAATGAGCAATCAGGCAATATATTTTTAACCACTGGCAGTAAAAACTTAGAAGAGTTTACCCAAGTGACTGATTTTCGCGAGCGAGTTTGGCTTCGAGTGATTCCCATGGTGGATTCTTTAGAGAAAGCCCTTGCCTTAGGCTATGCAGCCAAGAGAATTATTTGTATGCAAGGCCCTTTTTCGGAGTCTTTAAATGAAGCAATGTTCCGAGCCGCCAAGTCTCAGTTTGTGGTTACGAAAGAATCGGGTTCTGTGGGTGGATTCCAAAGTAAGGTGAAGGCAGCTCAAGCTATGGGAGCAGAGGTGATTGTAGTCATGCGTCCAATCGAGAAGGAGGGATATGAATGGAGTCAACTTTCGGCTATTTTCCGCTCTTTATTAACTTAAAAGGCAAACAAATTTTAATCATTGGTGGAGGTAAGATAGCCACTCGACGGTTCACGAAGTTACAACCTTTTGGAGCAGATATCACGGTGCTAGCCACTGAGTTTTCGAATCATTTGGTGGAGAGAGAACAGTTGGGGGAGGTTCGACTTCGGCAAAGAGCCTACGATCCCACTGTTTTAGATAATGGAGATCTTTTTTTAGTAATCGCTGCCACGGACGACCGGACCGTGAATCATGAAATTGGAGCTCTTTGTCGAGAAAAAAAGGTATTATGCATCGTATCGGACAATCGAGACGAAACCGATGTCTATTTTCCAGCTTTAGTGGAAGATAGCGACTTTTTGATGGGGATTGTATCAAAACATGGCGACCATAGATCCTTGCGCAATCGGGCAGAAGAGTTAAGAGAGGAAAAAATGAAACAAACAATTAAAGTAGGCTCAAGGGCCAGTCGGCTGGCCGTAAAGCAAGCACACCTAATCATGTCAGAAATTAAGCAAGCTCATCCGGATATAGAGCTTGAGCTAGTGACCTTTACCACCAAGGGGGATCGGATCCTAGATAAAACCATTGATGAGGTGGGTGGCAAAGGCCTTTTTATGAGGGAACTTGAAGTGGCCCTTAGAAATAAAGAGATTGACTTTGCAGTCCATAGTTATAAAGATATACCCTATGATGAAAACCCGGATTTTCCTATGGTGGCCTTAAGCCCTCGAGCTGATACTCGGGATGCATTGATTCTGCCTAAGGGGCTCACGGAAATTCCCAAGGGTTTACCCATTGGAACTTCCAGTGTAACCCGGCAAGCACAACTGTCTGAATTATTCCCAGATATTCCAACGGCGATGGTTCGGGGGGATATTTTCTCTCGCCTAGAGCAACTAGATAATGGTCTATATGGTGGTTTAATTCTAGCAGCTTGTGGTTTAAAGCGAATGAATCTGGAAGAACGAATTAGTCAGGCCTTCACCATCGACCAAGTCATCCCGTCGGCATCACAAGGTATCTTGGCAATCCAAGGTAGAGCTGGCGGAAATTATGATTATCTAGCGTGTATTCATTCCCAAGAGTCAGAGCTTATTTCCTTGGCGGAACGAAGTTTACTGGGTTGTTTGGATCAAGGTGGTGCTTCAGGGGTTGCTGCCTGCGCCACTCTTCAGGGCAAGGAGCTGGAACTAGTGGCTCTTTATGTTAATGAGGAGGGTAAACTCTTACGCAGCAAAACGCGGGGGCCAAAGGCCAAAGCGGAACAGTTGGCTCATCAGTTAGCTGCCGAGTTATTGGAAGGTAAGGTTCGGCCATGGCAGTAACATTAGTGGGAGCTGGACCCGGAGATGCGGGATTGTTAACCATCAAAGGTCGAGAGAAATTGGCGGAAGCTGAGGTGGTTTTGTTTGATCGCTTAGTTGGTGATGAAATTTTAGAGCTTATCCCGCAAACAGCTGAAAAAATCAACGTGGGAAAACATGTCAACGATCACCCCGTTCCTCAAGCTGAAATCAACCAAATTCTTCTTGAAAAAGGTTTGGCGGGGAAAAAAGTGGTTCGTCTAAAGGGAGGAGACCCCTTTGTGTTTGGACGAGGGGGGGAAGAATTAGAACTATTAGTTCGTCATGGCGTTCCCTTTGAAGTGGTACCTGGTATCACTTCAGCCATAGCTGGAGCTGCCTATGCAGGGATTCCGGTGACCCAGCGAGGGGAAGCGTCCTCTTTTCATGTCATAACGGGGCATGCCAAAGGAAGTGAGCCCTTAGCCATTGATTTTGAAGCACTGGCACGAACGGGGGGCACCTTGATTTTCCTAATGGGCGTCGGCAATCTCGGGAAAATTAGGCAGGGCTTAATGGCGGCTGGTATGTCACAGGATATGCCAGTGGCGATTGTTGAAAACGCAACCCTACCCCAGCAGCGTAAATTGTTGTCAACGCTAGGAGAAATGGAAGCACAAGCTCAAGGGGAAGCCATTCAATCACCGGCTTTAATTGTGGTGGGCCAGGTTACTCGGCGGAGTGAAGCCTATGATTGGTTCATGAATCAGCCTTTAAAAGGGCAAACCGTTATTGTGACTCGAGCAAGAACGAGCCCGTCCAATTTATCCCGCCTACTACGAGCGGATGGTGCCAGGGTTCTTGAGGTGCCTTCCATCTCAATCCGTCCTTTGTGGCAAGATTCTGATGAATTTCAAAGAGTCTTATCTAAGCTTCAGAATTATAACTGGCTTTTATTTACAAGCCGAAATGGCGTAACCCACTTTTTCGATGGCTTGTTTTCCAAGGGCTTGGATGCAAGAGCTTTGGCTGGCATGAAAATTTCAGTGGTGGGTAGTGAAACCAAGAAAGCTTTAAAAGAGTATGGATTGATTCCTGACTATATGCCTTCCACTTATTATGGAAAAGAAATGGCCCAAGGCCTCATAAAGCGGTCTCAGAAGTCAGAGAGTTTTTTATTGATGGGGGGAAAGGTTTTATCAGAAGACCTACCAAAGGACCTCCAAGCAAGTGGGCGGAGATTTCACCATGTGGCAGTCTATGAAACTTTGTTTGCTGATGCTGGCGTGGCCAATCAAACCATTGAAGAGGCAGACTTTATCACCTTTTCCAGTGGATCCACGGTGGAGGGTTTTGTTCAGTCCTATCCCAATTTGGATTATAGGCAGTTACACTGTATTGCCATTGGTGAAACCACAGCGGCTAAGGCCCGCCAATTTGGCTTTCAAGTAGAGGTAGCTGATCAGGCCACAGTGGCCAAGATGAGAGATAAAATGAAGGAGCTGGTAAGACATGAAGATTAGACCCAGACGGTTACGATGCAATGAACTGATGCGCGAAATGGTGCGGGAAACGAGAGTTTCTTCAGCCAGTTTGATTTACCCGGTTTTTGTAGAAGCCGGGGAGAATAAAAAAACTGAAATAACCTCCATGCCTGGGCAGTATCGCTATACCCTAGATCGATTAAATGAAGGCATTGAAGAAGCCATATCTTTTGGTGTGTTTCGCTTTATGCTCTTCGGCATCCCCGCTGAAAAAGATGAGCGAGGCTCCGGTGCCTATGAAGAAAATGGCATCATCCAACGGGCTGTTGGCCAATTAAAAAAGACCTTTGGAGATCGCATTCAGGTGATTACGGATGTGTGCCTATGTGAATACACCAGCCATGGCCATTGTGGAGTTCTTTGCGAAGAGGGTGTTGCCAATGACGAAACCTTAGAGATTATTGGCCAAGTAGCACTATCCCATGCCAAAGCCGGCTGTGATATGGTGGCACCCTCAGACATGATGGATGGTGATGTGGGTCACATTCGAGAAGTATTGGACCAAGCTGGCTTTACCCATATTCCCATTATGAGTTATTCCGTCAAGTATGCATCAGCATTTTATGGCCCTTTCCGTGAGGCGGCAGGTTCAAAACCTCAATTTGGTGATCGCAATAGCTATCAGATGGATTTTCATAATCAGCGGGAAGCCCTAAAAGAAGTGGATTTAGACCTAGCTGAAGGCGCAGACTTTATTATGGTTAAGCCAGCTTTATCCTATTTAGACGTGATTAGTCGGGTCAAGGAACGGACCAATACACCCCTGGTAGCCTACAGCGTCAGTGGTGAGTATGCCATGATTAAGGCTTGTGCCAGTCAAGGCTTAATGGATGAACATCGTTTAATGTGTGAAACGGCCATTTCCATCTTTCGAGCTGGAGCAGATATTTTAATCACCTACTATGCCAAGGAACTGGCTCAAGCCATTCGAAACGGTGATATTGGATAATAAGAGTAAAAGAATAAAAAAATCAACGAGTTTAAAAAATAACACGACAATACCATCCATCAAGGTGGTTTAAAACAGGAGGATATCAATGAAAGGTATTTTAATTGTTGCTCATGGATCAAGGGCAGAGGCTACAAAGAAGACGTTTGAAGGAATTGTGGACATGGTTCGGGACAAAATGCCAGGAGAAAAGATACGCCATGCCTACATGGAGTTTAGTGAAGAAAGCCTTGAAAAAGGAGTCGAAAAATTAGTGGCTGAAGGAGTCAATCAGATTAAAGTGATTCCCTACTTCCTATTTTCAGGGATTCATATCTTAGAAGACATTCCAGAGATGATTGCAGCTTGCAAAAAGACCTATCCTGACATAAGCATTGAGCTGGGACAGTCTTTGGGTCAGGATCCACGCTTGGCAGATTTATTAGTGGAACGTATTCAGGGATGAAGCAGATTGATGTAGTGGGGATGGGGCCAGGTAATCCAGAGCTTTTATCCGCCCAAGCACATCGAATCATTCAAGGAGCGAAACGGGTTTTAAACACTCGAGAGATGGCAATTTCAGATCTTTTAAAGAAGCTTGAAGAACCCATTGAAGGCTCTACTGCTGTGTTAGTCAGTGGTGATACTGGATTTCATAGCCTAGCTCAAACCATTGAAAAGCAATTTAAGAAGGATGCTTTGGTGTCATTTTATCCTGGTGTGTCAAGTATTGCCTATCTAAGTAGTCGGCTTAAAGTTCCTTATGATGATGCCAAACTCATTAGTTTACATGGGAATCAAAAATCCTTGGTACCTTATGTGAGTTACCATCATAAAGTGTTTGCCTTAACGGGAGGTGTGAATCGAGCTTCTGATTGTTGTGAGGCTTTAACCAAGGCGGGCCTTGGCGAGGTCGAGGTTGTAATTGGCGAGGCGTTAACTTTGCCCCATGAGCGAATTTTAAAAGGCCAGGCCAAGGACTTCATAGACGCTGAGTTGTTAGACTTGGCAGTCCTCTATGTAGAACATTCAAACTGGATATCCCCCAATAAAAATCTGAAGGATTCAGACTTTATTCGCGGCAAGGTACCCATGACTAAGGAAGAAATACGCCATTTGTCCATTGATAAACTCCAGGTTGAGCCCGATGAAGTGGTCTATGACATCGGGGCGGGAACAGGCTCAGTGGCCATTGAATTAGCCCGTAAGGCATATCAAGGAATGGTCTATGCCATTGAGCGTAAGGAGGAGGGCTTAGAACTCATCCAAGAAAATCGCTTAAAACATGGTGCCTTTAATCTCAACGTGATCAAGGGCTTAGCTCCAGCAGCCCTAGAGGGATTACCAGCTCCTGACAAAGTTTTTATTGGTGGTTCTGGTGGTCAGATGGCTGAGATTGTGGAAAAGCTCCTAGTGGTTAACCCCAAGCTTAAATTGGTGATTAATGTAGTTAGTTTGCAAGGAATCAATGAAGCTATCAAGATATTAGATGGCTACCAAACCATGGATTATGAGGTGATTTGCGTAAATGTGGCTCGGTCCCGTAAACTGGGGAGTTATGATTTAATGATGGCTCAAAACCCTGTATATATAATCACCATGGATTTTGCGAAGATGAAGGGAGAAAGCGAAGATGAGTAAAGGACTGCACCCTCGAGTTCTGATTGCCGGCACTGGCAGTGGTTCCGGCAAGACCACCATGACCTGCGCTCTGTTGATGGCTTTGAAGACCAGGGGCAAAACGCCGGTGGCTTTTAAATGTGGACCAGATTACATTGACCCTATGTTTCATCGTAAAGTAACGGGAGTTTTTAGTGGAAATTTAGATTTATTTTTAATGGGAGAAGACTCAGCCTTGGACTCATTGGCTAGTCATGGCTCATTGGGAAATATTTCCATCTTGGAAGGGGCTATGGGTCTTTATGATGGTATTGGAAACGAAGGAGCAGCCTCAGCTAATGAAGTTTCTCTGGTGACTGAGACTCCAGTCCTATTAACGGTAAGCGTTACAGGAAAAGCCCGCTCGATTTGTGCGGAAATTAAAGGCTTTCTTGAGTTTGCACCTAATCGGATCAAAGGAATCTTACTGAACACCTGTTCAAAGGGAATGTTTTCTTACTATCAACAGCTAATTGAAGGGATCCTAAAAATCCCAGTGATAGGCTATCTTCCGAATATAAGAGAGGCAGAGATTGGATCTCGCAACCTAGGTTTAATCACAGCCGATGAAATCCAAGACATTCAGCTAAAACTGAAAGCTTTAGGAGACACAGCGTTAGAAACCTTTGATTGGCATCGTTTCGATTTCTTGGTTGAAGAGGCTGGAGCCTTAAAGGAAAGCCAAGCCAGGTCAAGCGTGAAGGCCAGCCAAAAGAGCAGCCTGGAGCAGCTAGAACAGGGGAAGGAGGCTAAGCAAAAGGTGGTGGCCCCTAAGGGGAAAGTGGAAAAATTGCCCATCATCTATGTGTCCAAAGACCAAGCATTTTGTTTTGCCTATGAAGAAAACATCCAGTGTTTAGCAGAACAAGGCGCAGACATTCGATTCTTTTCACCCTTACATGATCCCATTCTTCCAAAGGATGCCGATGGCGTGATTATATGGGGGGGCTACCCAGAGTTACATGGAGAAGAAATTCGTCTCAATGAAAGTCTGCGAAAAGATCTTTACCGGAAGGTTCAAGACGGATTACCCCTTTACGCTGAAGGGGGAGGTTTTATGTTCCTACACAGTCAAATCATAACCTCTGATGATCAAGGTCAAGAAGAAACGATTCCTGGGGTGGGTGTTTTTAAGGGAGCTTGCCGAATGACTACTCGGCTGCAAGAGTTTGGCTATGCCACATTGACAGCCCAGAGAGATAATCTGTTATTTAAAAAAGGGGAGACCGCTCGCTGCCACAGTTTCCATCGGTCACGTAGCGAACTGGAAGGAAGGGCGTTTTTCGCCCGAAAGGCGTCTGGAAGCGGCGACTATATGACAGGACAATCTTTCAACAGAGCTTTGGGGAGTTATGTCCATTTACATTTCACTGAATTACCAAAGGCAGTGACCCGTTTCATTGAAACCACACAAGCCTATCATAGGGAGAGAGAACGTGAACTATATTAAAAATCCAAAAGACATTGAAACAAAGAGTTTTGAAATAATAGAAGAATTAATTGGAGAGCGCAGCTTGGATCCACTTCAAGCTCCGATTATAAAGCGCGTAATTCATACAACGGCTGATTTTGAATACTTAGACCAACTGGTCTTCTCCAATGAGGCAGTAGAAAAAGCCCATGCCATTCTTAAAAAAGGAGCGGTCATTGTAACAGACACTTCCATGGCTTTAGCCGGGATTAATAAAAAAGCCTTGGCTAAGGCAGGCTGTCAGGGGGTTTGTTTTATTGGCTCAGAAGAGGTGGCAAACCTAGCTAAGAAAAACCAAACCACACGCTCGGCGACAGCTGTGCACTATGCCTTTGAACAGACTGAACAACCCATTATATTTGTGTGTGGCAACGCCCCTACAGCTCTGATCGAGCTTTATGAGCTGATCCAAGCAGGAGGTCGCCGCCCGGAGTTAATTATTGGCGTTCCGGTAGGCTTTGTTAATGTGGTGGAATCCAAAGAATTGATTTTAAGCACTGATGTTCCCCATATCATTGCCAAGGGGCGCAAAGGTGGCAGTAACGTTGCGGCTGCCATCTGTAATGCACTGTTATACCAAATTGTAGCCCGAGAAGATGAGAGTCCTTTAAAAGACGATATTAATCAGGGGAGCTCCCAGCACTAAGAACAGTTATGGGCCAATAAGGGGTTTGGATATCTAACATTACAAGACAAGAGCTTTGCTCTAAGATTAAACGCTTAACCATATTAAGAGAGTTGTGAGTCTAGGAGAACAGATGCTTTTTAACCAAGCTTAGCCGATAGCCGATTACCTTTAAACTAGCTTGGTTTAACAATTAATTGAGTGCCCTTGTTGCCTTGCGTTAAAGTAAACAGACGGACCAATATTGATTGCCCATAAATGATTCCTTTTAAATTCCTGCAAAGGTTAATTTTTAAAATCCTGGTAGATCGTAAAGTAAATCTACAAGTTTATAAGGATTACCGTTTGACCTATTGATAGTCCTCAAGTTTAGAGCCCTTGTAAATCATTTAAAGGATTTACAAGGGCTCCTTAGATTTTTTGCAGAATGATAATCTATTCCTAGTTTCCTAGTAGTTGCCTACTTGGACCAGAGCTTTCAAATAAATCCTGTTCCAATGAATTTATTTGAGAACGAGTGCTTGGAAAAGCGACCATTAAAAAGCGGTTATTAAAAAGCTGCGAGTAAAAATATAGCGAAAGACAAAAAAACCAAGCCCAAAATGATTTAAAATGGTAGAGTATTATTAATCGAGTAGTTGGGTTTTTGTTTGAGGAATGAGCGTGAAGAGCTTAGGAGGAAACTGATGAAAATTGCAATAGTTGGTGCTGGGATTTCCGGTGCAAGTGCCTTAAAGGGAATACTTGATCATCCCAACTTAAAAATTGAGGATGAAATTCATATATTTGAACCAAGAGATATTTTAGGGGTAGGTCTTCCTTATAGTCCGGATGATGAATCCGTGATGTTAAATATTAGTCCTGATTTTATCAGTGTGGATGAAAAGAATCCTTTGGATTTTACCCAGTGGCTAGAGGAGCATTTTGAAGAACCTACAAACTTTGAAGATTTAGTTTCAAGGCCTCGATATGGACAATACTTGCAAGAACGATTCGCACCATATTTTAACCATAAACAGGTCACTCACTTTCAAACCAGGATTGAGGACATTGAAGTATTGGATTCAAAAACCAACCAATCCATTTTTGAAGATAAACAGGGGAGCTATACTTACCGCTTAAAGAAAACCGAGGGGTGGCATAATGAAATCTATGATGCAGTTTTCCTTGCCCTAGGTCACCCTCAATATGCTGATTATTATGGGCTCGATGGATCTAAAAACTATATAGGAAATCCTTACCCAATGAAGGATCAGCTAACTGGCTTGTCCCCAGAGGACCGAATAGGCATCATAGGTAGTGGTGCTACCGGGATTGATTTAATTCGATTTTTCATGACCAACTATCACCTAAAACATCCATTAACCTTCTATGTTCGAGAACATAGTTTTCGCTTCGCTGACATTCCTTATGAAAAAGATGATTTTCAATTCACGTTTTCCATGGCTTGGATTCAAGAGGAAAGAGGTAAGCATAGCGGGGTTATCCCTTTTTCAATCATCCTAAAAACCTTTAAAGATGACATTCAAGCAGAAGGTGTAGATGTTGATACTGTCTATCATAAATATAAAACAAGAGACCTAGAAATCATCCGCCAAGCCGTTGAATCAAAAGATCAAGATTTGGCCTTGATTCATGCTTATAATAGTAAACTAGTTGCTTTTATTCCCCACTTATATAACAGTTTAAGTGGGCAAGACAAAGAGTTTTATCTTGAAAATTACCATGACAAACTCAAATTTTTTAAAACCCGTGTTCCCTACAAGACATTTCAATGGATGTTTGATTTACTAGATCAAGGAAAAATAAGAATTGTCCATGGAATTTCTGATGTTCATGTCAAAGACCAGGGTGGGTTCTCGATGGAGGCTGATCGAAGGGAAGGGGTAGATGTACTGGTCAATGCAACGGGTTTTAATCTACGACTAAGTGAGGTTGGTAAAAGCTTACCTTTGGTTCAAAATTTATATCACAAAAACATTATTCAACCGCAATTTGATGGAAGTTTTGTATTGATTGATTGGCCACAAGCCCAAGTTATGAACCAAAACTTTGGAGTACTTGATAATTTATTCTTTTTTGGTATGCTCATCGGGGGTACTCAACATGAAAATAATGATGCCCAACTCACCTATCAACTGGCTACCAGCGTAG
>LSQX01118745.1_pt1 | contig 18045 bp, 16 predicted proteins | sample 654561 | NCBI WGS metagenome assembly LSQX01 (sample SAMN04489861, study PRJNA283612) | anaerobic digester metagenome | isolation source: 4 biogas reactors fed with cattle manure at either 37C or 55C with and... | place: Denmark: Kongens Lyngby | collected 2014
GCATGAACCATAATTGCATCACTATAAGCGGTAAAGGATCATTACAGGATAAACCAGGAAACAAAGCCATCACTGCCCAGTTTAATTAATGCTTGATCTTTAATTGACAGGAGTTATAGTTTTAATGAAACTAAGGATCAAATATTGTGGCGGCTGCAATGTTATCATTGATAGAGTTAAAATACTAAAAGCAGCAATAGAAATTCTAAAACAAAGCGAAGAAGTTGAAATAGTAGCCGAAGGTGCAGATGTAGGAATAGTTGTGGCCGGATGCCACACCGCATGTGTGGAGTTGAAGGAAATCGAAGATCAAGCCAGGCAATGGGTGATAGTGGGCGGAGATCTTGTAGACGACCGAGCTTATTCCGCCCACCAATTACCCGAAATCATTGCCCAAAAAGTTCTGGATAAATTATAATTGTTTACTCCTCTTAATAAAATACATTCCCCATCCCCCCCTCGATCGGACCAGGAATAAAACCCTGGTCCGATCGCTCTTCTCTACCGGATTATAAAACCTGACAAAAAAGGTTAATGCCCCCTGCCAAAAAGCTGGCAGCGGCGAAAAAAATTCGCGGCCGTCCAGTTTCCCGGGCAGAACAGGGCATTAACCTTTTTAAGATATTACTTTAATTTAAAATGCCGGTACACAGGCACCTTCATAAGTTTCCTCGATAAACTTCTTTATTGCAGGAGTTTGTAGAGAAGCATCCAGTTTTTTAATGGCTTCATTATCTTTGTTTTCACTTTTTACTGCGATAACATTGGCAAAAGGAGAATCCTTGGCTTCCATATATATGGAGTCTTCTACCGGATTCAAGCCGCTTTCCAGGGCATAGTTGCTGTTAATGACACAGATATCAGCATCTTCCAGGGTACGGGGCAGCATGGCCGCATCCATCATAGTAATTTCGATTTTTTGGGGATTATCCACGATGTCAGCATCTGTAGCGGTAACACCGGCACCTTCTTTTAATGTAATGATACCGGCACTTTCCAGTACTGCCAGAGCCCGGCCGCCATTGGTGGCATCATTGGGGATGCCCACGATGGCACCATCGGCCAGATCTTTGATATCAGTTATTTTCTTGGAATAGACACCCATTGGTTCAGCATGGACCTTTACCGTCCAGACCAGATCGGTACCATTGTTGGCATTATAATCTTCCAGATAGGGTACATGCTGGAAGAAGTTAGCGTCAATAGTTCCTTCCTGCAGAGCCGGGTTCAATTGAACATAATCAGTAAACACCTTGACTTCCAGGTTGACTCCTTCATCAGCTAACAACGGGACCACCTGCTCCAGGATTTCAGCATGGGGCTGAGCAGTAGCACCAACAACCAGTTTAACGCTTTCCCCATTACCGGGTGCGGGTTCTTTTTTAGCGGTATCGCCGCATCCGGCCAATAACCCTGCCAGTAAAAGCACACTTAATAACAATCCAAGATACTTTTTCAATTCCCACTACCTCCCTTTATTTGTTGTGCGATGGGCCAGGCTGTCACCAATCATCTGGAAAGCCTGAACCATTATGATCAAGACGATTACAGTTATAAACATTATTGAATCTTCATAACGTTGATAACCGTAATAATACGCCAGGGTACCAAGTCCACCTCCCCCCACGATTCCGGCCATAGCTGAATAGCCGATCAGATTTATGGTAGTTATTGCAACCCCCAGTATTAATGAAGGTTTAGCTTCCGGCAACAGCACTTTGGTGATGATTTCCCAGGTACTGGCCCCCATGGCCAGGGCCGCTTCAATCAGACCCCAGTCGATTTCCTTCAAAGATGTTTCCGTGAGTCTGGCGACAAAGGGAATGGCTGCCAGAGTCAGGGGAACAATGGAAGCGATTGTCCCGATGGAGGTACCTACGATCCAGCGGGTCAAAGGAATGACCAGGATCAAAAAGATGATGAAAGGTATGGAGCGGGTGGCATTCACTACTGCCCCCAACACCAGATTGATGGATTTATTTTCTGCCACATGGTTTTTGGTGGTTATGACTAAAATAATCCCTAGAACCAGACCCAGGATATAGCTTAAGAAAGTGGAAATAGCCACCATATAAAGGGTCTCCCAGGTAGCGATCAGGATTTTTTCCCGGATCCAGGTTTTATCGCCGAAGAGGCTTATTACCCAGCTGTTTAAATCGATAGCTGCAATTATTTCAAACATTTTCCAGCACCTCTATTTCCAGGCCTTGTTGGTGTAAATAATCAACGGCTGCATCAATAACATTTTCTTCTCCAACCAGTTCCAGCACCAGATTGCCAAAAGGGGTGTCCTTGACCCGATCGATATTGCCATACATTATATTGGCCTGGATATCAAAATTTTTGATCATGGATGATATTATGGGTTCCCCGGCTGATTCACCGATAAAAGAAGCTCTGACCAGACGCCCGGCTTTAACAGATCCTCGACGAAAGACCTCTTCGGGGATTTCCTGTTTAACGATGGAGTCGATGAAACTTTTAGAAGTCGGTGTACCAGGATTGGAAAAAATCTTTAATACATCATCTGTTTCCACGATTCGAGAGTTGTCGATGACTGCCACCCGGTCACAAACCTGTTTGATCACGTTCATGTCATGGGTTATCAGTAAAATGGTCAGATCCAGCCGTTGATTGATATCCTTCAGCAGTTTAAGGATGGATTTGGTAGTCTGCGGATCCAGGGCAGAAGTAGCCTCATCGGATAAAAGCAATTTGGGCCGGTTCGCCAGTGCCCGGGCAATACCTACCCGCTGTTTCTGCCCGCCGGAAAGCTGATCGGGATAAACCCGGGCTTTATCAGTCAAACCGACAATCTCCAGCAGTTCATTGACTCTTTGCCGAGCTTCAACTGCTGGTACTTTGCTTATTTCCAGGGGAAACATAATATTATCAAAAACGCTGCGTGATGACAGCAGGTTAAATTGCTGAAAAATCATGCCGATCTTCTGCCGGGTCTGGCGCAGATCCCTTTTTGCCAGGGAAGTGATGACCTGTCCATCAACTATGATGGAACCGCTGGTAGGCTTCTCCAGCATATTGATACACCTTATCAAGGTGCTTTTGCCGGCACCACTCAAGCCAATAATGCCGAATATTTCTCCTTTGTTGACTTTCAAACTGACCTGATTCAGAGCCAGGACATCATGCTGAGGAGTTTTGTAAATTTTAGTAAGATCAGATATTTCAATCAAAGTAAGACCTCCCGCTCAAAATAAAACCTCTTTGTCTGACACAAAGAGGCAAGTTGACGGATCTCGCTCTTATCTGCCAGACATGTAGCCTGCAGGAATTAGCACCATGCATTAAAGCTGGTTGCCGGGCTTCATCGGGCCAGTCCCTCTGCCGCTCTGGATAAGAGAAATATAGCTTGATAATTTAATACATATTATCATCAGTTAAAAGGGCCGTCAATATAAATTGCCCGTTTATCGCCTGCTAATCCCCTTTTGAATAATGATTTTTACAACTTTGTCATCCTGAACCTGGAAGACGATATCATTCTTATTGTCACAGCCATATAATGCTTCAAAATATTCCGGCCTGTCCTCCCGGGTTAATTTTACATAATCAGGACCATAGCAGTCCTCCACATATGAAAAAGGATCGCCGATTTTTATTCCTCGGTTGGTAGTGAGGCAATCCCCGTAGATATGCATTTTATCCAGTATGTTTTCTTCTTTGGTAAATTGCAGCAGGCAATTGTCGGATAAAGGACGATAAATAGTGCTCATCCCCAGATTTTCACCACCAGGGAACACCTCTATGACCTGATCCCAGGATGAAAGGCCGACTGTGATCTCGCCAGTATCATTTCTGACGATAAAATCCTCCGCTGTCAATACGGTGTCATTTTCGGGATAATCTACGACCAGTGCCGGCTGGGTAAAAAGGACCGCCAGGCCGATGACCGTAAAGAAAGTGATTAACAATGTGATTTTTATATAGTCTTTTTGAGAAAAATCTCGCAATTAAATCACCCCCGCAATTGATATCCCCACAACTATTTTAAACTAAATCCCGGCCAGTTCAAATCATTTTTGGCGGAGAGTTCATCACCACAATATTTTGTGCTATTATACCTGCAGTAAATAGATTAGGGGCAATTATGCAGTGAAGTATGTAGAAGATCCGCAATGCTGGGGCAATAAGAGTTATCACAGTTTGAATTGGGAAATGAGAAGAATATTTGGCACCAAGGTGTTTAAAATCCCTCTGGATGCTGGTTTTACTTGCCCCAACCGGGATGGCAGCCTGTCAAAGCAAGGGTGTTTTTTCTGCAGCAGCCGGGGATCAGGGGATTTTGCCGGGGAGCGCGGGGAAAATCTGGCCCGCCAGTTTGACCAGCTCAAGATGGTAATGCATAAAAAATGGCGTTCAGGAAAATATATCGCCTATTTTCAGGCTTTTTCCAACACCTATGCCCCGGTCCAGTATTTGCGTGCAGTCTATGCCGCGGCTTTAAACCAGCCAGATGTAGTGGGTCTGGCCATTGCTACCCGTCCGGACTGCATCCCCGATGAAGTACTGGGCCTGCTGGAGGAATTCAATCAAAAAACTTATTTATGGGTGGAATTGGGTCTGCAGACCATCCATTCTGCAACGGCCCGGGCTATGAATCTCCAGTATGATTATGAGATTTTCCAACGAGCACTGCAAAATTTGCGCAGCAGAAATATCCAGACCGTTGCCCATATTATCCTGGGGCTGCCGGAAGAGACTCCTGAAATGATGAGAGCCACGGGACAGGCACTGGCTGATTTGCCCCTGCAGGGGTTAAAGATACATTTGCTGCATTTGATGAAAGATACGCCGCTGGCAGAGATTTATCAGGATAAACCCTTCGAGTATTTATCACGGGAAGAATATGCTGATCTGGTAGTCGACATCCTGGAAATGATGTCCCCCGATGTAGTCATCCACCGATTGACCGGAGACAGCCCGAGAAATACCCTGATCGGTCCGGAATGGAGCCTGAACAAATGGGAAGTCTTAAACCTCATAGACAGGAGATTTAATGAAAGGGAGACCTGGCAGGGCAGAGGCAGAGGGAGTTTGCAATCGATATGAAATCAAATCGTTTTATAGTTCTGGGGGCAGGGCTGGTAATTTATTTATGCATGGGCTCGATTTATATGTGGAGCGTTTTAGCTGCGCAAATATCCAGGGAACACCCGGAATGGTCATTGGGCAGCATTGCCCTGATCTTCTCCCTGCAGGTGATAACTTATGCCCTGGTTACTGTTGCTTCAGGATTTCTGCAGGACCGGATAGGCCCCCGCTGGGTAGTAACTGCCGGCGGGATAATGATGGGCAGCGGAACAATTCTGGCTGGTTTTGCCGATAGTTGGTGGGGTTTGATCATAGGTTACAGTCTATTAAACGGAGCGGGTATCGGGTTTTCCTTTGTGGCCCTGGCCTGTGTCCTTAAATGGTTTCCTCAGCGGCAAAGGGGCCTGGCCTCTGGATTATTGACAGGAACCTTCGGGGGTGCCAGTGTCGCTTTTGCTCCCCTGGCAGCATCTTTAATCAATTCAACGGGCAGTATCGCCTCTACACTAAAAATCTTGGGCCTTATTTATCTGCTGGCAGTGACTATTATGGCACAGTTCATCAATAATCCTGCCGGTCAAGACCTTGCGGCAGATGATGAAACTGCGGGCGAAAAAGGCCATACACCAGGGCAAATGCTTATTGATCGGCGTTTTTATGTTTTGCTGTTGTTATTTGTTTTCGGAGGAATTTCCGGATTGATTATACTGGGCAATGCCCAGCAATTTGCAGTCTATTACGCAGGAGTATCCGGGACCCTGGCTATATCGGCAGTCAGCCTGCTGGCCATACCAAATGGGGTGGGCAGTGTGGCTTTTGGCATTTTGACCGACCGGGTCGGGCAGCGCAAGGCCCTGGGAGTTTTATTCATAACCTGTTCTCTGGGATTGTTTTTGCTGCCCTTTACCTCCAGTTACCTGTCATTTCTCCTGTCAGCTTCACTGGTAGTAGTGGCTTATGCCGGTTTGTTCGGCATATTTCCCGTTGCCAGTGCTGATTATTTCGGGACCCGTCATTTTGGAGTCAATTATGGTTTGTTATATGCCGGATACGGAATAGCGGCATTGATTGGCCCCGGCCTGGCGGCAAGATTGGCCGAACATTCCCAGAAGACAGCCGTCCAGGCTGGTGCCGCTGCCGAACAAATCCATAATGCCCTGATCGCAGGTTACAGTCAAAGCATATGGCTGGCCTGCGCCGCCTGTGTCCTTGGTATCATAATTACATTAGTATTTTTGAAAAACAGATCTGGCACTGAAGAAGGGGAGATTACTAAAAAACAGGGCAGCGATTTAAGCATTAAAGGAAATTAAGCCAGGCTAGACCAGAAGCGGAAATAAAATAATACCTTTCTCACCAACCGGAAGTGTAAGAATTTATCATGGCCAATGATATAAATAATTAGAATCAAAACAATGGATCTGATTTTGATGGCAGCAGGAGGGAACATTAATGAAGAAAAAATGGTGCGCAGGTGTTATAGGTATGGTGCTGGCGTTGGTTTTAACTGCGGGTGCTGTTGCCAGCGAACCGTTAAAACTGGTCGTTAATGGACAGGAGATCAAACCCGATGTCCCGGCACAGATCATTAAGGACAGGACCATGGTGCCTGTCAGGTGGATTGCTGAAGCACTGGGGGCAGATGTCATATGGGATGAAGGAGGGCGCATTGTAGTAATCAGTTCAAATGATTCTGCTGCAGCACAAGTGGTATTACTGACGGATAAATTTGGCCGAAGCTTAAAAAATATTTCATTAATGGCACCCCAGGATATTGTAAAAGAGAGTTTACAGAAAACCTATGGAGAACTGGCTGCCCCGGCCCTTTTAACTGAATGGCAAAATGACCCGCAGAATGCTCCCGGCAGGGTGAGTTCCAGCCCCTGGCCGGAACGAATCGATATTTTAAAATTGGAAAAATTGACGGATCAAAAATACGAAGTAAAAGGCGAAATCATTGAAATGACCAGCGTTGAGATGGTCAAAGGCGGTTATGCTGCAAAACAGCCAGTAACCTTGGTGGTTGAGAACCTGGGCAACCGCTGGCTGATTACTGATATGAAAGCTGAAGCCAGCCGGGAAGCAGAGGCCGCCATTTATAAGAACAGCCAATATGGTTTTAGCTTTTCTTTACCCGATAGCTGGCAGGGATACAGTGTCATAACGGAAGAATGGGAAGGTTTAGCCGTCGGTTCCGGGGAAATCACCGCCAGCGGGCCGCTGCTTTTAATCAGACATCCCCAATGGACAGAGACCAATGTGCGGCAGGACATTCCGGTCATGGTGTTTACTACCGGGCAATGGCTGGCATTACAGCAGGGCGATTTCCATATTGGAGCAGCACCTATAGGGCCCCGGGCGATGGGGCGCAACAACCAATATGTTTTTGCTCTCCCGGCCCGTTATAATTTCGCTTTTCCCACCGGTTATGAAGAAGTGGAAAAAATACTGGAAAATGTACCGCTAAAACCATTTGCGATCTGAAAAATAAATGTACTGAAAGATAATAATGCCTGGCAGCTAAATAAGGTGAACCTTGCCGTCCTTTTACCAATAAAAACTAATCTTGTTCCTGCAATACTGGTTGACAACCGGGGACCTTCTGTAATATAATTTGTCTTGCTGAAACAAGCTTTGCGGTAGTGGCGGAATCGGCAGACGCGCTAGATTCAGGTTCTAGTCTGTTAACGCAGGTGGGGGTTCAAGTCCCTTCTACCGCACCATATGCTATCAAACCCTTGAGTTCTGAATGTTCTCAGGGGTTTTTTGTTTTTCTGGAATTTTATGATTGCCATTTAAACCGAGGGGCGTCTGGTTAAATCAAATTCCTGTTTATAACAACACTAGATCAGGAGGGGGGATCAGCGATGAAAAGGAAATAACTGTGAAAAACATAATACCAAGTACAAAAGGGAAAAAGTGTCGGAAAATAAAGAAAATATAAATAAATATTAAAAGGAATAGCATAAATTGACATAGAAATAGTTTATCACTCTGTAACTGATCGGCAATTACAGTTTATAAATAGCGGAGGGTTAACAAAAAAGGGGGTTAAAAGTTTTGGTAATAATAAGGAGATGTAAACAAAGGACGGTGGCTCTTATATGTGCACTGGCATTGCTTTTTACTATGATGTTTGTGTCGCCGATGGTGCTGGCCGAAGATGTCGAGGGGGCGGATCCGGTCAATTCGGAGTTGCTTTATACTGCAGTAAATACAGCGGATGCTGAAGCAGCTATAAGTTACATAGCTATAACGAAGGCGCCGACAAAAACCCAATATAAAAAAGGTGAGTTCTTTGATCCGGCGGGTATGGAGGTAACTGCTTATTATGATGATGAAACCAGCGCAATAATATTGGCCTATATCTATGCGCCAGATACTGCCCTTGGTACGAGTGATAGGAAGATAACCGTCAGCTATGGCGGCAAATCAGCTGAGCAAAATATAAGGGTAGCAGGAACAGGTTCCGGCGGAAGCGGAGGCACTGTTCTCAACGGCTCCGTTAAGATTGGTGCAATAGAGAAGGCCTCATCGGGTGAAACGGTTAAAATCCCCATAAGTCTTGAAGAACCAGTTGGCATAGCCGGATATGGGTTTTTGATTCAATACGACCCTGATGTCCTGACACCTGGAGCAGAGGTTCAGGCTGGCACTGCAATAAAGACAGGGATTATGGCTTATAATCCTGATTATGGCGAAAGCGGAGATAAAGTATTCATTGTCTGGGCAGATAGCCAAGCAATAACATCGAGCGGCAGTCTGGCAGTGTTGTCATTTACAGTGAACAGTAAAGCAAATGGCGGAGTAACGACAGTTTCCTGGTTGTCAGCAGAGGCATTTGACATTGATGGCAGACCTGTAGCACTTAACAGGACCGACGGTCAGGTTAAAATCATAAAAGGATCATCTGACTCCGGAGGCGGCGGCGGGGGGGGTTCCAGCGTTGCTGTTATCTCAGATATAGCGAATATAGAGATCAAATCACCGCCTGCAAAGCTTGTGTATGATGAAGGAGAAGCATTGGATCTGACTGGTTTGATAGTAAATCTGGTTTATTCAGATGGCAGCAAAAAAGAAGTGGGGCTGGCGGATTTTGACGGATCTGGCATTGTGATTTTACCTGCAAACGGTAGTCTGCTGGATGCCAGCCTGAAAAAGATCCTTGTTAAAGCAGGCAATAAAACCGAGGAATTAGCTGTCAGTGTTAAAGTTATCCCGGATGAAAAACCGCCGGCAATCAACACCCCGGTGGTAACACTGTGTGACATAGACAACCACTGGGCCAATGCTGCTATCCAGCAATTGGTCGCCGCCGGCATAATTGCCGGCTATCCGGATAATACTTTCCGCCCCGACCATACAGTGACAAGGGCTGAATTTGCTCTGATGATTGTCAAGGCTCTTGATTTACAAGAAGGCAAGGGTCAGGCCTTTGCCGATACTGCAGATCATTGGGCCCATGGATATATAGCGGCGGCAGTGGCAGCAGGGATCGTGGCCGGATATAATAATGAGGAATTTGGTCCTGATGATCTCATAACCCGGGAGCAGATGGCAGTCATGATAGGAAAAGCTGCCGGTCTGGAAACTGTGGCTGGAGAGTTGATTTTTAATGATGCAGATACAGTTTCTGACTGGGCAAGAGGCTGGATAGCTGCCGTTACCGAAAATAAACTGATGAGCGGTTACCCGGACAATACTTTTAAACCTCGGGACAATGCCGCCAGAGCCGAAGCGGTAACAGTAACAGCAGCGCTTTTAAACCGATAAGCTGATAAGGGGAAGGGAGGAAATATTATGAGAAAAACAGGTGATATAATAAAATATTCCTGTTTCATGCTGGCATTATTATTGATTTTCAGCGCCGCCCCGCAAGCGGCATACGGGGAAAGTGGAGTTTATACCCTGGTTAAAAGTACAAAAAACATCTATGAACCCGGCGGGATGATCGATACCGTAATAATAGCCGAGAAAGTAGTTGGAGCTTTTAAAAACGATGAAATTATTGAAATAGTTTTGCCGGAAGGGTATGTATGGAATGACGATGATGTAAACACTGTATATGGAGCCTGGTCATTAGCCGGAGCAAGCTTTAACTGGCTCATTGACCCGGAAGACCAGCAGGTCCTTAAAATATTTATCGGCGCCAATACCAGCGCGGATTCCGTTGGACGGATCAATATTGGCAGTGATGAGGGGGGATACTTTGCCATAGATATCGGAATTGGCGTCCGGCCAGGGTCTGTATTGGCAACGATCTCCTCCGATAAAGGGACCATCGAAGAAACGGAAGTCCTGGCAGCATTTCATGAATTTACCGCAGGCCTTGATCAAGGTGATTTAAATGGTGATGGCAGGATCAATTCTGGCGATGCCATCCTGATTTTGCGTTATTGCCAGGAACGGTTTTTTTTAACGAATAAACAATGGGACGCTGCCGATGTTAACTATGACGATGTAGTTGATCTTGAAGATGCCGCCATGATCCTGCAGTATTATGCGGGGTTCATCGACTCATTGCCCGGCGAAGGGACTGGGATAGTCCCTGCCAGTGGTTATATAGACAAAAATTCTCCGCTAGATATAGATTTGGATCTCACTTGGGGGACGGCAACTGAATTACTCGGAGTCAGGCTTGTGGTACTGGGAGTTGATTTCTTCCCGGTAGAAGGAGTTGACTATACTGTTGAGAATTATGGTGACGGCACCGGAAAAATCACGATAATAAGAGGCCTGGAAGATCTCCTGCCAATTCCGATTTCGGTGGTACCCGATGACACTGAGTTTGTCGTGCATTTCCAATTCGATAATGGCCGGGTATTAGAATATACCTACATAGTAATAGGTGGGGAGACTGCCGCTGAATAACTATATTGATGCGTACGGCCTGGTATGTGGTTTCTAAATAAGGTCTTATGACATAGTTGGCATTTGCTGCTAACTTTGCATTGCCAGTTGTTCTTATTTAACAGTAAGGGTTAAGCAAAAATGCTTAACCTTTGTTATTTTGCAGGTATTTCTGTAATCTGATTAAGGCATTCTTATTAGTGAAAAAGAATAAAAGACTTCATATGTGGCTCACGAAATATAAATTGACAATGTAGTAATGGTTTGCTATGTTGAAACCAAACTAGTTACAGCAAGAATAAGGATAGCGAATTCATTTGAAAGGAGAGAAGAAATGGGAGAATGGAAAAAGACCGGTTGCGTTCTTTGTGCCCAGAACTGCGGATTGGAAATACTGGTGGAGGATAACCGGATCGCCAGAGTGAAAGGAGATAAATCCAACCCCCGCAGTCAGGGATACACCTGCCGCAAAGGCTTAAACATTGCCTCCAACATCCATAATACCGATCGGCTCGCTTATCCCCTGAAAAAAGTGGGGGACAGGCATGAACGGATCAGCTGGGAGCAAGCCATCCAGGAGATCGCCGATAAAATGAAAGCCATTCGTGAACAATATGGGCCCAAAGCCATTGCCTATATGGGCGGGGGCAATACCGGCGGACAGATGGAAGCCGGGCTGGGACTCAGACTATTAAGCCTTCTGGGCTCCCGTTATTTTTACAATGCTTTAGCCCAGGAATTTTCCAATATATTCTGGGTAGATGGTCGGGTTCTGGGCAAGCAGCCTTTGATCAGTCTCCCCGATTCACATAACGCAGACACCGTTGTGGCCTGGGGCTGGAACGGTTGGATGAGCCATCAGGAACCTCGCACCAGAGAGCTTATCAAGGCTATAAAAGCTGATCCTGATCGCCGCCTGATAGTTATTGATCCCCGGGTTTCAGAAACAGCGCAGCGGGCGGATATCCATCTGGCGGTGCGTCCCGGCACTGATGTCATGCTGCTAAAAGCCATGATCAGCATAATTATCGAACAGGGCTGGGAGAATAAAGCTTATATTACGGAACATGTAAATGGCTGGGACGAGATCAAACCACTGTTTGCAGGTTTTGATGCCCGGCGGGCTATTGAAGAGGTCTGCGGCCTGGATTATGAACAGACACTGGAAGTCACGCGGCTCATCGCCCTTACTAAATCCAGCATCCATCAGGATCTGGGTATTTATATGAACCGCCATTCCACTATAAACAACTATATGCTGCATATTATAAGGGCAATAACCGGGCGCTTCTGCATGGATGGCGGACAAAAGATTCCAGCGTTTTTGTTCCCCATGGGCAGCAACAGCGACGAACGTAATCCCAAAACCTGGCGCACTGTCAAACATGATATGTTTCCCGTTCTGGGTTCGTTTCCCCCGGCTATTTTCCCCGATGAGGTATTAAACGATCATCCAGAGCGCACCCGGGCATTGATTGTCAGCAGCTGCAACCCTTTGCGCTCATATCCGGATACCTTGGCATATGAAAAAGCTTTTGCCGCCCTGGATCTATCGGTATGTCTGGAGATCTCCTATACCGAGACGGCCAGGCTGTGCGATTATGTCCTGCCCGCCCGCAGCTACATGGAAATGTACGATACCACCTGTTTCAATTATTCTTATCCCGAGCTCTATGTACAGATGCGGCCGCCCATCCTGGAACCATTGAGCGAGGAAAGCCGGGAAAACGGAGCCATAATCCTGGATTTAATCAAAGCCATGGGATATTTGCCGGAACTGCCGGCAGCCCTTTATGAAGCTGGTGAAAAAGGTATAACTGAATACCTGGGAGCCATGGGGGCCTATCTGGGGAAAAACCAGCAGCATATCAGACTGGCCCCCATCATTATGGCCGAGACCCTGGGCAAGGCTCTGGGTTCAGTGCATCTGGCCCTGCTGGCCGGGATCCTGGCTACCAACGGTCAGGATTTTAAAGAGGGCGCTGCTGCTGTTGGTTATCCTGCCGATCATACCATGGCCGAGGCAATTTTCAATGATATATTAAAAAATCCCCAGGGACTGATCATTGCCCGTTACCAGGGAAGCAATTTTGATTCTTTAGCCACCGAGGATAAAAAACTGGCCATTATAATTGAGGAGCTTATTGAACCCCTCCAGGCCGCTACCATTGAAAGCGAATTGGAGAACATGAAATTGCCGGCCAAATATCCCCTTATCCTCCATGCCGGACTCCATCATGAAACAGTGGCCAACAGCAATATGCGTGATCCCTCCTGGAATGAGAAGCGCCGCTGGCAGACCATGCTCATAAATGCTGATGATGCTGACCGTATGGAAATTGCTGATGGGGAAATAGTGCGCATAACTACCCGGGCTTCATCGGTGGAAATCGAAGCGGAGATCAGTCCCCTGGCTGCGCCTGGATGTGTTTATATCCGCCATGGGCAGGGGTTGATCTATGAGGGAAGAAAACACGGCGTTAATGTCAATGAATTAGTACACAGCACCGATCGGGACGAAATGTGTACACCCATGCACCGACGCATACCCTGCCGGATAGAAAAACTGCCGCAATCGGCAGAAATAAACTGAGGTGATAAAAGATGCGTTTAAGCAGCCGGTTTCCTGTGGCAGTACAAATGCTGGTGATCAGTGCCTGGTGTCCGGAAGAAGTTAAGGTCACCAGTGATTTGCTGGCTTTAAGTGTTAATACTAATCCGGCCTTGATCAGGCGGATCATGGGTTATTTGAAAAAGGCAGGACTCATTACCGTCAGTCCAGGTATCGGTGGGATACTTTTCACGCGTCCCGCTGATAAAATAACCCTCCTCGATGTTTACCAGGCCGTGGAGTTGACTGGGGAAAATGCTTTGTTTGGCCTGCACCATGATCAGAATCAAAGCTGCCCTATCGGGAGCAGGGTCAATGATGTTATCGGCCCGCATTTGCACAACGCCCGGGAGGCCCTGGAAAAATCTCTGGAAAAAGTGACAATTGAACAAATAAAAAATGATTTCCCTGAATTTAACCGGGAGGAAATTAAAAAAATGTTGCCGGAAGCTGTCACAAGGGCAGGAAATTTATAATATTTCGCTTAAAGAAATTACGAAACAAATTAATATTTCTGTTATAATAGCGTTAAGCATTATTAGATCAAAAATAGGTAAAATAAAAAACATATATAAAAGAAAGGAGTTTATTATGGAAAACCTATTGTTTAATCCGAAAAAGTACCGGGATCGCGGTTACCCCGACGAGCGTTCCAAAGAAATTATGCTCAAGACCATCGAATGGTTCGAAAACAAAGGGCTGGCTGCTATCAAAGAGTCCTTCCACAACAAAGAGTTCTCGGAAGATTACCAGAAGTTTGTCACCGAGGAACGGCATTTTGAGACTCTGTTCCTGCCCAAAGGCTATGGTGATGATCCTGACCAGTATTACAGTACCTACCGGATGTATGAATACTCCGAAATAACAGGATTTTACGGCGCTGCCTACTGGTATGCCTACCATGTTTCCACACTGGGACTGGATCCGGTCCTAATGGGAGACAATGAGGATGTAAAACACCGGGCAATAGCAAAGATGAAAGAAAACGCTTTTTGCGCTTTTGGCCTATCGGAAAAAGAGCATGGTGCCGACATCTATTCCAGCGAAATGACACTGACCCCCAAAGAGGACGGCACCTATGTAGCCAATGGCAGTAAATATTACATCGGCAATGGCAATGTGGCGGCAACAGTATCCGTATTTGGTAAAATGGCGGATACCGGTGATTATGTATTCTTTGTGGTGGACTCTGCCCATCCCAATTACCGGCTGATTAAAAACGTGGTGGATTACAACCAGCAGTACGTTGCGGAATTTGAGCTGCACGACTATCCCATCACCAAAGACGATATCTGCACCATCGGTCCCAAAGCCTGGGATGATATGCTTAACACCATCAATGTCTGCAAATTCAATATTGGTTCCGGAGCGACCGGCATAGTTACCCATTCTTTTTATGAAGCATTGAACCATGCCTACCACCGTAACCTCTATGGCAAGAAGGTAACCGATTTTGCTCACGTCCAAAGACTTTTCGTCGATTCCTGGCTGCGGCTTATCGGAATGAAACTCTTCGGATTGCGGGCCACTGATTATATGCGGGTGGCCAATGAAAATGACAAACGCTTTCTCCTTTACAATCCCATTATGAAAATGAAGGTCTCCATCCAGGGAGAAATTGTCCACGAACTACTGTGGGATATCATTGCCGCCAAAGGCTTTGAAAAGGATATGTATTTTGAGCAGGCCGTTGTTGAACTCCGGGGATATCCCAAACTGGAAGGGACCAGGCATGTAAACATGGCCCTGATCGCCAAGCTCATCCCCAGTTATATGTTTGCACCGGCTGAATTTGAAGAGGTAGGCAGAATCACTGATAACCGCAATGATGATTTCATGTTTGCCCAGGGGAAAACCCGCGGTTATGCCCGGACCAAGTTCCATGATTTCAATATCGCTTATCAGACCCGGGCCCATCTGCCCAATGTCAAGGTATATCTGGAACAGATTGAAGCCTACAAGGAATACCTCATGGTTTCCGGTGCCGGACTGGCAAAACAAATGGAAGATTTTGACTATCTGCTGGCAGTTGGTGAGCTGTTCACCATGGTAGCATACGGTCAGTTGATTATTGAAAGTGCCAACATGGAAAAAGTTCCTGATCATATAATGAACCAAATGTTTGATGTTTTCATCAGGGATTTTACCTCCTTTGCTATCGATCTGTATGGGAAACCCATCAATAGTGATGAACAGCTGGAAAAGATCATGAAGATGGTCAAACGGCCGGTACCCAATCTGGATGAATTTGAAAAGGTACTCAATGAGCAGGTATATAGCCTGGTAGATGTTTACACCATGAACCCCTAATACCTGTTTCATTGACAGAGTTTTAGGCAAACCTCCGGACAGCGGCCTCAAAGAAGGCAGCCGGAGGTTTGTTTTTTAACCCCATAACAAGCAATATCGGAAAAAATACTTTTATATGGTATTAAATATGGATATATTATTCTAAAATAAGGATGAGCAGCAAAAATATTTATAAAGGAGGTCGTTGCTTTGGAAAAGATTGAAGTAGGTTTCAGCAAAATGGTTGATTGGGCCAAAATACCCGATTATGATACAAAGGGAGCCGCCGGCTGTGACATAAGTGTGGCTTTACAGGATGAAATTGTATTGTACCCCCATGAAGTTAAATCTTTGTCCACCGGATTTGCTTTAAGGATTCCCGCCGGATATGAGGCCCAGATCCGCAGCCGTGCCGGTATGGCCCGCAAAGGCATCGTGGTGGCTAATGCTCCGGGAACTATTGACGCTGAACATATTGGCGAATTAAGTGTGCTTTTGCTCAATGTAACCGATAAACCCATCAAAATCCTGCCCGGGCAAAAAGTTGCCCAGATGGTTTTTGCTCCGATAGTTAAAGCTCTGTTCACTGAAGAGTAAAAAGTCCGGAGTTCAAGGTCAATATCTATATTGGGGCCAGGGGATTTAGTTATTCATGCACTAATATTATATGGCATTAAAATCACAGTAATAAAGGAGGAAACAACTATATGACCAAATTCAAGCTGGAGTCCGCAGATACGATATTGATGGTGATCGATGTACAGGATAAACTTATGGCTGCCATGAAAGATAAGGAAAGAGTATATGCCAATATTAATCTATTGCTGGAAACGGCCAAACAATTGGATATACCGGTGATCGTTACCGAACAATATCCCCAGGGTCTGGGTCCGACGGTGGATGTTGTTGCCCAGCACCTGCCCCCGCACCAGTATATGGATAAGACCACCTTTACCGCCTGCACCGATGGGCTCTGGGATATTTTGCGGCAATGGGAGCGCAAAACCATTTTAGTCACTGGCAGTGAAACCCATATATGTGTGTTCCAAACCACCCGCGATCTGCAGGAAGCAGGCTATCAGGTCCATTTGATCAAAGACGCGGTGTGTTCCCGTTTCGATGAAAACTATGAGAATGGATTGCAGTTGATGAAGGAGACTGGGGCAGTAATAACTACTGCAGAGACAGCAGTTTTCGATTTATTGAAGAGATCTGGCACTCCGGAGTTCAAAGCTATCTCAGCTCTGGTCAAATAGAAGACATATTACGAAACAAAATATCTTCGCCGGGGAAATTTAATTGACAAACTAAATATCCAAAAGTATGCTAGGTATAATGACTGAGCATTAAGGAGGTAGTATAATGGCCAACAATGACTGGTTTCTTTTTGAAATCGTTGACAATGTTGCAATTTTGACTTTAAATCACCCGGAAGCTATGAACATTGTCGATGACAAATTATTTGCCGAACTGCATGAATTGCAGAATAAAATCGAGGCCGATCCGTCAATACGTGCCGTCCTCATCAAGGCCAATGGCCCGCATTTTTCAGCCGGCATTGATTTGAAATTACTTAACACCATCGATTCCCAATTTGTCGCAGAAAATTTAAACTTCCTGCAGCGTTTATACGGCCGGTGGCAGGAATGGCATATCCCCGTAGTGGCTGCTGTCCATGGGATTTGCTACGGCTCTGCGGTGGAAATGATTTTAGGCTGCGATATTCGAGTAGCCTCCGATGATTTAAGAATTTCCATCCCTGAAGTGCGCTTTGGTTTATCACCGGACATGGGCGGTACAGTAAGACTAACCCAGCTGGTAGGATTGGGGCAGGCCAAAAGGCTCATTCTGGGCTGTGAAGAGCTGGATGCAGCAGAGGCCAAAGAGATTGGACTGGTGGAAATCGTGGTTCCCCGGGATAAACTGGAGGAAAGGGCATTCAAGCTGGCCCGTAGAATGGCCGGAATGCCGCCTATGGCTATCCGCTTTGCCAAACGGGGCATCAATCTGGCCAATGAAAGCAGCCTGGCAGCAGGGTTGGCCTTTGAACAAGCCCAGTCGGTATTCTGCTGCGGCACTGAAGACCAGACCGAAGCCATCAATTCTTTTTTCGAAAAACGTAAACCGGAATTTAAAGGCAAATAGATTTAGAACATATAACATAACAGCAGCACCTTCAGCAGGTGCTGCTGTTTTGCATTGCCCAGGTGGCGTGAGTATGTGCTGCAGGAGCAATCATTGTA
>LSQX01312015.1_pt1 | contig 18042 bp, 14 predicted proteins | sample 654561 | NCBI WGS metagenome assembly LSQX01 (sample SAMN04489861, study PRJNA283612) | anaerobic digester metagenome | isolation source: 4 biogas reactors fed with cattle manure at either 37C or 55C with and... | place: Denmark: Kongens Lyngby | collected 2014
CCGCGACCTGCGCGGCGGCAGGCTGGTAGCATGGATGGCGCTGCTGGGCACGGCGGGCGGCCTGGCCTTCTGGAGCAATGCCCTGATCGCGCCCTATCTCCTCACGGCCTGCATCCCCATCCTCGTCCACTTCCGCCGCCACCGCTTCCATCCGCGCCTCCTCGCCGCCTGCATACCGGGCGCGTGCGGCTTCCTGCTGGCGGCCAGCCCCGTACTGATGGTCGCGCTCCGCCGCACCGCGGCCACCAGGACGCTCACCTGGCATCTGGACTGGGCATGGATCGCGCAGAGCTACCGGGTCATGGTCACGGGCGGCATACCCTCCTTCTTCGAATGGTTTACCGACGGCCACCGCATCATACTGCGCGCCGGCTGGCTCTTCGTCGCCGCCTGCGTGGTAGTCGCCCTCTGGACCTGGGCGCGCCCCTGGCGCCACCCGCCGCGCTGGCGTGCCGCGCTGCCCCCGGCCCTGATGGCGATCTTCCTGGCCGGCTACCTGCCGCACGCCATGGCCCACCTGCCCATCCCCCGCTACCTGCTCCCCTTCTGGACCATGTTCCTCGCCTGTGCCATGGCCCTGCCGATGGCCAGCGCCTCAAGGTGGCTGCGGACGGCCGCCGGCCTGCTGCTGGCCGTCTGGGTGGGCTGGAACCTCTACGGACCCTTCGCCCTGGGACGCGTGGGCACCCCCGACCGCGCGGCGCGGCTCGCGCGCCGCGCCAACCTCGGCAAAATCGTCAAGGAGCTCGGGGCGAACCACGCCACGCTGCTGGGCGACTACTATTTCCAGTCCGAGGCCAACGGCATGAGCTTCCTGTCGCGCCGCGACCCCGGCTTTGTCGCCGCCGGCAAGGAGCGCCACGTGCCATCCGCCCGGGCCGCCGAGCGCGAGCCGGTACGCCTCTACATCTGCCAGCAATCCACCCTGCCCGCCGCCCGCACCTCATTGCAGGCGCTGGGCGCCACATGGCGCGAGATGCCCATCGACCACACCGTGACGCTGCTGCACGATCTGCGCCCGCCGCAGCGCGCCCGGCAGCCCGTGCCCCTCGGCGACGCCACCGTGACACCCGGCCCCGGACTGACCGGAGTTCCGGCACACCTGACGGACAACAGCCAGCGCACGGTCGTGCTGGGCGATCATATGCAGCGCAGCTCCTTCACGCTCGATCTGGGCCGCGAACGCAACCTCTGCGGCCTGGAGCTGCTCCCGGCCGACGCCGCCAGCCTGACTCTGCCGACACACGGCATGCTGGAGCTCTCGCTGGATGGCGTGGAGTTTGAAACCGTCGTGCCCTGGCAGGGGCGCCTGCCCACCGCCTATGCCGCCGGCGACAGCGTCTACCTCGGCGGCGGACAGGGACGGCTGGAGTTCAACTTCGCCCCGCAACCCGCGCGCCATGTGCGCTTCACCGGCGCCTCGCCGGAGGGCCGCCTGCTGGATATTCCCCGCGGCGAGGCCTACCGCGGCCCCACCGGGTGGCTGGTCTCCGGGGTGCGCCTCTACGAGGCGGCCACCCCCCGCCCCGCCGCCACCGAACGCGAGGCGCATGAACTGGCCGCCTACCTCGACGAGATGGAGGTCTGGTTCACGGCCTGCGACCGCTGGCTCGCCCCGCGCCTGCTCGCGCGCCGACCGGCCGGTGCCGCACCCTGCGCCTTCCCGCTCTTCGAGCGCCCCGGCCACCTGCAAGGCGATGGCGGCGAGGCGCCCTTCTGGCATTTCCGTCCGGCGCCCGGCACCGCGCTGGTCGTGGCCGCCGAGCTCGCCGATGCCCAGACCGCGCTACTCCGCCAGGCACTGGGACGCGGCGAGCCCTGGTATTTCAGCGAGCACGGCGCCTACGCATCGTTCGTCTTCCTGCCCAGCCTGCCGCCGGAGCCGCCGACGCTGCTGTGGGACGGCGCCATGCTGATCCTCGAGTGAGTGACCATGCTTTTCGTGAAAACTGAAAGTGAGAGGCTCTTGCAAAATCCTGTGCTTGCAGGTGTGGCACGGGCATTCTGCCCGTGTTTCATGGGCGGGACGCCCATGCCACGATGGGTTCCGCAAGGGCCGTGCGGGGGAATAGAGAATGGCTGATCCCGGCTTGATCCTCGTCTCCGGCGGCGCCGGGGTGATGGGCTCGCGCCTCGTGCGCCAACTGGCCGCTGCCGGGCACCGCGTGCGCGTGCTGACCCTGCCCGGCGATCCGGGGCTCGCACGCCTCAAGGACGTGCCGTGCGAGATCGTCACCGGCGACATCGCCGATGCCGCCGCGCTCGAGGGCATCTTCGACGGCGTCGGCACCGTCTACCACCTGGCGGCGCTCATCATCGCCCCTAACGACGCCCTGCTGCAGCGGGTCAACGTCGAGGGCACCCGCAACATGGCCGCCGGCGCGGCCGCCGCCGGGGTGCGGCACTTCATCTACGTCTCGTCGGCGGCCGCCGCCGATCCGGCGGGCTCGGTCTACGCGCAGACGAAGGCCGAGGCGGAGCGCATCGTCAAGGCCGCCGGGGTCTTCCGGTACACCATCGTGCGTCCGACGCTCGTCTACGCGCGCGACGGGGGCCAGGAGTTCATGATGTTCAGGAAGTACCTGCGCAAATTCCCGGTAATCCCGTTCATCGGCCGCGGCCGCGCCATGAAGCGTCCCGTGCATGTGGACGACATGGGGCAGGGACTGCTGGCGCTGGCCGGCAACGGGAAGAGCTACGGCAAGACCTACAACTTCAGCGGGGGCGAGGCGATCAGCATATGGGATCTGGCGCGCCTGATACTGCGCCTCGAGGGACGCTACCGCCCCTTCATTGCCGTTCCGCTGCCGCTCTGCCGCGCCATCGCCTGGGTGATGGAGCACACCATGGCGCGGCCGCCCCTGACGCGCTACGCCATCAGCCGCATCGAGCACGAGGCCGCCACGGACAACACCGAGGCGCAGGACGATCTCGGCATCCGCTTCCGCGGCGTCACAGAGGGGCTGCGGCAGTGCTTGGGGGCAGGTGACTCGTAAGTCGCATATTATTGGGGCATAACATGAAAGACGTGGAAGACACGACCTTCGAGATTCATTTTGATCTGGAAGAACAGATAGATACAGACCGTGACATGTTCGATTATGGGCGTACATTGTTCGCATGACAAGAGCACACCTTGCAGGTTTCAAGAGCCGCATCGCGGCTGGCCTGGCAGTAGTTCTGGCATCCACCGGATTGATTGCGGCTGAACCGGAAACTCCCGCCACCCCGGCACCCAGGCACGTGAAGCTGCTTGCCATCGGCAACAGCTTCTCGCAGAATGCCACGCGCTTCCTGCCGAAGATCGTCTAGGCGGCCGGCGACAAGCTGACATTCCGCACCATCAGCATCGGCGGCTGTCCCCTGGCCAAACACTGGGCCAATGCCGAGGCCTTCCAGAGGGGCGCCACCAACAAGATGGCGCAGGCGTGGAGCAAGCTGACCGCCGAGGAGTGGGACTTCATCACCATCCAGCAGTTCAGCATGCACAGCTTCCGGGTGGAGACCTACCAGCCTTTCGCGAGCAATCTGTGCGCCTACATCCGGCAGCAGCGTCCCAAGGCCGAGATCCTCATGCACGAGACGTGGGCCTACCGCGGCGACGATCCGATCTTCAAGAAGAATTTCTCCCGGCTGGATATGTACTGGAAGCTGCGGGATGCCTACTATGGCGTTGCGGATCAGCTCGGCTGCCGCGTCCTGCCCGTGGGTGATGCGTTCGAGAACGCGCTCCGCGACAGCGAGTGGGGCGGCACCTTCCCCGATCCTGCATTTGACCGCAAGACCGCCAAGCCGACGGCTCTGCCGGATCAGTCACGCTCGCTCCACGTCGGCTACGTCTGGTCCGGCGACAAGCTAAGGTACGATGGCCACCACGCCAACAAGGCGGGCGAGTATCTGGGCGCGGCGTCCTGGCCTGCACGTATTCGCCGAAACCCGTGGATGTGATGGCGGTCTCGTTGGCCCACCAGGGTGCAGTGACACCCAGTTCCTTGCGAAACTCCATGAGGCGATCGACCTGCTCGCGGTACCTCTCGAATATGCCGTGGACGTGGAAGGCCTGAACGTCGTAATAGCCGCGGCCCTGCGTCAGGGTCTTCTCCATGTGCTGCGGATCGACGATGTTGAGGAAGGGCGGCATCATGGTAAAGCCGCCGGTGAGGACGGTGACATCCGGTGCCGCCTTTTTCGTCTCGGCATAGGCGATCTTCAGCATCTCGATGTACTCCTCGGCCGTGAAGTTGGCGTAGCCGAGAAGGTCGGGTTCGTTCCAGACCTCCACATAGCGGATCCTGTCGCCATAGCGGCTGGCGGCTGTGCGGATGAAATTCGCCCAATGGCCGAAGTCGGGACGCTTGCCGCGCGGCGACTCCGGCCTGATGGGCTTCCAATCCCTGGCCACGGCCCACTCGGGACGGTAGCAGTAGATGGGCGCGACCTCGATGCCATGCCGGTCGAATATCTTGACCACACTGTCGAAGAAACGGAAGTTCCAGGCTCCCTGCCGCGGCTCCATGCGCTCCCACAGCATGTCCTCGCGCAGCATCTTCACGCCGCACAACGATGCCGCCAGAGCCTGCAGCTCCTGCACCTCCGGAGGGTGCCATTGAGAATGGGAGCAGACCCCGAAGATAAAGCCCTCGCCCTTTCCGGGCGTGGGGCCCGCCGGTGCCATGTAGGAAAAACTGCGGAGGCTCCTGGACGGCGGCGCGCTGATGCCCTCCTCACGATACACCATGCCGACGGAATAGATGCCGCGCTTCGCGGGCGCGGGAAGCGGTACGAAGACCTCCGCGCCAGCCGCCACCTTCACAGGCAGCGTGTTGGACGCGACCGTCGTACCGTGAACGTCCGAAACATCGTACTGCAGCACGCCGCTGACCGGCCCGGATGATGTGTTGACGATCCGCCACCCCAGCCTGCTCTCCGCTCCCGGACAAAGGACGCCGATGGGAGTGCCGATCTCAAATACGGGCTCCAGCGGACCGGGCAGCAACTCTATCTGTACCGTATCGAGCGCCATCCAACCGGGGGTCTCCGGGCGGGCGAAGACGCCCGCCAGGGAGGAGAGCCTGGCGGGAAAGTCGATCATCTTGTTGGGGGCGCTTCCGCCCCAGGACGTGGGCGCGCGGAGGGTGGCGTTGATGGGGAAGACCACGTCGTACCAGCCGCGGGCATCTGACGGAATGGTCTGCACGTACTGAAGCGCCTCGCCATCGGCGTCCTGCAGGCGCAGGTTGAGCGCCCTGAGCATCCCCGGCTCCGGCAGATAGGCCTTTACGCGCAACGAGGCCGCACCGAATCGCTCGAAAGTCATGCCGCCACCGAACATCAGGTCGAACTTCGTCTCGCCGGTCTTCCGCCAGTCGATCCGGCGCGCGCGCCTGCCGTCGGGCAGCGTCGTAGTGGCGTGTGACTGCCCACGCTTCCCGGCGGCAAGCAGCGTGACCGCCGCCGGCTCCCCGGCGAGGTCAACCTGCTTCCATCGCGCCGCCCCCCCGGGGGCGGCGTGCTCGACCGGTGCGAAGAGGAAGAAGCCGCCGGCTGCCGTCTTGTCAAAATCAAAGCCCGCGCCGCAAACCGACAATGGCAAGTCCATGCACCGGTCGCCGTTCCCGCCCCAGCTTCCGGGAGGATTCGCCACATCCACGATGTTCGTGATGGCGATCCACCCCGTGGCGTCCCCCGGTATGGTGCGGTAGTATTGGAAGGTCTCGCCCGACGCATCCTCGATGCGCAGGTTGAAGGCCCTTAACCCGCTTCCGGCGGGCAGGTAGAGCCTGCAGACAACCGGAACGCTCCAGTCCAGGGGGAGCGGCTTGACAGGCATCCGCTTGAATGATCCCGCCCCGCCTGCGGTATTCTTCCAGGCTACCTTCAGAGTCGCGACGCCATCGGGCGTCTTCGCCGGCTCTATCGACTGGCCACGCTCCGCCGCCTGGACGATCTCGTGGCGGACGGCGGCATCGCCATGTTCCGGCGCGGCCGTTCCTGGCATTACGGTTGCGCACGACGCAAATGCGGCGAGCGCGGCACACCTCAGGCGTGTATCTGTAATCTGGCTCATTGGACAATGATGAATGTGGGCTTCGGAGCGAATCGCTTCACGGGAATGCCGACGTAGGTGAAGTCGCCATCGTAGTAGATGCCGACGTTTTTCTGATAGTAGGGATCAATCCGGCTGACATCCCACGCCAGCCTTGCCGGTGTACCCGAGCGCAGGGCTTCCAGTTCGTCGACACGATAACCCGCCCAGCGCAAGCCCCAGTACATGCCGAGCGCGGCGGGATTTTCCTCGAAGGCAATGTGGATACCGCCATTGCCGATCGTGAGCGTGGTCGCAGAGGCGAGGTCGATGCCGCCGGCGTATCGGGCCACGCGGTTCGTGATGGTGCCGGAGCCCAGCTTGCCCAGTTCCAATTTGTTGCTCACACGGAACATCCGCTGTGTGCCGGCCAGTTCCGCATGGCCGACGGCCGCCACGTTTCCGGACGCAATCCACACTTGCTGTCCGTCGAAGACGGCATTCGTCGCCCAATAGGCACCGGTGCCGCTCGCCGCCAGCTTAAATATGCCGGGAACCGTCAGACTTCCACCCGTCTGCACGATGTTTCCAACACTTCCGGCAATGTTCCCGACGGTGACGGCACCTCGGTTGGTCACGCTAGAGTCGACAAAACGTGCGCTGCCGGTAGCGCTGGCGAAGGTGCCTATATGAAGATCTCCGCGTGCCGACATTGTGCTGTCGATGACTTCCAGTGTGCCGGTGCCGGACTGCCCTGCACGTACAACGGCACTCGCATTAGTCCAGACAAGCGTCGTGTTGGTCACCATCAGGTAACCGAAAGTCCCTGAATTGGCGCCGATGTTGACCTCGCTCTGCGGCTGGAACCCGCCGCTGCTAATGACGATCTGGCCGGTGCTGCCCTTCTTGTTGCCGACATACATCGCGCCCTTCTGCATCCATGAGCCGGATTCGAAGGTGACTGTTCCCAGCACCCCCGACTTGCCTCCCATCGTCAGGTTACCAAGATTGACGACCGAGGAGTTGCCGCGAACCGTCACGCCGGCGCGCGAGTTCTCACCCACATTTGCCAGCAGGAAGTTTCTGGCCGTCACATTGGCACCGTTGTCGAAGAGGATGTCTGCCTGGCCGTTGGCAAACGACGGCCCTGTGATTCCCTGTCCGGGCGAGTCCAGCGTTCCGCCGCTGACATGCAGAGCGCCCAGCCCCTTCATCGCTACCACGAGCGGGCTGCTCGGGTTGCGCAGCGTGCCGCCCTCCAGAATGCGCAACGCCCCGCGAGAAGCCTTCTCGAACGCCACCATGATGGCACCGCCTTCCAGAACGCCCCGGTTGGTGACTATCAGTTCGCCCGAGCCCATCTCCCCGACATACGAGGTCGAGGGCGAGACGAGCGACAAGGTGCCGCCATCCACGGTCAGGCCTCCGCTGGATGCGGCTCTTTTACCCAGTGACACTGTGGCGACCGAGCCCGTTTTGCCACGCCTGATCCGCGCCACTGCGTTTGTGGCGGCCAAGGCCGCAGTGGAACCGAGCACGGCGGTTTCGTTGCTGCCCGGGATGGCACCGCCCGTCCAGTTCGCCGCCGTATGCCAGTCGTCCCCGGCGATTCCCCTGAAGAGGGTCTGCCCCAACAACGGGATTGCCAGTACGCCCATGACAGCGCCCGCCGCCGGAATAGACAAAATTCTCGTTTTTGACATCCTTTTGCAGATTCACACTCGCTGAAGCCTCGGTTACGGAATAATCACGGCCCAAGCCTCAATCCGTTGTTTCGCCTGCGGTGGCGCAATAGCTGACAGCCAAGGCACAACGGCTCAAGGCATCGATGGTGCGACGGCACTTGAGTTCGGAAAGCCGGGCGAGAGCATGAACAGTTTCCCCTTTCATGTGCATTTAATATAGCATGAATATGGGAATAGGTACCGGTAGCCAAGTTCGTAATCGGCTAGGCTAGGAGTAAGCGGGGTGGAGTAAGCGGGTGGAGTAAGTTTGCCGTTTAAGAGGGAGATTAAGTGAGGGTTTAAGTGTGTGCTTCGCGCTTGCTCCTGAGCGGACTCTTGCACTACACAATCGGACGAGCAGACGCGCGTCCCTTCCGTGGCTGCGGACTTGGCGTTTATTTCGGTGCCCTGCGCGCGGCTAGCCGGGACGGCGTCGCCCGAACCACCACCGCCCTATGCGCTGGATCAGGGGAAAGAACGGCATGGCGAGGCGGACGGCCAGCAGGCGCGGCCACCAGACATTGTAGGCCTTGCGGAGGATCTGGTTGGCCACACGGGGATCGACAAGGGCAAAGGGCGGATGCCGCAGCGGGAACTCCATCGGATGCGTCGTGCGCCGCCCATGGTAGCACCACGGGTTCTGGGCGAAGCTGGCCTCGTTACCGAAGCCCAGGTTGCGGACGAGGTTGACGCACGGGTTGATGCAGAGTCCGCCCTTCGTGAGGATCAGGTAGAGCCACTGGTGATCCCAGTTGTTGATCACTCCCCGGTGGTAGAGATCGAAAATCGCCGTGAAGTGGCGTTGCTGCAGGCGCGTCCGGAAGATCGCCCGCATCAGACCGGAGGCCTTGAGCAGCGGCCAGTCCTTGATGCCGTAATCGTACTGCTGCGCGACGCGCCGCCAGGTGGCCCAGCCCCAGCAGTGCATGAAGGGCGAGTAGTAATATGAGTCCTGGCCGACAGCGGTAAGCAGGGGATTGTAGCCCGTGATGTGCATGATCCGCGTGTCGTGGCGGTACCGCTCGAGCAGTTCGGCGCAGTAGGGGAAGAAGGAGGGCTCGGGCAGGACGTCATCCTCCAGGATAACCCCCTCCTCCACCTGTTCAAAAAACCATTGTATGGCCGTCGCACAGCCGCGGCCGACGCCGAGGTTGCGCTCCTGGATATGGGTCCGCACCTCGCACGGCCAGTCGACGGCCGTGGCGACCTCCAGCGTCCGGCGGCACTTCTCCGCATCCTCGGGATGGTCGGCGCGGGGGCCGTCCTGGGCAATAAAAAGTCGCGCCGGGCGCGCGGCACGGATAGCCTCGAAGACTCGCGCCGTCAGTTCGGGCCTGGCGAAGATGATGAAGAGCACGGGTGGCGTCGGCAGTTGCATGGCACATGCATCTTAGAGAAATGCCATGCGCCGCTCAAGGCGGAAACTGGCAATCGGCCGACGTCAGGGGTGTGCGCGGCGGCTCACGGAGCGAGGGCGAAAGGTGAGTGGTACCGTTCGTCCTCGTCCCCATCGAAGCGGAGCGAACCCCACTCGCCGGGCAGATGGAAGTTGGCTTTCGAAAGCGGAATGCTGGCCGATAACTCCCGGCCATCCCCGGGCAGATGGACGGAGTAGTCGTACCGCGCGAGCTGGAACTTCCAGACGGTGCCGGGATCCGGCGGACGCTTGTCGAGCGTCGGCAGCGACGCGAACGGAATGGCCACCTCGAGTGTCCAGCCCGTATCGGTGTCCTGCCAGTTGTTGAGCGTGCCATGCACCCTGATGCCGATCTTGAGGCCGGGACAGTTCCATCGGGCGCCGCGGCCGATCAACCTCGGCTTGCCCCTGGGAGTCCAGCCATAAGGCACGCATCGTCGTGGATTTCATTCGTCTTCTCCTCACGCGAATGTGTCCGCAGGCTCGCGCCCGCAAACCATCGGCAGTTGATTCTCATTATCACGGTTCCCGTTCCGAGTGTCCAGTACCGTCTTGTCCAGTACCGTCTTCAACCACGCGTGATTGTTCATTCGCTGATGAAATCCAGGCTCCTTTCTGCTACACTTCAAATGTTTTCCCGTATGGAGTTCTGTCATGGAGCAACCGACAATCCCCGGATGGCCCGCGGAAATCCGCGCCGTTGAATTCCCGGCCAGCATAGACAATACCCGACAGCCGATGCTGGCCTACACCCCTGCCACCAAGGGCAAGAGGCCCTTGCTCATAGGCCTGCACACGTGGTCGGGCGACTACCGGCAGGCCGGGACGGAAGTCATCTATGCCCAGTGGTGCATGGCTCACGACTGGCATTTCATCCACCCCGACTTCCGGGGACAAAACTCGACCGCAGATGCCTGCGGGTCGGAGAAGGTTGTGCAGGACATCATTGATGCCGTCGCATACATGGCGAAGCATTACGAGATCGACCCCGACAGGGTCTATCTGGCCGGACAATCGGGCGGTGGCCATGCCGCCCTGCTTATGGCGGGACGGGCGCCCCATCTGTGGGCGGGAGTTTCGGCATGAGTTCCCATTTCAGATATTCGCGAATGGTGGAAGCAGAAGGACGCCGGCCAGTACCCGTTCTATGCGCGCAACATTGAAAGCGCGGTGGGCGGAAGACCCGATCAATCCGGCACCGCCGCGCAGGAGTGCGTCAGGCGCTCTCCCAACACCTACCTCGGCAGGGCCGCCGGGGTCAACATGGATATCAACGCCGGCGTGACCGACGGCCACGACGGCGGCTCCGTACCCTTCACGCACGCCCTTTACGCCTTCAACCACATCGTGCCCGAGAGGGACCGGATCGAAGAGCCTTTCATAGAAGCCTTCTACGAAAGGCAGAAGCTTCCGGACGGCGTGCCGCTGGCCGATCCCGACCCTCTGTATGGCCAGAAACGGGTCTTGTTCCGCAAGGTTTCCAATAATACCCGCGTCACCATCTTCCAGGGCGGGCACGAGATCATCCACAACGCGGCGCTAACCTGGCTGGCGCATCAGCGCCGAGGCCAGCCCGCCAAGTGGGACATAACTGCGGATAATACCCCCGGGACGGCGCCGCCCTTCTAGCGGATCGGAATGGTACGGGGGTCGACCGGCAGGCCGCCTGCCTTGGGGACGGTGATCGTCAGCACGCCGTTCTCGTAGCGCGCGTCGACCTTGTCGGCCTGTACCGGGCCGGGCAGGCTGACGGTACGCTGGAACTGGCCGGAACGCCGCTCGCGGCGCAGGGTCTTGCCGGCGGCATCCTGACTCTCGCTACCGCTCTCGGAACTCCCGCTGATCGTCAGCAGCAGCCCCTCGACCTTGACGTTGATATCGGACTTGTCGAGCCCCGGCATGTCGAGGCGCACGACGTAGGCATCGTCGCTTTCCGTCAGATCCATGCGCGGCGACAGCGCGCGCCCATGCAGCGCCTGCGGGTCGGCACGCATCCAGTCGGACTCGTCCATCATGCGGTCCATCTGTTCCTGCATCTCGCGCAGAGCCATGAAGGGATCGCGTCTGCCGAAGAATCCGCCGCCGAAGAAGTCATCATCGTCGAACGCATCCGGCCAGAAGCGGCCCCATCCGGGCGCGCGCCTCGGCGCCTGCCGTCCGCCCGGCCGGAGCGCGGCCTGCGGCGCGCGGTCATCATCGCGGGCGGCATCGGCGCCCTGCAGGAAGTCGCGCGTCAGTGTGAAGACCCGGTCGGCCCGCGTGAAGGCCTCGCGCGCGGCCTTGCCGTCATTGCGTCCTACGGCCTCCGAGGCATCCTTCAAATGGCGCTGCATCTGCTCGATCATCGGCGAGACGGCCTGCAGATCGTAGTCCGTCTCGGCCTTCTTCTTGTTTTCAGCTCCTGCGGACGGAAGCGCGCCGTGTAACAGGATCAGCCCCGCCATCAGGAGAGCCGTGGTTGAACGGCCCGATTTGGTGTGAAACGTTGTGGTCATCATATTCTCCCTTTCTTGTCTAATGAGTCTCTTGCAAAACCATTGCATACACACGTGGCACGGGCATCCTGCCCGTGTTTCATGGACGGAACGCCCATGCCACGAGGGGGTTTGCAAGAGCCTGCTAAAGTATAAGCATCGCCTGTGCCGATCCGTTTTTCGATGTTTCAGGCCCGTTTTACGACCCTTCCGTGGCACATCCTGTCACACCGCGCCCCGTGGCGCGACAGATTGTCGCACCACGCGGCGGCCATTGGTTGGTGACCAGCAGCACTCGGGAAGTGCACAAGATCCGGTACTGCCGTGCCTGCCGGTACTGCCGGTACTGCCGGTGGCTGTCGCCCCAGACCCCGCCACCCTGTCGTATCACTAGCCGGCTAGTAGATGCGGCGTCCCCGCCGCGTTTTGTCCCCGCACGCTGCGGGGACGCCGCGTCTATTGCCACACTTTTTACACTCTTCGATCATACGACTGGGTCGTATGATCAACCGGCGTCCACTACCTCCCCCTTCGCCTTCCCTGTACACACGGCATGCCGTGCGTCTATTGAGCCCCCTGTCCTCCATCTCTTGTCCTTCCGCGAAATCCGCGACATATGCGCCCGCGCAGCGGGAAATCCGTAGCTCTCCCGCGCTCCCGCGCCCTCGCGCCCTCCGTAAGGGCGGCACGCGTGCCGCCCCTACTGCCTACTGCCACTGCCTACTGCCACTCCCTGCCCCCTGTCCCCTGATTCGCTGTTTCCCGTTGGCGGCGCCTGCGGCGGTAGCTATAATGAAGCCGTGAGAATTGAAGCCGTAAACGTCTATTTCGTGCGTCCCCGCTGGGGTTTCGTTGAAATCATTACCGACACCGGCCTAGCGGGATGGGGCGAGGCCGTGCTGGAGGGACACGCGAAGGCGGTTCTCGCCTGCGTCGAGGAATACCGCGACTACCTGATCGGCAAGGACCCGTCGCGCATCGAGGATATCTTCTCGACGATCTACCGCGCGGGCTTCTACCGCAGCGGCGGTGTGATGATGAGCGCGCTCTCGGGTATTGACCAGGCGCTCTGGGACATCAAGGGCAAGGTCTTCAACGCCCCGTGCCACGAGCTGATGGGCGGCCGCTGCCGCGACAGGATGCTGGTATATTCGTGGATCGGCGGTGACCGTCCCGGCGACACGGGCCGCGCGGCAAGGGAGAAGATGGAGGCGGGCTTCAAGGCCATCAAGATGAACGCCACCGCGGAGCTGCAGATGATCGACTCGTATGACAAGATCGACGCCGCACTCGCCCGTGTGCAGGAGATCCGCGACGCCTGCGGCAAACATTTCGGTATCGCCATCGACTTCCACGGCCGCGTCCACAAGCCGATGGCCAAGGTGCTCGCCAGGAAGCTCGAGCAGTTCGATCCGATGTTCATCGAGGAGCCGGTCCTCTGCGAGCACATGGAGGAGTTCAGGGAGATCGCCGCGTCTTGCAATATCCCGATCGCGACCGGCGAGCGCCTCTTCACAAAGTACGACTTCAAGCGGCTGCTGCAGGCGGGCGGTGTCGACATCATCCAGCCCGACATCTCGCACTGCGGCGGGCTCACCGAGGTGAAGAAGATCGCCGCGATGGCCGAGGCGTACGACGTCGCCCTCGCGCCGCACTGTCCCCTCGGGCCGATCGCGTTCGCGGCCTGTCTGCAGGTGGACGCCACGTGCTACAACGCCGTCATCCAGGAGCAGTCGATCGGAATCCATTACAACGTCGGCCGGTCGGTTCTCGACTACGTACACAACAAGGAGGACTTCGCCTTCACGGATGGATACGTGAACCTGCCGCGGCTGCCGGGTCTTGGCGTCGATGTCAACAAGGCGCTCGTCCTCGAGGAGAACAAGACCCCGCACAACTGGAAGAATCCGGTCTGGCGCCACAAGGACGGCAGCGTCGCCGAGTGGTAAACCGGCTGCTGGCACCGAATTCGCAACAGCAGAGAGAAAAAGATGAACGCAACCCAAAAGGAACAGGTCAAACAGGTGGTCGACATAGTACCCGATCTGCAAAACCGGATTCTTACCATCCGGGGCGAACGGGTGATTCTCGATAGTGACCTGGCGGAGATATATGGAGTCGAGGTTCGCATGCTCAACCAGCAGGTTAAACGTAATCCTGATCGCTTTCCTGAGGATTTCTCCTTCATACTTTCAAAAGCAGAATGGGAAGCCGTTGTGGCTTTAAGATCACAAATTGTGACCTTAAAGCGCGGACAGCACCGCAAGTATCTACCCCGCGTCTTTACCGAGCACGGCGCGCTTATGGCAGCTAATGTGCTCAACAGTAAACGTGCCGTGGAAATGAGTGTTTACGTGGTGCGCGCCTTTATAAAAATGCGCTCCGCTCTCTCGGAAACCCGTGTTCTGGCCCGCAAACTGGCATCGCTTGAACGCGAGGTCAAGTCGCGTCTCGATTCGCATGACGCCGCTATCGTTGAGGTGATGCAGCGTATCCTGGACTTGATTGACCCCCCGGAACATGCAGACCCGCCACCCCCACCCCCGCCCAGGATCGGCTTCAGCGTAAAACGGCATGCCGTGCGTCTATTGAGCCTGCCGCCTCCTCTTCCGCCTACCTCCCCGCGCCTCCGCGCACTCCCTGCGGGCGGCATGCGTGCCGCCCCTACTGCCTACTGCACTATCCGCCGGCAACGCCGGCGGCTAGTGCCGGATGGGGCGGAAGCGGATGCGCGTGGGGCGGTCAGCCGCGTCGCCCAGCAGCCTGCGGCGGTTCTCGTGGTAGTCCTGGTAGTTGCCCTCGAACCAGGTCACGCGGCTGTCGCCCTCGAAGGCCAGGATGTGGGTGGCGATGCGGTCGAGGAACCAGCGGTCGTGGCTGATGACCATGACGCAACCGCCGAAGTCGGTGATGCCCTCCTCGAGAGCGCGCAGGGTGGTGACGTCGAGGTCGTTCGAGGGCTCGTCGAGTAGCAGCAGGTTGCCTCCGCTGCGCAGTAGCTTGGCAAGGTGGACGCGGTTGCGCTCGCCGCCGGAGAGCATGCCGACCTTCTTCTGCTGGTCGGCCCCCTTGAAATTGAAACGGCTGCAGTAGGCGCGTCCGTTCATCTGGCGGCCGCCAAGGTCGATGGTCTCCTCGCCGCCCGTGACCTCCTCGTAGAGCGTGTTGTCGGGGTTCAGCGCATCGCGCATCTGGTCGACGTGCGAGATGACGACCGTCGGCCCGACGGTCAGCGTGCCCGACAGCGGCTTGAGATCGCCCGTGATCAGCTTGAAGAGGGTGCTCTTGCCGCTGCCGTTGGCTCCGATGACGCCGACGATTCCGCCGCGGGGCAGGTCGAAGCTGACATCCTCGAAGAGCAGCCGGTCGCCGAAGCCCATGGCGAGCTTCTCGGCCTTGACGACGAGGTCGCCGAGCCGCGGGCCGGGCGGGATCTGGATACGCAGGTCATCCTCGCGCGTCGAGATCTCCTGACGCGCCAGCTCCTCGTACCGCGAGAGACGCGCCTTGCTCTTGGCGCGGCGTCCGGACGGGTTGGTGCGCACCCACTGCAACTCGTTCTCGAGCAGCTTGCGGCGGCTCTCGTTCTGGCGCGTCTCGCGCAGCAGTGCCTGCTGCTTCTGCTCCAGCCAGCTCTCGTAGTTGCCCTTGTAGGGATAGGCGCGGCCTGAGTCGAGCTCGAGGATCCACTCGGTGACGTTGTTTAGGAAGTAGCGGTCGTGGGTGACGACCACGAGGGTGCCCTTGAACTTCTTGAGGTAGGCCTCGATCCAGGCTACCGACTCCGCGTCGAGGTGGTTGGTGGGCTCGTCGAGCAGCAGCACGTCGGGATTGGAGATCAGCAGGCGGCAGAGGGCCACACGGCGGCGCTCGCCGCCCGAGAGCTTTGCCACACCCGCGTCCGGCGGCGGCAGGCGCAATGCCTCCATTGCCAGCTCGACGTGGTGGTCGAGGCTCCAGAGATCGTTGGCGTCGATGATGTCCTGCAGGCGGCCGAGCTCGTCATTGAGGCGTTCCTGCTCCTCGTCGCTGAGGTCGCTGCCGAGCTCGTCGCAGATGGCATCGTAGCGGTCAAGAATCTCCTGCGAGGCGGCCACGCCCTCGTTGACGACCTCCTGGACGCTCTTTGCGGGATCCAACTGTGGCTCCTGCTCGAGGTAGCCGATGCGCACGTTGCGGGCGATACGGCACTCGCCCATGAAATCCTTGTCGACTCCCGCCAGGATGCGCAGCAGCGACGACTTGCCGCTGCCGTTGGCGCCGATGACGCCGATATGCGCACCGAAGAAGAAGGCCAGGGTCACATCATCGAGCACCGTCTTGAGGTTGTGCTGCTTGGTGACATGCTGAAGATTGAAGACGTATTCGCCTGACATGCAAGGGCTCCTTAATTGCGGCTGAAGAGACGGCGCAGAGTGTTTGGCGGCCGGCATGGACGGCGCGTCGCGGCATCCATGAAGGCCAGTACCGTGTGGCCCGTGGCCAGGGTCTCGCCCTCCTCGTTCAGCACGTTGTAGGTGAAGGTCATGCGCGCGCCCGGCGGATCCTCGATACGCACGACGATCGTCAGCAGATCGTCGTAGTGGGCGGGCCTGATGTAGCGTACCCCGACCTCGACCACGGGCATCATCACGCCCGCCTCCTCGAGCTCGCGGTACGAACCACCGCAGGCGCGCATGGCTTCGGTACGCGCGGCCTCGAAGTAGAGGATGTAGTTGCCGTGCCAGACTACTCCCATCTGGTCGGTTTCGCCATAGCGCACGCGCAACTGGCTCCGGTGTTCAAAAGGCAGCATGGTTCATTCTCCTTCCTTTGAGGCACTTGCAGGCAGGGGGGGGTGCAAGAGGCTCCCCGGCCAGGCGGCGGCCCAGCCGCGGCAGATCGGGATCGCGCGCGCCGCAGATCAGCAGCGCCGTGCCGGGACATGCGGCGTCACGCATCAGCCACTCGGCGGCGCTGGTATCCGCGACCTCGTTGACCGCCACGCCGCGCGCGGCCAGGCGCGCGGCCAGGGCGTTGCTGTTGATGTCGCGCCGTGCCGTGCCCCCGGCATCGTAGACCGGCAGCAGCAGCAGGCGGTCGGCGGGACGCATCTCCGCCGCGAACATCGCCGCCAGCGCCTCGAGCATGTTGCGCAGCGGCCCGTAGCCGTGCGGACGCCATAGCGCCACGATCCTCGGAAAGGCGGCCGCCACGGTACGCCATGCCGCCTCCAGCTTGGCAGGGTTGTGCGCATAGTCGTCGATCACGGCGGCACCGCGGCATTCGCCGAGGCGCTGCAAGCGCCGCTCGACCCCCGGAAATTCCGCCAGGGCGCGCTGCAGATCGGGCAGCGCCGCGCCGGCCGCGCGCGCCATGCGCACCGCCTGCCAGGCGTTGACAAGGTTGTGGCGGCCGGGCAGCGGCAGGGTGAAGGCGGCACCCTCCAGCTCGAAGGTACCGCGCCAGGCGGACGCCTCCTCATGCAGGGCGTCCTCCGGCGGCATCTCCTCCAGCACCAAGCCCGCGACCCGCTCGCGGAACGCATCAAAAATACGGTCGGTCTCGGCCAGGTCGAAATGATCAGCGGAACGGTTGGTGATGATGGCGTACCGCGGTTCGAAGGCCAGCAGCGAGCGGTCGCTCTCGTCGGCCTCGATGACCGCCAGGGCCCCCTTGCCGGAACGCACACTGCCGATGCGTGTGCCGCCGGCATCCCAGCCCGGCACCGCCGCGCCGTTGATCACCAGCGGATCGAGTCCCGCCCCGGCCAGCAGCCAGCCGAGCATGGCGGTGACGGTGCTCTTGCCGCTGGTACCGGTGACGGCGATGAGCCGGCGGCCGGAAACCAGCCGTGCCAGTTCCGCGGCGCGGTGTGCCACGGGTATGCCGTGCGCGCGGCACGCCTCGAGTTCGGGATTGTCGTCCTCGATGGCGCTGCTGACGATCACCCGTGACAGACCGGGCTGCACCCCCGAGCCATCCTGTGGAAAGAGGGCAACACCCTGACGGCGCAGGCACTGGAGCGTGGCCGTCTCATCGCCGCGGTCAAGCAGGCGGTCGGATCCGGAGACGGTACATCCGGCATCAAGCAGCGCCTGTGCCAGCGCGCTCATGCCGACACCGCCGATGCCTGCCAGATGTACCCGTTCGGTACCCGGCGCCGCAGCCGCGAGTTCGTCGTTTCGCTTCATGTGTGAAGTATAGGCTAGAACCCGCGCCGTGTCCATGAGTGCGACAACCATTCGTCCTCGTCCTCGTCCTCGTCCTCGAACCCGGCACTGCCGGTACTGCAGGAGCGCATGGGGGGGCGAACGTCCCGCCGGGGACGGCGGTCTCTACGGTGCGGCTTTTCCTTTCACATTTGCCGGTGCCTGTACCGCCCCCCCCGCCTGCCGACCCGGCACAAGCTCACGGTACAGC
>LSQX01014244.1_pt2 | contig 18037 bp, 12 predicted proteins | sample 654561 | NCBI WGS metagenome assembly LSQX01 (sample SAMN04489861, study PRJNA283612) | anaerobic digester metagenome | isolation source: 4 biogas reactors fed with cattle manure at either 37C or 55C with and... | place: Denmark: Kongens Lyngby | collected 2014
AGGATCGGGAAGGCGGTGATCGACATCGCCGCCGCCATGAAGAGCGCGAACGGCCAGAAGCCGACGCCCTCCGGCGCATACGGGTGCAGCCAGGGCGAGACGGCGAAGCCGAGCGCCATCGGCACCAGCACGCTGGCCACGCCCACCAGGCCGGCGGAGCGCAGCTGGGCGCGCACGCCCTGCGGTGCACGCAGCTCGAGGCCGACGACGAACATGAAGAGCACCAGCCCGAGCTCGGCCAGCGAGGCCAGTCCGTCCAGCGATTCCGGAGGGAACAGCGCGGCGTGGATGCCGGGCAGCCAGGCGCCGAACACGATCGGGCCCAGCACCAGGCCCGCGGCCATTTCCCCGATCACCGGCGGCTGGCCGAGGTAGCGGAGCAGGAGGCCGCAGGCGCGGGCCGTGGCCAGGATGGCGACGAGCTGCAGGAGCAGGGGGCCGTGCTGCATCGCGCCGCCCCGGCCCTCAGGCCGCCGCGTACCAGAGGGGCGCGAGCGAGGCCGGCTGCGCCGGGACCCCGGAGAGCAGCGCGTCCAGCCCGGGCGCGTCGATCCCCGGATGCACGTCGCGGGCGCGCGCGAGGGTCTCCGCGGCCAGGGCCTCCATCCGCCGCAGGTTGCCTGCGATGCGCGCATCGAAGGCCTCGTCGTCCAGCCGGTCCTGCAGCGAGCGGTTGAGCTCGTGGAACCAGTCGATGCCGTACTGGTCGAGCTGGCGCCCGGCCGCGGGGGCGGCGCTGCCCGCGTTGAGCCGGCCCCACTCGCGCAGCAGCGGCTGCATCGCGGCGTTGAGGGCGCTGCCGCGTTCGAACAGCGGCCGCAGCCGGGAGTACATCGCGATGTCGGTGATGCGGCCGCCGCAGAACACCGGCGCCAGCAGGGACCAGTAGTAGGTGTAGTCCCAGATGACCTTGACCGGCAGCACCCGCTCGTCGCCGAACAGCGCGTACTGGTCCTGGTACAGCGTCAGCGTGTTCGCGTAGAACGACTGGTAGAGCTGTCCGTAGAGCGCGGCATGGGGTGCATGCGCCTGCCCGGCGCGATCCCGCGCCACCAGGTCGGCGATGAAGGTGTTGGAGATTGCGATGAAGTCGCTGCCGGGCGAGTAGAAGGGGTCCAGGAACAATCCGGCTTCGCCGGTCAGCGCCCAGCGCTCGCCGAACACCTGGCTGCAGCCGTAGGAGAAGCCGCGCAGGAAGCGGAAGTCCTTCACCGCGTGCCCCGGCGCCTCGAGCGCGCGCGCGACCCGCGGCTGGTGGCGATGCAGCCAGGCCATCGCCTTCGCGTGCGTGTCCATCGTGTCCAGGGGATGGATCCTTGCGTCGCAGACGATGCCCAGCGAGTGTGCGCCGGAGGCCAGCGGGATCAGCCAGAACCAGTAGCCCGCGCCGCACATGTGGTTGGTCGAGCGCCAGCGGTCGGGCGGCGTGCAGCGGGCACGCCACTGCGCATCGTCGGACCAGTCGTTCGGGTCGATGATTCCATCCACGCGCCACCAGACGGCGTTGGCGTCGTGGTCGTTTCCGCGTGCCAGGCCGAGCTGGCGCTTGAGCAGGCCGGCCCGGCCGCTGGCGTCCACGACCCAGCGCGCGGACAGGGTGCCCTGGCCGTCGGCGCAGCTCCAGTCGATCCGGTGGTCGGTTTCGCCTTCGCCCATCGCGACGGCCCGGGCCACGCGGCCCGCGCGCAGGTCGATGCCCCGCTCGCGCGCGAGCCCGCCGAGCATGTTCTCGAAGCGCCCGCGGTCGATCTGCCAGGACGGCGTCGGAAGCAGCCGGCTGACGCCGATCTCGGTGCAGCGGTCGATGTCGCTGCGACCGTCGGAAAAGAAGAAGCGGAAGCCGAACTTGCGGACCTGCTCCCGTTCCAGGTGCTCGCGCAGGCCGAGCACCTCGGCGAAGTAGAAGGCGCCGATCTCGACCGTGGACTCGCCGACCTTGAAGGCGGCTTCGGGCGCGGCGTGCGCGCGGCGTTCCAGGACCGTGATCGAGAGGTCCGGGTGCTCCTGGCGCAGCTGCAGGGCAAGCGTGAGTCCTGCAAGCCCTCCGCCCAGGATCGCCACGTCGACGCGTTGCCCGTCCGCCATCAGCCGTAGTCTCCCTGGCCGGGCCCCGCGCGGGACCCCTGCTGCACGATAGCGGAAACCCCGCCGCCGTCGTCGATCACCGGCGGCCGCGCGCGCGCCCGGGCATATTCTGCGACCACCCGGCCCTGCCGCCAGACCTGGCCGACCACGTGGGACGTGATCGCCCACAGGTCGCGGCCGAGGCGGAAGTGGCTCTTGCGGAACTGCAGCCCCGGCTCGCAGCCGGCGTAGCGCGTCTCGATGGGCACGGCGACGACGCCCGCGCCGGCCTGGCGCGCGGCCGAGATCAGCATCTGCGCCTCGAACACGAAGCCTTCCCCGGGCACGTCGCGCAGCGTGAACACCTCGCGCGGGTACAGGCGCTGTCCGCTCTGGCTGTCGACGACCCGGAAGCCGCAGGCCCAGCTGATGCCCCAGTCGCCGAAGTCGTTCCCGAGCCGTCGGTGCGGCGGCTGCGACGCGCGCTTGCGCAGGCGCGCGCCCACGATGACGCAGCCCGGATGGCGGTTGGCCGCGGCGACCAGGCGCGGGATGTCGGCGGCGTCGTGCTGCCCGTCGCCGTCCATGGTCACGACGGCGCGCGCGCCCAGGCGCTCCGCCTCCCGGAAGCCGGCGCGAAGCGCCGCGCCCTTGCCCATGCGCCTGGGATGGCGGAGCACGTGCGCGGGCAGGTCGGCGATGCGCGCCACCGTGTCGTCGTCGGAGCCGTCGTCGACCACGATGACCGTTGGCACCTGCGCGAGCGCGCCTTCGACCACGCCGCGGATCCGCAGCGATTCGTTCAGCGCCGGGATCACCACGGCGACGTCGTCGATGCGCAGGGGTGCGTGCTCAGCCATGCGCCAGCTCCACCCTCAGCACGCGGCCGGGACCGGCGTGCAGGAGCACCAGGTCGTCGCCGGCGGCGATCGCGTCGAACAGCGGAAGCATCGGCGCCATCGCATTGCCGGCTGCGTGCCGCGCCAGCGGACCGTCGCCGGGGCGCGCCTCGCCGTCCACCAGGGTGGCGCGCAGGCGAAGGCCCGCGCCGTTGCCCGTCGACAGCACCAGCGCCGCGCCGAGCAGGCCTTCGCTGCGCGAGACCGCGCCCAGCGGCCCGCTGCCCTGGGTGTCGTAGGCGGCCAGCAGGACCGCGTCGTCGCCGCAGGCCAGCTGCGCCAGCGCCTCGACCAGACCCTGGGCGAAGCTGGCCCGGTGCGCGCTCAGCGCCGTCGCGGGCCGCAGGCAGCCCGCGCCGATCGTCCAGTAGCCGGCCGCGGCGTTGTGCACCGAATTGTGGAACCGCGTCGGCGAGATCGCGCCCGGATCCGTGGCCAGTACCTCGCACATGTAGTCGGTGATGGCCAGGTCGCCGTGGGTCGAGGCGAAGACCGAGGACAGGCTGGCGGGATCGCGCCCGGCCGCCTCGCATGCGGCCAGCGCGACGTCGAGGGCGACCGCCACCGAGGGCGGCGCGCGGCGGCGTTCATTGGGTGCGAGCAGGCGCGGCACGGGTCGGGCGTGGCCCGCCTCGGGCGTGTTCCCGGCGGCGTGGCCGAGCGCCGCCTGCCACGACGGCAGGCCGGGTGCCCAGAAACCGATGCCCTCGACGCTGGCGGTGAAGGCGCTCATGCGCGCCCGAACACCAGGGCGGCGTTGTTGCCACCGAAGCCGAAGGAGTTGTTCATCGCGTAGCGCAGCCCGGGGTCGCGGGCGTTGTCGAACCGGATCTGCGGGCCGCAGGCCGGGTCGGGGTCCTCGCTGTGCAGGGTCCCGGGCAGCAGCCCGGTCTCCAGCGCCAGCAGCGCGAAGACCGACTCCACGATGCCGGCCGCGCCCAGGGTGTGCCCGGTCCAGCCCTTGGTCGAGCTGGCGTGCAGGTCGCCGGGGAACATCGCCGAAACGGCCGCCGCCTCGACCGTGTCGTTCGCGGGCGTCGATGTGCCGTGCAGGTTGAGGTAGCCGAGCTGGTCGGGCGTGATCCCGGCCCGCGCGAGCGCGTCGCGCATCGCCAGCCTGGCGCCCAGGCCATCGGGATGCGGCGCCGACATGTGGTGGGCGTCACTGGATTCGCCGTAGCCGCACAGGCGCAGGCCGTCGCCGGGGCCGCGCTCGAGCAGCGCGTAGCCGCCGGCTTCGCCCAGCGACAGGCCGTCGCGGTCGCGGTCGAAGGGCCGGCAGGGATGTGCCGAGACCAGGCCCAGCGAATTGAATCCGAACAGCACGCTGCCGCAGAGCGTGTCGACGCCCCCGACCAGGGCGGCGTCCGCCAGTCCGGCCTGCAGCAGGCGCGCCGCCTGCGCGAAGACCTTGGCGCTGGAGGAGCAGGCGGTGGCGACGGTCACGCAGGGCCCGCGCAGGCCGGTCGCGGCCTGCACGAAATCGCCGAGCGAATGCGGGGTGTGCACCATCGGCCTGGCGAGGTCGGCGGGAAACGCGGGCACGCCGTCGGGTCCGGCCTCGAGCCGCGCATAGGCTTCCTCGCTGGCACCGATGCTGGACGTGGAGGTGCCCATGACGACGGCGACGCGCTCCGGCCCGTGGCGTCCGCGCGCGGCGCGCACCGCGTCGAGCATGCCGTCGGCCTGCAGCGCCATCCATGCCAGGCGGTTGTTGCGGCAGTCCCAGCCGGCCAGCCCGGCCGGCAGCGCCTGTTCCTCCAGTCCGTCCACGCGCCCGATCCACGTGGGCAGGGGCGCCGGCCCGAAGTCGTTCGGCCGCAGCCCGCCGCGGCGTGCGCCCAGCGCCCCGGCCTGCGCTTCGCGCCCGCGCCCGAGCGCGGTGGTGGCGGTGTAGGCGGTGATCGCCAGGGCCGGCATGGGCGGCAACGACTGCGATGGCGGCAAGGCGGACGTCCGGGAGTTGGGCTGGCGGCGAGTATAGCCATCGCCGGTGCAGCGCCGGATGATGCCCGGGGCACGCGCGGCCGCCTGCGCGCGCCCCTGCGGACCGGGGTTCAGTCGCGCAGGCAGCGGTCCAGGAACTGCTCGGCGAGCCGGTACCGGTGCAGGGCGTCCGCGCCGCGCAGCCCGTGCTTCGCGCCGGGATAGGTCATCAGCGCGAAGCGCGTGCCCGATGCCTGCAGGCGCGACATCAGCGCAGTGGCGTTGCTGAAGAGCACGTTGTCGTCGGCCATGCCGTGGACCAGCAGCAGCGCGTCGTCGCGGATGCCATCGAGGTGGGTGAACACGCTGGCCATCCGGTAGCCGTCGGCGTTCTCCGCCGGCAGGCCCATGTAGCGCTCGGTGTAGTGCGTGTCGTACAGCGCCCAGTCGGCCACCGGCGCCCCTGCCACGCCGCAGCGGAAGTCGTCCGGTGCCTGGCCCAGCAGCATCAGCGTCATGTAGCCGCCGTTCGACCAGCCGTGCACGCCGATGCGGTCGCCGTCGACCCAGGGCTGCGCGCGCAGCCACTCCACGCCCTTGCGCTGGTCCGCGACTTCGACGGTGCCCTGCCTGCCGTACAGCGCTCCGCCGAAGTCGCGGCCGCGCCGCGGCGTGCCGCGGTTGTCGAGCGAGAACACCGCGTAGCCCTGCTGCGCCAGGTACTGGTTGAAGAAGGCGTCGGCGCGGCCGGGCCAGGCGTCGAGCACGGTCTGCGCCGCGGGGCCGCCATAGACGTGGACGACCACCGGGTAGCGCTTCGAAGGATCGAAGCCGGCCGGACGCACCAGGCTGTAGTGCAGCGCGGTGCTGCCGTCGGCCGCGGTGAGCGTGCCGAACTCCGTGGGCAGGTGCGCGCCGAGGTGGGCGGCATAGGGATGCGCGGGATCGGTGGGGTCGTTCTCGACCAGCCTTGCGATGGGCGAGCCGTCGGCGCGGTGCAGGTCGAGCTGCGGCGGCGTGCGCGTGTTCGACCAGCTGTCCACGTAGATGCTGGCGTTGTCGGAGAACGTGACCGCGTGCATGCCCGGCACCGTGGTCAGCAGCCGGGGCTCGCCGCCCGCCAGGGGCACGGAGTACAGCGCGCGCTGCGTGGGCGATTCGCGGCCGGCCGTGAACCAGGCCAGCCCCGCCGCCTCGTCCACCGCCTCCAGCGCGTCGACCGGCCAGTCACCGCGGGTGAGCTGGCGCAGCACCGCGCCGTCGTCGCCGATGACGTAGAGGTGTTCGAAGCCGTCGCGCTCGCTCGACCACAGGAAGCTGCCGTCGGCGAGGAAGCGCAGGTCGTCGTGCAGCGGCACCCACGTGTCCGAGGTCTCGGTGACCAGGATGCGCTGGCGGCCCTCGGCGAGGTCGGCCTCGACCAGTTCCAGCCGCTGCTGGTCGCGCGACTGGCGCTGGAAGGTGAGCCGCCGCGGGTCGCGCCAGTCCACGCGGGCGAGGTAGATGTCGCGCTCGGGCCCGAGGTCGATGCGGGTGGGCGCATCGCCGGGGCGGCCGGGCCGGGTGACGAACAGTTCCACCAGCACGTTGTCGTCGCCGGCCGAGGGATAGCGCTGTTCCACCACCTCGGTGCGGTCGGGGTAGACCTCGTAGCGCTTCTGCAGCGGGACCGGGGATTCGTCGATGCGCGCGTAGGCGATCGCGGAGTCGTCCGGCGCCCACCAGTAGCCTGTGTGGCGCGCCATTTCCTCGTCGGCCACGAACTCGGCCACGCCGTTGCCGATGGCGCCGCCGCCGTCATGGGTCAGCTGCATTTCCTTGCCGCTGGCGAGGTCGACCACCCACAGGTCGCGGCCGCGGACGAAGCTGACGTAGCCGCCCCGCGGCGAGACCTTCGGGTCGGTGGCGAATCCGTCGCCATGGGTCAGCCTGCGCACCGCGCCGCCACCGGATTCCGAAAGCTCGTAGAGGTAGAGCTCGCCGCCCAGCGGGAACAGCAGCCGCTTCGAATCCGGCGCCCAGTGGTAGTCGACGATGCCCGACAGCGCGGCGATGCGCTGGCGTTCGCGGCGCGCCTTCTCCTCGTCGCTCAGCACCTCCCCGCCCGGCAGGACGACGGCGGAGTCGACCAGCATCGCAGTGCGGCCGCTGGCGACGTCGTAGGCCCACAGATCGAGGCGGTTGCGGTCGCTGTCCTTCCCGCGGAGGAAGGTGACGCGGGAACCGTCGGGCGCCACCTTCGGGCGCAGCAGGGTCGGGCCGGACAGCGGCGCATCTCCCGTGATGGCTTCCAGGGTGAGCCGCTGCGCGTCCGGGAGGCCGGGCGCGGCGGCGTGCGCGTTGGCGAGGGTCATCGACATGAGGGCAGTGGCCAGCAGCAGGCGCATGGGGCGTTCCGGTACGGTCGGACGGCCATGATGCCGTACCCGGCCGGCCTCCCGCGCGGGCGGCCACGTCCGGGATCGGGTCCGTCCGCGGCTCCCGGTCCTTCAGCCGCGCCTGGGACCCTGCCCGAACAGCACCGCCTTCTCCTCGTCGCCCATCGGCTTCCCGGCGTCCGGGTTCACCTGCTTCGCCAGCGCATACGCACGCTGCGTCGCCGGGCGCGCCGCGATCGCGGCCTGCCAGCGCCGGACCTCCGGGAACGGTTCCATGTCGATCGGCGCGCTGTCATAGGCGTTGATCCACGGGTACGCGGCCATGTCGGCGATCGTGTAGTCGTCGCCGGCGATGAACGCGCGTCCGGCGAGCCGGCCGTCGAGCACGCCGAGCAGGCGCTGAGTTTCCTTCGTGTAGCGTTCGATCGCATAGGGGATCCGTTCCGGCGCGTACACGTTGAAGTGTCCGTACTGGCCGGTCATGGGCCCCAGCCCTGCCATCTGCCAGAACAGCCATTCCAGGGTCGCGACGCGGCCGCGGAGGTCGGCGGGCAGGAACCGGCCGGTCTTTTCCGCCAGGTAGAGCAGGATGGCGCCCGATTCGAACACGCTGACCGGTGCCCCGCCGTCGGCCGGCTCGCTGTCGATGATCGCCGGCATCTTGTTGTTGGGCGAGATGGCCAGGAACGCGGGTTCGAACTGCGCACCCTTGCCGATGTCGACCGGATGCAGCCGGTAGGCCACGCCCGCCTCCTCGAGGAACAGGGTGACCTTGTGGCCGTTCGGCGTGGGCCAGTAGTGGAGATCGATCATGCCGTGCCTCGCGCATCGGGGTGGGATACCGAGTCTAGGCCCCCACGCGCGCGCCATCGGGCGCCCTGGGGCAACACTGCATCGCAGCCGGGCGGCCCGGGCGCTTTGCAGGCGGCGGCGGCGACCGCTAGGCTGCGCCCATGCTGGCGCAGGGGGATCGCCATTGGTCGAAAGCTCGGTTCCACGGTGTGGCGACGCGGCCTTGACGGCGGCACGGGGATGGTTGCCGGCATGACGCGCCCAGCAGAGGCAGGACGCTTTCCGGGGGACATCGCGTGAACGCGGCGCGCGCCGACGGCCCCGCGCGCCTGCGTCGCCGGCGCGCCTGGCTCGTCGGCGCCGCCCTGGTCCTGTGCGCCGCCGCGGCGGCCGCCCTGGTCGCGTGGAACGAACTGCGGGTGCGCCAGGCCGCCGGCCAGCGCTACGTGCAGGCACTCGCCGAGAGCCACGCCCGCCAGGTCGGATACGGGATCGAAGCCATCGAGCGCGCCTTCCGCGGACTCGCCGACGGGCTGTCGGTGATCGAGGTGGCCGCACCCGACGCGGCCCCGGCGCTGGCGCGCAGTGCGATCGCCGGCATCGCCCAGCGCCACGAGGGCATCGGCCATATCCGCGTCGGGCAGGCCGCGCCGGAGTTCGTGCCCGCCGCGCCCGGCGCGGGCCGCCTCTACCTGGGCCGCCCGTTCCGCAGCGGCAGGGGCGAATGGCGGATCCCGCTGGCGATGATGCTGCTCGAGCCCGGCCCCGACGGCGCCCGCTGGCTGCAAGCCGAGCTGGACGTCGACGCGTTCAGCGAGGTGCTCCGTTCGCACGAGGTCGGCCGCGACGGGGTCGCCTCGGTGCTCACCCGCGATGCCATGCTGATCGCGCGCTCGGACTCGGGCACCCGCCATGCCGGCCTGGTGGCGTCGACATCGCCCGTGTTCCGGGCCCTGGCCCACGCCCCGGCCGGTGTCGTGGAGTCGCGAAGCCAGCTCGACGGCGTCCTGCGCGTGGTCGGCTACCGCGAGGTCGAAGGGCGCGACCTCGTGGCCACGGTCGGCATGACGCCGCGTGCGCTGCACGGTGGATGGTGGGCCTTCGTCGCGGCGCTCGCGCTGGGCACGCTGCTGCTGCTCGGGGTCTGGGCCCTGGGCATGCACTTCCTCGACCGCGCCAACCGGCGCGAACTGCGCATGCTCGAACGGATCGCCGCCAGCAAGGACACGGTGGACCACCTCCGCGAGCGGGTCCGCGACGCCGAAGCCCAGTACCGCTTCCTGTACGAGCAGCACCCGCTCCCGGCGTTCGTCTACGACCGGGAGCAGCTGGCCATCCTCGAAGTGAACGACGCGGCGCTGGCGCAGTACGGCTACGACCGCGATTCCGTGCTCGGCCTGCCCGTGCGGCGGCTGCTGGCCGAGGTCGACACCGAGGACGACGTGCGCGAGGAGATCCGCAGCCATCCCCAGGCCTACGGGCGCCGGGTGTGGTCGCACCGGCGCCGCGACGGCAGCGCCTTCAGCGCGCTGGTGTTCGCGCGCGACATCGCGTCCTTCGGCGGCCGGCCGGCGCGGCTGCTGCTCGCGCTCGACGTGACCGAACACCTGCGCGCGGAAGCCGACCTCCGGCTGCTGCGGCGCGCGGTGGAGGCGACCGAGGAAGGGGTCTTCATCATCGAGGCGGAGCGCCGCGTGCTGGTGTACGGGAACGCCGCGTTCTCGCAGTTGACCGGCGTCGATGCCAGCCGCGAGCCGTCCGCCGAGCGCGCCGCCGTGAACGCGATCGCCGACGTGCGCGCGCGGATGGTCCTGCTCGGCGCGCTGGAGCGCGGCGAGGATGCCTGCGTCGAGGTCATGGACGACCGCGCGCCGGCACCGCGCTGGCTCGAGGTGCGCGTGGCGCCGGTGCTGGACCGCGAGGGCCGGGCCACCCACTTCGTGGGCATCGTCACCGACGTCAGCTCCAGCCACCGCGCCGCGGAGGAGATGGCCTACCGGGCCAGCCACGACGGCCTGACCGGCCTTGCCAACCGGGAGCGCCTGCTCGAGGCCATCGACCAGGCCACGGCGGACGGGTCGGCGGGCACGATCGCCGTCTGCCACGTCGATCTGGACCGCTTCCAGCTGATCAACGACAGCCTGGGCCACGCGGTCGGCGACGAACTGCTGGTCGCCCTTGCGCGGCGCCTGGAAGAGGCGGTCGGCACGCAGGGCCTGGTGGCGCGGCTGGGCGGCGACGAATTCGGCGTGCTGCTGACCGGCGATGGCGGCGACGGGATCCGGGCGCGGGTCGAGGCGCTGCGCGCCGCGGTGGCGCAGCCGGCGCTGATCCGCGGCGTGGCCCTGCTGATGACGGCAAGCCTCGGCTACAGCCGGCATCCCGACGACGGCGCGGGCGGGGCCGCCCTGCTGCGTGCCGCGACCCAGGCGGGCCGCCAGGCCAAGCGCGGCGGCCGGAACCGGAGCGTGCCCTACGAACCCGCCTTCGATCCGCGCTCGGGCGAGCGCCTGCTGCTGGTCCAGGAGCTGCATCGCGCGCTGCAGGAAGGCGAATTCGAACTCGCCTTCCAGCTGCAGTTCGACGGCGACGGCACGCCGACCGGCATGGAGGCGCTGGCGCGCTGGCGCCATCCCGAGCACGGCCTGCTGGGGCCGGCCAGGTTCATGGAGGCCTGCGAGGACTCCGGCCTCGTGGTGCCGCTGGGCAGCTGGGTGTTGGGGGAGGCCGCGCGCTGCTGGCGCACGCTCGACGAACGCGGCTGGGGCGGACTGCGCATGGGCGTCAACGTGTCCGCCCTGCAGATGCAGGAGCGGCTGGTCGAGGACGTCGCCGCCGTGACCGAGGCGTTCGGGCTGCCGCGCGGCGCGCTGGAGCTGGAGCTGACCGAGAGCGTGCTGCTGTCCAATCCCGCCGCCGCGCGCCGCGTGATGGAGGCGCTCAGCGACCTCGGCGCCTCGATCGCGATCGACGACTTCGGCACCGGGTATTCGAGCCTGGCCTACCTCAAGCACCTGCCGCTGCAGCGACTGAAGCTGGACCAGTCCTTCGTGCGCGACCTCGGCCGCGACCCGGACAACGAGGCGATCTGCTCGGCCATCCTGCGCATGGCGCAGGCGCTGGAGCTGCGGGTCACCGCCGAGGGCGTGGAGACCCGGGAGCAGCACGACTGGCTGCACCAGCGCGGCTGCGAGGAGTTCCAGGGCTACCTGCTGGCGATGCCCGCGGCCTTCGACGAGGTGCTTGCCCGCCTCGGGCGCGGGCCGGCGCGCTGAGGGCGGCGTCGCGGGGCGGGGTGCCGGCGCGCTCGCGTAAACTGGCGCGATGGATGTCTCCCACCTGCTCGACGGGCTCAACGATGCCCAGCGCGAGGCCGTTTCCGCGCCCCCGGGCCACTACCTGGTGCTAGCGGGCGCCGGATCCGGCAAGACCCGCGTCCTCACCCACCGCATCGCCTGGCTGAACGAGGTCTTCGGCGTGCCGGTGCACGGCATCTTCGCGGTCACCTTCACCAACAAGGCGGCGGCGGAAATGCGCCAGCGCGCCGACGCGCTGCTGCAGCGGAACCCGTCGGGGCACGGCGCCCGCGGCCTCTGGATCGGCACCTTCCACGGGCTCGCGCACCGGCTTCTGCGCTTGCACTGGCAGGACGCGAAGCTGCCCGAGTCCTTCCAGATCCTCGACTCCGACGACCAGCTGCGCCTGATCAAGCGCGTCGTGCAGCAGCTCGAGCTCGACGAGGCGCGCTTCCCGCCGCGGCAGATCTCGTGGTGGATCAATGCGCAGAAGGACGAGGGCCGGCGTCCGGCGCACATCCAGGACGGCCAGGACGAATGGTCCTCGGTGATGCTCCGGGCCTATGCGCTCTACCAGGAGCGCTGCGATCGCGCCGGACTGGTGGACTTCGCCGAGATCCTGCTCCGCGCGCACGAGCTGCTGCGCGACACCCCGGTGCTGCTGGCGCACTACCGGCACCGCTTCGCGCACCTGCTGGTGGACGAGTTCCAGGACACCAATACCATCCAGTACGGCTTCATCCGCCTGCTGGCCGGCGGCGAGGGCCAGGTGTTCGTGGTCGGCGACGACGACCAGGCGATCTACGGCTGGCGCGGCGCGAAGGTCGAGAACGTGCAGCGCTTCCTGCAGGACTTCCCGGGCGCGCGGACCATCCGCCTGGAGCAGAACTACCGCTCCACCGCGGCGATCCTGGACGCGGCCAACGCGGTGATCGCGCACAACCCCGGTCGCCTCGGGAAGCGCCTGTGGACCGACAGTGGCCAGGGCGAACCGATCGACCTGTTCGCCGCCTACAACGAGATCGACGAGGCCGACTACATCGTCGGCCGGATCCGCGACTGGGTGCGCGACGGCGGCAGCCACGGTGACTGCGCCGTGCTCTACCGGAGCAACGCCCAGTCGCGGATCATCGAGGAGAAGCTGCTCGCGGCGCAGGTGCCCTACCGCGTGTACGGCGGCGTCCGTTTCTTCGAGCGCGCCGAGGTCAAGGACACCCTGGCCTACCTGCGCCTGGTGGCCAACCGCGACGACGACGCGGCCTTCGAGCGCGCGGTCAACACGCCCACGCGCGGCATCGGCGGACGCACGCTCGACGAAGTGCGCATGCGCGCCCGCGCCGACGGCGTGTCGCTGTGGGAGGCCTCGCTGCGCTGCGCCGCCGGCGGAGGCCTGGCCGGGCGCGCCCGCAATGCCCTGGCCGCCTTCCATGCGCTGGTCGACGCCATCGACGGCGAGATCGGGGAATTGCAGCTGAAGGACAAGATCGACCATGTGCTGCTGCGCTCCGGCCTGCGCGAGCACTATGCGCGTGAATCGAAGGGCAGCCTCGACTCCCGCGTCGACAACCTCGACGAGCTGGTGTCGGTGGCCTCGCGCTTCGTGCGCGGCGAGGACGACGAATCCGCGGCACTGTCGGAGCTGGTGGCCTTCCTCTCGTACGCCGCGCTGGAGGCCGGCGAGGGCCAGGCGCAGGCCGGCGAGGACGGCGTGCAGCTGATGACCCTGCACAGCGCAAAGGGGCTGGAATTCCCGCTGGTGTTCCTGGCCGGCATGGAGGAGGGCCTGTTCCCGAACGCGCGCTCGATCGACGAGAGCGGCCGGCTCGAGGAAGAGCGCCGCCTGGCCTACGTCGGCATCACGCGCGCGCGGCAGAAGCTCGTCCTGAGCTACGCCGAGACGCGCCGGCTGCACGGCCAGGACATGTACGGGATGCCGTCGCGCTTCCTGCGCGAGATCCCGCCGGCCCTGCTCAACGACGTGCGCCCGCGGGTCCAGGTGTCGCGGTCCCGCCATGCGGCGGTGCCGCGTCGCGACCGGGGCCATGCCGAGGTCGACGGGGCGCCGGGCATCGCCGTGGGCCAGGGCGTGGTCCACGCCACGTTCGGCACCGGCGTGGTCACGGACATCGAGGGCGCCGGCGCGCATGCGCGGGTGCAGGTGAACTTCGACGGCGCCGGCAGCAAGTGGCTGGTGCTCGCCTACGCGAAGCTCCAGCTGGCCTGATCCGCGCGTGCCGCTGCTCCGTCAGGCGAGGCCGCCGAGGTGTTCGTACAGGATGAAGGCGCCGATCGCCACCAGCAGCAGGCCGCCGACGACCTCGGCGCGCTTGCCGGCCATCGCGCCGAGCACGCGCCCGAGCAGGATGCCCGCGGTCACCATCACCAGCGTGGTGAGGCCGATGGCCGCCGCGACCGGCAGGATGTCGACCTCGAGGAAGGCCAGCCCGACGCCGACCGCGAGCGCGTCGATGCTGGTCGCCAGCCCGGTGGCGGCGAGCGTCCAGAAGCCGTGGTGGCGGGTCCCGTCGTCGTCGGAGGCCCCGCCGTTGGCGCGCAGCCCGGCCCAGACCATGCGCAATCCGAGCAGGGACAGCAGGGTGAAGGCGATCCAGTGGTCCCACGCGGTCACGTACTGCGCGGCGGCGTTGCCCAGCGCCCAGCCGGCCAGCGGGGTCAGGCCTTCGATGATCCCGAAGATGACGCCGGCGCGGAGCGCGTCGCGCAGGCGCGGGTCGCGCATGGCCGCGCCCTTGCCGACCGCCGCCGCGAAGGCGTCGGTCGACATCGCGATGCCGAGCATGAGGATGGAGACAGGGTGCATGGAGTGTCCAGGGCCGGGCGCGCGGACGACGGCATGCGGCGCGCCCAACCCAGTCGTTGCGCCGGCACGCCGATGGTCTCGCCAACCTGGAAGGGTGTCGCGCGCCACGGCGGTTGCCGCCGAGCATGTTGACGCGGACGCTGCCGGGGACCCGGAAGCAGGCTACTCCCCAACGGGAACCTGCAGTCTACCACGCGGACCCGGCGTGCCCGGCGTCGGCGGCGTGATCCCCATCGACAGGTAGACGCTGGTCAGCGTGTCGATGCCGATCTCGGCCGGCTTCACCCAGTCCACGGGCACGTAGAGCAGGCCGCCGCCCACGGGGATCGGCGCCGTGGGCACCAGCACCGTCAGGTACAGCCGGCCGTGGAGCGCGATCGGCTCGGGATTGGGCAGCAGGCCCAGCACGGCCACGCCGTCGCCGCCGAAGAAGCACCACACCGGGCTCATCGCGCCGATGTCGGCCTGCTGGCGGTCGCCGATCACCGACACGAAGCGCTCGGCGAGCGCATACACGCTGCCCACCAGCGGGATCCGGCGCATGGTGTTGTCCAGCAGCGCCTTGACCGGCGCCTTCAGGCGCGAGCGCACCAGCAGGCCCAGCAGGTAGACCGCGACCACGGTCAGCAGCGTCCCCAGCAGCCAGGCCACCATCGGGTGGGCCGCGAACCAGTCGCCGAACACCGTGAACGAGCGGCCGAACAGGCTGCTCGGGCCGAGGACGCGGTTGACGACGCCCACGGCCCAACCAAGCAGGACCAGCGTCAGCACCAGCGGCAGGACCGCCAGCAGGCCGGTCAGCCAGGTGGCGACGACCGGCGGCAGCCTGCGCGCAGCGGCGCCGGCGTCCGCGCCGGGCGGCGGTGGCTCGTTCAGTTCCACTCGAACAGCTTGAAGTACACCGGCGACACGCCGTCGCGCTCGCCGTCGACGATGCCGTCGCCGTCGCGGTCGAAGAGATAGAACGTGGCGCCGCGCGAGGGCACCACGCGCAGTGCGCGCAAGCGTCCGTCCACCCGGTACTCGGTGATGACGTCGCCGTTGGGCTCGGTGCGCGTGGTTTCCACCGCGTCTTCCGGGATCTGGGCGTAGGGATCGGCGGTGCTGGCGCAGGCGCCGAGCAGGAGGGCGGCTGCGAGCACGGTGGCGTGGCGGTACATGGCGATCTCCCCGGGGGACTGCCGCCGATTATGCGCCAGCCCGGCAGCCCCGGCCGCGCGGACGTAGAATCCGGGGGATGCCACGCCTTGTCCTGATCGACGGTTCGTCCTACCTCTACCGCGCCTTCCACGCGCTGCCGCCGCTGTCGAACGCGGCCGGCGAGCCGACCGGGGCCCTGTTCGGCGTGGTCAACATGCTGCGGGCGACGCTCAAGGAGCAGCCCGAGTACCTGGCCTTCGTGGTCGACGCGCCCGGCAGGACCTTCCGCGACGACCTCTACCCGGCGTACAAGGCCAACCGCCCGCCGATGCCCGACGAGCTCCGCGCCCAGGTGCAGCCGATGTGCGACGTGGTCGAGGCGCTGGGCATCCGCATCCTGCGCGTGCCCGGCGTGGAGGCCGACGACGTCATCGGCACCCTTGCGCTGGCCGCGGCCGACGAGGGCATCGACGTCACGATCTCGACCGGTGACAAGGACTTCGCGCAGCTGGTGCGGCCGGGCGTCGCGCTGGTGAACACCATGAGCGGGAGCCGCACCGACCACGCGGCGGTCGTCGAGAAATTCGGCGTGCGCCCGGACCAGATCGTCGACCTGCTGGCACTGATGGGCGACAGCGTCGACAACATCATCGGGGTCGAGAAATGCGGGCCCAAGACCGCGGCCAAGTGGCTGGAGGCGCACGGCAGCCTCGACGGCGTGATCGCCGCGGCCGACGGGATCAAGGGCAAGGTGGGCGAGAACCTGCGCGCCGCGCTCGGGCGGCTGCCCCTCAACCGGACCCTGGCCACGATCCGCACCGACGTGCCGCTGGACCTCGGCCCCACCGACCTCGCCATGCGCACGCCGGACGTGGACTCGCTGCGCCAGCTGTACGCGCGCTACGGCTTCGTGCAGGCGCTCAAGGAGCTCGACGGCGGGAGCGCCAACGGCGTGGTCCCGGCGCGCGCGGAGATCGCGCGCCCGGGAAGCGGCTTCGTCGCCCCGGTGGCGGCCGCGGACGCCGCGGTCGACCCGGCCCTCGCCGCGCCCGGCCGGCACGAAACCATCCTCGACGAGGCGGCGCTCGAGGCCTGGGTCGGGCGCCTGCGCGCCGCCGGGCTGTTCGCCGTCGATACCGAGACCGACTCGCTGGACCCGATGCGCGCGCGCCTGGTCGGCATCAGCGTCTGCTGCGAGCCCGGCCATGCCGCCTACCTGCCGCTGGCGCACGACTATCCCGGGGCGCCGCCGCAGCTCGAGCGGGCGCGCGCGCTCGAGCTGCTGCGACCGCTGCTCGAGGACCCGGCGGTGCGGAAGGTCTGCCAGAACGGCAAGTACGACCTGCAGGTGCTGCGCCGGCACGGCATCGGGCTGGCCGGCTACGCCGACGACACGCTGCTGGAAAGCTTCGTGCTCGATTCGGGGCGCGCGCGGCACGACATGGACTCGCTCGCCCGGCGCGAACTCGGCTACCAGACCGTCGCCTATGCCGACGTGGCGGGCAAGGGCGCGAAGCAGATCCCCTTCTCCCAGGTCGATGTCGCCGAGGCCACGCGCTACGCGGCCGAGGATGCCGACGTCACCCTGCGCCTGCACCGCGTGCTGTCGTCGCGCCTGGAGGCCGAGCCGGGACTGGCCTCGGTCTACCGCGGGATCGAGATGCCGCTGGTCCCGGTGCTGGCCCGGGTGGAGGCGAACGGCGTGCTGGTGGATTCCGCCGAACTGCGCCGGCAGGGCGAGGACCTGGGGCGGCGCATGCTCGAACTGCAGCAGCGGGCCACCGCCCTGGCCGGGCGCAGCTTCAACCTCGACTCGCCGAAGCAGGTGTGCGCGCTGCTCTACGACGAGCTCGGGCTGCCGGCGCTGGTGAAGACGCCCAAGGGGCAGCCGTCGGCGAACGAGGAGGCGCTCGAAGCGATCGCCGACCTGCACGAACTTCCGCGGGTGATCCTCGACCACCGCAGCATGGCGAAGCTGCGGGGCACGTACACCGACAAGCTGCCGGAAATGGTCAACCCCGACACCGGGCGACTGCACACCTGCTACCAGCAGGCCGGCGCCGCCACCGGCCGCCTCGCCTCCAGCGACCCCAACCTGCAGAACATCCCGATCCGGACCGCGGACGGCCGGCGCATCCGCGCCGCCTTCGTGGCCCCGCCCGGGCGCAGGCTGGTCGCCTGCGACTACTCGCAGATCGAGCTCCGGATCATGGCCCATCTCTCCGGGGACGCAGGCCTGCTGTCCGCGTTCGAAGCCGGGGCCGACATCCATCGCGCGACGGCGGCCGAAGTCTTCGGCCGTCCGATCGACGAGGTGACCGCGGCCGAGCGCCGCGCCGCCAAGGCCATCAACTTCGGACTGATGTACGGCATGGGCGCCTTCGGTCTGGCGCGCAACCTCGGCATCACCCGCGGCGAGGCGCAGGACTACATCGCGCTGTACTTCTCGCGCTATCCGGGCGTGCGCGACTTCATGGAGCGCACGCGCCAGCAGGCGCGCGAGCAGGGCTACGTGGAAACCGTGTTCGGCCGGCGGTTGCACCTCGAGTACATCGCCCGCGGCACCCAGGCGCAGCGCGCCGGCGCCGAGCGCGCCGCCATCAACGCGCCCATGCAGGGCACCGCGGCGGACATCATCAAGCGCGCGATGGTGGCGGTCGACGACTGGCTTTCGGCGCACCGCGACCGCGCGCTGATGATCCTGCAGGTGCACGACGAACT
>LSQX01160973.1_pt1 | contig 18037 bp, 13 predicted proteins | sample 654561 | NCBI WGS metagenome assembly LSQX01 (sample SAMN04489861, study PRJNA283612) | anaerobic digester metagenome | isolation source: 4 biogas reactors fed with cattle manure at either 37C or 55C with and... | place: Denmark: Kongens Lyngby | collected 2014
GTGCTGCAATGAGCACAGACAGTGCTATGAAGGCTGCATTTTGCATGATAATGGCCTCCGCAAAAATCGGACCATTATCATTATGAACAGCCTGACTTAAATCATTTTTTTTAAACAATTTCTCCTGTCGGAGCGTTAAAATTATTTCAGTAATTGAATTTTATTTTTTATCTTATTGAAGATTTATATTTACAGAGATAAGGGGTCCCGGATAATATCCGGAATACAGGTAAATTCCGGATAAAGATCGCATATAAAGTCAGATACGATTAGTTCTGCAGAGAATTGTCTTAAACGGAAAAAGGAGTGAAATGGAAAAATTCTTTGATTATTTTGATATCAGGCACAGGCAGGATGTGATGAGCAAGCCGGCCAGTGAGGATGGTCCTGTTATAACCTTGTCCAGGCTTACAGGCTGTGATGCCCGGCTGGTCGCGGAAGAGGTTGTCAATATCCTGAACAGGAAAGAAGGTGTAAGGAAATGGAAATGGATTGATAAGGATATCATTCATTACATTGCCAGAGAGCTGAATATCAACAGTGAACGGGTGGAGTCCTTTTACAGGGGCCTGGGATTGTCGGATATGTCGGAGATGATAATGGCTTTTTCGGGAGGTTATGTGAGTTCTTCACGTATCAAAAAAGCTATCAGGGATGTTATTCTGCCTATCTGCAGGGAGGGTTATATTGTACTTGTCGGAAGGGGCGGGGTTTCCATTGCCCAGAACATTCCTAGATCTTTTCATGCCAGGCTTATAGCTCCCTTTTACTGGAGGGTTGAAAATGTGATGAAGAAGAAGGCGGTGGATATTTCAAAGGCAGAAGAGTATGTACTGAATACTGACGAGAAAAGACACCAGCTCATGACTACTTTCCTTGAGAAAAAAGTGTTGAATATTGATTATCTGTTTGATATAACGATCAACCGGAAGTCATTCGGAGTGGAAGAGACGGCCGGCATGATAGTTTCAATGTATGAGACAAAGACCGGACATCTGAAAGAGGCAAAACCATTATCTTATCCGAAATAATAAATGATGCACCGGCTGCCGCTTACTGATAAACCGCGCTGCCGGTTCTTTATATACAGCGCCGCCGGTCACTGATACCCGGATTGTCAGTCTCAGGTACACCGTGCCATCGGTTCCTATACACTGTGCCGCCGGTCACTGGTCCGCCCGTATTGCCGGTTCCTGATACACTGTGCCGTCCCGCTATGATTTTCTTCGGCAGTCATCCCGGTCGCTTGCGGGAAATTCTGTTATTTCACCCTCAGTAAGCCTTCGCAACAGTCAGGTCAATCCCGCCGGTTTAAAACTTTGTCGGGGAAAGGCAGTTCTAAAAAAGAATGGTAAAACCCGGATAATTATTAAAAAGATCATCTGATGCTAACAAAATGAAAATAAATTTTGTAGTGAACATGATTTTGGATATTTTCAAAGCCTGTTTAAAGCGATAGTAACTAACTTTTTTAATCCGCATATTTATGGACCAAAACCTGGCAATCGGCGCTGATATTGGAGGCAGTCATATCAGTTGTGCCGCAGTCGACATTGTATCATTACGAATTATCAGGGAAACTCTTGTAGAAAAGGATGTTAACAATAAAGCTCCGGCAGATGAGATTATTTCGGTTTGGGGAAATGCCCTTTCCGAATCAATCAGCAGGATTCCCCGCGAAAAGCTCAGGGGTATCGGATTCGGCATGCCCGGACCTTTTGACTATGTGAAAGGCATAAGCTATATAAAGGGTGTTGATAAATATGAAAACCTTTATGGCTGCAATGTAAAGGAAGAAATATCGAAAGCCCTGAATGTAGCGGCAGATTTTCCAATAAGATTCATGAATGATGTTTCATCCTTTGCCGTGGGTGAAGCCCTGGTGGGAAAAGCTGCATCATATAACCGTTCAATGGCTGTTACACTGGGAACAGGACTGGGATCGGCATTTATCAAAAACCGTATTCCTGTTGTTGACGGCCCCGAGGTGCCCAAACTGGGCTGTGTTTATCACCTTCCCTACAAAGACAATATAGCGGATGATTATTTTTCGACAAGATGGTTTGTCAGAAGCTATAATACACTAACCGGTAAGGAAATAGAAGGAGTAAAGGAGCTTTCTGAAATGGCACCCACTGACCAGATAGCAATGAACCTCTTTCAGGAATTCGGTTATAACCTGGGAACATTCCTGACTCCCTTTCTTGTCACTTTCAAAGCTGACATTATTGTTATCGGAGGAAATATTTCCAATTCATATAACTTTTTCGGACCCAGGTTTGAAAAAAGACTGAAGCAGGAAGCTTGTGAATGCAGGGTGGCCCTGTCTGATCTGAAAGAAGATGCAGCCCTTATCGGAGCAGCTTTTCTCATGGATGACCGTTTCTGGCTGGATATCCAGCATGCACTTCCGCTGATGTAAGCCTGAAGTGAAATTGGGAACGTGATAAAGCCCGAAGCAATGCCAAAGCCGAAATCAAAAAGCCGAAACCAAAAAGCCGAAACCAAATAACCTGAATAAATACGGAATGATAAACCTAAAACGATGAATACACAAAAAGTCAACCTGGCAAAAATAGCTCCTGTTCTCATGGCATGTTTTGTTATGAGTTTTGTTGACCTGGTCGGAATAATAGTAGACCGCGTCAGCAGTGATATGCATCTCAGTGCAACAGTGGCACAGCTTATTCCCTCAGCCATATTCCTGTGGTTTTTCCTGTTGTCTGTTCCCATCGGGGTCCTTCAGGCAAAAATAGGGAAACGCAACATGCTTAATATTGGCATGGGTATCACTGCACTCGGATTACTGGTTCCCTGGTTTTTTTACTCATTTGCAATGGTGATGGTTGGCGCCGCTCTGCTGGGCATAGGAAATACAATCGTTCAGGTATCGGCAAACCCGCTTCTTGTTGATGTTGTTCCCGGAAACAGGAGATCAAGCTTTCTGAGCTTCTCGCAGTTCATAAAAGCAGTAGGCTCAATGTTGGGTGCCCCGCTTGCCGCACTTTTTGCAGCACGGTTCGGAGACTGGAGGATACTCTTCCTGGTATTTGGAATTGTTTCCATCCTTTCAGTACTCTGGCTCGGAAATGTAAAAATTGAAGAGACCCGGACGGAAGGTCTGAAAGTATCCATAGGATCGGCATTCAGACTTCTTGGAAATAATTTCATACTCCTGATGGTACTTTCAATATTTCTGGTAGTGGGCGTGGATGTCGGATTCAATTCCAATTCAGGACAGTTCCTGATGAAGCAGTTCGGAATACCACAGGTTGCCGCGGAATCGGGAAGGAGTATCTATTTCCTGGGCCGTATGCTTGGTACTTTTGCCGGAGCCATCATGCTGACAAAAATTTCTTCGTCAAGGTTTTTTATGTGGACATCTCTTCTTGGCATCCTGTTCCTCCTGGCTATTCTTCTGATAAAATCATCAGCCATGGCATGGGTACTGGTTTTCCTGATAGGACTGGCCGTGGCAAACATATGGCCTCTGGTCTTTTCCATTGCCGTCGGGAAACATCCTGAAAGGAGCAATGAGATTTCCGGACTTATGATGATGGCTATTTCAGGAGGAGCAGTCATTCCTTTCCTGGTTGGCTGGATCGGTGAGATCTCCAACCTGAATATCGGTATGCTGGTGCTTGTCGCATGTATGGTTTATCTTGCGGCTGTCGGAGCATATTGCATTAAAAATGAACAGAATTAATAAATATTATATGTTATGAAAAATATTAAAACAGGCAGGCGTGATTTTCTGAAAAAAACCGGTGCTGCCACGGTTGCTTTTACCATTGTACCCAGGTTTGTGCTCGGGGGCAGAGGCTATACTGCCCCGAGCGATCAGCTTACAAAGGGTATAATAGGAGTAGGAGGAATGGGACGCGGTCATATCAATTATGAAGGAACCCGTTTGCTCGCTGTATGCGATGTTGACAAAAATCATATGGCACAGGCGATTGCCCAGGCCGGTGGCAATATTGCAGGTTATCATGATTTCCGTGAACTGATTGCACGGGACGATATAGATATTGTTCATATTGCAACACCGCCCCACTGGCATGGAATCATGACGGTTATGGCTGCTGAAGCCGGCAAGGATATTTGGTGCGAGAAACCCATGACAAGAACCATTGGTGAGGGAAAAAAAGTTGTTGAGGCTGTTCAGGAATATGGAAGAATGTTCCGCCTGAATACATGGTTCAGATTCAAGGATCTGTTCTACGGTATGGGTACGGAAGTGAAACCCATCAAGAAACTTGTGGAAAATGATGTTTTCGGATGGCCCCTTAAAGTTACTGTCAGCGGAATAACGGGATATGACTGGAAATTTTTCTGGAGCGGAGAACATAACCTGAAACCTGAACCCGTACCGCCTGAGCTGGATTACGACTTGTGGCTGGGACCCGCTCCCTACAAACCCTATAATGCGGAAAGGGTGCATAATAAGTTTCGGGGATACTGGGATTATGACGGCGGCGGTCTGGGTGACATGGGTCAGCATTATCTCGATCCTGTCCAGTATTTTCTTGGCAAGGATGAAACCGGACCGGTATCGGTTGAGATAGATGCACCGCAGCAGCATTATGATGCCGTAGGTTCATGGAGAAGGATAACCTATACCTATGAGGACGGATGCCAGATAATCCTTGACGGTGAGAACCGGGACAAGGATGCGGCATATATTGAAGGTCCGAAAGGCAAGCTTTACAGAGGATTCAGATCTGATATAAAAGATATAGAAAAGATAGTGGCTTCACTGCCCGATCCGGAGCCGCAGATCACAACATTTACGGAATCGGTGATCACCAGAAAAAAATTCGCTCTCAATGAGTCTAACGGCCACAGGTCGTGTTCAATGGTGAATCTTGGAGTAATTGCACTGCGGCTGGGAAGGAATCTCAAGTTTGATCCTGTAAATCAGCGTTGTATTGATGACGAGGGAGCTAACAGGCTGATAGACCAGCCTATGAGGGATCCCTGGAGAATATAAACGATACAATCTTTAAAATTCAAAATGCTAAAATCATGAAGATCAAAAATATATTTCTAATCTGTTTCTCCTTTCTGCTGATATCAGCTTTGTCCTATTCACAGGACAGGAGGACGCTCGAGACTAAAGTCGCTGATTTGCTGGCCCAGTTTCCCGCAACCAGTCTTTCCCAGACCGACAGGCTTATGGAAGACATGCTGGCCCTGGGAGAAGCCGGCCTTGTACAGATCTGTGATCAGATAATACCTGCCGGTACCGGAGATGATACCAGGGCCAGGTTTGCTGTTGACACCTTTTCAAGATTTCTTTCAACGCAGGGAAGGGAGAACGACAGAGAATCATGGGAGAAAATATGTATTACATATGCTTCCCGGAAAGCCGAAGCTGATGTGACAGACTTCTTTATCAAACAGCTTCAGCTTATAGGCAGTGAACAGGCTGCTACGGCACTTAAAATTTATATTTCTGACAAAAATAACTGCACTTCCGCCATATCGGCCATTACTGCCATAGGAGGAAGGGTAGCTGAACAGATACTGGCAGAATCCCTGAAGGACAGGGAGCTTCCCTGTGCTGCAGCGGTCATGAATGCTCTTGCCTCAATGGGGTCGAAGGCGGCCGTTAGTGATTATATTTACTGGTCAGGCAACGTAAATATAAATACAAAGGCTTCCGCATATAATGCCCTTGCAATGAGCGGAGCCCGCGAGGCATATCCTGTTCTCCTGAAAGCAGCAAAGAGTCATGGATACCGCTGGGAGCGCACCGGTGCTGTTGCGGCCCTGATCAGCTATGCCAACACTCTGGGACTCAGCGGGGATATCAAAACAACGAACAAAATAACCAGGATGCTCATAAGAAAGTGCAACGACAGGCTTACTTATCAGAATAAAGCCGCAGCACTGAAAACCTATGTCAGTTTCAACGGGATTGATGCATTTCCCGAAATACTGAAAGCAGCGGGGCATCCCGATCTGAAATACCGGAATGCAGCTATCAGTCTGACAGGAATGATAGAAGGTGGTGATGTTGTACGCAGATGGATCGACCATTTTCCCAAAGCCACCAGGGCAGCCAGACCCGAAATAATAAGAATGCTTGGAAAACGCGGGGATGAGCAGGCACTCGGACTCATCTCTTCATCCCTGGCTGATGCTGACATCAATGTAAGGGCTGCAGCAGCGGAGGCACTTGCAGGGATGAGTGGCAGCAGTGCTGTTCCGGCACTTGTATCTTACATGACGGGGAATGACTCTCCCGCAGATCAGGAGGCAGCAGTGTCAGCCCTGAAAAGTGTTGCGGGTGACAGGCAGATACCGGAACTGAAAGCTGTTCTGGCAACAGGCTCGTCCGCAGCAAAGATAAGTGCAATGGAACTGATGGCATGGAATGGCAATACTGAGAACTTCAGTGAAATACTGCCTTTTGCATCGTCGGATGATAAAAATGTAAAGGCAGCTGCATTCAGGGCATTGCCCGGACTGGCAGGAGAAAAGGATCAGGAAGCCCTTATCGGTCTTCTGAAATCTGAAGAAAATTCCGGCTATGCTGCAGAACTCCAGCAGGCACTTGCCGCAGCGGCAAACCAGACGGCTGATCCGGAAAAGAGATCGGCTCAGATACTGAAAGCAATGGATGGCAGCATGGATAAAAAGCTTCTTATTCCCGTACTGGCAAAAACCGGTGGAAGGGAAGCCCTTGCAACTGTTCTGAAAGAGTTTGAAGCCGGTGATCCCGACATGCGGGAAGCATGTTTCAGGGCGCTTACTTCCTGGACTGATTATTCTGCATCCTCAGCTTTATACGAGATATGTGCATCCGGTAACAAAACCTACGAGGCACCGGCCTTTTCAGGATATGTCAGACAGATCAGAGGTGCAGATATCAAGGCTGAACAAAAGCTTCTGCTTTTCAGGAAGATAATGCCATATGCCCTGTCGGCTGAGCGGAAGAACCAGATACTGAACGAACTGGGCAGGATAAAAACATGGCAGTCACTCTTCTTTGTGGCAGACTATCTTGATGATCCGTCAACATCTGCTGCGGCTGCAAGAGCAGCCATGTATATTGCACTGCCCTCGGCGGACGAGGCGACGGGAATGTACGGAACGAATGTCAGGGAGATACTTACAAAGGCAATGTCGAAAATCGCCGGACAGGAAAGTGAATACGACAGGGAGATGATAAGCAAGTATCTTGAATCGATGCCTCCGGATGAAGGATTTGTATCCATGTTCAACGGACGGGATCTTACTGGCTGGCAGGGACTGGTTGAAAATCCAATCACCCGTGCGAAGATGAGACCTGCGGAACTTGCACGGAAACAGGCTGAGGCTGACAGTAAGGTTCCCCTGAACTGGAGCGTGAAAGACGGATGTATATGGTTCAGCGGACGAGGGGATAACCTGTGCTCTGTAAAACTATATGCCGACTTTGAAATGCTCGTGGACTGGAAGATTACCAAGGGAGGCGACAGTGGAATATATCTGAGAGGTTCACCCCAGGTGCAGATATGGGATACTTCACGGGTTGCCGTTGGTGCCCAGGTGGGATCGGGCGGATTGTACAACAACAGGATTCATCCGTCAAAACCCCTTAAAGTGGCCGATAATTTGGTGGGTGAATGGAATACATTCAGAATCATTATGATTGGTGAAAAGGTGTCTGTATGGCTCAACGGGGAACTTGTGACAGACAATGTTGTTTTGGAGAATTACTGGGACCGCAGTATACCGATCTTCCCGGCCGAAGCGATCGAGCTTCAGGCTCACGGGACAGACCTGGCATTCCGCGATATTTATGTACGTGAGATAAGTGAAAAGGAATACAATCTTACTCCGGAGGAGAAAGCCGAAGGCTTTGTGTCACTGTTTAACGGAAGAAACCTTGATAACTGGACAGGCAACAAGGAATCATACATTGCAGAAGACGGAATGATAGTGATCAGACCGGAAAGGGGAAGCGGAGGGAATCTGTTTACCAATGAGGAATACAGTGATTTTATTTTCCGTTTTGAATTCCTTCTTACCCCCGGGGCAAACAACGGTCTGGGTATCAGGGCACCCCTGGAAGGAGATGCAGCTTATGCAGGTATGGAACTTCAGATCCTTGATGACAGTGCGCCGATATATGCAAACCTGGAACCATATCAGTTCCATGGATCGGTTTACGGGATTATTCCGGCCAGGAGAGGCTTTCTTAAACCGGTTGGTGAATGGAACTATCAGGAAGTTACTGTTAAGGGAACATCCATAAGGATAGATCTCAACGGCACAACCATTGTTGACGGAGACCTTGCCGGGCCGCGGGACGAAGGGACCATGGACGGCAGGGATCATCCCGGACTGAAAAGGAAATCAGGACATATAGGTTTCCTGGGACATGGTTCGGTTGTTAATTTTCGAAATATCAGGATCAAAGACTTATCTGAAGGATCTTAGGATCAGTGCTTGTCTGAGGGATCCCCTGTCGCCACGCTGCCACATTGCCAGCCGCCACGTTGCCATGCCGCCTGTCGCTACGTTGCCAGCCGCCGGCCACTGGCAGATCCCGGGGAAAGCAGGTGTTTTTATTAAACTTCATTAATAATGAGACAGTATTTAATTCCGCTTCTTATCCTTGTCAGTCTGGCAGCCTGCAGGCATGCCGGATCTCCGGAACCTTACGGACCTCTGCCGTCGGAACGTCAAATGGCATGGCACCAGATGGAATATTATATGTTTGTTCACTTCACGGTCAACACCTTTACAGGCAGGGAATGGGGATACGGAGATGAGGGAGAGTCGGTTTTCAATCCCTCTGAAATGGATTGCAGGCAGTGGGCAAGAGTGGCAAGGGATGCAGGGATGAAGGGGATAATAATAACCGCGAAGCATCATGACGGCTTTTGTCTTTGGCCTTCGGATTTTACTGAACATTCAGTAAAAAACTCAGTATGGAAAAACGGCAGGGGGGATGTTTTAAGGGAACTCAGGGAAGCATGTGATGAATATGGTCTGAAGATGGGAGTATATCTTTCTCCCTGGGACAGGAACAGTGCCGTTTACGGAACACCGGAATACCTTGGATATTACCGGGACCAGCTTCATGAACTGCTGACATCCTACGGCGATATCTTTGAAGTATGGTTTGACGGTGCCAACGGAGGCAGCGGTTATTACGGAGGTGCACGCGAGACACGCAGAATTGACAATAAGACATATTATGACTGGCCCAATACCCATGAGCTGGTCAGAAAGCTGCAGCCCGCTGCCGTAATGTTCAGTGATGCCGGACCGGATGTCCGTTGGGTTGGCAATGAAAGCGGAATGGGCAGTATAACGAACTGGTGTCTGCTGCGCCGTGATGAACTCTGGCCCGGAGGGGATTTTGCAGCCATCCTGGGCGAGGGCCATGAAGATGGTGATTACTGGGTTCCTGCGGAAGTGGATGTCTCAATACGTCCCGGATGGTTTTATCATCCGGAAGAGGATTCCCTTGTCCGTTCACCGGAAAACCTTATGGAACTGTACTATTCCTCAGTAGGGCGAAACAGTAACCTGCTGCTGAACATTCCACCGGACAAAAGGGGATTGCTTCATGAAAAAGATGTTGAATCACTTATGGCTTTCAGGGAAATACGGGAAAAGGAATTTGAAAACGAGCTGGCCCGGGGCAGGCCTGCCAGAGCCTCTTCCGTAAGGGGCAGGGATTTTCAGGCAGGAAACGTTACTGACGGAAATGCTGATACCTACTGGACGGTGAAGGACGGGCAGACTGCAGGGGATATTACCATTGATCTCGGACAGGAAACAGAAGTGAACAGAATACTTATCCAGGAATATATCAGACTCGGACAGCGTGTTATGGAGTTTAAAGCAGAGGCCCTGGCAGACGGGGAATGGATTCTGCTTACTGAAGGTACAACAATTGGATATAAAGTGATAAAAAAGTTTCCGACTGTCAGAACATCACAGATAAGGGTAACAATAAACAAATCCAAAGCCTGTCCGCTGATTTCCAATATTGAACTTTACAGGGCAGCATTTTAGCACAACACACACTCCTTTATGGCTTTAAACTATATCTGGATAGCTTTTTTTCTGATAGGATTTCTGGCAGCCCTCGGGCAGCTGATCTTTGCAGGAAATACACAGATATTCAATGAAATCATTAATTCCATTTTTGACAGTGCAAAAACCGGATTTGAAATATCACTGGGTCTGACCGGGGTGCTTGCCCTGTGGATGGGCCTGATGAAGGTAGGGGAGAAGGGAGGAGTGGTTTCAATACTGGGCAGACTTTTTGGTCCCCTCTTCCAGAGATTGTTTCCCGGCTTGCCGAAGGGGCATCCGGCCTACGGATCCATCATGCTTAACTTTTCCGCCAATATGCTGGGCCTTGACAATGCAGCTACTCCGATGGGACTGAAGGCAATGAAGGAGATGCAGGAGGTCAATCCGGACAAGACCAGTGCCTCCAATGCCCAGATAATGTTTCTTGTGCTGAATGCATCAGGACTGACAATTATTCCCGTGACGATAATAGTGTACCGGACACAGCTGGGTGCGGTGAATCCGGCAGACATTTTTATTCCGATAATGCTCGCGACATTTGCGGCCACCCTTGCCGGACTCATCAGTGTTTCCATTGTGCAGAAAATAAACCTGTTCGACAGGGTGATCCTTGCATATATCGGATTTCTTACAGCTGTTGTAGTCGCTATAATAATCTTTTTCATGAACCTTCCGAAGGAGAAGATAACGGCAATATCCACCTTTGCCGCAAATTTTATTCTGCTTCTGATAATAGTGTTGTTCATCGTTCTGGCAATGATCAGGAAGGTAAATGTGTACGATGCATTTATCGAGGGGGCCAAAGACGGATTCGGGATAGCGGTAAAGATTATTCCGTTTCTTGTGGCAATACTTGTCGGCATAGGAATATTCAGGGCATCGGGCGTCATGGATTTCATTGTGAAGGGTATGGCCGGATTCTTTGCATGGCTTGGTCTGGATACAGAATTTACCGGAGCTCTTCCCGTTGCTTTGATGAAACCGCTGAGCGGAAGCGGTTCAAGGGGATTGATGATAGATGCAATGAAGACATTCGGGGCTGATTCATTTGTCGGACGCATGTCATGCGCATTGCAGGGATCAACCGATACCACCTTCTATATCCTTGCCGTATATTTCGGGTCAGTGGGAATAAAAAATACAAGGCATGCTGTTGGATGTGCACTGATTGCGGATCTTACGGGAGCGGTCGCAGCCATCCTGGTTTCTTATATGTTTTTCGGACCGGGCTGACAGACTGTTGAAGAAAATTCATCCCGGTTGCTTAATGAAAAACCTTTTAACGAAAGACTTTTTAACGAAAGACCTTTTCTAAGCTGATAATGAGTACAGTTGCTGTTTTTATACTGGTCCTGGCAAGCATTATTGCAATTATCATTCTGACATCAACACTGAAACTAAATGCTTTTGTTTCATTGTTCCTTGTTTCTGTATTTCTGGCCTTTACAACACTTCCTTCCGGTACCATAGTTGCATCCATCAAAGAAGGCTTTGGAAACACTATGGCGTCGATAGGACTTCTTATCATTTTCGGAGCCATGATAGGTGTTATCCTTGACCGGACGGGCGCTACGCTGAGTATAGCCGCTTATATATTATCCCGTACGGGAGAAAAGAATAGTCCCTGGGCTTTGGGAATTACAGGTTTTATAACCGGTCTGCCGATATTCTGTGATTCGGGATTCATTGTTTTAAGCGGACTGGCAAAATCATTCAGTGCCAGGTCCGGGATGCCGCTTCCCTTCATGGCTGCTGTTCTCGCTACATCACTTTATTCGGTTCACTGCCTGATACCTCCTCACCCCGGGGCCCTTGCAGCAGCCGGGATAATTAATGCGAATATTGGCAATCTTATACTGGCAGGAATTTTATTCGCCATTCCCGGAGCTCTTGCAGCAGGGTTCTGGGCCAGGATGATGGTCAGGGGAAAAAACTATTCCCCTTCCGTTTATTCAGAACATGCTTCCGGGGGAGATAAAAAAGATTTTCCTCCTGTTTTCTTGTCATTTCTGCCTGTTGTACTTCCTCTGCTTCTGATTACAATAAAGGCCCTCATTAACCTGTTTGACACGGAAGGGCTGGGCCTGGCGGCACGGATCTTCCGCTATCCCGGAGAACCTGTGTTTGCCCTTGCGGCAGGAGCCTTCTCAGGATTGCTGCTGATGAGGAACAGGGAGATCAGTTCTGTTAATGAAGTTTTTTCTGAAGCCATTGCCAAGGCAGGTCCTATTCTCATTGTGACGGCTGCAGGAGGCATGTTCGGAATGGTAATCACACAAACGGGCATAGGTGAATCGATGGGCAGACTTCTTGCAGGAACAAATGCAGGATTGCTTGTTCCCTTTTTGATTGCTGTGGTGATGAAAACCGCACAGGGTTCTTCAACTGTTGCAATCATCACGGCAGCCTCCTTTGTTCTTCCGATGATGAATATGCTCGGACTGGATTCGGAATGGGGACGCCTTCTTGCAATGCTGTCGATGGGAGCCGGATCAATGATTGTATCGCATGCGAATGATTCCTATTTCTGGGTAGTATCAAACTTCTCCGGAATAGACGTAAATACTGCCTTGAGGGTTTATTCCTCCTCAACCATTGTGATGGGAGTGGTTATATTCGTACTGATATGGATATCTTCATTCATCCTGATATGATCCGATCAGCGGAATATTTTTTTTGCAGCAGTGAACGGAAGCCGGTCTGCAGGTTTCAGTCATCATTTATAACATTTAAAACAGAATATGGATAATCGTGAAACAGGCAGGAGGATACTGCTGGCAGGCATAGAAGGTGTTCTTCCCGGAAAGCTCATTACAGACCTGGTTTCGTCCGGGGGGCCTGTTCTCAAAATAGGCTATTGCAGTTATAATCATGAAGAACTGAACAGGATATTTGTGGTCGGGGCAGGGAAAGCCAGTGCTGCGATGGCGCATTACCTGGAATCGGAGGCGGGCAGCAGAATAAGCGGCGGATATGTTGTTACGAAATATGGCCATTCATGTACGCTTAAAAATATCACTGTTGCAGAGGCTGGTCATCCCGTGCCTGATTCCGGAAGTTATAAGGCTGCCCGGGAGATACAGAGGATAGTATCAGAAGCAAATGACGGGGACCTTGTGATCTGTCTGTGGTCGGGGGGAGGATCAGCTCTTATGGCTGATTATCCGGAAAATTCTTCTCCGGAAGAAATGGCCGTTCTGAACGACATGCTTGTCAGATCTGGTGCGGATATAGTTGAAATAAACACGGTACGCAAGCATCTGTCAGGAATAAAGGGTGGTCAGCTGGCCCGGCAGATCAGACCTGCGTCTTTTGTCACAATCCTGCTTTCGGATGTTATAGGCGATCCGCCCGGTATTATTGCTTCAGGACCCACGGTTCCTGACAAGTCCACTTTTGAGGATGCCATGAATGTGATTGACAGATATCAGCTGACTGACCGGCTTCCTGTATCCCTTGCCAGCTATTTAAGGGAAGGTGTTCAGGGATTAAGACCGGAAACTCCCAAACCGGGTGACGGGATTTTCAGCGGATCTTCCGTTTTTATTGCCGGAAACAACAGGACAGCCCTGCTGTCTGCAAAAAGCGAAGCAGAAAGGCAGGGATTTGATACTTTCATTGTTACTGATTCGCTCAGTGGCAATACTGCGGGGGCTTTTTCCCTTATTGCCGGTGAGATAAACAGTCAGCGCAGCAGGAGTGGCCTGCAAAAGCCAGTGTGTCTCCTTTTCGGAGGTGAAACAACGGTAAAGGTTGAAGGCAGCGGAAAGGGGGGAAGGAATCAACATCTGGCACTTTATGCTGCATTACATCTTGAGGATATGTCCGGGATCACCTTTGTTGCTGCCGGAACAGATGGCAATGACGGTGATACGGATGCTGCCGGGGCTGTTGTGGATTCAGATACGCTGAGGCAGTCCCTGGAAAACAATATCGATCCGGAAGCTTATCTGAGGAATTTCGATTCATATAATTTTTTCAGACAGACGGGAGGACATATAAAAACCGGTCCCACACTTACCAATGTAATGGATCTGATAATAGTCCTGATAGATAAACATTAAAGCGGATTTACACTTTAAGTTTATATTTTAGTAGTATAATACCGTAATCCATAAACCACAACTCGCAATTCACAATTCACGACTCACAATTCATAAATGACAACCCGTAAGCCGTAACCCGTAATGCCATAATCCATAATTGATAACCATAACTTGTAGCCCATAAACGATAAGCTATAACCCATAAACCACAACTCACAATTCACAATTCACAACTCATAATTCGTAAATGACAACCCATAAACTATAAATTATAACCTGTAACCCATAACCCCGAAATGTCTCCAGCCTATATCTTCCTTATAGTAGCAGCCGGAGTTACAATGCTCCTGCTGATGGTGCTGAAATTCAGACTTAATGCATTTATTGCCCTTCTCATAACTTCTATACTTGTGGGAATCCTGGCCGGGATGCCGCTTCAGGCAATAACGGAAAGTATTCAGGAAGGCATGGGCAGTACCCTGGGCTTTATTGCCACTATTGTAGGACTGGGGGCAATATTTGGCCAGATGCTGGAAAGCTCGGGAGGAGCAAGATCGCTTTCAAGATATCTGATTAAGAAATTTGGCAGGAAGAGAGCTCCCTGGGCCATGATGCTTAGCGGATTTATTATCGGTATACCCATTTTTCTTGATGTGGGCTTTATTATTCTCATCCCTGTAATTTATGCACTTACAAGGGAAACCAGGCGTTCACTGCTTTATTTTGCAATGCCGCTTCTGGCCGGTCTTGCCGTGGGACATGCCATGATCCCCCCCACGCCCGGACCTGTGGCGGTATCAAACATCCTGGGAGCCGATCTTGGCTGGGTCATTCTTTTCGGAGTGATAACGGGTCTGCCTGCCGCTGTCATAGGAGGAGTATTTTTTGGCAGATATATATCAGGAAAAATAAATATCCCGGCACCGGAAGGTCTGGCAATACCCGGAGAGGAACCTGATCCGGCTGTACAGAAAGCTCCTTTATACGGGATTACTGCACTGCTCATCCTTATTCCGCTTCTTCTCATTCTCACCGGAACATTTACAAAAGTGGGGGTGGATAAGGCTGTCCTGCAGGCATCCTTTCTTAGCGATATTGTTATATTCATCGGGCATCCCTTCACCGCACTTATCATTGCGACACTGCTTTCTATTCTTCTGTGTGTCAGGTTGAAAATGAGCAGCCAGAAGATACTCGACCTGAGTACCAGGGCACTCGGACCCGCGGGAATAATAATACTGGTTACCGGCGCCGGGGGAGTTCTGAAACAAATACTTATTGACAGCGGCATCGGAGTAATTCTTGCCGAGTCCATTGCCGGGTCGTCAATACCTATTGTATTTCTTGCATGGGCCCTTGCGGCACTGGTAAGGGTAACACAGGGATCTGCCACGGTGGCCATGATAACCGCAGCCGGGATAATCTCGCCGGTACTGCCGCTTATGAATCTCAGTCAGCCGCAAACGGCAATAATAGTCATAGCAATAGCATCGGGAGCAACAATTCTTTCACATGTTAACGACAGCGGATTCTGGATTGTAAACAGGTATCTGGGAATGAATGAAAAACAAACGATTCAGTCCTGGACCGTTATGGAGACAATCATTTCACTTGTTGGCCTGGCCCTGTCTCTTCTGCTGAGTGTTCTGATCATATAAAACCGGCCGGAATACTGAATACCCAAATCCTGTATTCTGCCAGGGAAAAGGGCGGATCATTTTTTTGAATTATTATTTTTTGTTTTCAACAAATACTTTTTTAACAGCTTCAAGGTATCCGTAGCCGAACAATGTGCATGGCTGAAGATAGCTTGTTTCAGTCCATTCGTTCCAGCTGTTGATTGTTATCAGCGGCACCTGGCCGGGACGGGCATCGGCATAATCCCGTGCCTTTATAAGGGCATTTTTAAAATTTTCAGGAGTATTGTTTCTTACTATTCCTTTCCTGAACATTTCAAAACGGGGATTATTGTCCCAGCCAATTGAAACATGGGCATAATATGGTATTTTAAATTCCCTGTCAATCAGCTCCCATTCCTTTTCCACATCAGTCATAATATCATTGTATTCCCTGTCGATGTCTGTGAAATGCACAAACTGGTAGTGGGTTATCCCGTCGAAGCCAAGCTCTTTTATTATGTCTTCCTGGGAACCCAGTATATTTCCGTTAATTCCCCTTACATTGAATCCGCTCCGGCGCAGTGACAGCTGCAGGTCCAGTCCCCTGAAACCTGCCTTAACCGTCTCTTCCCGGAACCAGTGAAGGGCATTTTTTGTTTCACTGATACCGCCCAGTCCCTGAACCAGGGTTTCCAGATCATAAATCATGAAGCTTGGTTTACCCTCCTTTTTGTAATAGGAATTGTGTGAAAAATATTTTTCTATTACCCGGTGACATATTGTTTCGAATTCGCTTCTGTCCACGGCACCCTTCCATATGATGGCATCATTCGGTGTGCCGGCATTGCGCTTGTCCCAGGTCATGTCGACATCATGATTGGCCCACATCAGAAAGAATTTTACCCGGTCATTGTTTCTGGCCCGCAGGTAGCCATTATTCAGATGTCCCTCCAAGTAGGGCATTCCGTCGTACCAGTACCAGTCAAAAATAAACACATTAACACCATGGTCGGCTGCTGCACTGATCTCCATTTCTGCCACATAGGGATCTGCCTCGTTGATATATCCCCATAAGGGGTAACGCGGCTGCTCATGACCTTCAAACCTGGCTTTGTTCTTCATGACTGTTTCCCATTCCCCGATACCCGCCGGCCAGAAAATTTTTGCACGGTCATCGGGGTGATAAGACGGCCATACAAATGCTGCTATGTCATATTGTTGTGATGTTTTCTGTTTCGGCCTGCCCGTCTCATCCCGGGCATAGGATGTACTGTTCAGGCAAAAGAAACCACAGGCAATGGCAATCACTAAAAAGTTGTTCGTCCGGATTCTCATGATGAAATTATTAATTCAGGTTAATTCGTTAAGTCAAAAATAAACATAAAAAATTGACTTTCTAGCAGATGTGATATTTTCTCAGCTCTTTCCTGATAAGTTTGTATCCGGGCAGCAGTTCCGACAGCAGATCATAAAAGCCGGGTCCGTGGTTATGATGTTTCAGATGACACAGCTCATGGATGATCACATAATCGATTATTTCAGGACTGAGTTTGACAAGTTCGGAATTGAGGCTTATTCTGCCGCCTGTACTGCAGCTGCCCCACCTGCTTTTCATGGACCGTACAGTCAGCCGTGCCGGCCGGAATCCTGCTTGACTGTGTATTCTGATAATCTCCTTCAGTCTTTCCGGCAGTATCTCGCGTGCTTTCATGGCGTACCAGCCGGAAACGAGATGCCTGGTCATGAGGGAATCCTCAGGATCTGCCTGTCCCGTAAGGATACTGTCTTCATTCAGCCATACACGGGATATTTCCGAGTGAGTCCTCTGCAGTCTGTACTCCCTGCCAAGGAAGAGGAAAATTTCCCCATCAGTAAATTTCCTTTCATTGTATGTAAGAGGGATCCGGCTGTCGCCGTCAGTATGCTTTTTTATCCATCCGGATTTTGAAAGGACGAAGCGGTTGATGTCTTCCAGGGAAGTTTTGAAAGGGGCCCTGACCGTGATGCTTTTGTCGGGACGGATAATAATGCTTATTGACCGTCTCCGGGAAAAAACCAGCTTATATTTTATGTTTTCCGTTTCAGCTGGCATTTATCCGGTGGTAAGGGTGATTATGGTGATTTCCGGAGGCATGCATATTCTGAAAGGGACTCCGAGAACACCCAGTCCGCGGTTCACATACAAATACTGATCCCCTTTTGAGTATAACCCGTTCCAGTGAGGATAATAAAATATGGCAGGACTCCATCTTATCTTTTTGGTGATGATCCCTATCTGCATCCCGTGAGTGTGGCCTGCCAGTGAGAGCTGAATGTCTGTCCTGCCGG
>LSQX01188845.1_pt1 | contig 18035 bp, 14 predicted proteins | sample 654561 | NCBI WGS metagenome assembly LSQX01 (sample SAMN04489861, study PRJNA283612) | anaerobic digester metagenome | isolation source: 4 biogas reactors fed with cattle manure at either 37C or 55C with and... | place: Denmark: Kongens Lyngby | collected 2014
ACGATTACCTTAATTGGTTTTGTCAGTGCGGGCTTGATTACGTTTAGCCAAGCCATTGGGGTAGTGATTGGAGCCAGTTTAGGTACCACCTTTACAGGCTGGATCATTTCTACCTTAGGCCTAAAAATCAGCCTTGGCTTCTATGTCCTGCCTTTTATCGGTATCGGTGCTTTTTTAAAGCTGCTAGGCCATGGCCGCTGGCCGGCATTAGGTCTCGCTGTAGCTGGTTTCGGCATACTGTTTGTCGGTATTGATACCATGCAAGCTGGAGTCTCCGGGATTGACAGTCACTTTTCTCTTAGCTTTGCCGGTGATGGCGTAGTGACTTGGTGGCATCGGCTACTCACCATGTTGGCTGGTATTATCATGACCGTGATTATGCAGTCTTCCACGGCGATGGTGGCTACCTCGATGACTGCGCTCTCTGCAGGTGCCATCAACTTTGAACAAGCAGCTATTCTAGTGATTGGTGCAGCCATTGGTACAACCTTCACCGGGATACTGGCAGCCATTGGCGGCTCTATCATGGCTCGTCGCACAGCCCTCGCGCATGTGCTGTTCAATTTATCAAGCGGTCTCATTGCCATGCTGCTTTTGCCAGTGCTTTTATGGTGCGTTCAACGCTTACAGCACTACTTTGAAATAGAAACCGGTGCGGTGGGGTTAGCGGTTTTTAATACCCTGTTTCTCGCTCTGGGCGTGGCAATTTTCCTCCCCCAGGCCACGCGTTGTGCTCGTCTAATTGAGCGCATACTGCCTGAGCGACCAAACAACCTTGTGCAGCAACTGGATAAATCCCAACAACAAGTGCCTGAATTAGCACTTAGCACACTGGAACAAACACTCACCACCTACGCCTGCTCCTTGATTAGTGAAACCCAACGTCGCTGTAAAGTGCCCGGGTCGAATATTGATAAACAAAAACAAGAAGATTTAAAAGAAGGTTTAAGCACGATCAAGCAATATTTTGCAGGAATTAACTTTACTGAAGAGCACAAAGAACTAACTCCTCTACGCTTATCGCAAACTCATGTCATTGACCACCTCCAACGTCTTTATGCGCGAGCCAGCGAGATACAGTTGGTGTCTATAGAAAACCCTCCGGCTATTTTCAAACAAGCAGCACAACATAGTGACAACTTACTAAGCATGGCCTGTGCCGGCCTCTCGTCAGAGACTGGTAATTACTGGTTAGACGAAATGGCAGAGCAATACCATGAACTTAGTGAGCTACGCCTAAAAGCACGCGAGCAAATCATGCAAGAGACTGCCACTGGCTTTCGCACTTCGACGGAAGCCCTCTCCATCCTGGACTCTATGCGATGGTTAGTGCGCACAAACTATCATGTATGGCGTATCTGCTATTATTTACGCAGTAAAGACCCTGTGGTCGGCGAAGAGCACCTAGCCGAAGACTAAAAAATCGCTGTGCCGGACTACTCGTCAGTGACTTCTTCAGCCACTACCTTTTTCTCATCAATCCGTTTAATTCGATCACGATAGAACCACAACAAGACAAGTCCCGGCATAGCAATAACGACGGTGAGTAAATAGAAGCCGTCCCAACCGAAACGCTCGACTAGAGGTGGGGTTAGAGGACCAGCCAAAAAGACACGACCGACACTAGCTAAGGCGGTGAGTAAGGCAAACTGGGTAGCGGTATAACGCACATCGCAAAGCCCCATTACTAGGGCCACAAAAGCTGCTGTTCCGAGGCCACCGCAGATATTTTCAATACCAATAGCTGTCGCCATAATCGGTACATTACCGGGGAAAGAAGCGACCACGTAGTAGCCAAAGTTTGAAATAGCCTGCAATATCCCGAAAATCATCAAGGCGCGGTAAGTCCCCCATTGACTCATTAATGAACCGCCAACAAGCGCACCAATAATCGTCGCAATCACCGCCAAAATTTTATTTACCGTACCAATCAACTCAGGTGAGAAGCCGGCACCACGAATTAAGAAAGTCGTCGATAAGGCGCCGGCAAAGGCATCACCTAGTTTGTACAAAACAATTAGCAGTAGCAAAGCCCACGCTTCTGGACGCGAGAAAAACTCCTTAAAAGGTAGAACAAAAGCCTCTTCAAGACTACGCGGCTTTTGCACTTCACCGGGCTCGGGAGATAAAAAGCTGACTATGGCGCATGCAGCCATAATCGCACCCATCAACATATAAGTACCGCCCCAGCCTAACCATTGAGGGGCAATAATCAGTGCCAGGCCACCGGAGATAATCATCCCTACCCGATAGCCAAGGGTGCGAATCGCCGCCCCCGCGGCACGTTCCTCAGGTTTCAACACCTCGGTACTATAAGCGTCAAAAGCAATATCTTGGGTGGCGGATAAAAAGGCTAATAAAGTTGCCAATAAGGCTAAAAGCAACAGATGCTCAGCCGGATTAAGCATGCCCATCAACACCAGGACAAAAGCCAGGCCTATTTGTGTTAGGGCCATCCAACCTCGTCTACGCCCCATAAACGGGGGTACATAACGGTCAATAAAAGGCGCCCAAATAAACTTAAAGGTATAAGCCATGCCAACCAAAGTCAAGAAGCCGATCTGCTGCAGAGAAACATTGGATACCGTAGCCCACGCCTGGAAGGTGCCGCCAGACAAAGCCAAGGGCAGACCGCTGGCAATACCTAATAAAAATAACGGTAAAACGCGAGGGCTTAGGTAGGGCTGGATGTACTTATATAACACGTGCCGTTTCCTTAGGCCTTAGGTGATAAAAACTCAATTGCCTGGATCTTATTCTCAGCAGGTACAACACGTGGCGTTTTAAAATAATACACCGCGAGTGAACTACGCCAACTGGGTAAAAAACCGACCTTCTTCTCATTGTTATAAGTTGAACGCTTGATAATCTGTAAACCCAAACTTTCGGCTAGATCCTCAAAATCTTTCAACGTACATAGGTGAATATTTGGTGTGTTATACCAGGCATAAGGCATTTGACCCGTGACCGGCATACGTCCCTGAAAAATCGACCACCAGTGAGTCCAATGGCCGAAGTTCGGAAAAGACACAATGCCATAGTCAGCAACGCGCGCCATTTCCTTAAGAATATGCTCGGTATTGACCATCGCTTGTAAAGTCTGCGACAACACCACCACATCAAACTGCTTGCAATCAAAAAGTGCCAGGCCATCTTCAAGGTTTTGCTGCACTACCGGCACACCCTTTTGTACACAACTGACTACACGCTCATTATTAATCTCGACGCCAACGCCAGTAACGTTTTTATTGATTTGCAAGTAATTAAGTAAATCACCAGTACCACAACCCAAATCCATCACCCGGCTATTGCTAGGGATCCATTCGGCCATTTCCTTAAGGTCGATACGAATATTATTTATATTATTAGTCATAGCGCACGCTCCTTGGCAATTCTTGCAAAATAACCGCGCACTACCCCATGGTAGGTCGTATCGTTTAATAAAAAAGCATCGTGACCATGAGGCGCATCAATTTCTGCATAGCTCACTTCATGTTGATTTTTTAACAAAGCTTGCACTAATTCACGCATCATCGCCGGTGGGAAGCGCCAATCAGTGGTAAATGAGACAGTTAAAAAGCGCGACTTTAAATTTCCCAAGGCCTTGGATAAATCACCATCGCCATACATACGGGCCGGATCAAAGTAATCTAAAGCACGGGTAATTAGTAAGTAGGTATTGGCATCAAAGTATTTGGAGAACTTCTCACCCTGATAGCGCAAATAGGACTCAACTTCAAACTCCACATCAAATCCATAGCGATAACGGCCATCTTCAGCCTTGTTACGACGCTCACGACCAAACTTCGTAGACATATCATCGTCGGATAAATAGGTAATATGCCCCAGCATACGAGCCACTGACAAACCTGAGCTTGGCACCGTATCGTAGGCATAGAAATTGCCGTTATGAAACTCCGGGTCCGTCGTAATGGCACGGCGAGCAACTTCATTAAAGGCAATATTTTGCGCTGACAAACTGGGGGTGCTGGCAATCACCACGCAATGGTCAACTCGCTCTGGCCATTGTATAGCCCAGCTTAGTGCCTGCATCCCACCTAAAGAACCGCCCATCACCGCAGCAAACTGCTGAATCCCGAAATAATCCGCTAAACGGGCTTGAGCATTGACCCAATCCTCAACCGTAACTACCGGGAAAGAAGCACCCCAAGGCTTGTCGGTACGCGGATTAATGCTTGCAGGGCCAGTCGAACCAAAGCAAGAACCCAAATTATTAATACCAATAACATAAAACTTGTTGGTATCAACCGGTTTACCGGGGCCAACCATATTGTCCCACCAACCGATATCCTTAGGATCATCAGGATTGATGCCGGCTACATGGTGCGAGGCATTGAGCGCATGACAAATGAGCACCGCATTGGAACGATCCTCATTTAATTTACCGTAGGTTTCTACAGCTAAGGTGTACTCTGGTAAAGACTGACCACTACTTAAAACGAGCGGCTCACTAAAAGAAATATACTCAGGCCGTACTAGACCAACTGAAGATTGAGGAATACTGATAGACATATAAATCAAAAACCTTTTTAGCGGGATTTTTAGACGCCCGCAAGCATACAAATCGGCGTCACAAACACTAATTATGAGCTAAATTTAAAACTCAATTAAGGGATTGTAGCACCAATTTTAAACTGCTCAAAAAAGTGCTGACGTTGCTGATTGAAGTTCTTGCTACTATCCGTGCCCGCTGTATACAATTGCACCACCAAATTACCCTCTCGTAACACCATTACTGTTGCTGTGAGATGTTTAGAATCCAAGCCTACACTCACATCAAACCGCTCACCGAGGGCAGGCAAGTCCGTCTCGTACTCTGCTATAAAATCAGCCGGTGCCTCTTGTAGCCGCGGGTCACGCTTTAATGTCATGCTGCGCAATAATTCATTAGCAACCACATCCGTATCTAAATGACCAGACACCAAGATATAACTTAAATTAAAGCTATTTTCACCATCAGCAGCATACCACTGCACCATGCTTAAAGGCTCTGCGGCCTCATCAGTCAACAATTGATAAGTACGCTCCAGTACTGAGGGCTTAGTTGGAAACTGTGCGGTGATTTGCTGACCGCCTACTATCTCGCTCTGTGTATACCACTCTTTATCCTGACAAGCGCTCAGTAAAAACGTCACGCACAGCAGCAAAGTCAGCAGAACTATTTTTTTAAAGGCAGGACTAGCTAATTGCATCAAATTTACCCACATAAAGAAAACTCATATAGTTATTCATATTTTTAAACTGAAATAAAAAACCCACAAACAGAGAAAGAATTACAATGAAGCTTTGCCAATAGGGCTAACATAAGCATAAATATTATTTTTAGCTAGTTTGAAGAATTTCACAGGATCTAATTGTGTCTAAATTTACAACAATAAAAGCGCAGCAGGATTTATTAGCGCAAATCGGTCGAGGCATTGAACGCGAGACCTTGCGCATTGACGCACAAGGCAACTATGCACTGGACGCACATCCTAAAGCACTGGGCTCAGCCTTGACCCACAGCTCTATCACCATTGATTACTCCGAAGCACTTATGGAGTTGGTTACTCAACCTTATCACGATGTAGAGAAATTATTTAGTGAATTACAGCAGGTTCATAGTTTTGTTTTACAAAATCTTGGTGAGCAGTCGCTATGGATGCAATCCATTCCCTGTGAGTTACCACCTGAAGAGCAAATTCCTATTGGCTACTATGGCACTTCCAATAGCGGCATGCTAAAGCATGTCTACCGTCGCGGTTTAGCCGAACGCTATGGTAAGTCCATGCAATGTATCGGTGGCATTCACTATAACTTCTCACTACCGCCAGAGTTGTGGCAATATTTAGAACCGGAGATTAGCGACCCTAAACAGCGCCAATCCGTCGGTTATATGAGCCTAATCCGCAACTTCAAGCGTGAGAGCTGGTTATTGATGTATTTATTTGGCGCTTCACCACTAGTTAATCGCAGCTTTTTAGAGGGTCGCGATCATGGTCTCCAGTTCTTTGATGACAATAGCCTTTATCTACCCTACGCGACTAGTCTGCGCATGAGTGACTTGGGCTACACCAGTGAGGCTCAGTCCAATATCCGCACTTGCTACAACCATGTTGAGAGTTATGTGTCGCTTATCTATAACGCTGTAACTAAGCCTTGGCCTGCCTATGTAGAGATTGGCACCCACCGTGATGGCGAATGGATTCAGCTCAACACCAGCATTTTACAAATTGAAAATGAGTATTACGCCAGTATCCGACCAAAGCGCACAACCAAAGAAGGTGAGCGCCCTAACAACGCACTAATCAACCGCGGCGTACAGTATGTTGAGGTACGCTGCTTAGATATTGATCCTTTTGAGCCTTTAGGCATCAGCCCTAAGACTTCCTATTTCCTGGATACGTTCTTAGTGTATTGTGCTGCTGAAGATAGTCCATTATTTGATGCTAAAAATGATTGTGATGAAACGGATCGAAACTTTAATAAAGTAGTACTTGAGGGTCGTAGACCCGGACTTACTTTAGAGCACCTTGGTCAGTCTGTGGCACTCAAAGACTGGGGCCTGGAGATTATGGACAAGCTCCAACCATACGCCGAGTTATTAGACCAGGTTCATCAGACAACTGCTCATTGCCAAGCCCTTGCTGCTCAAAAAGCTAAGCTCGACGACATTGCACTGACCCCTTCTGCACGCTATCTGGCGGCAGTTAAAGACAGTGGTTTAAGTTTTAATGAATTCACCAAACAAAACAGCTTTAAGCACTCTGCACTACTTCGAGAGCTTGAGGTACCGGCAGAGGTTGAGTCTGCTTATAGAGCAGAGATTAAGCGCTCTATTCAAGCGCAAGCTGACATAGAAGCTAGCGACAATATGAGTTTTGAAGAATATATGGTACGCTTCGAAAGCAGCCTCATGAATCCTGAAGCAGAACCCGAAGGGGAATCTGCAGCCATTTAAACAAAGCGAAGCCTTTTGCGTATGAAAAAATCCTGGATTGCCATACCCCTTTTATTAGTAGTCGCCGGTGCTGGCGCCTACTACTACAATCAACAACAACTGAATCGTGAGCCAGAGGGCTTAGCACGCTCCAATGGCCGCTTACAATTAGAGCGCATTGATGTGGCTGGACTTTTCGCCGGACGAGTTGAAGAAGTTTTTGTACGCGAAGGCGATAAGGTAACAAAAGACGCCAATCTCGTTACCCTTTCTTCTGATCAATATGATAGTCAATTAGATGCCGCCATTGCTCAGCGCAATCAAGCCGAGCAAGCTGTATCACAAGCAGAGGCTGAGATTAAAGCGCGCCAAGAGCAACTGCGCTTAGCCCAAGTAGAGCTAGACAACGCCCGCGCCTTGCGCCGAGACAACCTTATTTCAGCAACAGAGCTCAATAAACGCACAATCGCTGTTAATGCCCAGCAAGCCGCAGTTGAGGCTACTCAGGCCGCCAAAGGACAGGCTGAAGCCGCCGTACTGCAAGCCGACGCTCAAATCAAAGCCTCCCAAGCCACCACACGTGATCTAGTCATCAAAGCACCGATTGATGGCCTTGTTGAATACCGCTTTGCACAGCCCGGCAATGTGATTGCTGCGGGACATCCGGTGGTCAGTCTACTTGATCCGGCCGATACACGCATGTATCTCTTTCTGCCTACGGCAAGCATCAGTCAAATTGGCCTTGGCGATGAAGCTCGTATCCGCCTGGATGGCCAAGACTTTATCTGGCCGGCGACGATCAGCTTTATCTCTGCGCAAGCCCAATTCACACCCAAAACAGTAGAAACCAGTGAAGAACGCCAAAAGCTCACCTACCGAGTGGAGCTAAGAGTACCAGCTGAGGTCGCCCTAGCACATCAAAACTATTTAAAAAGCGGCCTCACCGGTATGGGTTATGTTAAAACCACCGCCGAGCAATGGCCTGCAGAGCTTGAGGTACAGTTACCTTAAGCACGAAGCTTGGAGCACAAGCGCCGTTACTTTAAACCCTTGAGCCAGAACTTCCTATGCCAAATCAACATCATCTTTCTGCAGAAAAACGCTATGCCGTAGAGGTTAAAGATGTTAGTCATCGTTATGGCAAAACAACAGCGCTTAACAATGTCAGTCTGACAATAGAGCGCGGTAAGACGGTCGGCCTAATCGGTCCGGATGGCGTCGGCAAATCCACTCTATTATCTCTAATCGCCGGGGTTAAGATACTACAGCAAGGCTCCATTAATGTCTTGGGTAATGACGTAGCTAAGCGCCATGAGCGTGAGGCCAACGCCTTTAAAGTCGCGTTTATGCCCCAAGGTCTCGGCAAAAACCTCTACCCTACGCTTAGCATCAAAGAAAATATCGAGTTTCACGCCAATATGTACGGCCTAAGTCGTCACGAGCGTGAGAGAAAAATTGCTCGCTTATTAAAAGCCACCGGTCTTGACCCCTTCCCCGACCGTCAAGCTGCCAAACTCTCAGGCGGCATGAAACAAAAGCTCAGCCTGTGTTGCGCGTTGATTAATGATCCGGAACTCTTGATTCTGGATGAACCCACAACCGGCGTCGACCCCTTATCGCGTCGCCAATTCTGGGATTTAGTGAGCGAATTGCAGGCAGAAGCTGAAGGCATGACGGTAATCGTCTCCACTGCTTATATTGAAGAAGCCGAGCGCTTTGAGTATCTGCTGGCAATGAATGCCGGTGAGCTACTTGCTGCAGACAGCTTGGACAATGTTTTAAGAGATACGACTAGTAAAAGCTTGGAAGAAGCCTATGTGAAGCTGCTGCCTGAGCGTGAGCATTATTTTGACGTTGATAATATTCCACCTTTTAGGCCAGATCCTAATGAGCCACTAGCCATTAAGGCAGAAAATCTGACTAAAAAATTTGGTGATTTTACAGCAGTAGATAATGTCAGTTTTGAGATTCCACGAGGTGAGATTTTTGGCTTCTTGGGCTCCAATGGTTGCGGCAAATCCACCACCATGAAAATGCTCACCGGTCTACTGGAGCCGACCTCAGGCAAGGCAGAATTGCTTGGCAAAGCGACCGATGCAGGTGATATTAGCACCCGTATGCGCGTTGGCTATATGTCGCAAAGCTTTTCTCTATATGAGGAGTTGACGGTTCGAGCCAATCTGGAACTGCACGCCAAGCTCTATCAACTAAGCGACAAAGAAAGTGTGACGGCGGTTGAGGACTCACTTGAGAAGTTTAAAATCAAAGAATATGAAAATGAGTTACCAACCGCTTTGTCTTTAGGCCTAAGGCAACGTTTACAACTGGCTGCTGCCTGCCTGCATAAACCGGAGGTACTGATTCTCGACGAACCGACATCAGGGGTCGATCCGGCTGCCCGTGATATGTTTTGGGATTATTTAATTAATCTCTCACGCAATGACAAAATCACCATCTTCGTCTCAACCCACTTTATGAATGAAGCCGGTTGGTGCGACCGTATCTCTTTTATGCACCAAGGTAAAATCTTGGCCCAAGACAAACCCCAAGAACTAGTCAAAGCTCAAAACGCTGAAAATCTGGAAGAAGCCTTTATTGCTTATCTGGAAGAAGCTGAGAGTGAGTCCACAAAGCATGTGGGGAGTCAAAGCAACGGAAAAAGTGAGACAAAAAAAGAAACGATGATACCAGAGCCTACCCCTACACCTGCAAAATCCGGCACTAGTCGCCCCCTCAATAATATCCGCACTTTTGCAGTACGAGAAAACAAAGAATTATTACGCGACCCCGTTCGCTTGCTGTTTGTGCTGTTGGGGCCGGTTGTCTTGGTATTTTTCTCGGCGCTTGGCATTACTTTTGATGTACGTAATGTCAATTTTGCAGTCTACGACCAAGACCAGAGCCAAATTAGCCAAGAGCTGATTACGCAGTTCAGTAGCTCGCCCTATTTTAATCAACGCGTGGTTTTACACAATGATGAGGAATTTGAACATATTATTCAGACTGGTGACATTCGCCTAGTGGTGGAAATTCCGCCTGATTTTGGTCGTGACCTGTTACAGCAACGCCGCTCCGAACTGTCCTTTTATGTGGATGGCTCCATGCCTTTTACGGGGGAAAATATTAAGTCCTATATTCTTGGCATTATGAGTGAGTATAGTCAAAATATGGCCCAAGAGATGGGTCGTAACCTGGGTACTGGAGCAAGTGCTCAATTACAAACGCGCTTTGTCTATAACCAATCCTTTAATAGCATTTTGTCTGTCACCCCTAGCATGATGATGATGTCCATGATGCTGATTCCGGCAATGATGACAGCCTTGGGTGTGGTACGCGAACGAGAAATTGGTTCAATCATGAATCTTTACGGCTCACCTGCCACCGTCATGCAGTTTTTAATCGGCAAACAAATTCCCTACATTCTCATGGCCTTGTTGAGCTTCTTTATTTTGTTGTTGATTTCTATCGTGATTTTACAGGTACCGGTGACAGGTTCTTTTTGTGCGCTCTTCTTTGGTGCTTTTTGTATTGCCTGGGCTGCTACTTCTCTTGGCCTCTTAGTATCTTGCTTTGCAACCTCACAAGTGGCGGCAATTTTCGGCTCGGCAATTTTATCGATGATACCGGCCTTGAACTTTTCCGGTATGCTGACGCCCATTTCTTCGCTCGAAGGCTTCAATGTCTGGATTGCCTATTTATTTCCAAGCTCATGGTTCCAAAAAATTATCATCGGTGCTTTTTCTAAAGGTTTATCATGGCCTGATTTTGTGAACTACTATTTGATTCTCGCGGCTTTTGCGATTAGCTATTTATTATTAGCCAATCACTTTCTAAAAAAGCAGGAGAAATAACTAATGTGGGTCACACTAAGAAATATCTGGCATCTCTGCTTAAAAGAATTTAAAAGCGTCCTCAGCGACTACGTACTGATGGGCTTAATTGTCGTGATGTTTACCGTGGCGACTTACTCAGTGGCCAAAGGGATTGCCGTTGAAGTCAAAAATGGCGCCGTAGCAGTAGTCAATGAGGATCAGTCCGCACTCTCATGGCGCATTATCGATGCGCTACGTCCCCCGCACTTTCAAGAACCGGTATTAATTCATCATGATGAAATTGATGAATTGATGGATCGTAGTCAATACACCTTTATTTTGGTGATTCCCAAAGACTATGAAAAAGATCTCATCCAGCAACGCGCCCCGGATTTACAAGTACTGATTGATGCCTCTGCGGTCAGCCAGGCCGGTCTGGGCGCCTCTTTTATTCAACAAGTAGTGATGAATGAAACGGCGGCTTATTTTTCTCAAGACAATCCCTTATCTCAGTTACCAATGACCATGGTAACCAAAGTACTGTTTAATCCTAATGCGGATTACACATGGTTCGCTGGTCCGATGCAAATCGTCTCTAATGCTTCTCTACTCGCTATGCTGTTAGTGGGTGCAGCCATTATTCGCGAAAAAGAACGCGGCACGATTGAACACTTATTAGTGATGCCGGTGCGAGCTTTTGAAATTGCCTTGGCTAAAGTCATCAGCAACTCCGTAGTCATTACCGTAGCAGCAATCTTGTGTCTATACTTAGTGATTAAACTCTGGCTCGGTATCCCTTTGGTCGGCTCGGTGCCCTTATTTTTACTGAGCTTGATAATTTTCTTATTTTCGGTGAGTTCCCTGGGCATTTTACTAAGTACTATCGCCCCCACCATGCCTCAATTCGGCTTATTGGTCATACCGGTCTATGTGATTATGCGGCTCTTGTCAGGTGGTGAATCGCCGCGCGAAGGGATGCCGGATTGGGTCCAGGTAGTGACACTATTTTCGCCACAAACACAGTTTGTGCAGGTCACGCAAAACATTCTTAATCGCCAAGCAGGCATAGAGATTATTTGGCCTAATTTGATGTATATGAGTATCATGGCCATTGTGTTTTTCACCTTAGCCCTCTCCCGCTTTAAAAAAATGCTGAGCAATCAAGGTTAATTGACTATGACGTATCTTCATCCTAAACGACTCACCTTACTGGTACTCACTGCCTTCTTGACAGCTTGCGCAGGTACAGATGTCAATTTAAAAAGCACGGTTGACTTGCCGCAAGGCTTTGAAGAGGCACAAGGCACAGCGATGGTTAATTTAGACCGCTGGTGGTTAAGCTGGGAAGACCCTCAGTTAACTGAACTGATCGAATTAGCCTTAGAAAACAACAAAGAACTGGCGGCAACACGCGCAAAACTAGAAGAAGCGCGCGCAATGGCACGGGCTGCACAAGCCAACTTAGGTCCAGAGGTAGGGGCAACGACCACTGCCATGGGGACAGCCAATCGCTTACGCAATCCGGCCAGTAATGAAGCACGTGATATTCTGGGTGTTGTTGGCAGTGATTTGGGGGATAGATACCTGAGCATAAACGCTGGTGGCTTAAGTGCGGGTATTGCCGCCTCATGGGAGCCGGATTTTTTTGGTCATAAGCAAGCCGATATTGATGCAGCTACGCAAGGCGCCATCGTACGCGCTGAACAATGGCATGCAGCACAAATGCTCTTAACTACTGACATCGCCGACTACTATAGCCAATGGATGTACTTTGGTGAAAAGCAAAGCCTCAGCAACCAGCAAATACAGCATTTAAAAAACTTACTACGCTATGTCAACGCACGCTTTGAAGCAGGTCAGGCAACTGCCTACGATGTGCTGCAAATTGAAACACAAATACAAGCTGCAACCGCCGCCAAAACGATCCTGGAAGCACAAAAAGCCGATGCTGAGCGTCGCATTGCTGTTTTGACAGGACAGGTACCCCAAAACTTTAAGCTACAAGCTACACAGCGACACCTTGCCAATCAAACGCCACCAATGCCAAACGGACAAACACCTGCTTATATACTCAATCGACGACCGGATGTACGAGCCAATCAAGCCCTAGTCTATGCTGCATCTGCTCAATTAGCCGGTGCCCGTGCCGATTTATTACCACGCTTTAAGATTAACTTTTTAGGCCAAGGTGGAGTCGTAAGTTTAGATAGCGATGCACCAAATATACGTGGTCTCTCAAGCTTGGTCAGCGTGGGTGTGCAGCTACCTATTTTTACCGCCGGTCGTATTCAAGCCAATATTGATAGTAAAGATGCCAAACTGCAAGCGGCTCTACTAGATTATGATCACTCGGTATTGTCAGCGCTCGCTGATGTCGATAGCGCTTATCACGCCCAGTTTTTGCTACGCAATCAAGCGCAACTATTACAACAAGCAAACAATACTTCTCGCCGCCAAGTTAACGCCGCAGAAAAGCTTTTTGAGCATGGTGAAGCAACACTAGATCGCGTACTGGAATCACGCCTACAACTCAATGAACTACAAAACCAGACGCTCGATTTAAACCTTGCCAAAAGCCAGGCCATGTTAGATTTATATAAGGCGCTAGGCGGTGGTTGGCAAGCAGACACGGAATTAGAAGCAGGGGCTGTACTTGAAATCCAACCCCTAACCAGTACTTAATTGGCACTGGACTTGGCCGCGCGCGCCTTATTGCGACGCCTCAGGTAGTTTTGATTGCGCTTGGGTGATTTAGCATTAGCAGCACGCTTTTTAGATGATTTCTGGGCATCTATAGGCTTAGACTCATCCTTGAGCTCGCTACCGCCAATATTGGCTTTGACACTACTTCTTACTTCAGTGCTAACACTGACACTAAGCGAAGTCACCTTGTAGTACTGAGTACGCGGTCGTCGTCGGCTCATCTCCTGAGGTAAAAGTGACACCAACTCATTAAGTGCGTCTCGGTAAACCTCACGCTTAAACTCAATCACCGCATCTAAAGGCACCCAAAAAGGATGCCACATCCACGCATCAAACTCCGGCATTGAATTAGTTCTGAGACTAATGCTCGAATCCCTAGCCTCCAAACGCAATAAAAACCAAATCTGCTTTTGTCCCTTGTATATTCCTTTTGAGTCCCGACGGATAAAATGGTCGGGCACGTTGTAGCGCAACCAAGTACGCGTTCGCCCTAAAATTCTTACGTGCTCAGGCTTTAAGCCAATCTCCTCATAAAGCTCTCTATACATCGCTTTAGTGGGGCTCTCACCTCTTTGAATTCCCCCTTGGGGAAATTGCCAAGACTTTTCTCTTATTCGCTTTGCCCAAAAAACCTCATTATCTTGGTTGAGCAGAATAATGCCAACATTAGGGCGGTAACCTTCTCGATCTAGCATGAGGTTCCACCTATAATAAATTTCGTTGTTTAAATTATACGGTTCTTTTTGAAAGGGGCGATAAAACTCCTCCAAAAGAGAAATTTAAAACCAATTTATTATCATTCTCATACTATCTTTTTTTAGATTCCAGCCCACTCCAGCGGACGTAAACTTATATTAGAAATACAATGTAAAATTCGGTCTAAACTACTGATCTAAGACAATTAATCTAAAAACACATCTATGTTAGCGTCAAAATTTCATATTAATACTTTAAAAGAAGCGCCTGCTGAAGCAGAAGTCGTTAGTCATAAGCTGATGATGCGCGCCGGTATGATTCGCCGTCTCGCTGGTGGCGTCTATACCTATATGCCTCTAGCCTTAAGATCCTTACGCAAGGTTGAAAACATCATCCGTGAGGAGATGAACAACGCAGGTGCCCTTGAACTACTAATGCCTGTAGTACAACCAGCGGAGCTATGGCAGGAGTCAGGCCGTTGGGAAGCCTACGGTCCCGAGTTATTACGCTTCAAAGATCGTCATAACCGTGACTTTGTTTTACAACCAACTTCTGAAGAAGTTGTTACCGATATCGCCCGCAATGAGATCCAAAGCTGGCGTCAGTTACCGGTCAACTTTTATCATATTCAAACCAAGTTCCGTGACGAACGTCGTCCGCGCTTCGGTTTGATGCGTGGTCGTGAGTTCACCATGAAGGATGCTTATTCTTTTGACAAAGATGAGGCCGGCGCAAGCTTGTCATACGACAACATGTACGATGCCTATGTCCGTATTTTCACCCGTCTTGGCCTGGACTTCCGTGCAGTTGCTGCCGATACAGGTTCTATCGGTGGTTCTCGTAGTCATGAGTTCCAGGTGATTGCTGACACCGGCGAGGATGAAATTGTTTACTCACCAAACTCTGACTACGCTGCCAATATTGAATTAGCTGAAGCTACTTGTTTAATCTCTGAGCGTACTGCACCCACAGAGCAATTAGTTGAAGTTCACACCCCCAATGCCAACAAATGCGAACTTGTTGCGGGTCAATTAGAGCTGCCTTTAGCCCAAACCGTCAAATCCGTGGTTTACCACACGACTGACGATGACGGGAAGGAGCAAATCTGCTTACTTTTAGTTCGCGGCGATCACGATGTCAATGAAGTTAAAGCGTCTAAATTAGATGCGCTTAAAAATGACTACCGCCTAGCCACTGAAGAAGAAATCCGCGAGTACTTCGGTACTAATCCTGGCTTCTTAGGACCTATTAACACTCTAAAACCAATCCAGACCATTGCAGACCGTACTGTTGCCAATATGAGTGACTGGGTCTGTGGCGCCAACAAAGAAGACTATCACTTGCGTGGGGTTAACTGGGGTCGCGACTTAGCTGAACCGGTTGTTGCTGACATCCGTAACGTCGTTGCCGGTGATCCGACCATTGACGGCAGTGGCACGCTTGCCATTCAACGCGGAATCGAAGTGGGGCATGTATTTTTCTTGGGTGATACCTACTCTAAAGCCTTAAATGCCACTTTTTTAAATGAGCAAGGCAAGGCTGAACACTTACAAATGGGCTGCTACGGCATTGGTGTCAGCCGCATCGTCGCTGCTGCCATTGAGCAAAACCACGATGACAAGGGCATTATCTGGCCAATGAGCATCGCTCCATTTGAAGTGGTGATTTGCCCTATTGGTTGGGGTAAAAGTGAGGTAGTCCGCAAAGAAGCTACTGAACTTTACAACTCGCTACTAGAAGCAGGTGTTGAGGTCATGCTTGATGACCGCGATACTCGTCCAGGTGTGATGTTCTCTGAATGGGAACTAATCGGTGTACCTATCCGTGTCACCATTGGTGATCGTGGTTTAGCCAACGATGAGGTAGAGGTCCAATTACGCTCTGCAGCCGAAACTGAAAAGGTTAAAGTGGCTGACTTAAATACTTACGTTTTGAATCTTTATCAAAATCTAAAAAATCAGTAATATAAGCCTTAATTTGCTATAACATTCAGTCTACCCTATAGATTTCCAAGGGTAGACTTTTACTACCTTGACCATTTATCTATGAGCGATTCTCAATCAATACAGGATCAAAGCAAAGCCTTTAGCCTGCCAATTCGCGTGTACTACGAAGACACTGATGCCGGTGGCGTAGTTTTTTATGCCAACTATCTAAAGTTTTTTGAGCGTGGACGTACCGAATGGCTCCGTAAGCTGGGTATTAATCAAGCCAGGTTAGCTGAGGAGCAACAACGTATTTTTGTCGTAGTTGGCACCCAAGTACGCTACCGTAGCCCAGCACGTTTAGATGATCTTTTAGAAATAAAAACAAGGCTAAGTAAAGTTGGCAATTCATCAAGTACTTTTGAACAAATCGCGGAACGAAACGGCGAAGTCCTTGTCGAAAGTTCTATTCAGATTTGTTGTGTAGACAATCAAAGTTTCAAACCAGCCCCTATTCCGGCTGATATTCGTAGTTTATTTCTTTCTGTTCAGGACAATTAATCGCTATGCCACCGATCGAAACACAAGACTCTATGTCGGTTATTTCTCTCATTATTAATGCTAGTTTGCCAGTGCAAATTATCATGCTGCTCCTAGTTATTGCCTCAGTCTTATCTTGGGCAATCATTATCAGCAAATACTTTCAAGTTAAGCGCGCCATGAGCCAAACGCGCGAGTTTGAACAAAGCTTTTGGCACAGCAAAGAGCTCTCTGACTTACATCAAAGTGTCGGTAGAGACTTAGACCAGAGCGGCCCTTTAGCACGTATTTTTAACTCCGGCATGGGTGAATTTCTACGCAGCCGCCGCAGCGGTCAAAGTGACAGTGAGCTAATCGTTGATGGTACCTACCGCGCTATGCAGGCGACAACCCAGCGTGAACTTGACAGCTTGGACTCCAAGCTGAACTTCCTTGCTTCTACCGGCTCAGTCAGTCCCTACATTGGTTTGCTCGGCACGGTATGGGGAATTATGCACTCGTTTATCGGTTTATCAACTGCTACTAACGCGACCCTAAGTGCTGTTGCCCCAGGCATTGCAGAAGCCTTAATTGCAACAGCAATCGGCTTGTTTGCTGCTATTCCGGCCGTTTTGGCATACAACTACTTTAGTACTCAAAACGATAAAATCGCCAGTCGCTTCGACAGTTTTTCTGACGAACTTTTAAATATTTTACAACGCCAGCTTCGCTAAGATGAAAGTTTACAAACGTCGCCGCCAGCGTGGTTCACGCCGCACAAGTGAGATGAATGTCGTACCTTATATTGATGTCATGTTGGTGCTATTAGTTATCTTTATGGTGACCGCCCCTATGATTACACCCGGGGTGGTTAATTTACCATCGGTTGGTCAAGCCACTGAGGTGCCTGCTACTCCCGTAGAGATCCAAATTTCTGAAGACGGCAGTATTGCTATTCGCTTACGCAATGCCGGCACCGAGTTCCAGGATATTACCAAAGATGATCTGCTGGGCGAAGTGCAAATGCTTGTTCAACAGCCCGATACTCCTGTAGTAATTGCCGCAGATGGTAAGGTTCCTTACGAGGAAGTGATGCAGGTGATGGATACCCTACGCGCCAATGGCGTCACTCGCTTAGCCTTAATGGTTAATCAAACGAACAACAGCAACAAGTAATTTAATAGTCAATGAGTAAGTTTGAGAACCCTAACGAGTATTATGAAAGTAGTGACAACTCCAAAGGCCTGATAGGTTCCTTGGCGTTCCACACGGCTATCGTCATACTTATTATTATCAGTCTATTACTAAAACCGGAACAAGCTGCAGGCCCAATTCAGCTTGAGCTTTGGGCTGAGGGTACTGAGCAAATTCTCAAAGCACCAACCGAAACGGCGACCATGAACCCTGCCGAAGAGGACACGGTCAACGAAGACGAGATGG
>LSQX01230535.1_pt1 | contig 18035 bp, 14 predicted proteins | sample 654561 | NCBI WGS metagenome assembly LSQX01 (sample SAMN04489861, study PRJNA283612) | anaerobic digester metagenome | isolation source: 4 biogas reactors fed with cattle manure at either 37C or 55C with and... | place: Denmark: Kongens Lyngby | collected 2014
AATTCCACGCCGTTTTTCATAAAATCGGTGAGTTCCGCGCTGACAGCCTGCGCATTTATGGCAATCAGATCACAAACCGCTTCCCTGTTTTTTCGTAACACACCTCTGATCCAGTACAACTGCTCTCCCATTAAAGTGTTTTCTCTAACTGCATCCGGGGAAAAGCTGAACCGGATAATTCCTGTTTTTGTCAGATTGTTGGTATCATCAATCAGGTCATTTTGTCCAAAATCAGTCCATTGGTTGTTTTCAGTTAAAAAGCTCCAGCTAATTTTCTGCATACTGAAAGCCGGATCGGCACTTCCGTCAGACACTTTGAAAAGTAGCTGAATGGAGCGTCCCGGGCTAAAATCATCAATACCGATATAAATTTCTCCTTCATTATTATAAACCGGCAAAAGGGAGGTATTTGCGGAGGAATCTGAAACAGAGCGATTCCGGGCAGCCGTTCCAAACGGCGAAACGTGATAAAAACAACCTGAGTCGCTATCGAAATCCCCGGAAGTTGAAGCAGTTATATTAATAGTTGCAGAAGCACTATAATTAACATACAGAGACTTAACCAGGGGCGTATAAGGTTCCGGCGGCAAATCCAGCTCTTTCTGAATTGCCTCCGTCAGGCGCAAACTGTATCCTGAATGACCAAAATCTTTTTCGCTGTTTAAACTAATTCTGGCAAATCCACGCTTCTCCCTGATTGAAAAAACCGGGTTTGCTGAAAAATTAAACGTACTGTTTCCCGGCAAAACGGGCAGCTTAATTTGCTCTTTTACTTGTGGAAAAATATTTGCTGCTCCTGAAACTACGGAAAATCTATCGGAAGTGAGAGTTTTCTTCTCTCTATTATCAGCAGCAACAGAGGATAACGAAGCAGAAGCTTCTTCAATTCCTGATTTTTTACTTCTCACTTCTTTAGACTGATTATTTATCTTGTCAGAACCGGTCTTGAAAATGGTTTGTTGGTTTTCTTCTGATACCGGATCCGAAACCCATAAGCCATTTTCCAACACTTCAACTCCCACAATTTTATTGAAAGAATCGTCTGAATTATATTTTGTCCAGTCAGTACCATCCCACTCAATATGAGCAGTTGCGCTATTCAGGTTTTTCAGAAATACTTCGTTGCTCCCGATGATAAGCGAAGAACCGAGACGCGGCTGATGAGTGAAAATCGGAAACGGTTTTGATGGGTCCAAAGGTCCCAAATCGTTTTGAACATATAAATCCCGTACACCTTTAACATCAACAGTAACTTTTACACTGGTAACAAAACAGCTTTGGAAAATCTTCTGAAAGTTAAACTCTCCCGGAGTGTTATTTATTAAGAACTGCATAACCGGCAGGCGGGTATTAAATTTGAAATTCTGGTGTATTTTTTCATCATAAGGCAGGAATCCCGGATCGGCAGCGTTCAATTTTATGATGAAATTCAAAGCGCTTTGTTCCACCTCAATCTTTTTAATTTCCGCTTCATGCCACCCCTTCTCACCGGTTATCAAAACTTTAAAAGCCCTTTCCAAACCGGGCTCCGGATTAAATTCATCAATATTTATGTTGAAAACTACAGATATTTCCCGTTCACCCTCTTTCAGAAATAAAACCGGATGAGCAACCGCAAAACCGGTGGTTGCCCGGCTATTCGCTTCCGGCTTTCCAAAAGGTTTCCAGCTCTTGTCCGGTGAAATTAATTCACCGCCCATGCCATCTTGAGAATTTGCTACCAACGCAGCAAAAGGGGATAAATATTCTTTAGTTCCGATTTTCTCTTTTTGAGTGCACACAGATCGGATGCTTTTTATTTTTCCCTGATTGATGACAACATCATTCTTTAAAGTATAAAATAGCTCCTGCCCTGCTTTATCTTTTCCGCCTTTAAAAACCGTACCTTTTTTTAGCAGATGCTGGTCTCTGTTTTTTTGCAGCTCTAACAGCAAATGCACTTTGTCAGGTTTTGCCGGAAGCTCCCTGAACCCCAGAATATTTTTATAATAGAACTGCAAGTGCCTGTTTGTGAAATCATTCAGCTGATTCTGTGCCTTTTCAAACAGCTTGATAAAAGTAAGAAAAAGAGCATAGTGGGGTTCATGTGTGGGAAAATTGTCCAAAGTTTCCTGCAGAGAAGTACCAGCATTTTCAATAACTGCACTGTAAGATTTTAAAATGTTCCAAAGAATTCCCTTGAATACAGCATGGTCGGCACTGTTCTTTATTTTATCTACGGTTGTTGCTCCGTTAACAGGCGCCGTAAATTCTTCCTGCACCTCCCAGATTTCACTCAATCCGGTAGTCAGCAAATTTTTGGCAAGTTCTGTTTCTATTGGCGGCAAAGGAGAAGTTAAACTTTTTTTGGTATTTATCATTCCGCCTTTTTCAGAAGCGCGGTAGAATTGAAGCAAACGGTAGAAAGGCAGCGCAAAACGCGAAGAAATGCTGTTTCTGAGATATTCCGTGAAAGCCAGGTCTGCCGGCAACGCCTGCATCCAGCTGTCAAGCTCATAAACCAGTGTAGTCAAAAAATTGAAAATTGCAGTGTAACAGCGTTGCAGATTTTCAGTTTTGTTGTCGTTTTTTATAGCGCTCAGTAGCTGTTTTACATAATTAATATAGCTTTTGGCATCCTTTTTATGAATGGTTGCCAAAATAACGCTGACATCCATGCCCATCAGTGGTATCCAATCACCATCAGCCTGATTTTGAGCATTGTAATATTTAAGGTAAGCAGCATATTCTTTTGCAAATAAAATCAAGTCTGCATCTGTTCTTTCGTCAACTTTCACGAAATCGGGCAACAGCGCATTCAGTATCCGCTGATGCTGACTAACTCCCGAATTTGGCGATCTGTTTTTATATGAATTTTGTGCAGACATTTTTATTGTTTTGCTTAGTTTGTCTTTTCATCTTTATAAAAAGGAAATACATAATTATAGCGGCTGTTTGTTGCCTTAACCGTGTAATCCAGTTGAATCAGAAATATCCCCTCATGCTCATCACCCTCCGAAATATCCACACTGTTCAGATTAATGCGCGGTTCGAAAAAAAGAACAGCAGTTTCAATCAGGTCTGCCACATAGGTTTTCAATGATGTTGACAAGGATTCAAACAAAAGCTCATCAAGAAAACAGCCGTAATCGGGTTGCATAATTCGCTCTCCCGGTCTGGTGCTTAGCAGAATATGTAAACTACTCTCTATATCTGCTTCATTTTCCACCATTTTCACCGATTTCCTGCTTTTACTGAATTCAGGCGGAAAGCTCCATCCCCTGCCTAAAAATGATCTGTTTTCCTCCATAACCGGATTTTATATTTTCTGTAATACATTTCTAAAAACACGATTGCCAACTGTGCGGGCATACTGTTAATTTATTTTTACAAGCGACCCCTTCACTTCAGTTATTCCATCGCTGCTGATGCTGACATTGCTGCCTTCAACTGAAATTACAGGTGCTTTAATTTTTATTGATGATTGCGCACTGATTTCCAGTTCGGTGCCTGACTGAATGGTTATTCCGCTTTGGCTCATAATCACGCTGTTACTGTTTTCATCTTCCAAAAGAATGAGATTTTCCTGATCATTGATGAAAACTCTTTTTCCTGCCGGAGTTTCAATCTTCACCGATTTTTCACTGTCATTAAAAATAAATTTTAATCCATCCCGGCTGACAAACCCTTTTTCGGGGTTTTCATCGGAAGCTACGAACGGCGCCGGTTTTGCACTGCTGTTCAGCATTCCTAAAATTATTGCCTGAGCCGGATCATTTTCAATGAATCCAACCACAACTTCATCTCCTGTTTCGGGAAGAAAAAAAGCACCTCTGCCGTCACCTGCATCAAGTGAGGCAACTCTTGCCCAGCATGTTGCGTTCTGATTGCTTACTGTCGGAATCCTGATTCTCACCCTACCTTCTCCGGCAGGATCTTCCAGTTCCTCAGCAACTCCGATCATCAATCCGTTCACATTTGAAAGTCTGCCTAAATCGGAAGAATTCGCATAAGGATTGATCTTCTCGGCAAACCACTCCGGCGACATGCCAAAATCCACTTCTGTTGTCCACTCCCCATCTTCAAAATGCTGAGTCAGAGCATTCACAAACACCGAACCTTCAAACCGTTCACCCACACCGTTTAATCCGATAAAATCTCCGGGAGTAATGTGCGGATATCCATTAAAAATTACGCTTCCCCGAATTTTCGACAACCGTTGTTTCCCTAATTTTGCATCTGCAATCGCTTGTTGCTCATCCAGTGAAAATTTGGCAGAGCTAAAAAAGCTGTCACTTCTTTTTTCAAAAACATCAGATAATTCCTTTGAAGTGAGATTTCCTGCCTCATTTTCCCATTTCTGCGGTGTATCAACATCTGTATCAACCATCTCCTGATTGGTGTAATCCCACGTGTTTACGCTGACCCCCGGGAAATGTGTCCGCGAGTCAATTTCTGCATGGTAGTCAATTATTGTTGCTCCGTAGAGCAACTCCAATACCGGTTCTGCATCAGTTTTCGGAGTGAAAAACGAAATTTCTCCATCGGAAACCACACAAATATTCCCGATTCTGTCCATACGTGAAACAATAAAATCCCAGTCTGACATACTGTATTGAATAACATCTTCATAAACCGTACTGGCAGATTCCACATCTCCCTTCAAGTTGTTTTCACTCAATATTTCGTTCACAATTTCATCATCGCCCATATTTTCAAAATGCCTCATTTTTCGTCCGCTAGTCAGTACAACAGCTTTGTCTCTGCACTCCACAACCAACTCAGAGAAATCCGCCGATATTCTGTTTTTGTGACTGATGACAATTCCCTTAAAAATGGTGGTGTTCTCTGAACGGTAGCCCAAATCTATCTCGATGGAGTTTCCGGGAACAAACAGCTCCAGATTACTGATTTCAAAGTCCTCTTTTGAACGGTCTCCATCATTTATTCTAATGGTTGCCGAAGGAATTTTATTCACCTCCCGCTGCACAAGAACACTTTTCACCATGATTGTGAATGGAATTTCCCTGTCATTCACCCGAATGGCATAAGTAACGATGTCAGGTGTTTTGGGTGTGGGTATTTTTCGGGGTATATTCATAATAAACTTTACTTAATCGGGGGAAACTGAATTGAAGTTCCATATTCAATTTTTCGGAAACTCAGCATTCCGTTGGCTCTTGCAACATCAATATAATATGACTGAGAATCATATACTTCATTGACCATCAGCGGAAATCTGTCACCATTCTTAAAAGTTCGCTTGTGGGTTATATCTGGTGATTTGTTGTCTTCGCGCCTTATCGCTTCTTCTGCCGAAACGGCACTCTCCAGACTTAGATTTACCGTAGCTCTCAAAGGGGTTCCATCGGGTTTGAACAGCTTGTAATCAACAGCCATGGAAGTGAGCACTCCTTTAAAAATCCCATCTTCCGTGCCCCAGCAAAATTTCAGATAACGCGGACGGTGAATCTCACCATCGTATTCTTTGCAAAATTGTTTCAACAGCTTAATCTGCTGAGTTACATCGTTTTTTCTTTTATCTGCTACGGGTGCAGCAGGATTAAAATCGCCCGGAATAACACCTGTTCCGTCAAAAATCAAATCCACGCTGAATCCGATCGGCTCACTTTTAATATATTTTTGAGTTTTTACCGTTCCATTCTCATCACCCGAAGCGTATTTCAACCTGTACGTTTTTTTGTACGATTCGGGATTAACCTGAACATAAAATCTATCTACTCCATTGATTTTAACTTTCGACGAAGGTGAGTAATCATCTTTCACGAAAGCTTCAATCCACAATTTTGCCAATTTTCCCGTTATCATCTATTTATCTCTCTTTTTGTTCTTTCAAAAAATTTTTCACTTGTCTCATGCTCTCTTTCAGAATCTCCTTTCGGAATTTCTCCAGTTCTTCTGATTTAAGCACAAACCCGGAATCCCGTTCCGAAGGCTCCACAATTGCTTTAATTATCAACTCTTTAAACTCTATGGGCATATTCAGAATTATATTAGCAATGCATCAAAATACTGATAGGAGAGCGTCAGCGTTTCCACAACAATTGAGTTCTCTTCTGCATTAAAATTACTCACCTTCCAATTTTTGGGTATTGCATTGATAACATGCCAGTTATACACAGGAACATGATATTCGTTCAAAAGCGAAATAAGAATATTCAACGGGCTAAACTCGAAATTTTCAATGGCATTGCGACACCACAATATGATTCCCGAGCCGATGAACAATCCGCGCTTTAACACAATGTCCTCATATTTTGTGCGCAACGGCAACTGGTGAGTAAACCGGTTGTTGCCTCCCTCCTTAATTGCTTCCATCTCAATTTCCGCACTCAATCCGCTCACTTCCTTAAACCGGAAATCATTGGGAGTTTGGGGAAACAGTTCGAAAAAGACGCTAAAATGAAAGCCAACCGGCGGGTAGATCATGCCCATTTTTATTCATTTTGAATGGTTAAACCTTCATGTGCCAGTTCCATGCTTTCAATAGCCACTTCATTACCGTCTGCTTTTAAATCGGTGGAATTCACTTTTATGGGCCAGGCGCTTTTAATTTTCCACACAACTACCGGCTCATGTTCTTCATTGAGTAGGCTTATGATAATATCACGTCTTTCTATCTGATTCATCTGCACGGTGTTCCACCAATTATAAAACTCATTATCGCTTTTAAATGTACCGCGCTTCAGGGTGATATTGCTGTATTTGACCATTCCCGGCATTTTTCTTTTCGAAAATTCGGGACTTGCCCCATCGCGATATTCGATAGGATCAATTTCGACATCCAAACCGGATACTTCCGTAAATCCGATTTTTGTTCCTCCCCACTCTACCTGGAAATGAAACTTGGACAATGGGTATGTTGCCATAATTAAAAGATTTTAAATGTTATACAATTGAGTTTATTAAGATTCCTGCATTTTGTGTGAAAACTTCAAAATGATAAATTCTGCGGGACGGACTGCTGCCATGCCAATTTCCACATTCATTCTTCCTTCCAGAATATCCTGTGCCGTCATGGTTTGCCCCAATCCCACGCGCACATAAAAAGCTTGTTCGGGCTTGGCTCCTGCCAGTGCACCGGCGCGCCATTGCAGCGTCAGAAAGTTTTCAATCATGGCGCGAACTTTTACCCATGTGTTGGCATCATTGGGTTCAAAAACAAACTGTTCGGAAGCTTTTTTTACAGACTCCTCTACCATATTGAAAAAACGGCGAACAGGAATATATCGCCATTCACTGTCATTGCCTGCCAGAGTACGCGCTCCCCAAACCATGGTTCCCTTGCCGGTAAAAGTGCGGATGGCATTGATAGATTTGCCGGCAGTGGTGTCGATATTCAGTTGTCCGTTTTCTTCATGGGTAATGTTCACTACGGGACCTACAACCGAATTTAAACTTACATTGGCAGGAGCTTTCCAAACCCCGCGGTCTCTGTCAACCGATGCATAAACACCGGCAACGGCGCCGCTTGCAGGAAGAATGACACCCTGCTTTTTGCAGGCATTTATGATTGTCTGATAAACAGGGTCAATATCCTGTAATGTATCAATCAGTTCCTGTCTTACATCATCATCATCCGCAGCAGCTGTTATCTGAGTAATCAAACTTTGAATAAAAACAGTTGTGACGTCAAAATCAGTTTCACCATCTTTTACAACTGCATTTTCTTTAGTAATTTCATCATAACCAACACTATAAGAATAACCGGTTTTCAACCATGGGAAATAGGCAGCTCCATATTTCAGGTTGTTATTTCCAAATCTTCCGCGGATTGTGTCCAATTTATCGGTTATCCTGTTTTCATCTCCTTCAATCAGGTCAAAAATTGCAAAGCGATCCTGGAGCTTATTGCACTGGCTCAGCATACTTGCATAAAGTCCCCCGATTTTGTCATTATCCAATTTAACCATTTCCGGAATCACCAGCAGCGTTGGCAAATCGAGTCTTTCCACTTCAGCCAGACCGGCTTTCAATTTTTCCGCATCAATTCCACTTGCATCATAGCCGCCAACAGAAACGACAAAACATTCTCCGCCACCATTGTCATAAAACAACCTGAGCGAATCGTAAAGCAAAAATCTATTCTCAATTTTCACATTTTTAACCTGATTGTCTGCTCCCAAAGTGACTGTAAGCTTTTCAGGCTTTGGACCATATCCGAAAAACTGTTCATAATCTATCAATGAACTTATTTTCAGGGGTTTGTTGGTTAGACTGTTTCCGTCAATTTCGGCTTTTTCGGTATAGCCGATAAATGCAGGAACAGCTGTAGCTACTTGCGCCACTGATGGTGGAAATTTGGATATTTCCTCCACGTAAACGCCGGGTGTACTGTAATTTGTTGCCATAATTCACTGAATTTTAAAATTTTACATATATATCTCTGAAAAAATATTATTACTTGTTTTATCAGGTTTTATGAGCGAAATGCCCGGATTGGGTAACTCCTTATCTCCAAATTTTAAAGATATAAACCCGGAAGATGTCAACGGATAGGCTTTTGCGGTAATCAGCATTTTGGGATTTCCATTTTCCTGTTTTACGTCATCACTGCCTGAAACAACCTGATTACTATTGAAAATATAACGCCACACCGTTGATTGATTTTTGAATTTTAATTCAAAAACCGGAGCATTGGAGAGAAATTTTCCGGTAGTTCCAACCAAATGCAGCGAGCTTTCTCCCCGCATAAATATGCGGATTAGTCCAAAAACATTGAGTTGTTCGCTCTTTTCCAACTTTTTCAATATCAATTTCTTTCCGCTTTCAGAAAGCAAATTTGCTTCAGTTACAAACTGAGTAGCTCCCTCCTTTCTGATCAGTGGAAACCCGGATGGCTCTGTCTCCGGTTTTCTGTTTGAGAAGAAATACAATCCATCAATTTTTTCAGCATTCAACGCTGTATAATTGAAAAATTGCGGATCCTTTATTTTCAGTAGAAAAGTGAGGTTCATGTCATTATCGAGTTCAATAAAAGGTTTTCCATCAGCCGGCTGATTTGCTTTTGTCCAAAGCATAAATCCCCGATTTGTTTCTTTAAAGAAAAGATGATGCCCCCTGATTAAATGAACAGTCTGTGCTGTGGGAACAATCGTAAAAACAGAGCGAGAGTCATACTTTTTCAACTGTTCAGCCTGCTCGTCAGCCTCCATCTCCTTAAATTCTGTCAAACCTTTGTCTAAAAAAAAGTTATGAAGAATATTCACACGAAAAAGTTCTTTATATTGAATGGAAAAACTCATTTGTCAAAATCTTTTAAAGTGCCGCTAATTTGAGTAACAACATCAGTTTCAGCTAATTTTATATCACGCTCGATCTCAATCAGCTGAACTTTGTAAATAACAGAAGGAAGCTGCTTGCCGCCTAATGTTCCCCAAATATTGTTCAACTCATCAAAAGTGGGGGAGTAGAGTTCAAGGTTGAACCGGAATTGCTCCAGAGCTTTGTAAGCAATATGGTCACGGTTATAAACCGTGTTTGCAGATGTAAAAACTTTTTTCCCCTGAAAAAACTCTATAACAGCAGAAAGGCAGCGCAACGATTTTTCATAGGCATCACCGGAAGCTGATGGTTTAAAATTGGCGGAAATCAGTAAATATAAATTGAGCGGAACGGGTGGGTTCCGGTATTCCGACTTCATATCATTCACGATAAAATGCGATCGGTTTTTCAAAGTTGTTTCTTCCTCCAGACGAATCAGCGTGAGAATTACTTTTTCATTAAAACCGGTATCATCATTGTTCCCGGATTCCCATAAAGCAATGTTTTGTAATTCAACAATCTTTCCTATACCATTTTTCTGAAAATAGTCTTCAAGCTGCTCTTTCAAAATTTGTAATGTCTCATATATCATCAGGCTCTATTTAATCTGTTAATCAAAAAAAGACAGCAGGTAATAGCATATTTATATCCTAATTTATGTCGGATTGTTATGCTGCTTCAATACTTAAAATTGAGATTTAATGTGTTATGGTGTTTAAAATTGAGCCAAATATACTTTTTAAAAACTCAAATGTCAATAGAAAAATTTAAATTCTCTAAGGAAATATTTTGAGAAATTATTTTTATCAGTTTAATATTCTTCTAAGATACTGGTTAGCAACTTTTCCAGCTCGCGATTCAATTTTGGAGATGAACCTGAAAAATAGTTGAGCATGATTGAAAAGAATATCTCTTTTCCTGATTTTGCATGCAAAATTCCTGTAAAACATCTCACTCTCGTCAAAGTGCCGCTTTTGGCACGAAACTGATTTGCCGGCAACACACCGGCATTAAAATAGTGGAGCGTTCCCTGCCCTGCCGCCGGCAGTGATTCTGAAAAAACTACCGAATTTTCACTTTCTGACATAATACGCAAAACTTCCGTGAGAAACTTCGGTGAAACTGCATCCAGATGTGACAAACCGCTTCCATCTTCCATAATCAGCTGCTCCGTATTCAAACCTGCATTTTTCCAGAAGAGGGCAATTTGCTTCAAACCGGAATCGCGGCTTCCCTGTCCGGTTTTTTCAAAACCTATCTGTTTAACCAGATGTTCCGCAATCAGATTTACGCTTTCGTGATTGAGTACCTTTATAATTTCGGCAAGTGCAGGCGATTCAAGTTCATAAATCGGATTAAACTCAATTGGTTTCATGTCGTTTTCAATAGTTTTTCCCGAAATAAAGACACCTGCATGTGCCAGACGATTTATAAAATCGTCTGCAAACAGTTTTGCCGGAAACGGATTGGATGCCTTGATGGTAAATGAAGTGCGGTTTTTGGGAATGGTTCCGCGAATTACCCTGCTGCCGTCAATTGGACTGCCAAAAACATACGCCAAGTCACGACTTATATCCGAAGATAAAACCTCATTCTTGAAGTTTATTCCGTCAACAGCAGGATAAACAGATGTGATTTCGGTAAGCTGCCCAGGTTTTTCGGGGGATCGAAAACGAATCCGGAGCTGGTTGTCATATACGGTGAGTGCATTAGCTCCGGCGCCGTAATAATTCCCCATATCTTCCCATATCCATGTTGGCGGAATATTTTCCCGGTCATATATTGAAGTGTTCATAATCAGATTGCCTTCCACCTTCCGGATGCCGGCAGCCTGAATGTATTGCACCCAGGTTTCGAGAAAGTGCGGATTAAAATAGTGGTTTCTGAAATATTCTGAACCTAACGAAGGGTCTCCCCCACCCCTGACAATTAAATCGCCTTTTAGAATACCGTTTTCTATTTTCCCGGTGTATCCGATGCGGGTAAAAAAGCGATAATCTGCGCCAAGCATTTCAAGTGCAGCAGCCGAAGTTACCACCTTCAAAACCGAAGCCGGAATAAAGAGTTCATCAGCATTCAGTTCAAATAAGGTAGCACCGGTCTGCCGGTCTCCCAGATGAATACCAACCCTTACATTGTGAAGCTCGGGCTGCTCCAAAAAATGGCGTATATGCTTTTCAAATTCTGGTTGTGCGGTCAGGCTCGAAATTAAAATGAGAGAAGAAAAAACCAAAAAAGAGCAAATTTTCATTTTTTACATTTTTACTCCAAAAGTAACAGTTTGCCTGAATTTTAAAAATGAGACTGTCTGAAAAGTACTTTTTCAAAAGAAACTGATTGCGCAATTCCAAAAGAGATAATGCTGTTCAGACAAAGCCGGAATTAAAACATTGACATTTTCGGGAGTAGAATATTACCAAACCCGGCAGTGAAACTTAGACAAAGCCGGTAATTTGATTATCGAAATAAAAACGGTCAACCTATTTAGGAAAGGTCAAATACCCCGCACTTTTCCGGTTTTACACATCGGTAAATTCGCAATTTGGCATAATTCAGGTTAACGCTACATGAATTATCTGCTACCCTGTTCAGCTGCAATAAAATAAAAACAGAACAATTGTTTATCTTTGGAAAGCTATTCAGCAATCAGCTTAAATTGCTGATTTTCAAACTTGGTTATTATTAAGTCAAACAATAAAAAATAAATTATTATGCTAATTAGCGACATTAGAGCAAGAGAAATTTTAGATTCACGCGGAAATCCGACCATCGAAGTGGAAGTACTTCTGGAAAGTGGCGCATTCGGACGTGCTGCTGTTCCTTCCGGGGCATCAACCGGGGAAAACGAAGCGCTCGAGCTACGCGACGGCGACAAAAGCCGCTATTTGGGTAAAGGCGTTTTGAAAGCCGTTGACAATGTGAATAATGTGATTGTCAAAGAATTAGTTGGCATGGATGGAACCGATCAGGTTGCCATCGACCGCAAGCTGCTGGAAATTGACGGCACAAAAACAAAATCAAATTTGGGAGCTAATGCCATCTTAGGCGTTTCATTAGCTTGTGCAAAAGCTGCTGCCGAATATTCCGGTCTGCCGCTATACCGCTACATTGGCGGCACAAATGCCAAAACGCTGCCCGTGCCGATGATGAATATCATCAACGGCGGTTCACACTCCGATGCGCCCATCGCATTTCAGGAATTTATGATTCGTCCCATTGGCGCTTCTTCATTTCGCGAAGGACTACGCATGGGAACCGAAGTTTTTCATGCACTTAAAAAAGTGTTGCACGACCGAGGACTCAGCACCGCAGTTGGTGACGAAGGCGGTTTTGCTCCTGCACTCAACGGAACAGAAGATGCACTGAACAGCATCATTCAGGCTGTTAAAAATGCAGGATACAAACCCGGACGCGAAGAGGATGGTGGCGATGTTTCAATTGCATTGGACTGTGCCGCTTCTGAGTTTTACAGCGACGGCATTTACGATTACAGCAAATTTGAAGGAGAAAGCGGCGTTAAACGTACCCGCGAAGAGCAGGTAGCTTACCTGACTGAATTGGTGGAAAAATTCCCGATTGACAGTATTGAAGACGGCTGCCACGAAGCCGACTGGGACGGATGGGTAAAGCTGAACGCAGCAATTGGCGATAAGTGCCAGTTGGTTGGTGACGACCTTTTTGTTACCAACGTTGAATACCTGAAAAAAGGAATTGAATTAGCTGCTGCCAATTCAATCCTGATAAAGGTGAATCAGATTGGAACACTTACAGAAACTTTAGATGCCATTGAGATGGCTCACCGTGCCGGCTACACTTCCGTTACTTCACACCGCTCCGGTGAAACTGAAGACGCAACCATTGCCGACATTGCAGTAGCTACCAACAGCGGACAAATCAAAACCGGTTCACTGAGCCGCTCCGACCGCATGGCAAAATACAATCAGCTGCTCCGAATCGAAGAAGAATTAGGTGACAGCGCTATCTACGGATACAAAAAGGTTTACAAAAAGTAAATCCGCTTTATAACAACATTACCGAAAAAACATCGCTTTTCTCTGACAGGCGATGTTTTTTTTTGATTTAATACGAAAATTCTACACCAATTTATGGACTCGCTCATCCGCAGCATCAATGTTCCATTTTATCGGAACCCGAAACTCTGAATTCTGAACTCTGAATTTGCAACTCTGCGGCTTCTCTTTGTTTCCCGCTGATTTACGAAGATTTTCCCCGCTGATTCTCGCAGAGTTTTAAGCCCTGAGCCTTTAGCTTTTAGCCTTTAGCCAGCAGCCAATAACCAATATCTTTTTTTCATCTTTTTTGATACCCAGAATCTTCATTTTTCATTCTTCATTTATTCATCATTCTCACTACTCACTAATCACTACTCACTACTCACTCAAAATAAAATCTTCAATATTCTCCTTATGAATAACCTGAAATGAGGCATTTGGGTATGTTTCCATAAATTTTTTAGGCGGCTTTATTTTTCCTGCCGGATTCCATTTGAACTCATAAGCCGACAGCTTTCCGTCTCTTTCTTCAATATAATCAATTTCTTTCTGCTGAACCGTTCTCCAAAACCATTTACTTGACCACAAATTATTGTATTCAAGATATTTCTGTCGTTCTGAAATTATGAAATTCTCCCATAGCGCACCGGTGTCCATCCTGTTTTCAACTTGTGAAAAATTATTTATCAGCGCATTTCTTATACCATTATCGTAAAAATATATTTTGCGGGAATATTTTAATTCATTCCGCAAATTTCGGCTGAAGGAACCTAACCGAAAAATTATATACGCATTTTCCAGTATTTGAAGATATTTTTCCACAGTTTTACCATCAAGGCGACACAATTGCCCAAGCTCAGAATAAGATACCTGCGAGCCAATCTGGAATGCTAATACCTGAAGCAGCATGACTAAATTCTCTGCTTTTTTAATTTGATCAATCAGCAAAATATCTTTATATAAATAGCTCGTTGACAAACTCTTAAGTAATTCAAGCTCATTACCCGGATTTGTAACCACCTCCGGGTAATAGCCAAAAATCAGGCGATGCGGCAAAAGTCTTTTTTCTTCATGTAAACCATGATTATCAACAAGTTCAGAAAACGAAAGTGGGAAAATTTGATATTCCCATTTTCTGCCGGTCAGCGGCTCATTCAACTTATTAGTCAACTCAAATGAAGAACTTCCCGTAACAATCAACTGGTATTGTGGAAAGGAATCCACAATCAATTTCAGGCGCAGCCCAATATCCGAAATACGTTGTGCTTCATCCACAACAATTATTTTTTTATTCCCAAAAATTGCCCTGAACCGGGTTGCTGAAATTTGAGAAAAAATATTCTGTACATCTAACTCATCACCATTGAACCAAAGCACTTCATTTGAATCATAATCTTTTAATAATTCACGCACGAGTGTAGTTTTTCCAACCTGACGGGCACCTAACAAAATGATAATTTTTCGGGAAAATATTTTTCCTGAAACAATGGATTTTAGTTTTCTTTCTATCATATCCTCAAATATTTTATGATAAAGATAATGAGATTTTATAATATCTCAGGAATCAGTTCCGAATAAATCTTAACTTTTGAGGAATTTAATCCTTAAAAATCATAATATTTCGGGAATAAGATATGCAAAAACACAAAGAATTTTTTCAGCTAATTTATGTAATCTGTAAACATCCGCGTTATCAGTGTTCCATTTTATCGGAACCCGGAACTCTGAATTCTGAATTTGTAACTCTGCGGCTTCTCTTTGTTTCCCGCTGATTTACGCTGATTTCTATCGCTGATTTGCGCAGGCTTCTCCAACAGAAAATTTCAAAAACTCAAGAAAGCTTACTCTTCCGATTGATCCATGCTGTCAATCATCTGGATTTTTTCTTTGAGTGACTCAATTTTTTCTTTAGTCTGCTCAATTTTCCGTTTAACGTCCTGAATCAGCACTTCGGCATTTTTCGATTTCGTGAAGAAACCGATATTGTTATCTAAAAGTATCAGATCATTTTCAAGCTGTTTCAGTTTGTTCACATGCCACTCGCGCTCCATTCGCATTTTATTCATTCCGTGCGGCGACTCAGAAAAAGAGACCATTTTCGATTTGAATCTGAGCAGTTCGCGCTTCGACTGGTCAATTTTGAGCGTATCAAACAGCCTATCAATGCCCACCCTGAACTGCTTTTGAATTTCGTCTTTTTGGTTAATCGGAACATGTCCGATTTCAGCCCAGCGCCGCTGAAAATCTTTAAGCATGCTGAGATTCTCGTCTGCATCACCGGTAGATTTGAAATTTTGCACTTCGCGGATTAACTCTTCCTTCTCTTTGAGATTATCTTTTTGCTCTGAATTGATATTTAGAAAATGTTCCGATTTTTTTTCAAAGAAATGATCACAGGCAGACCTGAACCGTTTCCAGAGCGCAGTTGAATGCTTGCGCGGAATCGGGCCTATCTCCTTCCACTGCCTCTGAATGTTTATCAGGTCTTGTGTTGTTTTGTGCCAGTCCTCGCTGTCCTTTAGCGCTTCAGCCTGCATGCAAAGCTCGGTTTTCATCTCCAGGTTGTGCTGCTCTAACTCTTTGTTTTTGGCATAAAAATCACGCCTTGCAGTGAAAAACTTATCGCATCCTTCACGGAAGCGTCTGTAAATCCGATTGTTATCTTTAGGCGAAGCAAAACCAATGGTTTTCCAAACTTTTTGCAGTTTGATAATCTCCTTTGATTTATCGCCCCACTCTTTCGGAGTTGTGATTTCCAGTTTATTTATCTCTTCTACCTGTTCACACAGCGCCTGTTTGGCTTCAAGATTCTTCTTTTGCTCCTCTTTCCGGACTTCAAAATACTGCTGATGCTTTTTATTGATTTTGGTTGTGGATACTTTAAAACGTTCCCATATATCATCCTTGTTTTCACGGGGCACGGGACCAACTTCGCGCCAACGATCGTGCAATTTCTGAAGCTGTTTGAATGCTTTCAGCACATGAGGCTCAAGCAGCAGTTCTTCAGCCTGCTCGCAAAGTCTGATTTTAATTTCAAGATTCTTTTTCAAGTCTATATCGCGAAGCTCCTTGTTGATTTTTATGTAGTCATAAAAATTCTCTACATGAAAATGGTAGGTATCCCATAAATCCTTCATTTTTGCCTGAGGTACCAAACCTATTTCGCGCCAGTGCTGCTGCAGGTTTCTGAAATCCTGAAACGTTTTGTTGATGGACTCCTCCGTGTGCACCAATCCTTTTATCTCCTCAATAATATCATATTTCAGCTGAAGATTTATCTCTTTTTCCTCTTCAAGCTTTTTGTTGTATTCATGTCTGATCTGGCGATATTGCTTCAACAAATCCTTAATATCCTGTTCATAAGGACTGTCTTCTGCCACAAAATCGTCTTCCTCGCCGCCATCTTCTATAAATTGTTTTTTGCTCTCTTCCTCTTCTTCCTTCACAAGCCGATAGAATGCTGCCTTAATAGCCTCCACTTCATTTTTAATGTCGCGGTCTCCGTTAGTGTCCAGCACTTCCCGGAGTGTATTGACCAATTCAATCTGACTCAGCTTTGAATAATCAATTTTCTCTTTTTTCTCCTGAACCTTAGGCTCCTTCTTCCCGTCCTTTTCTTCATCAGCATCCTTTTTATCATCGTCTTTAACAACATCCTGTTCAGTTTCCCGAAATTCTTCTTCGGCAGTTTTCACTTCCGGCTCAATTTCCGCCTCCTGTTGTTCAGGAATTTCTTCTGCTACCGGATCTTCCTGCCCCTCTGCTTCAGCAGGCACTTCTTCATTTCCGGAAGAAGAGCTCTCCTCAGCGCTTTGTTCAGAAGCCTCAGCGGCAATATCTTCATCAGGTGCCGGTTTTTCCTCTTCACTGCTCATTGCTGCTTCGGAAGTGTCAACTGATAATTCAGTTTCGGCATTGTCGGTTTTTTTAGCTTCAGTGAGCTGTTCTGCTACGTCATCGGCAGATTCAGCAGGAATATCACTCCCGCTCTCTACATCACTCTCTACACTGTCAGGCAATACTTCTTCAGTATCAGAAGTTTCATTTTGCACAGCCGGATCATTTTCTTCCGGCATTTCAGTTTTTGCGGCATCTTCCTGCCGGCTATCCATATTTTCATCAGAGTCTTTCAGGTTTTCAACCTCAGGCTGCAACGCCTCACCGGTTTGTTCCTTTTGCTCTGTTGAATCAGAAGAATTTCCGGGCGCCTCCGTCCCGTCATTCTGCGCATGCTCTAACCCCTGCGGGTTATTAAGTTTTTCAGGTTCCATCTGTTAAAATTTAAAACCATAAAAGTTATGGTGTGCATAAATAGCAATTCACGCTACGAAAATAGGGAATTGCATGGTAATACTCAAAGATTTTGAAAATCTATTTGAGAACAAAATTTCATTTTTTGTTTTTTCTTTCCAGTTATTACAAATGGCTAAGCTGTCAAATTCAGTTTTGAAGTTAACATATTCTCAAAATATATGCTGAATAACATTTGTAAAAGTTTAATTTTCAGCAAAATGTATTTTATTTCATTTTTAAAATCATTAATTTAGCAAAAGGTAATTCAGCCAATAACTGAAAAAAATAGTTTTAAAAAGTCTAAAACAATCAATAAAATGAAAATTTTTTTCCTGAGCAACCAGAATTCGTGCAGGAGTCAGATGGCAGAAGCAATCCTGAGAAGCTACGGCGGCAACCTGGAAATCTATTCCGCAGGAATTTTTCCGTCAGACCACATCAGCGACATCGCCATTGAAGTGATGG
>LSQX01118493.1_pt1 | contig 18034 bp, 14 predicted proteins | sample 654561 | NCBI WGS metagenome assembly LSQX01 (sample SAMN04489861, study PRJNA283612) | anaerobic digester metagenome | isolation source: 4 biogas reactors fed with cattle manure at either 37C or 55C with and... | place: Denmark: Kongens Lyngby | collected 2014
CACCTGAATATCAGGGGGAAGATAGACTTCCAGCCCGCCCAGCGTACAGCGAAGGAACAATGTGGCCGACTCTGTCAGCTTGACGTGTCGAAGGTCCACCTCCATGCCGCCAAGCATCACACTCAGCTCTCCGCCTCGAAAGTTGTCGCTAAACACCGCAAACTCTTTGCCGCTCAGGACCACGCTTTCATCAACCACATCCGTATTGCGGGGATTCCTCTGCGCTTTCTTGCCCGGCTCAGAAGGAGTATCCGAAGAGAAACCATGTCTTCTGCGGCGAGTGCTCGAGAGCGACCCTGAAAGGACAAACGAAATCCCTGCCGAAATGAGCACGGAGGGCCAGATGACCTCATGCAACGTGAACGGATAGATTTCAAAGAGTCGCAACGAATAAATCGCACCGAGCAAGATCAGGAAGAAACTGATAAAGCTCGTATCTCCCTGGACGAGAAAGAAAATCCCGATAACAAACAGGACGATCGGCCAGTAACTCCAGAATTGTTCCCAGCTTGGAAGCGTCAGGATCTCAAAGATGTTGAGGAGCAATAGGGTCCCCAGCAGGATCAAAATCATTCCGAGTGTTGCACGTTTCATATCTTAAATTTCTCCATTTCCTGTAAAAAATCCTCTTTGAGCGGAGCCGTTACCGTGAAGGGTTCGCGCGTCAAAGGGTGCAAAAGCTCCAGGCGATGGCAGTGAAGCATCTGCCTGTTTGCTCTATTCTGTACCCCATATAAGGTATCTCCAACGATCGGATACCCTTTCGACGCAAGATGCACCCGAATCTGATGTGTTCTGCCTGTCAGCGGTCTTGCCTCTACCAACGTCACTTCCGGTCGTGTTTTCAATGCTGTGAAGTCCGTGCGAGAGTCTTTCCCGTCTTCACGAAACTCCCGATGGATGCCATCTTCTGCCAATCCTATTTTTCCCTCCACAGAGAAACTGCCCTGGAAGGACCCGTGGCAGAGCGCAAGGTACACCTTTTGAACACTCTCCTCGCGAAACTGCCGTGATAATTCTTCATGAATCCATTTGTTTTTTGCAACGATGAGTGCTCCCGAAGTGTCTCGATCGAGGCGGTGCGCAAAGCGGATCTTAAAATCCGATTCATTATTGAGTTGATAGTGAGCGATGGCGTTGAGGACCGTGTCCGTCTGATACCCTCCTACAGGGTGCACACTGAAGAGTGGATCTTTATTCAGAACCATCATCGCTTCATCTTCATATAAGACATCGATCTCTCGAGGATAAGGTGCATACGTGTTTTTTTCCCAGCCCAAGTCCACGCTCACCGTGACACCGGGTGAGAGGAGGTAGTTCATCCGGCGACGTTTCCCTTCGACAAAGACCTTCTTCTCGCGTCCCAACTCTTTTATCAGGCGACTTGAAAAGCGCCATTGTCTGCGCAGAAACTGGCGCAGGGTTTCTTGTTGTTTTGCCTTTTCTTGTAGGATCACGTCCACTCCCCGACGACAAAAAAACGATAGATGACCAATTCACGTGTGTGTCGCTCCCGAAAGAGAATAAAAGCTGCATACGCATTGCGGTATCGCTCTTTCAACTCTTCATCGTCTCCCGGAGATTCGGGTTGCAGGGCATACTTTTTTACCAGCACTTCCCGCCACCCCCTCTCCCGAAGCAGCCGTTTTTCCTCTTCTGAGAGACCGGCGCTGGGAAAGCCCGCTCGCACGTTGGTGTAAATCAGCTCATAAGGTTCCATGAAATGCGCAAGCACCTCATCAAGCGCAAAGCGATGGAGGTCCTCGCGAACCTCCGTATCGTTTTCACGAAACGCTCCTTTTTTATAGATGAAGCGCTCCTCTGAAAGATAGCGTGTCTCTTTGCTCAAGCCTCCCGCTGTCAGTTCCGAGCGATGAAGGAGAAGTTCATCAATGATGTCTTGAAGTTGCGCTTCAAAAAGAGAGCGATCGACTTCTTCTCCCAGCCGGTCCATTTCTATGAGTTTTTCTCCGATGGTTTTGAGTCTTCTCATATCAACTACAGATGTCCTTGAGCGCTTGAACAAGCGTTTCAAACTGATCTTCGTCGATATCGCCGTGCATCACGATCCGATACTCACCAAACTCGATGCCGTTCATCAGAATACCGCGTTTTAATAGCTCTTCTTCTAGGGGACGCTCATCGTCCCATCGGAAGAAGACCATGTTGATATCTAAACGATCCTTTTCAACCTGAATACGGGGAAGCTTTTCGAGCTCAGTTGCCAGCTTCTTCGCTCGCTCATGGTCGATGTGGAGTCTCTTCGTCTGCTCATCCAGAGCAAGGAGTCCTGCCGCGGCGAGAATACCGGCTTGGCGCATCCCGCCTCCCATCAGCTTTCTATTCTTTCTGGCGAGGTCAATAAACTCGCTTGTTCCCACCAGAAGACTCCCTACCGGCGCCATCAGCCCCTTAGACAGGCAGAAGCAGACGCTGTCGGTATATTTGACGATCTCCGACGCCTCCACGCCAAGACTGACGGCGGCGTTGAACAGACGCGCCCCATCTAGGTGAACCGGCACACCCCGCTCCTTAGCCATCTCATAGACCGCTTTCATGTGTTCTAAATCAATGACGGCACCGGATCCATGGGCATTTTCCATGCAGACAAGACCGGTGCGAGGATAGTGAATGTCCTCTCCCCGAAAGAGGGCTTCGAGTTCACTGAGGTCAAACTTACCCAAAAGACTTCTTCCCGTGCGCATGTTGACGCCACTCAAAAGGGCGGGAGCACCTGCTTCGTGCTGTAAGATATGCGCATCCTCTGTCAGGATTATCTCTTCGCCTCTTCGGGTATGAGTCATGATAGCGCATTGGTTGGCGAATGTGCCGCTGGGAGTAAATAGGGCAGCCTCTTTGGACAACAGCTGCGCGGCTTTTTCTTCCAAGGCATTGATGGTCGGATCATCTCCATATACGTCGTCTCCCACCGGAGCGCGAGCCATCGCCTCACGCATAGCCGGGGTCGGTCGGGTGACTGTATCACTTCTTACATCGATCAAAATAACCTCCCTTTGTTGCTCATTTTAGCATACAATATAGTAGAATAGAAAAACCACCTCATCCGGGGGGATCATGAATAATCCGCTTGTAAACAAACTACTGATCTTTGTGCTGGGCCTGTTTGGCGCTTACTTACTGGTGCGTTTCGGCTTCTGGGTTTTAGGCCTGATGATGCCGTTTCTCATCGGCTTTGTGTTGGCATCCATCGCCTATCCGCTGACCAATCTGTTTCGCAAAAAGCTCCGCTTTCCGCAGACTCTGGCTTCATTGGTGTCGCTGCTTCTGGTCATCGGCGTCGTGGGAGGGCTTCTCTTCTGGCTCTTCACAGGGATCCAACACTCTATTCCTGGGCTGACAGCATTTTTTGAGAATCTCGGAGCGGATCTGTTGACGTCCGCAAGAAATCTCTTCTGGACCCTTCAATACCGCTATCCGAATCTCATCACCATTTCTTTCGACGACTTTATGGAGCAGATGCGCGCGCCCGGAAATATCTTGTCACTATCTCCTGCGCCCATCATCACGACTGTCTTTAGCTTCGCAAAGAGCCTTCCGTCGATCCTGCTGTTTCTCATCATCACGCTGATCTCAAGCTACTACATCTCGCTTGAGTATACGGCTGTCTATAACTACCTGCGAAAGCGCCTGATCGAAAGACCGCTCATCCACAGTTTCTTCGTAAATATAAAGCACTATACGCGAAGCGGACTTCTCTCTTGGCTCAAGGCACAGGCGATCATCATGACCGTCGCCGCCATCATCGCCACGATCTTCTTTTTGCTGATGGGCTTTTCAAACCCTGTCCTCTTCGGCATCTTTCTCGCCGTCTTTGATGGACTGCCCATCTTCGGCGCCGGCGCTGTCCTCTGGCCGATCGCCGTCTACAATTTGATTTATGCGAACTACTCGCATACGGTTTTGAGCGTCGTGCTCTATCTGCTGATCATCATCACCCGAAACTTCATTGAGCCAAGGATCATCGGACAGAACATCGGAATCAATCCGTTAATAACGCTGATTACGATCTATACGGGCTTTCGCCTCCTCGGCATTGTAGGCATCATTCTGGGAATCATTTTGCTCGTGATTGGCGTCAGCGTGTATAATGGCCATAAAGCTTCAAAAGAAAGAGAGGAGCAATTACCTGAATGATCTATTATATTGATGCGCCTCGCCTCACAAAAGAGGAGATCATCGAACGGATCAAGAGTCAGACGAATGTCCTTTTCGTCTCCCTATCCACCGTTGACTTGGGAGGCAACCACACGGATGAGCGCATTCCCGTCAGAGAATTTATAGAAAACTATGACGAGTTTATGTTGCGGGGAATTCCCACAGACGGCTCGAGTGTCGAGCTACCCGGGATTGCCAATATAGATAATGCGAAAGTGGACATCATTCCCGACAAAGAGGTCCGCTGGTTAATTGACTACTCCAGCCATCATTTCACTGAGAAAGAGCATCTTTCGATCGGGACGCTTGTCATCCCTTCTTTTCTCTATCACAGCGGCAAACCCGTAGGCAGTCGAAGTGTCCTAAAGCGCGCCACCGAGACTCTAGAGCGGGATGTGCGCGAAATGATCGAAGCATCGGAGGATTTACAGCGTGAACTCGACATCGAACTACCCATAAAAGACGTGGAGTTTTCGCTGGCTACAGAACTTGAGTTCTGGGTTCACTCTCCGACTGTCTCAAAAGACGATGAAGATCTCTTTGTCTCGCAAAAACTCAAGGAGCAGTACTGGAAGCGTCCGACGGGCGCTGTCAGAGATGCACTAGAAGACACGCTCATCGCTTTAGAGAAACTCGGCTACACTCCGGAAATGGGGCATAAAGAAGTGGGCGGTGTCGGCTCTAAGCTTCGCGGAAGCAACGAGTATGTACACATGGAGCAGATCGAGATCGACTGGAGATACGACCACGCTCTGCAGGCTGCCGACAACGAACTCTTTGCTAGAAACATCGTCTTTGACATCTTTGCCAAACACGGACTCGATGTCACGTTTAAAGCCAAACCCATCGACGGCGTGGCAGGAAGCGGTGAACACCACCATGTGAGCATCACGGTCACCGACGCCCGAGGAGAAAAGAGAAACGTCTTTGCTCCAAACAATATGCAGAAGGATTTTCTGAGTCCGCTGGGATTTGGAGCGCTGATGGGCATCCTCAATCACTATGAGTCCATCAATCCCTTTGTCTCCAACAGTAACGACGCCTTCAACCGACTCACTCCCGGCTTTGAAGCACCTGTCAGCACGGTCTGCTCTTTGGGGATGGGGCCTGACTCGCCCTCAAGAAATCGCACCGTTCTTCTGGGACTGATTCGCGATACGAAGAACAAACTCGCCACCCGTTTTGAGCTTCGCTCTCCTAACGTGGGATCCAATTCCTACTTATTGAGCGCAGCGGTGGCAGCGGCGATGATCGACGGGATGCTCTATGCCAAAGATAAAAAATCAGAAGAACTGTTTAAAGAGCTGAACAAAGAATATGGCGAAGAAGCTGTGTACCTGAAAAAGGACAGAAAGTATCGAAGCGAAGTCAACATCTATACAGATTATACGGAAGAAGATCGTGAGAAACTCTTTGGAAAAGCACCTCGCACAGTCTTTGAAGTGATCGAGATTTTTCGGGAGAACATCAACGGTTTCCTGACGGCAGAAGACATCTTCACAGATGCCATCATCGAGAGTTATCTGCAGAGTATTCACGACAACTGGCTGGCGGAACTGACCGGAAGAATCATTCCTGAGTATGTCCGCGAAATCCGAGAACTCCACATGCTCCACGATAGAGAACCTTTCAGCCAACTCGACAAGATTCGCTGGAACGCGATCCATCAGGAGATGGTGCATCTCATGAAAGACACCCATCTGAGAAATTGTCTCTTCACCCGTCTTCTCTTAGCTGTCGAAGAGCAGGACTACGCCCTTGTCAGCAAGCTTCAGCTGGAGGCGGCTTCTCGCATAAAAGAACTCAAACACATGTATTCCATATACAGAAAGAACATCATTCACTTGAAGGAGTAATATGAGGGCCTTATCAAATCTATTTGCTCCCCGCGACATGACGAGCGGAACGCCATGGAAAAGTATCCTATCCTTTTCCATCCCTCTTCTTATAGGGAATTTAGCCCAGCAGGCGTACAGCGCGGTCGACTCCATGGTCGTGGGCACATATATAGGTGACAATGCGCTGGCTGCCGTCGGCACCAGTTTTCCGATCATCAACCTGCTCATTGTATTCTTTGTCGCTATTTCCTCCGGCGTCGGGATCATGGTATCCCAGTATTTCGGAGCAAAGCGAAAAGAAGATCTGGAGATCACGATCGGCAACTGTATCAGCATCACCTTTATCGCCTCGTTAATCATCATGGCACTCACGCCATTTATCACAGCGCCACTACTGCGCTTACTTGACGTGCCGGAGAGCATCTTTCTTTGGAGCAAGAATTATCTTGCCATCTTGATGTACGGTGTCATGGGCATGGCGTATTTCAACATTTTGTCCGGTGTTTTGCGCGGGATGGGTGACTCCGCCTCCCCGCTCTTGTACTTGCTCATCTCCACAGCCATCAATATTGCACTGGATATTTATTTTGTCGTCAGCTTAGGCCTCGGCGTACCGGGGGTGGCCTTGGCTACGGTCATTGCGCAAGCTTGTAGCGCCATCTTGTGCCTCCGAAAGCTCTACAAAATGCGCGATGTCGCACATCTGCGACCTAATCACCTGAAATTGCACAAAGAGTATCTCTACCCGATGCTTAAATTAGGTATTCCCACGGGGATGACCCAGGCGATCTTTTCGACCTCTCAGCTGTTCGTGCAGTCGCTTGTCAACAGTTTCGGCGAATTTTACATCGCTGCCAACCTGCTCGTCATCCGCGTCGATGGCTTCATTATGTTGCCAAACTTCAGCTTTGGCATGGCCATGACGACATATACCGGACAAAATGTCGGAGCCGGAAAACTCGATCGCGTTCAGGAAGGGACAAAGCAGGGATTGATCCTGGCTATCAGTGTATCGGCCACCTTCACTCTGCTTGTAGTCCTCTTTGGCCACCAACTGATGAATCTATTCACCTCGACAGAAGAGCTGATCGACTATTCCGTGCGCATGATCAGCTGGTTAATCCCCGGATATATCGCGATGAGCGTGACACAAGTGCTCATGGGCGTGATGCGAGGAAGCGGCGACACAATGAGTCCCATGTGGACATCCATCGTTACCACTGTCGCCATCCGACTCCCGGTCGCCTACACTTTGGCGTGGTACACCCATCGACCCGAATCCATCTTTATCTCCATCCTCATCGCATGGATCAGTGGCGCCATCATCTCCTCGATTCTCTATCGACGAGGGAAGTGGAAGCGCTCCAGCATTTTCGACAAATAAGACGATGACGCCCCCGTTTCCGGGGGTTTTTTCTTGTCAGTACCCCCTCTCCGATAGTGACATATATTTAACTTGTTTTTCTCCTTTACCTAATGTGTTAACCTGTGGTAAACTATGACTGGAATATTTGTTAAAGAAAGGGGCATTTATGGAGACAAAACGAGAACATTGGGGAACTCGGTTCGGGTTTATCATGGCTGCGGCAGGATCGGCTGTCGGTTTAGGAAATATCTGGCGCTTCCCTTATCTGACAGGCGCTAATGGCGGTGGAGCTTTTATTCTCATTTATCTAGGATTTATCTTTCTCATCGGTAGTACCGTAATGCTCGCCGAGTTTACGGTCGGTCGAATGACACAAAAAGCGGCCGTCGGCGCCTACAAATCGGTCAGTCGAAACTGGACATTTGCCGGTGTCATGGGGGTGTTAAGCGCTTTTCTCATCATGGGATTCTATCCGGTCGTCGGAGGCTGGGCTACTGCGTATATCCTCAAATCCGTTACAGGTTTACTCTCTGATTCAGCTGCCATCGGAGACGCTTTTGGTGCATTTATCTCTGCCCCGATCCAACCACTTTTGTGGACGGTGCTCTTTATGCTCTTTAATATTTTCATCGTCATCCGAGGGGTTGGAAAGGGCATTGAAATGGCCTCTAAAGTGCTGATGCCACTTCTGATCATTTTGCTGCTCAGCGTAGCAGGCTATGGCTTGACACTCCCCGGAGCACAGGAGGGTATTCGATTCCTGTTTGTACCGGATTTTAGCGCCGTGACAGGAAACACCTTCCTCTCGGCACTTGGACAGGCCTTCTTCTCCCTCTCACTGGGTATGGGCTGCATGGTTACTTACGGAAGCTATCTTCCAAAAGACTCAAAGCTTCCCTCCAGTGCGGGTGTTGTCACCGCTATGGACACCTTCTTTGCGATACTTGCTGGCGTGGCGATCTTCCCGGCGCTCTTCGCCTTTGGCATGGAGCCGGCGGTAGGTCCCGGTCTTGTCTTTGTCGTCGTCCCGCAGATCTTTGCCCGCATGGGCTTTATAGGCCCGGTGCTCTCACTCGTCTTTTTCGTCGCTCTGATGATCGCAGCCCTCACCTCTTCGGTATCCCTATTAGAGGTCGTCGTCGCCTATCTGATGGATGAGAAAAAATGGCAACGCTCCAAGGCCGTCATAGCAACTGGTCTCGTGATGCTCGTCTTGTGTAGCTTGGCTTCTCTATCTCTTGGTATTTGGTCAGGATGGACCATCCCGGGCTTGGGGGTTGGTTTCTTTGACTTCTTTGATATCTTGACCGACAAGGTCTTCCTCGCCATCGGCGGACTGTTTCTGGCCGTCTTTGCTGGTTTCCAGCTCAAGAAAGAAGATCTCTATCGCGAGTTGACCAACCATGGCGAGACGACATTCCCGCTCTTTGACGCATGGTATTTCCTACTTAAATTCATCGTCCCTGTCGCCATCGGTATCGTTGCAATCTTTGGTCTGCTTGACATTGAACAACCTGTGCTGATGATCACGGGCTTGGTGATCATCGGTCTCCTAGCGCTCTTCTCGAAGAAACTCTAATCGAAAGATCATTCTTCTTTTCACTCGATCCTGCATCCGCCTGAGATGTGGGATCGAGTATTTTGTTGTCACACTTACCTAATTTGACATTATTTTCGCAACCCCCTATGCTAATTATAGGAGGGTTTTATTATTGAATAGACGAAAAATTCTTACTTCTGCTCTCCTGCCAGGGATTTTTGGTCTGATGGGCACCAGTTTCTATGTGCTGGGCGACACGCTCATCGTGGGTCAGGCCCTGGGGAGGGCAGGTCTTGCGAGCTTAAATCTATCCATTCCCATGATCAATGTCATGCAGGGACTTGGACTCTTATTCGGTTTTGGCGGGGCGACGGCGATGAGCCGAGCCATCGGAAGAGAAGATACCAAACGAGCAAAAGAATGGGCGGAAAAGACCTTGAGTTGGTCCGTCGTCACAGGGATCGCTTTTCTTGCTCTCCTTCAGCTGTTCTTCACGCCTTTGGTTACATTTCTCACCGGAGGAGGACCTGCGCTACAAGGCGCCCGTGAATACTTGGGTGTCCTCTTGTGGTTTAGCCCTGTGTATATCATCTTCCAGAGCCTCATTGTGCTTCTTCGAAATGACGGAGGAGCTAGACGAGCGATGACAGCGCTGCTCCTGTGCAGTGTGCTCAATATCGCCTTGGATGCTCTATTCATCTTCGGCTTTCAGTGGGGCATGTTTGGAGCCGGCTTTGCCACCGGCATCGCACAAGTGACGGGTCTCATAGTGGCCTTGCTTCCCAGAGACAACGCCAAATTGCTTCGCCAATTGCGCCCTCGTCTCTTCCCGCCTCTTCGTTTGATGGGAAAGGGACTGGCGAGCTTTGTCATGGAACTCAGCCAAGGTGTTGTCATCTTTGTCTTTAATGCTGTATTGCTTCGACTCGTTGGCGAGCTTGGCGTCTCAAGCTATGCCATCATTGCCAATCTGTCGCTGATGCTGATGTTCACTTCGATCTTTTTAGGACTGGCACAGGGGGCGCAGCCGCTGTTATCTGTCGCAAAGGGCAAGGCAGACCATCAGGAATTCCAAGACGTGCTGCAGTTTTCCAAGCAGGTCTGCCTGGTTCTCTCTCTTTCCACCGTCCTCATCTGCCTTGTAATTCCCCAACTCCTGGCGCGTGTGTTCATCTCCGGAGACCCGGAAGTGCTTGAGATGACCATCGGAGGCTTGCGGCTGTACAGTTTGGGCTTTCTGTTTTTAGGCTTCAATCTCATCGGAACCGTGGCACTACAGAGCGCTGCAGAAAGTGTCAAGGCCTTTCTTTTTGCGATGGTTCGCGGCATGATGCTTCTCATCGTCGACCTTTTTATCCTGCAGCATTTCTTTGGAACAACAGGCGTCTGGCTCGCTTTTCCCGTTACGGAGCTCATGTCGTATCTATGGATGAGAAGAAATATCCGAAAAGAAGTTCTGTCGTAGAACGAAGAAAAATATGTCGAGAAGATAGGCATATGCGCCTACTTCCCCTGGAAATATGTCCAAAAAAATTCACAGGCTCTCCTTTTAAGAGAGCCTGTTTGTGTTTATCTATGCATCCTATGATGGATTCTTCTTATCAGAGTGTATGGACAAACAGTCCACTTCGCAGCTTTGGCTCAAACCAGGTCGATTTGGGCGGCATAATTTCTCCCGCATCAGCGACGGCGAAAAGCTCCGCTGCAGAGGTGGGATAGAAGCTGAATGCGACGCTCATATCATGCGCCACTCTTCTCTCCAATTCTTCTAGCCCTCGGATGCCCCCGACAAAATCTATCCTCTCATCACTTCTGGGATCTTCCACGCCGAGGATAGGCGCTAACAGATGATCCTGTAAAAGAGAGACATCTAATGAAGCGATGAGATCCTTGTCCTTTAAAAACGCCTCTTTGATCGTCAGCCGATACCACGCATCGCCAAGATACATGCCGAAGGTGCCTTTTTGCTGCGGTCGGACAGCCTGTGTGCTTTTTTCTACAGTGAAGACTTCCTTCACGCGGTTGAGAAACTCTCCCTCACTGAGCCCGTTAAGATCCTTGACCACTCGATTGTAATCCATGATCATCAGTTCATCTTCGTCAAAGAGGACGGCCAAAAAGAAATGGAATGCCTCGTCCCCGGAGTAGTTAGGGTGTTCCTCTCTTCTTTTGAGGCCGATTTTTGCCGCAGACGCTGTGCGATGATGGCCATCAGCAATGTAGAGCGCGTCCATCTCCTCAAAAAATCTCAGGAGTTTCTCCTCCTGCAGGGGATCATCTACTACATAGCAGGTATGCGTGATGCCGTCTTCCGAGGTAAAGTGCACCGCGGGATCCTGTTGGCAGATCTCATCAAGGACAGCTTTGACTCCCGGATGACTTCTATAGGCAAAGAAGACCGGCTCCGTATTTGCATTGGTCACATCGAAGTGACGAAAGCGGTCGAGTTCTTTCTCCACTCTCGTCAGCTCATGCCTTTTAATCTTTCCCTCAAGATACTCATCAATATTCGCGCATGCCACGATCCCGCGCTGCGTCCTTCCCTCCATCGTCTGTGCATAGACATAGAGATGGGGCTTTTTATCCCGGATGAGGTATCCGTTCTCTTCAAAAGCTTCCAGATTCTCTTTTGCTTTTTCATAGACGCGCTCGTCATAGGCGTCAACTCCCGGAAGCTCGATTTCACTGCGCACAATGCGAAGGAAGCTTTTGGGATTTTCTTCTGCCATTTCTGCCGCTTCCTGACGATCCATGACATCATAAGGTAGGCATGCCACATCCGGTGCATTCGAAAAAGAAGGGCGAAGGGCTGCAAAGGGACGAATCTTAGACATGATAAAACTCCTGAACAATCTGTACGATATTCCCTCCGATACGAGCTTGTGCTTCTTCTGTGGACGCCCCGATGTGCGGGGTCATGGAGATCTTTTCATGCGAGAGAATTCGCTCATCCTCCATCGGCTCCACCGAGTAGACGTCGAGTCCGGCACCCGCCAGCTTCCCACTGTCTAGTGCTTTTAGAAGTGCGCCCTCATCGACAATGCCTCCTCTGGCAAGATTAATCAGATAGGCGCCGTCTTTCATCATCGCTATTTCTTCTTCTCCCATCAGAGGTCGATCGCCCATCTTGGGCGTATGCAGGCTCACAAAGTCACTCTCCCGGAGGAGATCTTCCATCGAGCGAAATTCGGCAAAGGGCACCGCATCGCCAAGATCTCCGCGCCGATTCGTATAAAGCACGTTCATGCCGAGCGCCGCGGCTTTTTCACCCAAGGCATAGCCAATGTTTCCAATGCCGACAATGCCGAGTGTTTTTCCGCTGATCTCAGAACCAAAATACTCATTTTTGAGCCACTTCTTCTTTCTCATGGAGACATTGGAGATATAGAGGTAGCGGCTAAGAGAGAGCATATGCGCCAAAGCCAACTCCGCGACGGCGTTGCTGCTGGCAGCAGGAGTATTTGTCGCGGTGATTCCCACTTCTTTTGCGTAGCGGGCGTCGATATTGTCCATTCCTACGCCGGCTCGGATGACGAGCCGCAACTTGCCACTTTTTCCTGCGTCGAGCTCTTCTTTTCCCATCGTCGTCGCCGAACGGATGACCACGACGTCCACTTCCGGCAGGCGTGCTAAGAGTTCTTCTCCCGTGTATTTGTTCGTATCGACAGCAAAGCCAAGAGCTTCCAGTGCATTTTTGGCGCTCTCTTCTATGCCGTCATTGGCAAGGACAATCATGGATTCTCCTAAAAGCCCAGAATGCTGTCGATCGAAGAGAGAAGTTCTTCAAGAAGCATATCCTGTGTATCGCCCATATGGGAGATGCGGAAGGTATCCGTCTTGTATTTGCCGTATCCTCCGGAGATGACAAAGCCCAACGGAGCTAGTTTTTCATTGAGCTGCGAGACATCCACACCCTTTGTATTTTCAATACATGTGACGGTGTTTGAGCGATAGCCTTCTTTGGCAAACAGGCCAAAGTGCTGCTGCGCCCAGCTCTGCACTCTGTTGGCTAGACGAGCATGGCGAGCATAGCGCTGCTCCAGTCCCTCGACATGAAGCATCTGTTCGAGCTGATAGTCCAGCGCAAACATATGTGAAAGACTCGGCGTCGAAGGATACTGTGCTTTTTCCTGCGCCATCTTATAGATCTTCACGAGATCAAAATAAAAGCCTCGAAACTCCACCTGCTGCGCGGCCTCATAGGCACGCTGTGAGACGGAGGCAAAGCTCATACCCGGCGGCAAGCCGATGCACTTTTGGGTCGACGAGATGCAGATATCAATGCCCCACTCATCCACCGGAACACGATCTCCTCCCATAGAGCTGACCGCATCGACAAGAAAAAGCACATCCGGGTACTTTTTCACTACGCCGGAGATAGCTCCGAGAGGATTGACAATACCGGTGCTGGTTTCATTGTGGGTGACGGTAACCACGTCGTACTCGCCTGTCGCAAGCACCTCATCGACCATTTCAGGGGTCGTGGGTTCTCCCCGCTCACTTTGGAAAAGATCTGCAGGGACATTGTTGGCTCTTGCCATGTCGTACCATCTATCGCCAAACGCACCGACGGAAAAAACGGCTGCTTTTTTTCTTGTCGTACTTCGAATGGCCGACTCCATCAAGCCCGACCCGGAAGAAGTAGAAAGAATGATGACATGTTTTGTCTCCATTAAGGTCTGGAGCTTCTCAGCAATACGTGATTGGAGCGCTGTGGCTTCCTTTGAGCGGTGACCGATCATCGGAGTGGCCATGCGCTCCAACACAGCTTCCCGGACATCTATGGGCCCGGGAATAAACAGGTGTTTTTGCATGTGTTCCTCCTCAGCTTAAGAAGCTGAATGATGCAATGGTTAAAAAGAGACGATAATCCCTTTATTGTCAGCATATAGGGTATTCAAAGCACCCATCGGAATAATATGAATCGCTTTAAAGTTGATGCGCTTGCCGATGGCTTCTTTTAGGGTGAGGGCATCTTCTAGGTTGTCTGCATGGGAGATGGCTAGCACTTTCTCTGTCACATTTTCAGCGGCTTCTTCGATCAGATCAACCAGTTTCATAAAGGCTTTTTGCTTGCCTCTTGCGGTGGCAAAAGGTTCTATCACCCCGTCATTAGCGCCCATGATCGGAATGACACGAAGAAGTCTTCCCATCAGCGCTTTGATATTACTGAGTCGTCCTGCTTTTCTCAGATTTTCAAGGCTCTGGGAGATAAAAAATGTGCGCATATTCGCTACAAAGTTCTCAGCTTCGTCGCGAATTTCCTCAAAGGAGAATCTCTTATCAATGAGTTCCTTGAGCTTCATATACACTAAGGTCAATCCGGTGGATGCGCTTAAGGAGTCGACAATGTGGATCTTTTTGTCCGGATGTGCCTGCTCATACAGCTGTTTTCCTAGGACAGCGGCATTGTAGGAACCGGACAATTTCGAGGTGATGGTGATCGCAAAGACATCGCCTTCTTCCTCAAACGCCTCGTAGAATTCTTGAGGTGAGCCGCAGGCTGTCTTGAAGTGACGGGCCTCTCCCATGGCGGCTCGAAATTTCTCCAAATCCACATCCGGTGTATCTCTCCACTCGACACCGTCAAGATCGATACGGAAGGGAACCTTGGGAACTACCTCTCCTTGAAGCAGTTCTTCATTGAGGTCCAGACTACTGTCGCCTACAATTCTGATCATGTGTCTCTCCTTATTTGTGACGTATGGCTCGGCGTTCAAATTCATCCGCTCGCAACATGATGTCCTGCATTTCCGAGGAAAGCTCCAAAACCAGGGAGCTGTCGGCGAGCTTGTCAATATTTGTATGCACATTGTAGATGGAGCCGTAGATAGCGCTTCGTAGCAGCACGGCAGCTACTTTTGCATCACTGGCCGCATTGGGATTGCCTCTTTCTAGGACCACGTTGACAAAGACGAACGTTTCAAGGCATTTTCTGGCGACATTGAGTGGGACGAGTGCGGCGTTATAGTACGCTTTCTCCATCTCGCTTTTTCTTATTTTTTTCTGATCCTCTGTCTCTTTAGGCAACTTCAGCGCGGCCATAATCTGCTGAAAGCTTCTGGCATCATCATCGATAAATTTGACGAGATCCTCGCGAAGAAGACTGACCTCGGTGCGGACCATTTTCATCTCTTCACTGACCGACGCATATTTTTCTCGCTCTACGGTAATATTGGCGATCATCTCGATGATGGCGCTACTAAGAGCCCCGACAAGGGCAGTGACGCACCCACCTCCCGGAGCCGTATCCCCGGATGAAAGTTCCTGAAGAAAGCTCTCCAGTGAATGATTAGCGTACGAAGCTTCTTCGTTTTTCATAGACCATTTTTCCCTTCCGGACAACCGTGTCTACAGTATTGACGCCAAAGTGATAGCTGAGATGATCCAAACTCTCCACGTCGTGAAGTACAATATCGGCTAGTTTTCCAGGTTCCAGCGTGCCTCTGGAATCCGCCAGACAAAGTGCTGCGGCGCCGTTGATCGTCAACGCGCATATTGTCTCTTCCATATTCATACCCATATTGTGGGTTGCAAGTGCGATGAGAAGAGGCACGCTCATCGAAGGGCAACTGCCGGGGTTGAAGTCAGTAGCAAGTGCTACGGGTACGCCGCGCTCAATCATCTCGCGAGCCGGCGCGTACTCTTCTTTTAGGCTAAATGCCGTCAGAGGAAGAAGGACAGCAATGGTCCCGCTTTTTTCAAGCGCTTCGATCCCCTCTTCGGAGATATGCAGAAGATGCTCTGCACTGACAGCGCCCATTTCTGCAGCGAGCTGCGCTCCGCCGAGTGGCACCATTTCGTCGGCGTGCACCTTGAGCGAAAAACCCAGATCCCGCGCTTTGGTAAGGTAGCGGTGCGAGTGGAATAGTTCAAACACGCCTTTTTCTGTAAATATATCAACGAAGCGGGCGATGCCCTGATCCATTACAAGGGGGAGCATGGTTTCTATCTGAAAGTCAATAAATGCTTCTTCGCTTGCCTGCTTCGGCACAGCATGCGCGCCCATGTAGGTGGGAATGACATCGACCGGATGCTCCTGATCCAACAGGTGCATCACCTCCAGTTGGCGTAGCTCTGTCTCCTCGTCTAGTCCGTAGCCGCTCTTTCCCTCCACCGTCGTCACGCCTAGCGATAGAAAGTGGTCAAGGCGTGAGCGACCCAAAGCGATCAGCTCGTCTTTTGAGGCTTCTCTTGTCGAGGCGACCGTGCTGACGATTCCGCCGCCCGCTGCCATGATCTCGGCATAGGATGTTCCCTGCAGGCGAAGATTGTACTCTGCCTGCCGATGACCGGCAAACACAAAGTGCGTATGAGAGTCCACCACGCCCGGCAGCGCCAACTTCCCCGATGCATCGAGGATGTGCGCAGCTTCAGCCTTTGGAGGCTCACCCGTGCCGATGGACAAGATCTTCTCCCCTTCGATCAAAATCCACGCATCGTGCAACTTTTTCGGTCGGCTCATCGCCTCGCCGGAGAGAGCCTTCGCCCCTTCAAAGGTGACAAGTTCAGATATATTGATGATCAGACGTTTATTCATAGGTCTCATTTCATTAGATAGGGAATGGTGATTTTTCCTTTTCCTGACGCATTGTATAGATTCGCCGTTTCCATGGCGTTTTCGCTTCTTGCCCAGCTTCTTCGGGCAACGCCTACCATGACATCCCAGCTGAGCGCCGAACGAATAATCTCATCGACACGCTCACTCCCATCAAGCACAAGGCCGAATCCTCCGTTGATGGCGTTGCCGATCCCTGTGCCGCCACCGTTATGAAGCGCCACCATGGTCATCCCGCGGGCTGCATTGCCGGCAAAGCTCTGCGTGGCCATATCCGCCATCACGCGACTGCCGTCGTGAACGCTTGAGGTCTCTCGAAACGGTGAGTCGGTGCCGCCCGGATCATGATGGTCTCTTCCGAGCATGACTGGGCCGATGATTCCTTCTCGCACGAGTTCATTGAAGCGCAGGGCGATCGAAACTCTCCCTAGTTCATCTGAATACAGTATGCGGGCTTTCGAACCCACGACAAGAGCGTTGGACTTGGCGTCTCGAATCCACAGCCAATTGTCCATGTCCTGATATCTTCTTTCCTTTGGTATCATCTCCATGGCTGCCTGATCTGTCGCATCGAGGTCCTCGTCTCTTCCGGAGAGACAGACCCAGCGAAACGGTCCGTAGCCATAGTCAAAGATCAGCGGCCCCATGATGTCTTCTACGTAAGAAGGCCAGATAAATCCGTCCGTCTCATCGATACCGTTTCTCGCTATATCCTTTACCCCGGCATCAAAGACAGCCTTCATGAAACTATTTCCGTAATCGAAGAAGTAACTTCCCCGCTCCGTCAGATCTTTGATCACCTGATAGTGGCGCTGCAGGCTTTTATCGACCAGCACAGCAAAGGCTTTAGGATCTTCTTTTAGCATCTTTGTGCGCTCTTCAAAGCTAAGATCTACCGGGCAGTAACCGCCTTCATAGGGAACGTGGCAGCTTGTCTGGTCACTGATCAGTTCTACTTCGACCTGCTCCTCGCGCAGATACTCGAGCAAAGTGATGATATTGCCGTGATACGCAAGCGCGATGGCTTCTCCTTTTTCTTTATAGAAGAGCGCTTTCTCCACGACCTCTTCGACTCGATCATAGGACGCATCGATCCATCCTTGATCAAGCCTTGTCTGAATGCGCGACGCATCGACTTCTGCCACGATGCCCACGCCTCCGGCAATTTTGACAGCCTTCCCCTGTGCGCCGCTCATCCCGCCTAATCCGGAGGTGACATACATGACGCCTGAGAGATTGTCTTTCGTCTCGAGTTTTAGCCTAGCTGCGCCAAGAAGAGTATTGTAGGTTCCGTGGACGATACCCTGCGGGCCGATATACATCATGCCGCCCGCCGTCATCTGACCATAGTTGGCTACCCCGAGTGCGGCTGCTTTATTAAAGTGCTCCAGGTCGTCATAGAGACCGACCATGAGACCGTTTGTTATGATCAATCGAGGCGCATCTTTCTTCGAGGGGAAGACACCCAGAGGATGCCCGCTCATAAGGACAAGCGTCTCGTCTTCTTCAAGTTCTGCAAGATACTTCTTTACCAGCAGATACTGCATCCAGTTTTG
>LSQX01243569.1_pt1 | contig 18033 bp, 13 predicted proteins | sample 654561 | NCBI WGS metagenome assembly LSQX01 (sample SAMN04489861, study PRJNA283612) | anaerobic digester metagenome | isolation source: 4 biogas reactors fed with cattle manure at either 37C or 55C with and... | place: Denmark: Kongens Lyngby | collected 2014
CGGCTTCAGCCGGCACTTCTGCGAAGCGGCGTTACTTCGCAGGTGCGCATCAGCATTGCGATGGCTTCGGCGCGGGTCATCGTCCTTGCCGGATTTACGTTTGCTCCGGCGTCAAGCGAAAGCGCTCCGACGACGGCGAGCCCCTCGACCGCGGCGCGGCATTTTTCCGAAATTCTGTCTAAATCTTTTATCTCGATATCAATCTCAATCGTCGGCGACATACCCTTATAGATGAGGAATTTCCAGAGCACAAGCGCCGCCTGCTCGCGGGTCATTGTTCCGTCCGGGCGAAAGCTGGAGTAATCGTAATCGATAATCCCCATATTGACCGCCCAATAGATATAGCTTGACCTGGTGTCGGTCTTCTGAACGTCTTTGAGCCAGCTCTGCCCGGCAAACCATCCGGAGTTGCCGCCGGCGCAGAGACAGAGCATTCTTGCGAAGTCGCCTCTGGTCAGCTTTGCGTCGGGAGAGAGCTTGCCGTCTTTATAAAGCCCTCCCGTTATGCCCCATGCGGCTGCACGGCGGAGAAGTATTTCATCCGGGCGATTCTTTATATCGGCTGCGGCGGGAAATCCCAGAGTCTCTTCGATCAGCTTCGCGAGAGTCGAATGACCGCTTCTTGTCGGACGCGGGGCGGCATTCCGGGAAGACGATGCGGCATCGAGCATTCTGTCATGCGAAAGCGGCGAGTTTATGTCGATAAGGTAAAGGTCTTTCCAGCCGTAATACCTGTATGACGAAAGCGCCGTATTCATATGAGAGATGTATTTTTCTCCGAGCCCGCGAAGGTCGAGGCGGCTCTGCCCCGACATCAGCGCGTTCAGTCCGGCGTAAGGATTATAGACATTGGTGACAACCACCTTCCCCGCCGTGCTGCGCTTCATTATGTATGAAAGGATAAGCGAGATGTTGCCGGTGTAGTTCTTCGCCGCCGCCCAGACCGGATTTGAATACTCAAGGTCGGCCGAGAGCTGCTTCACCGCCGCGCTGGATTTTTTATATGCGGCGCTGTCGGTGTTTTTTCCGTAAACATCGGTTATAAAATCGGCCAATGTAAATTCATAGCCGAGCGACGCGAGCGATGCATCCGCCGCTTCGCGGAAGGCGTTCAGAAAATCGTTTGCTCCGACGCTTATAATAATGTATGAAGCTTCTTTTATCAGGTCGTCGAGGGCGCCGGTATAGAGGGCGTCGACAAGGTTTTTAGAGGTGCCGCCCTCGATTCCCCATGTCTCCTCCTCCGCTCCCAGAGATTTCGAGACGATTGCGCTCATCCTTTCCCTCTGCGGGGAATTGAGACCGTTGCCGTTGATAAGGTCGTCGCCCAGATAAAGCACGGTAAAGCGTGACGCTTCGGTCTGCTCACCTTTTGCGGACAGAGGCGGCGAAAGCGAATTCAGCGAGACGCAGAGCAGGATCAGCAGTATATATATCCTTTTTTTTGATGTCATGGCAGAGAATTTCCGATTCTTCAGTGTTTTGGCGGGTTTGTGTATAAAAATTTACAAATTGCAGCAATGCCGGACAGAGTTTTCGCCGATGCCGTTTGTATATGATATTTTACCACTCCCGTGCGAATAAATCAATAGTAATATTTGACGAATTTTTACAATTCCGCACGGAAAACCGGATATTTTTAATCATAAAATGCTTGACAAGCGGGCGCCGGGGTGATATACTATATATTACTTATCGGATATTATCATTATTCCGAGCGATATTCCGCGCACGGTTGTTTTTGTGCTGAATATCGGAACTGCTTTACGGATTTTTCACAGCGGAGCTTTTTTCCTTCTCCGCCGAAGAGGATTTTATGAACATTCGATTGAAGGCGGCGCTTACTGCCGCACTTATGATATTGACCGTCTTTATTCCGATTTTTTCAAACACGGCTTATGCCGGGGAGTTTGACGGCAGCGACACCGAATTTGCCCGGGGCATAATCAATAACGGAGCGGGAGCGCCCGACCGTTTTCTCGCAAATGCCTATCCCGAATACGAAAGCATTCTTCTGAACCATACAGGCCCGATCACGGCAGGCGCCTCCGACCTTTACGAAGCGGCGCTGATGCTTTACGACTGGATGGTTTTTAACGTAACATACAAGTACGGCCACTTCGGCGCCGAGTCAATCGGTAATATCTTTGAAAAGAAGATCGGAAGCTGCACCGACTTCAGCTACGCTTACATGGCGTGGCTGCGCTACAACGGCATCCGCGCATGGTGCGCCAGCGGGAGTTATTCTTCCGGCTCTTACCGCTGGGATCACACCTGGTGTGTCGCCGAAATCGGCGGAGTCGAGTATGTTTTCGACCCGGAAGTCCAGAATTACAACTACGTCAGAACCGGCGTTATGAGCCATACCAAATTCTGCGTCGATCCCGAAAAGGCTGCGGTGAATTATGCCGGAACCTCCGCCCGTTATTTTAACTATGACGGCGGAGATACGTCAAGCACGACGGCGGAATACAAATCGCCCGCTCCGACCGAAACTCCTGCATACGAAACCGCTCCGGAAAATATGCCGGAGAACATCCCCGAAGTCCCGGTCGATCCCGAAGTCGTATACGGCTTCCCGGGCTTTGAAATTCTGACCGAATCGGACTTCGGCATCGAAGCGCCTGCGCCTCTGCAGGAAGCGGCGGTTTATTCGGTACCGGCTCCCGTAGTGTCAGCGGCACCTACGCATATATCTTACAAAGATGTTCCGCTTGATTACGAATTCATCGACGGCATCGATTTTGTCAGCTATCTGAAGCTGATGAACAGTACCGGCGAAGACACATTTGAGCCGAACGGCTGCATAACCCGCGGAATGCTGGTAACCGTTCTCGGCAGGCTTGCGCAGATAAACCCGGATGATTATATAGGCGACGGCCGAACCAAGTTCACCGATGTTCCGGCGGAAAGCTGGTACTCCCCCTATATCGGCTGGGCGGAAAAGAACGGAATTGTTTTAGGCTACAGCGACGGCAGCTTCAAGCCGGATGCGGTTGTAACCCATCAGCAGTTCTATGTCGTAATGAAGCGCTATATGGAAGCCAATCTCTTCAGATTCGCCGAGGTTAACAGCGACGGCAGCGAATTTGCGGATTTTGACCAGGTCGATTCCTGGGCGAAGGACGCCGCACTGCTCTGCGGAGCTGTCGAAATAATCCCCTCGACGGACGGCAGGCTGAATCCTTTCGCCGCACTGATCCGCGGAGAACTTGCTCATTCAATAATGAAGTACTGCGTTTTCGCCGAAAAATTGCATAACTGAAGATAAAATCAAAATAAGCGGCATGCGGCAAAACCAAACGCACGCCGCTTCTTTTTTGTTCGGAAAAAGACAACAATTATTCAAAGAATAAAACAAAAGTGCGGAATTAACCATGGAAAAAAAGAATCACAATGCCCTGCTCAAAACCATCGGCCGTTCGCTTACAGTCATTGCGATGGCCGCCGTGCTGATCGCAATTCCCGAAATGCAGATGCGCGCCTTCCTTTCGGCGGAGCTTGCCGCCGTAGAGGAATCCTCCCGCCGGGCGGGAGAAGCCGCCGCTGCCGCAAGAGCGGAGGACACCCCTTACTCAAGGCGGATGCTCGAGATAGCCAAGCTCGAGGCGCAGGAGGCTTTCTATCAGAAATACAAATACCGAAATGAATTTCATTATTACGGTCAGTTTTATGAGATGTATCAGCAGGTTTACAAAGCCGATACGATATTTATCGGCACCTCGCATGCTTCTCACGGAGTGAATCCGAAATACATCGAAGAAGCTTATTCCGGCAAGGGAAACCGCACTTTCTTCAACTTTTCGCTTAACGGCTCGAACCCCGGCTATTATGTCGAATGGTATAAATTCTTCAAGGAATCCGGTTACCCGAAACCGAGGACAATTGTCTACTGCGTCGACTGGTTCATGACCGACACCGGCTGGCTCTGGCGCCGCAAGGAATTCGACTCGAATTACGACTGCCCGCAGTATATAGCAAAGCAGCTTAAAGCAGCCGAAGAAAAGGCCATTGCCGAGGCGCTTGAGTCCTCGGAAGAAACTGAAACGGCGGCGGAAACCGAAACGGCCGCCGAAACGGAAGCCGTTTCGGATTCGGGAGAGGAGAAGGCCTGGTTCTCTCTCGAAGGTCTTCTGACGAAATTCATGAACAACATGATGATAATCCACAACCGCGACCGTATCCCCGAGATGGTCGGTTCCTGGTTTGAAACAAATGAAGACGCCGCTGCCGAAACAACCGCCGCCGAGACCGCCGAAGCGGAGCTGCCTCCGCTGCCAGTCTACACCCACGACGAAGGGATAGTCGACGGCACCGGGATACTCACCGATTCCTACTACAAAGGCTATATCACCTGGGAAGCTTATTACGACGGCTGGACGAATACCCAGAACTATACCGAATACCCCGGCGAATGGGACTCATTCGTATGGCTCGTAGAACAGTTCCAGAAAGAGGGGATCGAGGTCATATTTATCCAGGTTCCCGAATACCTCCCGGGACGGCGTGTTCCCGGCAAGCGCGATATCGAAGCAAACGAACGGCTTGAAGACTTCGCCTGGGAACACGACATTCCGTTTATAAACTATAACGCCGAAGAAAGCGATCTCAACTCAAACGTTGATTATTTCAGCGACTGGGGACACATGAACGAAGTCGGTTCGACCAACTTCTCGAAAGTACTGATAAAAGACCTCGAAAAAGTCTTTAAAAATTAAGCCAAATAAAAAAACAGACCGGATCATAAATTACGCAACTTCGCAGGGAGCACCGTCATGCCGGAAAAATACAGCTGCAACATAAAAGACCTTATAAAGGAATTCTCTCTCGAACCGCTTTATATGCCGCCCGGAGAGTGCATTATCAGCTCGATGGACTTAAACCGCCCCGGACTTGCCCTGACCGGTTTTACCGGGCATTTCGACAACAAGCGCGTTCAGATATTCGGCAGGAGCGAACACCAGTATCTCGAGGAACTGCAGCCGGATGTGCGCATCGCTCATATCGAACATTTCATGGCGCTGAAGCCGCCTGCCCTGATATATTCAACTTCGATCGTGCCGAGCGCCGGGCTTATCGAATGCGCAAAGAAATATCATATACCGGTGCTCAGATCGGCTGACAATACCTCCGATCTTTTCGCGATGGTGCTCTCCTTCCTGCATGTCCGGCTGGCGCCGCGGATAACCCGCCACGGCGTCTTCGTCGAAGTTTACGGCGAGGGTATTCTCATTTTGGGAGACAGCGGCATCGGCAAGAGCGAAACGGCGATCGAGCTTGTCAAAAGAGGCCACCGGCTGATCGCCGACGACGCAGTCGAGTTAAAGAAGGTTTCGGCAAAAACCATTGTCGGTTCGGCTCCCGATTTAATAAAATATTATGTCGAGCTGCGCGGCATCGGCATCATCGATGTCCGGCGGATATTCGGCGTCGGCGCAGTCAAGGACACCGAAAAGGTCGACATGATAATCACTCTCGAGCCGTGGGTTCAGGGAAAGATGTACGACCGCATCGGCGGGGAATCGGAATATATCGAAATCATGGGGATAAAAATCCCGATGACGACTATACCGGTAAAGCCGGGCCGCAACCTGGCCGTGATTCTCGAAATTGCCGCGATGAACAACCGTCAGCGGCGGATGGGCTACAACACTGCCGAGGAATTCAACAAAAAGCTGATAGAAAGCATGGAAGCGCAAAGCGCGGAGACTTTATGAATAATTTTCCTCCCGGGGTTCCGGGAGGAGTTATTTTTTGGCATAATATACTGATATTTTTTGTGCATGTATCCAATCTTGGGAATTTTTCATAAAGATATTGACAACTCATTCCGGTTGGAATATAATTAAATTGTCTTAAGACAGCAGCGCGAAGTTAAAAAATAACATAACCTGCCGCTTAAAACACGGTTTATCTATGATTCATTTTGTTCGTTTATTGAGTTGAGGTAATTTTATGAAACCGAAAATGCGCATACTCAGCTTCCTTTTAATCGCGGTTCTCCTGACTTCGATGATTCCCGGCGCCGTTTTTGCCGACGAAGGCAGTTTTGACAACTTCAAGGCTTCCAAAATCTGGAACAACGACGTTTTCGGGGACGTTGCGTCTTCCGACTGGTTCTTTGAAAACGTAAAGACGGTCTTCAAGCTCGGGCTAATGGTCGGAAAGAGCCAGGGCAGATTCGATCCGGAAGGCGGCGTTACCGTTGCCGAGAGCATAACGATCGCCGGTCGGTTGAGCTGAATTCCGCCGGAAAGCCCGAAGCCGCCGGAAAACGCCCGGGTACCAAAAGTATTTTATATGGACCTTGAGGGCAATATAGTTAAAACCTTTGATTCAAATCCCAAATCGTATACGATTATGGATTCCGAAGGAAATTATACCGTTCCCGCCGAACGCTCGATCGTTTATGCATCCGCTCAGGAAGACGGATTCCGGATAATTGCGGAAGGCTACCGCTTATAAGCCGACACATATATTACGACTGTCTACACCGGGATTAAATTAATCAACGAGAAAGGCGAATGTATAATCGGACCGCTCGACGCCACACCTTATTACTGGTATTACACAGGAAGATATCTTTCCGACGGCATCCTGCTTGTATTCGACAATAATTTGCGTAAATCAGGCTTTACAACACTTCCGGAAAGCTGATCGTCCCCTTCTCTTTCGACGACATTACAAGATCGTCTTTAAGCAGGTTTATTTATGCCGAAAAGGACGGTGTCAGCTATATTTTTGATTCGACCGGTAAAATGTATGATATACCGATTCCCGAATCATTCGGCGAAGGCAAGATTAAAGATTATGGCTTATCCGGAGACATAATCTGGCTGAGCGTCGGCAAATCCAACGAGCACACCTGTCTTATCGCATACAACAAAGCGACGGACAGCTTTGAAATCGTCGACGGCTCCGTCGATGTCGGCATAGTAAGCAGCATATACGAAGGTTACGCGGCTTATGCTGATTCTAAAGGCAAAATCGGCATAATGAAGATAACGATAGGGTGAAAACAGTTAAACTATAACAGTCAATATAAAATCACGGCGGCGGACTTGTTTAAAGTCCACCGCCTTTTTTGTTAATATAGGTTTAAAATATCCCTATCTCGGCGTATGTGATTTCCGCTTCTCCGCCGGCTTTGAACTCAACGCGGTATCTGTCGGCGGGTTTTACCGGCGATTTGTAATAAACTGTGCCTTCGGGACCGTATTTGATAATTCGCTCCGGCTCGGCGGAGGAATATTCGGTTTTTTCAAATGCGGCGGCGGCTCCGTTTACGCTGACGGCGACGCTTTCGGGAGAACCGGCTGTAAATCCTATGATCAGCTCGGCAGAGGCGTTTTCTCTTGATTTACCGATGTCGATATCGAGGGCGGCGCTCTGCCCAGACTTAAGATTTATCGGCAGAGGCTTGCGGCGGCTGTGACCTCTCGGGGCGATATCCTGGAAAGTGACCACATGGCGGTATGGCAGTTTTATCGCCGCTTCAAGACTGCCTGCGGTCTTGTTGACCTCGTCCATAGCTGCGGAAACCGAATCGGGATTTATGAAATAATTGAAAAGATACATCGAATCAGCTCCGCGGGAGAGGTATCTCACGGCGTATCCTCTTGCGACGGCGGGGGTGCAATACGTCTCGTCAGACGGGAGGCAGCAGAGTATCTCAATTCCGGCGGCAAGCTCGACTCCCTTTATTTTGGCTTTCCATTCTTCCGACGGCATATCGCTGTCGGAAGTTTCCCAGCGCGGGGTGAAGCAAACAAGGTCGACAAGTCCATCTTTTGCCCAATTCACAATGTCAAAGCCGTATATCAGATTCTGGGCGATATCCGGCATCAGCCGGACGCCGAGGCGGATTTTGTGTCCCAACTGCTTCCCTCTTTCTTCGGTCATTTCTCTGACGGCGCGGACGAAGTCAGTCATGATTTCAACCCTGTCGGTGCAGTTTTCGATGTCAAAGCAGGTGATTTCCCGCTGGAAATCAAGTTCAAGTCCGTCGGGGTCGTAGCGCCAAAGCTGTTCCTTTATGTAGTCGAGCATCTTCTTGCGCACTTCGGGGACGGAATAGTCGAAGCAATAGCGGAAGTAGCCGTATTTATCGCCGATTACCCAGCCTTTTTCCCGGGCTTCGTAAAAGAAATCCGAACGCAGAAAGCTTGCCTGCTCATCGGGTTCGTGGCAGTCGTTCATGCGGATGGTCAGCCAGCCGGAAAGTCCGATCTGACGCAGGCGGCGGAGCCAGACTTCATAGGGGTCTATCGAATATTCGGAGTTTAGCTTATAGATGCCTTTGTATAGGTCTTTGTAGTCGACTTCTGCGCCGTTTTCGTTCTCCTGCTCGTATTTGTCGGCGTAATCGCTCCAGATTTCGCTTTTTGCCGCCGAATACTGGCAGAAGATATTTAAGAGAACATCGGTGATGAGTGTGTCTTTGTAGATTTCGACGAAGGGATACAGCAGCTCCTCGCCGACGTTTTCTTCTTCGGAGACGCGGTTAAGAAACGGCGTTACGACCGAATTGATGTCGATGTTGGTGTAAAATCTGTTTTTCATTGTTTTTCCTCCGATTTTTAACTGCCCGAACGGCTTTGATCATTATAGCATATTAAAACAGTTCTGTAAACATCTTATGTAAATTTTAACACATCGCATAATTTACAAATATCGGTTGAAGTTTTTCTTCAAATGAGTACAATAATTACACAGGCATTAAATTATACTTGATTTATTTTGGTAGATTTTATGAAAAACAGAAAAACATTTCCCCGCCTTGCCGTTCTGATTCTTGCCCTGGCGCTGACTTTTTCGCTTTTCGCCTGCGGCGGCGAATCGAAAGAGGACGCCGAAACTTCGACCTCGTCGACGGTCGCCCTGCCGGATGAAGACAGCAAATCGAAGATATCCGACGGAACTTTCAACTATTCCCTTTACAAAACTTTTGCAGAAGTGTCCGAGTATATCGGCAACGACACCGTCGTTATAATCCCGCCGTCTGTCGAGGGACTGCCGCTGATGTCAATCGGCAAGAGCGCGTTTGAGTACAACACTACGATAACCACCGTCATTATGCCGGAGTCACTCACCAACATCGGCAATTACAGCTTCCGCGGCTGCACTAACCTCACTTCGGTAAACTTCCCCGAAGGGCTTGTCGCCGTCGGCAACTACGCCTTTGTTTCGACCGGGCTTACCGATCTCATCTTCCCCGATTCGCTCACCGTTTTAGGCAAATACTGTTTCGCCGAAACCAAGATTACCAAGCTGACGATGCCGAGATACATTGCAAAGACCAACGACTATATGTTCTGCGGCTGCCCGAACCTCGTCGAATTTGACCTGCCCGAGTGCATGACGAAGATAGCGAACCGAATGTTCTACAACTGCGATGCGCTGACCGTTGTCACCATTCCCGATTTTGTCACCGAGATCGACGACTACGCTTTTTCCGGCTGCGATTCGCTGACCGATATCTATATTCCGGCGACCGTGACCACTTTGGGAGAAGGGGTTTTCATCGGCTCCGACAACGTCACGATACATACCCCGGCGGGAAGCGCCGCCGAAATTTACGCCTCTCATTACAAGATGAGCTGCGACAACAACATCTGAAACATCCACCATCGCCCCGGCGAACCCGGGGTTGTTTTTTAATGCAAACGGCTATAATGGATATAAAGAAAATCGCGCGCAGCCTGCGCATACGCCTGAGCGGCGCAGAGATTGCAGAATTCGAAAAAGACTTCGCCCGGCTTGATGAAATGTCCGGGATTTTTGCCGATCTTCCTTCGGATATCCCGAATATACCGGAAAATGACGGCTCCTTCGGCGGCGCCGCTCTCCGGGAGGATGAGACGAATGAGGGTCAGACCATAGGCAGAGACGAGCTTCTTGCCAACGCGCCTGAGCTCAGCGAAGATAAAACCATGGCCGCCGTGCCGAGGACGGTGTGAAATGGATATCACTGCGATGACGGCGGCTGCGATTTCAAAGGAGCTTGCATCCGGAAGGCTCAGCTCTGTTGAGCTTGTATCGTCCGAGCTTGAAAAGATATCCGACAAAAGCGGCAACAGCGGCGCCTTTATAACAGTCTGCGCCGACGATGCGCTGAATGCGGCACGGGAATCGGACAGACGCCGCGCCGAAGGTAAGGTGCTCTCCTTTTTCGACGGAGTGCCGATCGCCGTGAGCGACAACATAATGACTAAAGGGGTAAAAACCACCTGCTCGTCAAAGATGCTGCGGGATTTTGTCCCGCCGTACGATGCGGCCGTTGTCGAACGGCTGAAATCGACGGGTCTTGTTATAATCGGAAAGACGAACCTTGATGAATTTTCGATGGGAAATTCGAGTGGCTCTGCGGCAGCGGTTGCGGCTTTTATGACGCCGCTGGCTTTGGGCTCTGACACCGGCGGCTCTTTGCGGCAGTCGGCGGGTTTATGCGGAGTATACGGCTTTCGCCCGACATACGGCGCTGTCTGCCGGTATGGTCTTGCCGCCGTCGCTTCGTCGATGGATACAGTCGGCGTCATGGCGCGGTCGGCAAGGGATATCCGTCTGCTGTGCGATATAATTTACGGCGGCAACACCCGGGATGCTGCTTCGATAGATATTAAGCTGTCGGACGGCGGAAAGCCGGACTTTTCAACGATGAGCTTTGCTCTGCCGGATGAACTTCCGGCGGACGCCGGTGAAGCCGCAATTTCCGCTGCGGAAGAAACGGCGGCGAAGCTGGCGATGCTCGGAATGACGAGAAAATCCCTGCGCCTGCCCTCTTTGAAATACGCGCCAGCCGCGTATATTATGATCTCCTGCGCCGAGGCGGTCTCGAATCTCGCCCGGTTCGACGGAGTCGGATACGGATACCGCGCCGAAAGTTACGGCGATATAAACGAGCTTTTAGAAAACACCCGCGGGGAGGGCTTCGGACAGGAAGTCAAACGGCGGATTATGCTTGGCGGCGCCGCGCTTTCGGCGGATTTCAAGGAGAAGTGGTTTTTTAAGGCGAATGCTGCCCGGGCGCTTATAAAAGCCGAGCTTGATGAGACTTTGTCCGACATAGACATTATCCTGTCTCCGACTTCGGCGAATCCTGCGGGAAAAAAGACTTCCGTGAATATATTTGACACGGATAAGGCGCTGCTCCCGCCGCCGCTTGCCGGACTTCCCGCCATTTCGATTCCGGAAGGGCTATACGGCGGGAATCCTATCGGTGTTCAGCTGATTTCCGCCCGCCGGCGGGACGGACTTATCTTATATACCGCCGAAAGGCTGGCCGAAACGGAGGCGGGGAGATGAAAAACGGATATATTCCGGTTATCGGGCTTGAAACTCACGTCGAATTGTCTACGAAAACAAAGATATTCTGTTCCTGTGAAAACCGGTTCGGAGCCGAGCCGAACACCCTATGCTGCCCCGTCTGCATGGGGATGCCGGGGACGCTGCCTTCTCTTAACGAAAAAGCGGTCGAATATGCCGTCCGCGCAGGGCTTGCCCTCGGCTGCAAGGTCGCGAATGTAAGCGGATTTGACCGCAAGAACTACTTTTACCCCGACCTGCCGAAAGGATATCAGATCACCCAGCATTTCACTCCGATATGCTCGGAAGGAGGTCTTGAAACGCCTGACGGAGCCGTCCGAATCGCGCGTCTTCATCTTGAAGAAGACGCCGGAAAGCTGTTTCACGACCGCGAAGACGCAACGCTTATCGACTTCAACCGCTGCGGCGCGCCGCTTATCGAGATAGTCACTTATCCTGATATCACATCTCCCTCGCAGGCGGCGGATTATATTTCGGCGCTTCGCGGGGTAATGCTTTTCTGCCGAGTCTCGGATGTCAAAATGAACGAGGGATCGCTTCGGATCGATGCGAATATTTCAGTGCACCGCTCCGGAGAGCCGTTCGGAACGAAAGTCGAGATAAAGAACATAAACTCTGTTAAATTCATGGAAAAGGCGCTTGCGTATGAAATCGAGCGCCAGACAGAGTTGCTGGAAAGCGGCGGCGTTGTCACAGCCGAGACACGGCGTTTTGATGAAAAGACCGGCAAGACCGAGCCGATGAGGGCAAAGGTAAGCGCCGAAGATTACCGCTGTTTCCCCGATCCTGACCTTGCGCCGCTCCTAATCAGCGATGAATACATCGAGCGGCTGAGGCATACGCTGCCGAAGATGCCGCAGGAGCTGAAATCCGGGCTTATATCGGAATTCGGGCTTTCGGACGAAGCTGCGTCAAGGCTTGTCGACTCTCCCGACACGGCGGAATTGTTCTTAAAATCCGCCGCCTGGCTTGACATTTCAGCCGCCTCTCTTGCGGCGAATCTTATAAATTCCTCTCCGGCGGATGCACTTTTGATCCGTCCGGAAAGGATCGGCCGGCTCGCTTTGATGCTGAAACGGGAAGAAATAACCTTCACCGTCGCAAAGTTGTTGCTCGCGGAACTTGCATCGGGTGATTTCGACCCGGAAAAGGCGGCGAAGGAGCGGAATCTGACGGCGATACGCGGAGACGAGCTTGAAAAACTCGCAAGAGACGCCGTCAAGGCGAGTCAGAAAGCGGTAAAGGCATATCTCGGCGGAAAGCAAAACGCCGTCTCGGCGATAGTCGGCGCCGTTATGAAAGCCAGCAGCGGACGAGCCGATGCCGAAGAAGCCCGTGAGATCATTATTCGGATCATAGAAGACAAAAACGGCGCCGGAGATTAAGCATTTTGCATTGTTTCCAAAATAACATTGAAAATTCCCGGCGATTGGCTTATAATATATGTAACTACATTCTGTTTTAAACGAAATGCAATATTTGAATATGCCAGAAAACGAATTTTATAAAAGCGGCGAGGGTTCCGGGCGGCGCCGGGCGCGTCGGACTCCCGCAAAAACGGGGCCGGCGGTTAAGCCGAACATTGCCGCTTCCAAGCGGACGGGAAAGATCCTGCCGAAGACCTGGATAATAATGGCGGCGGCGACACTCATCATCGGAGGAGTGCTGATCGCTGCGATTGCCCTGCGGATGCCGGGGCTTGAAAGCCGCACAGACACGCTTAATGCCGCCGTAAACCGCCCGCTGCCGAGCCGATTTTCGGAGATGCGCGGGGTCTGGATTGCGACAGTCGCCAATATCGATTATCCCGCAAAACCAACCACCGACAAGAAAGCGCTGAAATCCGAGCTTGATGATATAATCGAAAATGCGGTGAATATCGGCGCAAATACCGTGCTGTTTCAGGTGCGGCCGTCTTCCGACGCACTTTATCAGTCGAAGCTCTTCCCGGTTTCCGAATTTCTAACCGGAGAGCAGGGGGGCGATCTGCCGGGCGGATTTGATCCTTACGGCTATCTTGTCGAAGAAGGACATCGGCAGGGACTTCGGGTTTACGCATGGGTAAACCCATATCGCATTACAACCGGCACCGCCGAGTCGCCGAAAACCGACGTAAACGCCCTTGACAAATCAAACCCCGCCCGGATTCATCCCGAGTGGACGGTTGCCTATGCCGACGGACGGCTTTATTATAATCCGGGGCTTCCCGAAGTGCGGGAGCTTATAGTCTCCGGCGTAAAAGAGCTGGTCGAAGACTACGAGACCGACGGGGTCATTTTTGACGACTATTTTTATCCGTATCCGGTTAAAAATGCCGAATTCGACGACGACGACGCATATAAAAAATACGGCGGCATTGCCCGCCTTGACGACTGGCGCCGCGAAAACGTAAACTTGCTCATACGCGACTGCCATGCCGCAATAAAAGAAATAAAACCCGAATGTGAATTCGGGATTGCTCCGTTCGGTATCTGGCAGAACGACAACGGCTCTAACGGCGGTTCGAAAACCTCCGGTTTTGACAGCTACAGCCTGATATACAGCGATCCCGTCGCCTGGATAAAGGGCGGTTACCTCGACTTTATCGCGCCTCAGATTTACTGGCAGTTCACTACATCCGCCGCGCGGTTCGACGTGCTTGTGAGATGGTGGAACGCCGTGATGTCGGGGCATGAAAATATCAAGCTCTACATTACCCATGCCGCCTACCGTGCGGCAGAATGGGAAAGCAGCGAGATATCTCAGCAGGTCGAATTCGCCCGCGCCGAACGCAGCTACTGCGGCAGCATTATGTACGGCTACGGAGCTATTAAAAACAACGATAACGGAGTAAGAGACCGGATTCTTTCGGTCTGGAACGAAGAAATACTTTATGACAGGATCGGCGTTGCAAACGGCGCCGAACTGACCGTAACGTCGCCGTATGACGGCTCGGATATCGGAGCCAACGGCAGCTATCTCATCGGGCAATGCGATCCCGTACTGCCGCTTTATCTCAACGATAGCCCGGTTTCGCTTACCAAAAGCGGGTTTTTCTCGGTATTCTGCGAGTTGAAATCCGGTGCCAACGAGTTTATTTTCACTCACGGCGACGAAAGCCTGAAATATACCCTTTACAACGGCAAGCCTTCAAAAGAATCGGATGCTGCCGCGCCTGCATCGCCGCAATACAGAACGCTTGACAGCTTTGTTATAACCGATGTTTCGCCGTCATCCGGCTGCATCATAAAGAGCGGCTCGACGCTTGAAATCAGCTGTACCGCTCCGGCGGGAGCGACGGTCAAAGCCGAGCTGGGCGCGAAATTCATAACCCTTGAGCCGATCTCAGCGCTCCCCGAAGACGCAAAAGCCGAAACCGGATTCCTCTGCCAGACCTACAAGGGGCAGTTCAAGGCGCCGAATCTTGCCGGTTCCGGGCAGCTTGTCGAGCTCGGTCGGCTGAGGATTATCGCCGAATCGGGAGATGATTTCGCCGAAGCCGACGGAGGGAGAGTAAGGCTCTCGCCGAAGAACGGGTTCAGCCTTGCGGTCAGGGTCAAAGCCGATGACACCGAGATAAAAGTGGCGCCCGACAGCTGGTATTACGACGACTACACCCCCTCCGCCGCAGGGATGGAAGACAATGTAATCGCCCTGAAAGACGGCTGGTATCAGCTTCGCATGAAGGGATATGTCCGCGAGGGCGATGTCGAAGAGATCGAAGGCACGGTTCCGAACTCGGTTATAGAAGAAGCGATGCTCTACCGCTCGGGCGAAGACGTCGTCGCAGCGTTCAAGGTAGACAGAAATGTTCCGTTCAACGGATATGTCGACGAAAGCGGCAGGTTCGTAATGCTGCTCTACAATGTCAGCACCAGAGACCCGGCCGGGCTTGAAATTATCGATAATCCGCTGTTCAAGACAGCGGGACAGGAAGACGGCGCCCGCGAAAACGTGTATAAATATTACCTTGCCCTTAAGGACAAAGACAATTTCTACGGCTTCACTCAGCACTACGAAGACGGCAAGCTGCTTATCACCTTCCGCGGACCGCGCAAAATCGATGCGGGATCGGCGGCACCGCTTGCCGGACTGAAAATCGTCGTCGACGCCGGACACGGCGGGAGCGAACACGGCGCAAGGTCCCCGATATACGGCTATTACGAGAAGGACATGAACCTCGAAATCGCCAAAGCCGCGGCTGAGAGACTGGAACAGCTCGGCGCCGAAGTCGTGATGACGCGGACGGACGACAGCCAATACCGCCTCGCCGACCGCTGCCGGGACCTGCTTTCGATAAAGCCGGATCTGCTTATCTCGATACATCAGAATTCGATGCCGCATTCGACCGATATAACGATGATTCGCGGCGTAGTCGCGCTGTATTTCGCCGACGCCGGACTTCCGCTGGCAAAAACCGTCTCGGCAAAGCTTTCCGAATCGCTGAACCGCCTCGAGCGGGCGACGCAGCAGCAGCGGCTGGCTATCGTCCGCAATCCGCAGTTCCCGTCCGCGCTCGTCGAAGTCGGATTTATCACATCCGTCGAGGAGTTCGATATGATGATGCGGCGGGGCGGCGAGAATGTCGCGGCTTCCGGCCGGGCCGTTGCCGACGGGATACTTGAATATTATCTGAATCAGTCCCGGTGGCTGACGGAAAATTGAAAATGATTGATGCGCCGCCGGATGATTTCATAAAATACCGAAGAAAAGGAGCTTGCGGGGAGTTTGCCCCGTTATCTGAGATATGACATGGGAAGAACTTGAAGCAGCCGCTGTGAGCTGCCAAAAATGCGCCCTCGGAAAAACGCGGACAAACTGCGTGCTCGGCTGCGGCAGCCGCGAGACCGACCTTATGTTTATCGGCGAAGCTCCGGGGGAGAGCGAGGATTTGCAGGGCATCCCCTTTGTCGGCCGCGCCGGAAAACTGCTCGACAAATATTTTGAAGCGGTCGGGATCGAGCGGGATGACGTATATATCGCAAATATTCTCAAATGCCGCCCGCCGCAGAACCGCGACCCCGACCCGGCGGAGGCGGACGCCTGCCTTGATTATCTCCGCGCTCAGGTGAAGCTGATTCAGCCGAAGATAATAGTCTGCCTCGGCAGGATATCCGGACAGAAGCTGATGAAGCCGGATCTGAAAATCACGCGGGAACACGGCATCTGGGTGAAGAAGGCCGGCGTCATGATGATGACCGTATATCATCCCTCTTATCTTTTAAGACCCAATGCGCAGGCGCGGGAGCAGATGCTGACCGACATGAAAGAGATCGTCCGGATGCGGGCGGAGCTGAGGGGGGGAGGAACCAATGGCTGACAAAGCTTTCGCCGTTGACTTTTCCACGATGGCTTCGATGATGCTGACGCTGTTTTTAATGCTCCTCATCGGCTACATTGCAAGAAAAGCCGGGCTGATGGACGACAAATTCTCAAAGCAGCTCTCCAATCTGATCATCTGCGTCGGACAGCCGTTTATGATATTAAACGCGGTCACAAACGTCGAATATTCGCAAGAAAACCTGAAAACCGCCGGGATAGTCCTGCTTCTGGGTCTTGTAATTCACGGCATCACCGCCGTCGTCGCGCATTTCGCTTCCTTGCCGATAAAGGACAAGGACGAGCACGCGATATTTGAATACGGGATTATCTTCGGCAACTGCGGATTTATGGGATTCCCGATACTCAAGTCGCTTCTGGGGGACATCGGGCTTTTCTGGGGCGCGTTCTATGTTATTGCGTTCAATATAATAGTCTGGACATACGGCATGTTCGTTTTAAGCCGCGCAAGAAGCGAGATTAAGATGAGCTTAAAGGGGATGATTTTAAACTACGGCACTACCCCCTGCCTTATCGGGCTGCTTATCTGGGTGACGCAGATAAAACTGCCGGCTCCGGTGCTTGAAACGGCAAGCTATATGGGCAGCATCTGCACTCCGATTTCGATGCTGATCGTCGGCGCATTGCTTGCGCAGATACCGCTGAAGAATATGTTTACCAATTTAAAGGTGTATTATTCGAGCTTTATCCGCCTGATTGCAAACCCGCTTGTCGTGATACTGATCGGAAAGCTTGTCGGCGCAGACGGGTTTTTGGGGGACAAATTCCTTGTCTTCGCCGCCGTCATGGCATCGGTGCCGACCGCCGCGAACTCGGCGATGTTCGCCGAGAGATACGACCTTCTGCCGGTCCGCGCCGCGCATATCGTCGGAATTTCGACCGCGCTGTCGGCGGTTACTATACCTTTGATGATACTTATAGTTTCGATAATATAAAAATCCGCCCTATAAGGCGGGAACGGGACAGCCGGATTTGCGGCTGTCCCGTTGATTATTCGGTTAATTTCACGATTGAACTCAGCCCTGTCCGGATTTCAGAAATTCGTCATAGTTTTTGCCGGCTTCGGTGATTTTGGAAACGGTTTCTTCTATCAGGGTGTTGATTCTGCCTTCTCTTTTGGTAAAAACGGAAATGTAGTTTGACTTTCCGGCTCAGACCGTATCATAGACAAGACTGCCGGCTTCGAAAATATAACCTATCGCCAGGTCTCTGTACACATTGTCGCTGAGCATGGTGAGCATCTCGGCGCTGTCCGTATCGCAGACGTTCTTGTTTGTTACGATCATGTCGATGTAAACCGGCAAAGCTTCTTTATAAAAGACATACGCAAGAGTGTCCATGATATATCCGGTGCGAATCGGGTCTGTCGCCGTTATCGGATACACATCT
>LSQX01266665.1_pt1 | contig 18030 bp, 16 predicted proteins | sample 654561 | NCBI WGS metagenome assembly LSQX01 (sample SAMN04489861, study PRJNA283612) | anaerobic digester metagenome | isolation source: 4 biogas reactors fed with cattle manure at either 37C or 55C with and... | place: Denmark: Kongens Lyngby | collected 2014
AAGGCAGAAACCGTATTATATTGACAAAATTAATCGTTCCTGCTATATTGATTATTGAAACGAAGTGCATAAAATAATGCATATAATAATGTAAATGGCTGAGATGTGGGAAGCCATATTAATCAAGCCGGAAAGGGCTGGGTTAATATGGCTTTTTTATTGCAAGGGGGAAGATTGGATGTACGATGTTGTCATAATAGGCGCCGGAGTTGTTGGTACCGGTATTGCCAGGGAGTTGGCCAGGTATAAGTTGAACATAGCTGTTTTGGAGGCCGGTTCGGATGTAGCAGTCGGAAGTTCGGGTGCTAACAGTGGTATAGTGCATGCAGGTTATGATTGCAAGCCCGGCACTTTAATGGCACGGCTCAATGTTCAGGGCAATGCCATGTTTGATGAAATAAGCAGAGAACTGGACGTCCCTTTTAAGCGGAATGGTTCGCTGGTGTTGGCTTTCAATGAGGATGATATTTCCCAGCTTGAGCTTTTGATGACGCAGGGTATAAGGAATGGGGTGCCGGATCTGCAGATCCTATCCGGTGAAGAGGTTCTTGAGATGGAGCCGAATGTGAGTTCCGATGTGATAGCCGCTCTATGGGCCCCCACCGGCGGAATTACATGCCCTTACGGGCTGGCTATTGCTATGGCTGAGAACGCAGCCGATAACGGGGTGGAATTCTATTTTGAGCATAGGGTGGAATATATAGAGAAGAAGGAAAACGGCGTTTTTCGCATTGTAACATCCCGGAGGGATTTTGCTGCCAGATATATTGTTAATGCAGCGGGCATAAATGGGGATGTTATAAGCAAAATGGCGGGAGATGATTCGTTTAGTATACATCCAAGGAAGGGAGAATACTGTCTTTATGACAGAAAATGGGGAAATACGGTTAAACGGACGATTTTTCAACCTCCGTCGAAGATGGGCAAGGGAGTTTTGGTAACGCCCACCGTGGACGGCAATTTGCTAGTCGGCCCCAGTGCGGTTGATACCGATAAAAGGGATGATGACTATACTTCAGCCGAAGGTTTGGATTTTGTTTACAACATAGCGTTGAAATCAGTTCCTTCCTTGTCCGGTGACGGGGTTATAACGGTCTTTGCAGGTTTACGGGCGATAGCCGACGGAGGAGATTTTATAATACGTCCCTCTTATAAGGTGGAAGGCTTTATTCATGCCGCAGGCATCTGCTCACCCGGCTTGACCGCAGCTCCGGCCATAGCCAGGGAGGTCGCTGCCATTTTAGCCCGGTTAAGTGGGGAATTGGAGCCCAATAAAGCTTTTAATCCCCTTCGCAAGGGAATAAAGCGTTTTCGCGATATGGATTGGGAAGCCAGAGCGCAGCTGGTGGAGGAGGATCCCAGGTACGGCCGGATTGTTTGCCGGTGCGAAACAGTGACGGAGGGAGAAATTGTTGAAGCCCTTAAGTCAAAGCTGCCGGTGAATGCGATAGATGCAATAAAGCGAAGAACCAGGGCTGGTATGGGTCGGTGTCAGGGTGGTTTTTGTACTCCTCGCATCATGGAGATAGTTGAAAGAGAGCTGGGAATTCCCATGGAATGCATTACTAAAAAAGGTGGCAGCTCAAGGATAGTGCTTGGAAAGATTAAAGACTTTTTAAAAGAGGGTGAAGGTATTGAATAGGAAAACAGAGGTTGCCATAATCGGAGGCGGGCCGGCTGGCTTGGCAGCGGCTTTGTCATGCTACAAACACGGTATAAGGGATATACTGATTTTGGAAAGGGACGAGTATTTGGGCGGAATCCTCCAGCAGTGCATTCATAACGGCTTTGGCCTGCATTGGTTCGGCCAGGAGTTAACGGGACCTGAATATGCCCAGCGGTTTATCGATGAGGTAAATAAAGTAGGGATTCCCTATCTGCTGAATACCATGGTGCTTGAAATCACGAAAGACAAGACTGTATATGCTGTAAATCCACGGCATGGATTGATAGAGATAGAAGCCAAGGCAGTGATACTTGCCATGGGGTGCAGGGAGCGGACGCGGGGAGCTCTGAAGATTCCGGGCGGACGGCCGGCTGGGGTATACACGGCAGGCATGGCGCAGAGGCTTATTAACATAGAGGGATATATGCCGGGACGCGAGGTTGTGATACTGGGGTCGGGAGATATTGGCCTGATAATGGCCAGAAGACTGACCTGGGAAGGAGCCCGGGTCAAGATGGTATGCGAGATAATGCCCTATTCTACCGGACTCATTCGGAATGTGCGGCAGTGCCTTGATGATTATGGGATACCTCTGAAATTTAGACACACCGTTATCAGGATACACGGCAGGGAAAGGCTTGAAGGGGTTACCATTGCTCGTGTTGATGATAGGCGGCAGCCAATTGAGGGAACCGAGGAATACGTTTCCTGTGATACCCTGCTCCTATCCGTTGGATTGATTCCTGAGAACGAGCTCAGTGAAGGGGCAGGAGTGATGCTGGATCCTTTAACGGGCGGTCCCATTGTGGATGAATTTAGACAGACCAGCGTGCCGGGTATTTTTTCCTGCGGCAATGTGCTTCATGTTCATGATTTGGTGGATTATGTGAGTGAAGAAGCCGAGATAGCCGGCGAGGGGGTTTATCGCTATATAAACGGGCGAAACCCATCAGCCGACGATTATTTATTGGTAATGCCCGGTAATGGTATACGCTATGTTGTTCCCCAGCGAATTTACGGAGACAGCGATGTGGAATTCTTTTTCAGACCCAATGCCATATACGACAAGGGTGTAGTGGAGCTGACCGATGGCGATAGGGTTTTTGCCTCCAAAAAACTTCTGCGCATGGTTCCAGGGCAGATGGAAAGATTAAGGTTGAAAAGGGAGGCTCTGGCAGGAGAAGGGAAAATTAAAAGCTTGCAGTTGAGATGGAGAGGCCCGGATAAGGAGGATGATGGAGCATGCAGCTGATATGTATATTGTGCCCGAGAGGATGTCATATAGAGATCAACCAGGGGGAGGACGGAAAATGGGAGGTTAAAGGGTATGCTTGCAAGCGGGGCAGGGATTATGCAATTCAGGAGGCTACCTGTCCTTTAAGGGTACTGACCACTTCTATATGGGTGGAAGGCGGGAATCATAGGCTGGTATCGGCCAAGACCGATAGAAGCATCCCGAAGGATAAAATAATCGAATCCCTGAAACAGACCAAGGGATTAACGGTTAAGGCTCCCATCGATATTGGTGATGTGCTGATTGAAAACATTGCAGGTACCGGTGCAAATCTCATAGCTACCCGGAGGGTGGATATAAAGCAGGTATAATTGAGCCGATGATTGGGATATATATTTCATGACACGGCGATATTTATTATTCGGTGTTTGTAAGTATAATCTTCCGCGGTCAACAGTTATTGGAATGAAAGCTTAGAGGAAATCTTCACTTGCCGGATTACAAAGTGTATAATGAGATTAGCTGTTGTAAATATCGAGCCATCGGGGGGAAGGTTATGATATTTATCGGGATATTCGGTATACAGGACAAGCAAAGAGTTGTGCGGGAATACCCGAACATTGTGTGCAAGTGCGGCAGACTTTCCAGAGGTGAATTGATAGAGCATTTCACCTATTTTCACTTGTTTTTTATCCCAATATTTAAATGGAATAGAAGATATTATATGAGGTATAGGTGCTGCAACAGAATTTTCAGGGTACCCAATGATTATGCAAAAGAAATAAAGGACAGCAGCGATGTGGATATAGACCGACTTGAAGAGATCCCGAGATACGAATATGTCAGCAATCGGTGTTCAAATTGCGGTGCTGAGCTCCATCATTCATTCGCTTACTGTCCTTATTGCGGTCACAAGATATAAACCCTATCGATTTCCTCCCAGGAAAAATACCGCCACCGTGCCCGGCCCTGAATGGGATCCGATTACAGGACCGATGGTGTTTATAATTATGTCCCTGACCTTTATTCTCGATCTGATCAGGTCTGCGATGTAATCGGCGTCCTCGGGAGAATCTCCATGGCTGATGGCTACAACCTGCTGTTCAGGTTTTGTGATATTATCCTCCAGCTTTTCAAGTAGGGTACGCAGGGCTTTCCTGCGCCCTTTTACCTTTATTTTTGGAATAAGGCGGCCTTCGTCGTCAACGTTTAATACGGGTTTGATGTCCAGGATGGAACCGACAAGGGCGGCAGTTCCCGATAATCTCCCACCTCTTTTTAGATGCCCCAGATCCTCTACCGTAAACCAGTGGTGCATCCTGAGCTTATTTTCTTCCACCCAGCCTATAATTTCCTCCTTGGATGCTCCCTTCTCAAGCATCTCTGTGGCATAATAAACCAATAGTCCTTCTCCCAGTGAAGCGCTCTTCGTGTCAATGATAGTGATGTCTGCCTCCGGCTTCTCCTGGATTATCATATCCCTGGCAATGAGGGAATTGTTGTAGCTCCCGCTCAGGGCGGAGGAAAAGCAAAGGTAGATTATGGATTTTCCCTCATTTACATATTTCATAAACATGTCAACATAGGTCTGGGCATTGACCTGAGATGTGGTGGGCATTTCGCCCTTTCGTATGGCATCGTAAAAATCCTTGCTTGAGACGGTTTGGCCCAGATCGTCGGCATAATCCTTCCCTTTAAAATGATAGGTAAAATAAACGACAGGAATGCTATGCTTATTCACATACTCAAGGGGGAGATCGCTGCATGAATCGGTAATTATAACGGTCTTCATATTACAGTTTCCTCCTTTCTCTGAATCCGAAATTCCGAAAACAAGATTGTCATAGATGGGGATCCGGAGCAACATTAGCTTGCTTGGTAGCATTCAAAGGACAAGAGCATTGCTCATGCTGAAGAATGTCCACTTATGCGTGCCACCAGGAGCGAAGTGTCCAAAGGTCAAGCGCATTGCTTATGCTGTCGGCCCAGCCCAATGCTTGCCTCGGCTATGCTGTTGTAAAATTCCTCAGCAGATCTTCAAAGGTGTCTCTGCGGCGAATAAGGATATCCCTTCCATTTTGGTCTATCATGACTTCGGCCGGTCGCAACCGATTATTGTAGTTTGAAGCCATTGAGTAACCGTAGGCGCCGGCATCCATGACTCCTACTATATAGCCCTCCTTAACCGGAGGAAGAAGCCTGCCTTTAGCAATAATATCACCGCTTTCGCAAACATTTCCTACAACAGTAGCATTTACACGTTCACCGTTTTTTATAAGAGCTCCCCTGTCGTCGTACACTTCTATGTCGTGATGGGAATTATACAGTGCCGGCCTTATCAGCGTATTGAAACCCAAGTCGGTACCTACATAGATTACGCCGTTATTCTGCTTTGTGGCATGAACGGTACCAAGGAGAATGCCGCATTCGGCAACTATGTAACGCCCCGGTTCCACAATGAAGGTGGGTTGGATTTGATGTTTGCAGGTCCAATCGTAAATCAAACTGGTCAGCTGCTCTCCCAAGGTTTTTAAATCCAATCTTTCTTCTCCTGCCTGCTTCCGGTACGGGATACCAAAACCACCACCAAAATCAATAAACTCTAAATCCTTAAAATTTTCTGCGATGGAGAGAAGCGATTTTGCAGCTTCAATGTATGGTTTTGATTCCATGAACAAAGATCCTATATGCTGGTTGATGCCTATTAGCTTCAGGTTATATTTATGCAGTATATGCTTGACCTCGGGTATGGAATCAGGATGAACGGCAAATTTGGTGTTGTTTCCGGCTGTAATAACTTTTTCGTTGTGACCGGCGCCTGTACCCGGATTGAAACGAACGGCAACTCTGCCGCCTGGGTTAATCTTCCCATACTGAATAAGTTGGGATATTGAATCAACGCTTATCGTAATGCCTTTATTGATTACAAATTCCATTTCCTCTCCCGATATATTATTGCTTGTGAAAAGTATTTCCTGGGGTTTGAATCCCGCCTTTTCAAGAATATATATTTCACCGGATGATACCGCATCTGCATTAAGTCCTTCCTGGTGAATAATTTTAAGCAGGTGAAGGTTTGAATTGGCTTTTGCCGAGTAGTTGACCCTGTATTTCGAATAGGAAACCATATTGAGAATTTCTTTGCAGCGTTCTCTCAGTATCCTTTCGTTATATACATACAACGGGCTGCCGTACCTGTTGAGAAGCTCCCGTGGGTTTGTGCTTCCGAAAAAGCTGGTTTCTTGCGTGAAATAAGACTTCATTTTTTCCGCCTCCGTTACTGAAACAGGATGAATTATTATAATGTATGTGGAATTAATATACAAAAAAATAAGGGCTGTGTCAACTTGTTTAACCAAATAGAATCGGATATAATCAAAATATATGGATGAGGGCAGGGGTATAATATATGAAAAAAGGGTATAGGGAAATATTCAACGATATAAAGAAAAAACAGTTCGACAGGCTTTACTTATTTTACGGTGAAGAAGAGTATGTAAAAGAACAAGCCATGCTTCAGCTGACACAAGCGATAGTTACCCGGGATATGGCTGCGCTGAATCATCAGGTGTTGGACGGAGACAGCGTGACTGCAGATGATATTATATATGCATGTGAAACTTTGCCATTTATGGCTGAGAAGCGGCTGGTAGTGGTAAAGGATTTACCGGTTTTGATGGGCACGCGAACTTCTTTTGATGAAGACAGGCTGAAAGCTTATCTGTCCCGCCTGCCCGACACTACCTGTCTGGTTTTTTATTGTATGGGCAAGATAAATAAGCGTAAATCATTGTACAATGCTATTCAGAAGCTGGGTCAGGTGGTTGAATTTCAGCTGTTGAAGCAAAATGAAATAGCCAAATGGATTGTGAGCAACCTTAAACGCAGGAATAAGAAGATCTCGTCTGCTGCCCTTCAGCACTTTATTGATGTTGCGGGGAACAGACTTGAAAAGATATATAAGGAGCTCAATAAGCTGGTTGATTACATAGGAGACAATGTATACATCACAGAAGAAGATATAGACACGGTAGTTACTCCATCCGCTGAATATACCATTTTTCAACTGATTGAGACCGTCGGAACCAGAAATGTCGGGCAAGCCATGTATTTTCTTGATAGACTATTGTCCGAAGGGGAGAATATTTTTTCCATACTGGTCATGATTTCCAGACATATTAGCACCATATTTCAATGCAAGTGTTTAAGTGAAAAAGGGTTAACGGCAGATGCCATATCCCGTGCCATCGATGTCCATCCCTATACCATAAAAAAATGCCTGCAGCAAAGCCGATATTTTACAGCAAGTAATTTGAAAACGGCAATGGAGGAGTGCCTGAAGACAGACTACGGTATAAAGAGTGGTAGAATACAGGCTCGTATAGGGGTTGAAATGCTTATTATGAAAATGTGTAATATATAAAAATCAAAAAGCTTCCCGCAATACGGAAGCTTTTACATTGTTATTGTTGTGAAGATACGGCTTTATTCAAACGAATGGCTAATCTTGATTTTTTTCGATTGGCTGTATTCTTATGAATGGTTCCCTTGGATGCTGCCATATCAATTCTTTTCACAACCAGCGGAAACAGATTTTTCGCCTCGTCTATGTTACCATTCGCCAACAGATTTTCAAATTTCTTTATCATGGTTCTCATGTTGGATCTGATCATTTTGTTTCTGAGAGTCTTGGCTTTTATGGTTCTTGCCCTTTTAATAGACGATCTGATGACTGCCAAGGCTATCACCTCCTTATATGCAATTCAACGCTAAATATTCTACCATGAATATATGGGTAATGCAAGAACAAAAAATAAAAGGTTCTAAGCCTTTTCTCAAGGTGTTTTTCCTTATATTCTTCATGTATGACCAAAATAGTATTCTTCAGGTTAAATAAGAAGTAACAATAAAATCTGGCTTATGTTAGGAAAGTAAGAATAAAATAAAAGGTGTAAGGTCACCCTAAATAACAAGACTGTAACTGTTATGTTTTGAAAGGACGGTGGATATATGAGAAACATACGCACGGATCTGGCTTTGGAGGCAAGGGAGGTGCTTCAGGAGCAAAATCAGTATCACATACCGGGGGTAAAGGTGGATGAAGATGAGAAGGATGGTGTTAAGATTTCACGGGTTCATATTCTATCGCCTCTGGGTGAAGAAAATCTTGGAAAGCCTCAGGGAAATTATATAACGCTGGAAGCCATGGATATAAGGAACAGGGATCCGGAGTATCAAGAGACGGTCAGTAAGCTGTTGGCTCAGGAACTGGGCACGCTTATGAACCTTAACAAGAACAGCGTTATTCTGGTGGTGGGATTGGGAAACTGGAACATAACACCCGATTCATTGGGACCAAAAGTTGTGGACAGGATATTGGTAACCAGGCACATCTTTGAATATATACCCGATCAGGTGGATGAGCGAATAAGATCGGTCTGTGCTGTGGCCCCCGGCGTTTTAGGTATTACTGGCATCGAAACGGGGGAAATAATTATGGGGATTGTGCAAAGGATAAAACCCGATTATGTAATAGCCATCGATGCGTTGGCGTCGCGAAAGACCGACAGAATAGGAACTACAATACAGATTGCTGATACCGGCATAAATCCCGGTTCCGGAATAGGAAATAAGCGGATTGGCCTTAACAGGGATACTCTTGGAGTACCTACGATTGCCATAGGTGTTCCGACCGTAGTCTATGCCCATACTATTGGACGGGATTGTTTACAGCTTATGATAGATGAATTTACCGATCAGGCCGGGCCGGAAACTACTTTTTACCAGACACTCAAGCGGATGGATGAGACACAACTGGACACAGTGGTACAGCAGGTGGTGTCCAGGGAGTTGGGGGATATGGTGGTAACTCCAAAGGAAATAGATCTAATGATCAATTATATAGCTGATGTCCTGGCAGATGGCCTGGATCTTGCCTTACATGAAGATATGACCCTGGAAGATATAAAACATTTTTTGAATTGAGATTTATACCGGCGTTCTATTGGGGTTTTTATTTGAATATGTTATAGAGATGGTGAAGGAAGGGAATGTGGGGGATGGTACATATCAAAGTTTTCCGGCTGAGAAGTGTGTTGTACTACATATTTATAATACTGCTCCTGGCTTCGATATTGATTATGGGCTACCAACTGATAAGCAAAATACATATGAGGAATTTCAGGGAATCTCAGGACGGGAGCGATCAAAATGGAAATGGACATCAGATTTACCTGCGTGTATTTAACAAAATCGGCGATCCCCGAAATATCTTGGCTTATCAAATGCCCTTTCTAAGCGGAATTTCGAACAACATATCGATAGAAACCAGCGCTTCTCGAGGAGATTCGGAAGAGCGGCTTGTTGATGCTCCGGAAATATTTCTAAAGCATGAACCCGATATGTCAGAGGAAATAAAAATTGAAATATCCGGTATCAGGGATGATCTCGGGACCATTGCATTAACGGGAGAAGGTCCTCAGATACTGATATACCATACTCATTCCAGAGAGGCATACAAACCTGATCCCGATAATCCCTATAAAGCAGTTGAAGCATTTCGATGTGATGATTTGAACTATACGGTGGTTAAGGTGGGGGAAGTACTGGCAAAGCATTTGGAAGCCAGAGGCATTCCCGTTTTACACGATCGTACCGAGCATGAACAGGGAGATCATGCAACGGCGTATGTGAGATCCCTGAAAACCATACAAAAACGCATGAACGAGTATAAATCCTTGAAGATCTTTATAGATTTGCACCGAAATGCTTACAGGGAAGGAGCAAAGAGTCCCGATGATGAAGTAGTGTATATCAACGGAGAGAGGGTTGCCAAGCTGTTTGTGGTTATCGGTACGGGCCAGGGGTATGTAGGAGGTTTTTCCGAAAGGCCCAATTGGAAGGAGAATTATAAGTTTGCTCTGAGGCTGACCAATAAAGTCAATGAATTATATCCAGGGTTGGCTAAACCAGTCTATGTCAAACCCTCACGATATAATCAGCATGTATCAACAAAAGCTATATTGATAGAGGTGGGCAGCAATTTGACTACCCTTAAGGAAGCCGAGAGGGCTGCTAACTACCTGGCCGAGGCCATAAGCCAGATAGTTGATTAGGAGCGTGGGAACTATATGTATTCCCGCTCCACATGAATACCAACCAGCAGTGGATTGATATTGTCCAATATGACTTCATCTCCCACCTTTGCGTCGGTATCCGTCAGATCTACGACAATATTGTTGATGTTTATTCTGCCCAGTATACTAACGTGTTTACCGTTGACTATAACCCAATCCTTTTTTCTAAGCAGCCTTACATCTCTCCATATATAGCTTAGTATATCGCTGAGTCTGAAGGAATCCCGCCTTTTCACCAGCCCAAATCCATCTGCGTAGCCGATAGGTATGATACCGATTCTGATCGGCTTTTTGGTTCTGTACGTATTGGCATAACCGATATTGTGATTCTTTGGAAGCTCCTTTGTCTCAATAATCCGAGACTTTAAATAGCCAATTCTTTCAAGGACATAGGTGTTTTTCACAAGAATTCTGCCCAAAAAGGCAGAACCAATTCTTACGGCGTCCAGATGCATTTCCGGGAACAACAAAAAAGCTGATGAATTGCATATATGCCGTAACCCAGGCTCCAAGCCGTTTTGCCGCATTTGTTCGATGGTGTCCATGAAGGTATTGTACTGGGCATAGGCGGTTTTGGATTTTTTTGAAAACGAATAGGAAAAATGGGAATAGGTCCCGGTAATCTGGATGTTGTCCAATGATTTTATAAAAGAGCATACATCGGGAATCTCCTGTGGCAAAAAGCCAAATCTGCCAAAGCCGGTATCGATCTTCAAATGGAAAGAGGCGGTTTTGCTTAGTGAAGAAGCAGCGTTGTTCAGGACGAGAGCCGATGTCCTGGAACCGACAGTTGCAATTATTCCGTTCTGAATTATAAGCCTGGCTTCTTCAGGCAGGTTGGTGGGGGTAAGAACAATTATTTGCCCCGAAATACCATTTTCTCTCAGCTTTAGAGCATCCTTTATATCGGTTACGGCAAAAAAATCTATGCCATTTTGTTGGAGAATATTTGCAAATTCAATTAAACCCAGGCCATAAGCGTTTGCTTTAAGTACGGCAATTATTTTTGACCGGGAATACTTCTTTATTATTTCAATATTCTTTAATAGTTTATTTCTTTCAATTAGTAGTTTGTTCATTGCAAGTGTTTCACCTCCGACCAATTCTATTTTTGATTATGAATAACCTTCTGCGCAATTTTCGATATATAGCTTCGGATTTTTCAACCAGGACGTAGATGAAAGGGTTAAACACATAATCCAATTCTCCAACAAATTCGGTAAATTTACCTCCGAAACCCTTCTTAAACCGATATAAGCCGTAAAGGGGATGGTTTTCGTCAAGATTTCCGGATACACCTCTGAAATCGTATATATCACAGTTTTTTTCCAGTGCCCATTTTATCATCTCCCATTGAAGGAGATAATTGGGCATTACATTTCTGTGCTGATTGCTGCTTGCTCCGTAGAGGTACCAGCATTTATTGCCGTATAATATGGCAATTGTGCCGGCCAGCATTTTTCCCTGATAATAAGCCAAATATAGCCTTATATTATCGGGTCCCAGGCAGTCAAGCATTTTTTCAAAATAGGAAGCATCCCTTACGACAAAATTGTCTCTTAAGCCGGTTTCAACCATTATTTTGTGAAATTCAGGAATATCTTCCTTTGTGCCTATTTTGATTTCAACTCCCTTTCTCATTGCCAGACGAATGTTGTATCTTACTTTATGGTGGAATGCCGCCATCAATTCTTCTTCCGTTTTACCCCTGAGATCAAGGCGGAAGACGAACCGGGGCTGTGCCCCTTCAAAATCCTTTGCATCGCTCTTAATTTTCATATTCAGCCTTTTTGCAATCCTGACAAACTCGGTGTCATCTTTTTCTATGTCGGGATCCAGTTTCAGGACAAAGCTTTTATGCTTGCGGGCTATTTCCTTGGCTTTATCGATCAATTCTTTTATGGTGTCTTGATCGTGAATATCGCACACCGGCCCGCGAGGGCAGTACATAATGGTATAATTAATGAAAGGGAGTTTTCTTATCAACAAGCTCATCGAGCCCTTGATATTCCCCATCCGGTCTTCCACAGTAATTATTTCATTGAGCCAGTTTGATTTAACTCTTGCCCACTTCAAGGATTGCATGAAGTGCCCTTTGGGATGTGACTGCACAAATTTTTCATACTTCTCTCTATCAACGTTTTCCAATTGTTTGTTCCTCCTACGCAATAAATTTTCCACCATTGGGTTCAACATACTTCAAAAGTATATTATAGCTTCGCTGTAATTCAATTATAGCTTAAGAAAAAACGTACTTTATTACAATATACCTTCATTATTATATATACCTACGATAAATGGAAAAAGTTTTTGTTTTCATAATTTTTTGTTAAGTTTGCATGATTTAGATTTTAGCATTTTTTGCTGCTACTTTCAAGGTAATTAAAAAAATATGGTTATATAGTATAATTATAGCAATACGGTTTAACAGACGATTATTTCGCCTTCTTTAATAAGGCACTCCGGAGCATGGCCGGCAATATAGCAGACAGACTGGCAATAATAAATTAAGTTGCTTTTTTTTATATCATTTATTATTATAATTAGGAAGCTGAAATAATGTCATTTAATATTTAAGGAGGAAAAAAACGGAGTATGCCCAAATTGAGACAGCAAAGGATAAGGAATTTCTGCATCATAGCCCATATTGACCATGGGAAGTCCACCCTTGCTGATCGCTTGCTGGAGATGACCGGAACGTTAAGTGAAAGGGAGATGGATGCCCAGGTACTGGATACCATGGAGTTGGAGCGGGAGCGCGGAATTACCATAAAGGCAAAGGCCGTGCGCCTGGTTTATAAATATGAGGATGGAGAGGAATATATATTGAATCTTATCGATACGCCGGGGCACGTAGATTTCACCTACGAAGTATCGAGAAGTCTGGCTGCATGCGAGGGAGCCCTGCTTGTGGTGGACGCTTCCCAGGGGATTCAGGCACAGACCCTTGCCAATCTCTATCTGGCCATAGAGCATAATTTGGAAATTATCCCGGTTATAAATAAGATCGATCTGCCGGGTGCCCGTCCTGATTGGGTTAAGAAACAGATTGAGGAGGTTATAGGGCTAGATGCTGAAGATGCCCCTCTTATATCGGCAAAAAACGGTATAGGCATAGAGGCGGTTTTGAGGAGTATTATTGAGAGGATTCCACCTCCTGCGGGCAGCGATGAAGCCCCGCTAAGGGCTTTGATATTCGATTCCTTCTATGACAATTACAGGGGTGTTATCCCATATATCCGGGTAAAGGAAGGGACAATCAAGCCGGGAGATCGGATTATGATAATGTCCAACGGCAAGGAATTTGAGGTTACCGATGTAGGGGTATTCCGCCCGTTTTTAACTCCTGTTGAGGAGCTCAGGGCAGGTGATGTAGGATATATTGCAGCAGGCATTAAAAGCGTCAGGGACACCCGTGTGGGGGATACAATAACATATGCAGGCAAGCCGGCCTCTGAGGCCTTGCCGGGGTATAAAAATCTGCAGCCCATGGTATATTGTGGTATATATCCTGCCGAGGGGGCTAAGTATGAAGATTTGAGAGAGGCATTGGAGAAGTTGCAGCTCAACGATGCATCCCTGGTGTTTGAGCCCGAGACATCGGTAGCCCTCGGCTTCGGGTTTCGCTGCGGATTTTTGGGCTTGCTGCACATGGAAATTGTTCAGGAGCGCCTAGAGAGGGAATATGGTCTGGATCTGGTTACCACCGCTCCCAGCGTTATATACAGGGTAATGAAATCAAATGGGGAAATGGTGGAGGTTTCCAATCCTACCAATCTGCCTCCGCCGGTTGAAATGGAGTATATCGAGGAGCCCAGGGTCAATGTCCAGATTATATCGCCCAATGAGTATGTTGGGGCGATTATGGAGTTGTGCCAGGAACGGCGGGGCGAATATAAGCATATGGAGTATATTGAAAGCACCAGGGTTCTCATTACCTATGAGATGCCGCTAAACGAAATTATCTATGATTTTTTCGATGCATTGAAATCAAGAACCAGAGGATATGCTTCCTTTGATTATGAATATATCGGGTATAAGAAAGCCGATCTAGTAAAGCTTGATATACTTTTGAACGGAGAAGTGGTGGATGCTCTTTCCACCATTGTTCACAGGGAGAAGGCCTATGCCAAGGGGAGGGCAATAGCGCAGAAACTGAAGGAAGTTATACCGAGACAGCTGTTTGAAATTCCCATACAGGCGGCCATCGGAAATAAGATAATAGCCAGGGAGACTGTCAAGGCTTTGCGTAAGGATGTTCTTGCAAAATGTTACGGCGGTGATGTTACCAGAAAGAAGAAACTGCTTGAGAAGCAAAAGGAAGGCAAAAAGAGAATGCGTCAGATTGGTTCAGTGGAGGTACCCCAGGAGGCCTTTATGGCAGTACTCAAGATCAATTAGGGAGGGTTTTTTTGTGCGAGATATAGGCCTCTATATACATTTTCCCTTCTGCCTTCGAAAATGCAATTATTGTGATTTTTTTTCATATCAGGGAATGGAAGAGTGGATATCTCCCTATGTGGATGCACTGTGTAAGGAATTGCGGGAATGGAAAGAAAAACTCGTCGATTATAGGGTGAAAACCATTTATATCGGTGGGGGCACGCCCACGCTGGTTCCGGCTGAATTAACCGCCCGGGTGTTGGATTTATGCAGAATCATTTTTTATGTTAAAGATGACGCCGAGATTACCATAGAGGCCAATCCCGGAACCATAAGCAGGGAGAAGTTATCGGTGTTGAAAAGTTCGGGAATCAACCGGTTGAGCATGGGTTTACAGGCCTGGCAGGAAAGGCATTTGAAAACCCTGGGAAGGCTCCACCGAAGTGAGGATTTTATACGCAGCGTGGATTCTGCCAGAGACGCGGGAATTGACAATATTAATGCTGATGTTATGTTCGGCCTTCCCGGCCAAACTATTGATGAGTGGCTGGAAACGCTGTACCGGGTGTGTATGCTGGGTATGGAGCATATATCCATGTACAGCCTGAAGGTGGAGGAAGGTACGCTGTTTTACACCTGGCTCAGACAAGGGAAGATCAACCTGCCGACACAGGAGGAAGACCGGCTGATGTACTATAAAGGCAGGAATTTTTTGCATCAGCACGGTTTGGAGCAATACGAGATTTCCAATTTTGCCGTATCCGGAAGGGAGTGTATTCATAATCTTATATATTGGAATAATGAAGAATACATTGGATGCGGAAGTGGAGCCCATTCTTACTTTAATAAGGAGAGATTTTCAAACCACAGGGACATAAAATCCTATGTTGAGGCGGTTATGACGGGAACATCAAGAATTGAATACCGTGAGCTCGTTGACGAAACAAATGAGCGTTTTGAAACTATTATGCTGGGTTTGCGATTGGTCAGGGGCATAGATAAAGAGGGTTTTGTCAGGCGCTTTGGCAGGGATATATATCATTATTACGGAGATGCTGTAGAAAAGCTTATAGGAAAAGAACTGCTTGTGGATGATGGTCGATATATACGATTAACCAACAGGGGAATGGATGTTCAAAACAGCGTACTGCTTGAATTTTTGGATTGATTTCGGCCTTTTTGTTGCTTCAAAAACCTATTGACAAAGTTGTTTAGAAGTGATAATTTAGATTATAGATTAGCACTCATGAAGGGAGAGTGCTAACAGAAAGAGAGGGGGTGATATCTGTGCAATTAGGGAAGCGCAAATTGCAGATTTTGCATGCCGTAATCAATGATTATATATCTACCGGTGAACCCGTGGGTTCGAGAACCATTGCAAAAAAATATGACATGGGTATCAGCCCTGCAACCATTAGGAACGAGATGTCAGATCTGGAAGAGATGGGTTATTTGCAGCAGCCCCATACCTCGGCGGGGCGTATTCCGTCCGATAAAGCTTATAGGTTTTATGTTGACAAGTTGATGAAGACCAGAAAGCCCACAGCTGAGGAAGCTGAGCGGATAGAGAGAATATACCAGCAAAAAACTGCAGAAATTGAAAAGATCATTGAACAGGTTGCCAACATACTATCAGATATCACCAGCTATACATCCGTTGTATTGGGTCCACGACTCAATAAGGTATTAATTCGCCGTATTGAGTTAATTCCTATAGATGGCCAATATGCCTTGCTCCTGGTGGTAACAAGTGCCGGAATAATAAAAGATACTCTCATCCGCATACCCGACAACATTGATGCCGGCTACCTGGAACGGATGTCGAACATGCTTACAAAGTATTACCGCAATAAAACTTTTGCTGAAGTTAATATAAAACAGGCTGCCGATATACAGATGGAAATGAAGAAGCGAAAGGAATTTATCAGCAGTGTTTTAGATGCTTTTGCCAACAACATTGCCAGCAAGAACCAAAGCGATATATATTTGGGGGGAACTGCCAACATATTCAATTTCCCCGAATACCAGAACATTATAAAAGCCAGGGAATTCCTAAATTTGATCGAAAATAGGGATATTCTTTACAAGCTGTTAAACCAATACGAAACAGAGGAAGATATCATGATCGTCATCGGGACCGAGAACATATACAATGAGATGCAGGACTGCAGTGTAGTCATAGGAACATATAGTATTGGCGATAAGGTTTTGGGAACCATGGGGCTGATTGGTCCTACCAGGATGGAATACTCCAAAGCCGTTTCAATTATGCGCTATGTAGGAGAGAGCGTAAGCAGATATCTGACACTGCTGTTCAAAGAATAGAATTAAGGATGGTGAAAATTTTATGGGACAGGATACGTATAATAAGTGGGAGCAGTCGTGTGATAATCAAACTGAGCAAGCTGATGGATTGTGTGAAGGGGAAGACCAGGTGGATATACAGAAGGACGATGAAACGGGAAACGAAAAGCAGTGTAAATATGAAGAGGAACACAAATGTTCCTGCGAGAATGAAGGGCTGCCTACTGTGGAAGAATTGCAGGAACAGTTGAATAAGGTCATAAGCGAAAAAAACGAGTATCTTTCACTGGCTCAAAGGCTTCAAGCCGATTTTGACAATTATAGAAAGAGGAACAAAAGCGCTTTGGCGGAAGCCTACGAATCCGCTACAGTGGATACCATAAGTGCTTTTCTTCCTGTTTTGGACAATTTGGAAAGGGCTCTTGAGTCGGCCTCAAGCAGCTCTTCGGATGACTCCATAGTTAAGGGTATTGAAATGGTGACAAGGCAGTTTGTTGATGTCCTGAAAAAACTGGGGGTGGAAGAGATAGAAGCCCTGGGTAAGACTTTTGACCCCCAGTTACATAATGCCGTGATGAAGACCGAGCTAGAGGATGGCATGGAGGAAAACACCGTTGTCGAGGTTATCCAGAAGGGATACAAATATAAGGACAGGGTAATCCGCTACAGCATGGTTAAGGTAGCTGTCAGCCAATAAACTGCGGTATCAGATAAAACAAATTGTAGAATAAGGAGGAACCATATATGGGAAAGGTTATAGGTATTGATTTAGGAACAACCAATTCTTGCGTTGCTGTTATTGAAGGTGGTGAACCTGTTGTTATTCCAAATGCCGAAGGGGCAAGGGTCACTCCATCCGTGGTAGCCTTTTCAAAGACCGGTGAACGGTTGGTTGGCCAGGTAGCAAAGCGACAGGCCATCACCAATCCGGAACGTACAATCATATCAATAAAAAGAGATATGGGCACCGACCGCAGAATAAAGATAGATGATAAGGAATATACGCCTCAGGAGATATCTGCCATGATATTGATGAAGCTGAAACAGGATGCGGAGGCCTACCTGGGCGAGACAATCACCCAAGCGGTTATCACTGTACCGGCGTATTTTAGCGACAGCCAGCGTCAGGCAACCAAGGACGCGGGCAGAATAGCGGGCTTGGAAGTCCTGCGCATCATAAATGAACCTACTGCTGCTTCCCTTGCTTATGGTTTGGATAAGGAGACAAACCAGAAAATTCTGGTATATGATCTTGGCGGCGGAACCTTCGATGTCTCCATTCTGGAAATAGGCGACGGAGTGTTTGA
>LSQX01195724.1_pt1 | contig 18029 bp, 18 predicted proteins | sample 654561 | NCBI WGS metagenome assembly LSQX01 (sample SAMN04489861, study PRJNA283612) | anaerobic digester metagenome | isolation source: 4 biogas reactors fed with cattle manure at either 37C or 55C with and... | place: Denmark: Kongens Lyngby | collected 2014
CCGTCAGATGTGTATAAGAGACAGGTGTACACCACTCCCCAGAGGTCTATCGAGAAATAAACAGATATGGGAACTATAATATTATGCCATTAAAAAGAGCAAAGGAGTATATTTCCAAAAAAGAATTTGCCAGACGGATGGGAATTAGTAGTTATGCCGTAGTAATGGCAATAAAATCCGGTCGTATCATTCCTGAAGATAGGGGATCTGGTAAAGAATACTTGGAATGGTACTCCAGTAAAGAGCGATTTATCAATTTATCGAAGCGGCCTGATGTGACCAGACAGGCCGTGAGCGAATATGAAGATTCGCTTAAGACATCGGACGTTCGTGTCGCTCCAGCAAACAATGGAAAGATCAGGCAGAAGTACAAAGCGACCGTAGTGAATTCTCATCCTTTGGATTCTGTGCAAGATCCTCCAGATACTGATGGGGACTTTCATCCACAGATGAGTCGACTCGAAGCCGAATCGGTGAAACAAGTTTATCTTGCGAAACAGGCAAAGCTGAAGTTTCTCAAGGATGCCGGATTGCTCGTGGAAGCGCAAACAGTCAAGCGTGAATGGGAAGAGATTGCCGTTCGGGTACAGAAGGCAATGCTCGCTATACCAGATCGCGTATCGGAGATATTTGCGACCATAAATGATGCAGAAAAAATTCACAAGGACTTGGAAGCAGAGATAAGACATGCTCTGTCGAGTTTACAGTATACAATGGAGTCTGAAGAGAAACATGATCGTATCAAAAAAATCGTTGAAGAAGAAACTGAAGGTGAAGTCGAAGACGCTGAAGCACAAGATCAAGAGCAAGACTAAGAGTGCTGATCGATCACCGCTCTATGGAGCATTCGTAAGAGCGCTTGCACCACGACCGCCTCTTTCGATTGACGAATGGTCAGATCAGTATCGAGTCTTACCTGAAGTATCTGCGCACGAAGCGGGACTATGGAGAACGGAACGGTTCCCGTTCTTACGACGGATTATGCAATTGTTAAGTCCGTCGCATCCATGCCAACAAGTCGTCGTGATGAAGGGAGCACAGCTTGGATTTACCGAGTGTGCAATCAATTATATGTTCTACACGATTGACTACTCGCCGGCTCCAATGCTTTACGTGCAAAAGACACTCGTCGATATGGATGTCTTTGTCAAGCAGAGGTTTGAACCGTCACTCGATGAGATGCCGGATCTTGCTGCAAGGGTCGGTACGCAAACTCGCGGCCGTAAGACTGGAGATACCGCGAAGGTAAAGGTATTCCCAGGTGGAATGATTCGTTTCGGCGGAGCGAATTCTGCGGCGTCGTTACGGTCTATGCCGATTGAACGACTGATTCTTGACGAAGAGGATTCGTACGAGCAGGATATTCAAGAAGAAGGAAGTCCATCAGAACTGGCAATTCGTCGAACGGCGAACTTTCCTCGCCGTAAGATTTACAGATTGTCAACTCCAACGATGAAAGAAACTTCTATCATAGAGCCTCTATTCGAAGGGGGAACGAAAGAGCGGTATTATATTCCGTGTCCGGACTGCGGACACATGGACTATATGCGATGGGATAGAATTAAATGGGAAAATGATGATCCCAAGACTGCCTGTCTACTTTGCACTAAATGTGGAGTATTAATTGAAGAACGGTATAAAACAAAGATGCTGATGCATGGTGAATGGCGACCAGAAAATCCAGAAGCTCCGTATCCGTCTTTTCATATTTCTTCGCTTTACAGTCCGTACGGATTCTATAAATGGAGGGAAGCAGTATCACTCTATTTGCGTGCGATTCGAACACATGATAATGTTCTTCTCAAGACTTTTGTCAATACGGTTCTCGGGGAAACCTGGAGTGAATCGGGTAGGATTATCAAAGCGAACGTTCTCATGGAACGTAAAGAGCAGTATCCGGCAGAGGTCCCCGATGGTCCTGTTATATTGACAGGAGCGGCAGACGTGCAAAAGGATCGTATCGAAGCAGAGATCGTAGGATGGGGACATGGGATGGAGAGTTGGGGAATTGAATATGCCGTATTCCGTGGAGATACAGAACGGCCGGAAGTCTGGGTTCAGCTCGACCAATTCTTCAATCGTGGATGGAAGACCAGGATGGGAGCAGTTGTACCAATTGCTATCGCGGTAATCGACTCCGGCTTCTTGACGAAAACCGTTTACGAGTTCTGCCGACTTCGAGCCCATCGTAATATCTTCCCAGTGAAGGGAGATGAAGGATGGGGACATGGATATATTGATAGACCTTTACGAATGAATAAATTCGGGGTCTATCCGTTTCGTGCATTCGTTGACGAAATAAAGAATAAACTCTATTCATATTTTACAATAAAAGAGCCAGGACCAGGATACTGTCATTGGCCGAAAAAGGATTGTTACGACAAGGCATATTTCGGACAATTGACAAGTGAATATCTTGATAAGAAATGGGTGAATGGACGTTATCGGCTGAAGTGGATATTACCGCAAGGAAGGAGAAACGAAGCTCTTGACGTTCGGTGTCTTAATGTCGCCGCTCTGAACATCTTGAATCCGCAGTTCGATACTTTACAGATGCCAGAGCAACAAGTCGTAATTCAAAGAAGCGGAGCTCGTCGTAGGAGACGAGTTCTATCTCGTGGAATAATTTAAACAGAAGGAGTGATCTATGTCATCCGTAACTATTGCACAAGCGAGAGAAATGTTAGCGAAGTACATCGAAGCAGAAAAAGCAGTTTTACTGAACCAGTCCTATACAATTGGGACAAGAACATATACTCGCGCGAACCTGAGTGCTATTCGTCAAGGCCGTGAAGAATGGCAAAAAGTTTTAGACCAATTGTCTGGATCGGGAGGTATGCGTGTCCGCCGAGTGGTATTCAGAGATGATTATTGAGAATGCCATACAATTGCCATACAATTGACATACAATTGCCATACAATTGCCATACAATTGACATACATTAAAAAAATATTGCATAGCGCCTTACTTTATTGTATATTATACAATAGGGTAAGGAGCATATATGCCAGATGTAATTCGTCTAAATCTTATTGACAAGATCCTTCGGTACTTCAATCCCCGCTCGGTTGTTGAGAGAGTTCGTAGTCGAATGGCTCTTAGCAATCTCGAAGAAAACGGATATATCACTTCTGGTTCTTCGAAGCGATCAATGCGAGCATGGAATCCTGGAGCAAATTCTGCTGACCAGGACATCCTTCCAAAGCTCGAATCTCTTCGTGCAAGTTCTCGTGACCTTTACATGAACACTCCTTTGGCGACTGGAGCGCTTCGTCGTCTCCGTACTAATGCCATAGGATTCGGCCTCCGTTTGCAATGTAGGATTGATAGGGAAGTTCTCGGTTTGGATGACGATGCGGCAGATGCCTGGGAACGTAGAACAGAACGAGAGTTCTTATCCTGGGCGAATTCTCCTGAATGTGATGCAGCACGAACACTTGCCTTTCCCCAACTGACAGCTCTTGCTTTTTTCTCAACTCCGCTTAGTGGTGATTGCTTCACGCTTCTCCCTCGTATTCCTAGGCAAGGTCAGGTCTACGATTTACGGATACAAATAATCGAAGGCGATTTCGTTTGTAATCCGTACACACAGATCGATACAAACAGAATCTGCGGGGGAGTTGAGGTAGATGAATATGGAGCACCGATCGCCTATCATTTTCGCCGTCCTTTACTTGACGGTCTTGCTGGTTCGACAGGTGGACTCGATCGTTGGGTACGAATTCCAGCCTATGGTCCAAATACAGGACGGAGACAGGTCATCCATCTTTTCGACAAGGAGCGACCTGGACAACGTCGTGGAGTGCCAATGCTCGCTCCTGTTATTGAAGAATTGAAGCAGATCACGCGTCTGTCAAAAGCGGAGATCCAGGCCGCGATTATCAATTCTTATTTCACTGTTTTTGTCAAGTCACAGAGTTCTGTTGGTAATGTATTATCTCCAGGATACATTCCGTCAGGAGCGTATTCACCGGGGATGCCAGGAGCATCCACTCTCAACTCTGCCGATGATCGTGATGATGTTCTATATGAGATGGGTTCTGGTAATGTGATTGAGATGGCCGAAGGTGAAGATATCGCTCTGGCTGATCCCCGTCGACCGAATGCGAATTTTGAACCGTTCTTTTTGGCAATCGTAAAGCAGATCGGTGGATCGCTTGGGATTCCTTTTGAAGAACTGATACTCCATTTCAGTGCATCTTACTCTGCATCTCGTGCCGCTCTTCAAGAGGCCTGGAAGTTCTATCGTGAAAGAAGACTCTGGGCAGCGATGTATTTTTGTCAACCGATCTATAAGGAATGGCTTGTAGAAGCAATTGCAAAGGGACGGATATCTGCTCCAGGTTTCTTCAGTGATCCAGTGATACAAGATGCATGGTCAGGTTCTGTATGGACCGGTCCTGGTCAAGGTCAGCTTGATCCGTTGAGAGAAACGAAAGCTTCCATCCTCCGTATCAAGAATCGCCTCGGTACTTACGAAGACGAATATGTCGCAATCTCCGGCAACGATTGGGACGGAGCAATGAATCGTCTGTCAAGGGAAGAGAAGCATCTCAAGAGTGTCGGCCTGTCTGCTGAGCTCGAAGCCAAAGAGGATGAAGTTTCCGACCAAATCGAAGAAGAAGGAGTTACTGAATGAACATTATTCAATGGATAATGGAGCATAAATGGGCGATCACTCCCACTGCTCTCGAGACTATTATCGAGATCGCAGGAAGGAGTACTGATCTTTCTCCTGAAACTATTGCGAAAGCAATCCACGGTTCCGCTTGGGAACGGTATCTTGATACTAAAGGTGGAGTGATTAACTTCAACGCATTAGAGGCTTCGAACTATCCTATCTTGGACGGAACACGTCGTGTGTCTTTTGCCGACGGTGTTGCTATACTCCCAGTGATCGGTCCGATCTTTCCAAGAGCGAACATATATACAATGAGCGGTGGAAGTTCTATCCAGTCGCTCGCGTACGACTTCAACGTCGCTCTTGAGAGCAAGGCAGTCGAGTCCATTATCCTGAACATTGACAGTCCTGGAGGAGAAATTACAGGAGTCAACGAGTTCGCGGATATGATTCATGCAGCACGAGACAAGAAAACGATCATCGCTTATGTATATGGACTCGGCGCATCAGCTGCATATTGGCTCGCGTCTTCTGCATCTGAGATTGTTCTCAGTTCTACTGCGGAAGTAGGATCTATTGGAGTCGTTGCCGGATATACGGATCGGCGCAAAGAAGACGAACGTAAAGGTATCCAACAGATTGAGATTGTATCAAGTCAATCTCCAAACAAACGTCCCGATCCTACTACGACGGGAGGTCGTTCACAGATCCAAGCAATCGTTGATCAGATGGCAGATGTGTTTATCAATGCTGTCGCAAGGAATCGTGGTGTTCAGCCTGAAGAAGTTCTCGAAAGCTATGGACAAGGAAAGATGTTTGTTGGTGAAGATGCAGTTCAGAGAGGCCTCGCTGATAGGATCGGGAGTCTTGAGATACTGGTCCAAGAACAGAAGGCGTTGAAGGCCGAAAAGAATAATCAATTTAACTTTTTTACAGGAGGTCCTATGGATGTCAAGACTCTCAAAGCAGAACATCCGGCCGTCTATGCGGAAGTGATTGCAATAGGTCGGGCGGAAGTGGAAGCCGGGATGAGTGCGAAAGTGGAACAAGCACGAAAAGAAGGAGCCGAATCTGAGAACGCACGCATCAAGGCGATCGAAGAAATCAAGGTTCCAGGCGCGAGTAAAGTTGTGGCCGAACACAAGTTCGACATGACCAAGACGGCAAGTGATATCGCCGGTCTTGTCCTCAAAGCTCAGCAGGAAGACCTTGACAGGATACAGTCCGGTCTCAACAAGGACGGACAGGATCTGGCAAATCTTGCTTCTGGCCTGGGAACACAATCGCCTGCGAACTCTGCCGACAAGACAGATGAAGCAATGGTGAACGCAATCGCGGAAGGAATGAACTCCTACCGGAAGTAAAGTAGAAGTTAAACAACAATATCAGAACGGAGATTTCTTATGGCAGAAGTTTTGGAACAAGGAACTCACACTCCTGACAATCTCATCGGCGGCGACAAGAAGCTCGTGACAGAAGAGGTGCTCGTGGCGAGTGGACAGGATCTGGCTCGCGGTTCCGTACTCGGTCGTGTCAAGGTTAGTGTCCCAACGACAGGTACTCTGGAGGGAACAGGGAACGGAACTTGTACGGCAGTTACTGGTGGACCGAAAACGAAAAAGGGAACATACACGATCGCTTGTGTCGTGCCTCCAGGGGCAACGGGTCATGGTGGGACGTTTCGTGTTACGAATCCCGATGGACAGGACATCGGTTTCTTCACGATGCCCGATACGGCTGGAGGGACTTATGAATTCAAGAGTGACGAAATCAATTTCACGTTGACAGATGGTGCGACGAATTTCGATTCGACCTCTGTCTTCACAATTGACGTCACCGAAGGTGTTCCGGATTCAGTCACAGTCGATGGAACCGGCAATGGCACAATGACCGAAATTGAAGGTCGTCGTGCTCTCAAAGTCGGTAACTATGTTGTGACTTGTATTGCAGCTCCAGCGGCATCGTCTCATGGCGGGACGTTCAGTGTCGTGGATCCGGATGGTAAGACCATCGGTACTCTGGTTCTTCCGGATTCTGCGGGAGGCAGTGCCGTATTTACTCACGACCAGATCACTTTCAAGATCACCGATGGAGCAACGAACTTCGCCGTCAACGATTCTTTTACAATTACCATTTCCATCCATCCCCGTCAGGTCAAACTCCTTGATAAGACTGCAACTGACGGTTCGAGTGTTCCGTATGCTGTTCTTGCCGAGGCAGTGGATGCGACCTCCGCGGCAAAGAAAGCGATCGCTTATTTGGAAGGTCAGTTCAATGAGCGTCAGCTTGTCTTCGCATCGGGTACCGATATCGAAGATGTGCGTGATGCAATGCGGGATGTTGGTCTCATCGCGGTTCCGTCCGTCGCGGCCGGAGCGGCATAAAGATCTGTCAACAATCAAAAATCAGGAGGTTTATAAATGGCTTACAATCTGTTCGATTCTCGTACTATGATGGCCGCTCTTGAACAGGCGAAGCCTCCGCGGACGTTCCTCTTGGATACGTTCTTTAGCGGAGCTCCTCGCACGTTCGATACCGAGGCCGTCGATATTGACATCATCAAAGGAAAGCGTCGACTTGCTCCCTTTGTCAATCCCCGTCGTGAGGGGAAAGTCGTGGAGAAGCGGGGATTCAAGACTCGCTCGTACAAACCGGCATACGTCAAGCCGAAGATGGTTACGACCGCCGAAGATATCCTTAAGAGAGATCCCGGCATGACCATCTATTCGCCGAACTCCGGTCCCGCGGCGAAGGCGGCAGCAGAGTTGGGACGGAATCTGGCCGAGCTGAATGAGATGATCACCCGTCGTGAAGAGTGGATGGCTTCTCAGGCATTGACGACCGGCAAATGTCCTATCGTCGGAGAAGGTGTGGATGATCTGGTTGACTTCCTCATGGAACCGACTCACCTTCCCGTCCTGACAGGACAGGCTCTGTGGAGTGACCATGATGATGCCGATCCTCTTACTAATCTCAAGACCTGGAAGCGCCTGATCGCTAAGGATTCCGGTATTAATCCGACAATCGTGGTGATGGGTCTTTCGGCAATCGACAATTTCCTGGCCTGCGAAAAGGTTCTCGGGACTGCGGATGGCGGAAAGAATGTATTCAATATGATCAACGTGCAGATGGGTCGCATCGATCCGCGTATACTACCCAATGGAGTGACCTATTATGGAACGCTCCAAGAGCTGGGACTTGACGTCTACACATACGAAGAATGGTATGTTGATGATGAGAGCGACATCGAGTCTCCCATGATCCCCACGAATAAGATTCTCATGGGGAATCCGTCGGCTCGTACCGAGAAAATGTATGGTGCAATTCGTGACTTATCGGCGCTCGCGGCAGTTCCGCGGTTCCCGAAAAGCTGGACAGTCGAAGATCCTTCGGCGAGGTTCGTAATGCTCCAGTCGGCTCCTCTCATGGCGCCGATCCAGGTGGATGCGTTCCTTTGCGCGACGGTTCTGTAGTCTTTTACCTTGTGTCAAGTAGACAAAGGAGTGATCATGAGAATACGATTACTTAATACGGTCATTGATGGTTCCGGGGAACATGCTCCCGGAGCCATTCGTGACTTCCCGGATGACGAAGCTAATCGCTTGATCATGCTTCGTGCTGCCGAGCCTCTTTCATCGACCGTTCCCAGTTCCTCTCCCAGTGATGCTGTCGATTCTTCAGAGGATGAGGAATATTCCGAGGATGAATTGATAGAGATGGCGGAGAAGCTGAAGGAGATTGATGGAGTAAATGAGGAGATCGCCTATCGGTTGATAGAGGCAGGATTTCACGATATTCAGTCTGTCGCCGAAGCGAACCGTGATGACCTCATTGAGATCAAGGGAATCGGCAAAAGAAACGTCGGAAAGATTCAGGAATCTGCAGAAGATCTTATGGATTCGACTGACGAAGATAATTGACAACAAACAACAAGTATTAAAGGAGAAAACGTCATGGCGAACGTTTTGTATGATTCGGGAAGAGATGCATTTCTGACCGGTGACATAGATTATATGAATGATACTATTCGTGTGTATCTGATTGATAACGCAGATTACACTTTCTCAGCTGCTCATAAGTTTTTGAGTCAGGTCCCTTCAGCAGCTCGTGTTGCGTTTGCTGTTCTTGCGGGGAAGACTACTTCTGCGGGAATCGCGGACGCTAACGATACAGTTCTGTCAAATGTGACCGGCGATACGTGTGAGTCTCTCATTTTGTGCAAGTGGTCCGGTGATGATAGTACGAGCCTTCTCATCGGTTACATAGATACGGCAGCTGCAGGGCTTCCAGTTACTCCTAATGGCGGTGATATCACTATCACATGGGACAATGGAGCAAATAGAATTTTCAAACTGTAAGCATGCTATAAGGTTTTAATTTTTATTGACGAAAGTAAATTGTCATATTTTTTATATTGAATTTGTTTGAGTACGACAATCTTTCGTCAATTCTTTACATAAACTGGAGATATTTATGAGTTAATGAATAAGCAATATTATAAAATGTGATATTGCTTATTCATTATCTTTATAGATTAAAGTTTGTGAAAGGGAAATGGATTATTATGAAAAAAGTTAATGGTTTTTATATACCGGAAAGAGGAGATGATCCTAACGATATTGTCAATTGGGCGGAAACAATTGACATTGCATTAACTAAATTAGTTCAAGCGATAGGATATGATAATAATTTGTTAATTAATTTATTTGATTCGAATAATAATCCTAATAATATGATCGCGTTGAATCAAACTCCTGCTCCAGATTGGAGAGGAACAACATCCAGTCCAATAACCGGTAATGTCTATGCTTGTGTCTACGGTGGAGATATTTGGATACAAGAAAAAGGAATTGGTAATTTCAAACCGATGGGCGGACCTTCAAGGAATTGGCGAGGAATGGCGGGTGCATTTAATGGTGATGTCTATGCTTGTGTTTACGGTGGAGATATTTACAAACAGACAGGTGGAACAGGAGATTTCATAGCACTAAATCAAACGACAAGAAACTGGCATAAGATGTCGGCTTCGCCAAATGGTGATATTTATGCAGTTGTATATCCTTCTGGTCAAATTTACAAACAAACTAATGGAACTGGTGATTTTATATCATTAGATCAAACAGTAAGGGATTGGCATTCTATTTGTTCTGCTTATAATGGTGATGTCTATGCTTGTGTTTACGGTGGAGATATTTACAAACAGACAGGTGGAACAGGAGATTTCATAGCACTAAATCAAACGACAAGAAACTGGCGAGGAATGGCAGCTTTGCCAAATGGTGATGTTTATGCTTGTGTTTATCAAGGAGATATTTACAAGCAGTCTAATGGGGAAGGTGATTTTATAGGTCTAAATCAAACTTTCAGAGGATGGCAAGCAATGACTGGAACTCCTTTAGGTTCGGTTGTTTGTGCAATTCCTGAAGAAGATATTTATGAAATGAATACATTAACTGGTCTAATACACAGTGATAATAAAAATTTATGCATTGATATTAAAAAACCGGTTAATAATTTGAGAATACGCGGAGGAAGTTTAATTTCTGAATTTGGTATTAAAATTGAAAACTTTCTTCCAGATAATTCAAGTTTTTCTGGGATAATTGAAAGTGGAATTGCTGGAGCATCTTTATCTTTTGGTCAAATAGTTGCTTTTGTAAATTCACAATGGATTTTGGCTAATGCAACAATTAGTGGTTCAGGTCATCATAAATTAGGAATTTGTGTACAAACAGCAAATAATAATGGGAATACAAAAATTTTATTATATGGAACAATTCGTTCTGATTCTAATTTTCCTAATTTGTCAATTGGAGAGGTTGTTTATTTGGGATCATCAAATGGAAGTATACAAGTTAGTCCTCCTAATGGTAGTGGAAATATTATCAGAATTATAGGATATGGGCATACTGCAAAAGAATTATTTTTTAATCCGTCAAATGATTATTTGGAGCTTGTATAAATGGCTATTATAACGGTAGGAGAACCAGCTATTGATAGACCAAGTACAACGACAGTTGGTAGAACGAGTTTGGATTTATTGAATGTAATTCCTGCTAATGGGATTATACATACATTTAATGTATATTTGACTTCTGATTCTACGAATTGCTATGTAGGAATTTTTTATTTAGTTTCGGAGACGACTTACATGTGTCGTTCAAGTGCTAATGTAGGTAATCTAAATGCGGGATTACAAGAAATATCTGGTTTATCATTAGTATGTGAAGCTGGAGATTATATTGGTTATTATTCACAAACCGGTTCACTGGACAGAAATGATACTGGTGGACAAGGAGCAAGTTATTCTGGTAACGCTTGCAATCAAGGATCAAGTTATAATTTTACGACAGGAGAAAGAATTTATTCTTTGAATGCTATCGGTAATACATTAAGTGCAATAACAAAAATGAATGGTGTCAATTGGGAAGCTATTAGTAAAATAAATAATTTACCAAAAAATAATTTAAATAAAATAAACGGAATCACTATATAATGAGTGCTTTTGGAGAATATTTTTTTGGGGAAGATATTTTTGGTGAAAGTTTACTCGCTATTAATCCAAGCGGTATTCCTTCCAGTGAAACTTTTGGATTTCCAACGGTTGCTGTAGGAGGGGTCTCAGTATCACCAGATTCTATTACGACTGAAGAAGCATTCGGGACTCCTTCTCTTCTTGTTGGGAATGTAAACATTTCCCCATTGGGGATTGTGAGTGAAGAAGCATTCGGCTTTATTACAGTTGTTAGTGGTGTAAACATTTCCCCATTGGGGATTGTGAGTGAAGAAGCATTCGGCTTTATTACAGTTGTTAGTGGTGTAAACATTTCCCCATTGGGGATTGTGAGTGAAGAAGCATTCGGCTTTATTACAGTTGTTAGTGGTGCTACAGAAATACTTGCAGATAGTATTATATCTGCAGAATCTTGGGGATCACCAACGATAGTTCCCGAGACTGCTTTTGTCAATCCAAATGGGATTGCATCTGGAGAAGATTTTGGATCTCCATCTTTGTCCGTCGGTTATGTAGATATCGCTCCTATTGGGATCACAAGCGCAGAAGGATTTGGTACTCCTTATGTGACTGTATCTGGTGTGCAAGTTTCTCCGTATTCTATTTCTTCATCGGAAGCTCTTGGATCACCAACGATACTCCCAGGTGGTGTGATAATAACTCTTCAAGGTATCGAGAGTGGAGATTCCTTTGGGATTCCGACGATTCTACCTGGGACAGTCTTCATCACGCCAGATGGCATTGTTTCTGCTGAGACATTTGGTTCTGTCAATATAGGTCTGTCAATTCAAGTCGATACGATCGTAAGTGATGAATCGTTTGGTAGTCCTTCTATTTCTGTAGGAAACGTAAATGTCGTTCCGAATGGGATCGCTTCTGAAGAAGCATTCGGAAATCCTATTGTTCGGCATGTATTGATAATAGTGATGGATGGAGTTGGCATTGATTCATCTGAAGGATTCGGTTCACCGACTATTTCTCTGATTCTTCGGAATGCTTTCCAAACACTAATGGAGAGTGATCTTGAGAATGGATTCTTTAATCTTAACGAGTTTGCCGAGATGGTTGTTTACATTCACAAAGATGGAACAACGATCCAATTGCCGGTGATATTCGACCACGAAATGCAATTGATAGATGTTGATGCAGGAGCAGAAGTTCTATCACGTCATCCGATAATGCAAGCACAGACTTCTGACTTTTCAATCCTCCCTGATAAGGGGGACAAGGTAGTGATAAGAGGTATTCGGTATCAAGTAATCTCGTACGAACCAGACGGGACAGGAGTAGCTTCATTCCGCTTGCATCATGAAAGGACAGTATAATGGCGCAAGTCGTGACTATACAGAATATACAACCTCACGTGAGAATTATTATTCGTAATGCCGTAAAGGAATTACTTAAAGTAAATACCGATCTCGGAGGCAGATGGTTCTGCTCTCGACCGAAAGCATTATTCGTCAGTGAGCTTCCATGTGGATTGATCTATTTCACAGAAGAGGAAGCAGATCATCAGAATATTGTACCAAGGAATTACAAGCGGACTCTTACGTTATTGACAGAAGTTGTGCATCGTCTCGAAACAGAGCGCGATAATGCTCTTGACGATTTTCTTGATTCGCGCGCTTATGAGATAGAGATGGCAATGTTCAGCGATCGCTATCTTGGGCTTCAAGGGATTGTTGAAGATTGTGTTCTGTCAAGGACAGAAGTCATGAATATAGATGTCGGTGGCGATGAAGATATTGCTTCGCTCCGCATCTTTTGGTCTATCGTCTATCGGACTGATGCATTCTATAAAGGGGAGCTCGCGGAGTTTTTACGGTTTATTACCGATTATGATACGGTAGATGGTGCGACCTCACGAGACGAAGTTACGATAAGAACACAATAAGGAGGTTTTTATGGTAGAACAGGTATACATCAAGCCGAACGAAGGCAGGACCGTTCGATTGGAATCTGGGATGCTCTTGCCAACAGAAGGAATGGAGGTCGCTCTCACGACATACGTCGAGCGTAGAATTCTGGCCGGCGATGCGATCGTGGTTAAGCTTCCTACTGAGAAAAAAGAAACAAAATCCAAACCTAATTGACAGGAGGTAGTTTATGACGATTCCCAATGATCTTCGGGTTCCGTTCCTGTATGCAGAGTTCGACTCTACAAGAGCATTTCAGGGACCGAGTATCCTGAAGTACAAAGTCCTTCTTGTCGGACAAAAAACATCTGGCGGGACACGAAATCAGCTTGCGATCGATAAGATTACGAGCTACGATCAGGCGACGAAGCTCTATGGAGCAGGATCTCAACTCGCTCGCATGTTTAAATCGTTCTTTGACAACAATCGCATCAGTGATGTTTACGGATGCAGTCTGGATGATGCAGGAGCAGGAGTCGCTGCGACTGGCTCGTTCGTAATCGGTGGAAAAGCAACGAAAGCAGGATCGTTTGTCGCCTATCTTGGCGGGGAACGGATTCCTATTGCGGTCACTGTTGGTATGACTGCGGACCAGATTGGAGCAGCTCTTGAGTCTGCAATCAATGCAGATACTGGTCGTCAAGTGACTGGAGATAATGTCGCTGGAGTCGTAACGATCACCGCGAAGAACAAGGGAGAAGCAGGAAACGGTTTCGATCTCCGGTTGAACTATTATTCCGGTGAAGAGCTCCCGGACGGAATCACTTGTACGGTCAACGCGATGTCGGGTGGAGAGAATAATCCACTTCTGTCAAGCGTGATCGCAATCCTGGGTGACGAGTGGTACAATGTGATCTGCTCGCCGTATTATGATGAGACCAATATGACAGCAATAGAGAACGAGCTCGCGTCTCGGTTCGGTGCGCTTCGTATGATTGACGGAATGTATGTCACGAGCCGTCGTGGTTCGGTCGGTGATCTCTTATCGTGGGGATCGAGTCGCAACTCGCCTCATGTTATTGTGATGCATTCCCAGGCAATCTGCGGATACTCTGCGGAATTTGCTGCATCGCTCGCCGGTCAGCTTTCTAAAGAAGCGCAAGCAGATCCTGCTCGACCATTCCAAACACTGGAGCTTGTCGGAATACTTCCTCCAGCGATCACGGAACGTTTCACTCTGGCTGAGAACAATTCCCTGCTTTATGATGGTATCTCAACATTCTATGTTGACAATGGCGGGAAGGTTCGTATTCAACGAGTCATCACGATGTATCAGACCAATGCTCTGGGAGCACAAGATATCGCGTATCTGGATGCGAATACGATGTTCACTCTCATGTATCTGCGATACGATTTTCGCAATCAGATTCTGTCAAGGTATCCGAGAGCGAAGCTTGCAGATGATGGAGTCCAGGTCGGTCCCGGTCAGCAAGTTATGACTCCCAAACTTGGGAAGAGTGAAGCAATTAATATTTTCCGTGGATGGGAACAGCTCGGTCTTGTTGAGAACATTGACCAGTTTAAGCGTGATCTTGTTTGTGTTCGTTCGTCAACCGATCCGAATAGATTGGAATGGATCCTTCCTCCGGATCTTATTAATCAGTTCCGTGTCGGTGCAGCAACCATCCAGTTTTTGCTTGAGAGCCCGAGCTGATAGTAATTTGACAATTAACCAAAATGGAGGTTTTTTATGTCTCATTTGATTGCCGGACTTCTCGAGTTAAAAGTGAATGGTGAAATCCAAAATGCGAAAGGGAATTTCACCTACAATCTCGGGAAGCTGAAACGTGAAGCGATCGTCGGAGCAGATCGTGTCCACGGATATAAGGGGATACCGCAAGTTCCCTTTATCGAGGGCGAAATCACCGATCGATCGGATCTCGATGTCGAGTCGTTGCTTAACACAGATGGTGCGACCATCACTCTGAGTCTCGCGAATGGCAAGGTAATTAACCTTAAGGAGGCATGGTATGCCGCCGATGGGGATATCGGAACGGAAGAGGCGAATATACAAGTTCGCTTCGAAGGGATGTCTGCCGAAGAAGTTCGGTAGGAATTACAAATAACAATTCTCTAAGGAGAGAAATATGGCTAAACAAAAAGAAGAGGTTAACCAGAGCCAGGAAGTTTATGAACTCCCGTATACGATAGAGCTGAAAGAGCCTGTTCAATGGGGCGAGGAGACCAGAACGACAATTGTCGTTACTCGGCGTCTCAAAGCGAAAGATTTTAAGGGCATTAAAGCGAGCGACATCCGCTTCGATGACATGATGAAATTGATTTCTCGCGTTACCGGGGAACCGATTGCGTTCATCGAAGAGCTCGATGCGGCAGACTTGTTTGAAGCATCGCAGATAGTCCAGTCTTTTTTGCCATCTGGCCTGACGACTGGCGAGAGTCGTTAGGTCTCTTCGCTTATCTTTTCAAGTTCCCTCCGTCTGAGCTCTATGAGCTTGACGAAGAGGACATTATCTTCTGGAAGCAAGAAGCTGAGATGATAATACGAAGTCTTGAGACATCACAAAAAAGAGGACGGACGCGATAATGGCAATACAACCAATTAGAATCGTCATACAAGGGATAGATCAGTTTTCGAGTACGATCGCTCAATCACAGAAGAAGATTGAGAAGTTCGGCAAAGGATTATCCCAGGTAGGAAAGAAGATGACGATCGGCCTGACTCTGCCGATTGTTGCGTTCGGTGCGTCTACTCTCAAGACTGCAGCAGATTTCGAGATGTCAATGAATCGTGTTCAGGTCCTGTCGCGTGCGACTGGTGAACAATTGGAGGCGATGGAGAAACAAGCGAGGGATCTTGGTGCGACCACGAAATTTTCTGCGAGCGAAGCCGGTGATGCAATGGGATATCTTGCAATGGCAGGATTTTCGGCTGAAAAAATCATGGGTGCAATGCCGGGGACCCTCGCGCTCGCTGCCGCATCTGGAATGGATCTTGCAAGAACCGCAGATATCGCTTCAAATATCTTGACAGGATTCAATTTACAAGCGACAGAGATGAATCGTGTTGCGGATGTAATGGCGTATACTATGTCCGCCGCGAACGTCGATGTAGAGATGCTCGGCCAGTCAATGAAGTTCGTGGCTCCTATCGCCGCAGGAATGAACGTTCCTATTGAAGAAGTTTCTGCGGCGATTGGATTCCTCGGGAATGCTGGGATACAAGGTGCGATGGGCGGAACAGCTCTTCGACAGATGTTTGCTTCTCTTGCGAAGCCGACCAATGAGACTGCGAAGGCTCTTGCCCGATTGAAGATCCCGAAGTCCGAATTGATAGATGCTACAGGAAACGTGAAAGGGATTATCCCGGTGATTGCCGCTTTGGAACGTCAAGGTGCGACTGCCGCGGATGTCCTTGAGATTTTTGGTACGAAGGTCGGTCCCGCGATGCAAGCTCTGCTCAAGCAGGGATCTGGTCCTTTGCGGAAATTTACAGAAGAGCTTGAGAAATCTGGTGGGACAGCACAAAAGATTGCAGATGCGCAAATGAAAGGACTCGCTGGACAATTGAAGAATCTCAAATCCGCGTTCGAGGAGCTCCAGCTCGCGATCGCAGATTCGGGAATCTTAGAATGGGTGACCGGACTGGTTATTGGTCTTGTCAATTTGACAAGAAAGGTCGGTCAATTGAGTCCTGCATTTTTCAAGGTAGGAGTAATAATTGCGGGAGTCGTTGCAGCGATTGGTCCTTTGCTGATGATTCTCGGTCCTATTATTACTGGGATCGCAACATTGTCTGGATGGATTGCATCCGCGGGAGGTGTCGTTGCGCTTTTGTCAAATCCCATAGGATGGGTTATCGCAGCGATTATGGCTCTCATCGCGGCCGTGATTGCTATGAAGGCAAAGTTCGGCATGTCTATCAAGAGTATCGGTGCAGGACTGCTCGCTCTATCTGGTCCTATTGGATGGGTCATTGCAATCTTCATAAAGAATTGGAGCAAAGTCTTGCCGTTCTTAAAACTTATCGGGTTGGGATTCAAGGCTCTTGGAACTTTGATTCTGTATATACTCTGGCCTGTCTTTAAGGTACTCGAACTCTTTGGAGATTTGCTTGGATGGGTCACAGGAAAGATTCTCGATCTGCTTTCTTCTTTGGCAAGATTGGTTTTGCCGAAATGGTTAGAAGAGAAAATAGGATTGACTTCTGCTGAGACCTCACAGAACTTTGAAGCGCAGAATCTGGCAGGACGAGCTGGAGCTATAAATCGAAATGAGAACGAGACCAAGATCACAATCGAAGATCGTGCAGGTGTAAAGCTTCGTACTGAAACTAAGCAAGGCACAATAGATACTGAAGTGATGCGAGGCTTAGGCTTCCAAGGAGCAATGTAATGTCATGGTTAGATAATTATCGTCAAGCGAAATTCAGAACGGCAGAATTCTTCGTTCCTTCTGCTGAGAACAGTGGAGGACGTAGAGGTGTTCTGCACGAATTTCCAAAGAGGGACTTGCCATTCGTCGAAGACATGGGTCGCAAGGCAAGGACGTTCAACCTGGAGGCTTATGTCATTGGCGAGGATTACTTTTCGTCAAGGAATGCTTTGATAGAAGCTCTTGAGACGGAAGGTCCTGGCAAGCTTGTGCATCCATACCTGGGAACTCTTGACGTTTTCTGCACGAACTACTCGTTCAGAGAAGTCAATACCGAGACCAGGATGGCTCGCTTCTCAATGACTTTTGTAGAAGCTGGAATTCTTAAATTTCCCAATGCCGTAATTGATACGACAGCGGACGTTGCCGCGAAAAAGCGGACGGCATTGCAAAAAGTAAAGACAGCTCTGGCGAAAGACTATAGTATTGAATCCGTTCCGTATTCCATGATGCAGAATGCTATCGCGACAATTGACAAAGGATTGAGAATCATTGAAGATGCAAAGAAATCCGTATCTGCTGTCTCTGCTTTCCGTCGAAATATTGACAATATGCGAGACAAGATAATTCAGCTCGCTTTTGATG
>LSQX01352243.1_pt1 | contig 18029 bp, 16 predicted proteins | sample 654561 | NCBI WGS metagenome assembly LSQX01 (sample SAMN04489861, study PRJNA283612) | anaerobic digester metagenome | isolation source: 4 biogas reactors fed with cattle manure at either 37C or 55C with and... | place: Denmark: Kongens Lyngby | collected 2014
TTTATGTACCGGGTATAATCAGACAACTTGATAAAGAATATTTTAAAAAAGTTGAGGCAATTGAATTTGCAGTAAAATATGATGATGGTAAAGATACAAAAGGTATTAAAAAAGCAGATGTTATATTAATTGGTGTTTCCAGAACATCAAAAACACCTTTGGGAATGTATTTAGCGAATAAATATGTAAAAGTAGCGAATATCCCTCTGGCACCTGAAATTAAACCTCCAAAAGAAATATATGATGTATCACCTAAGAAAATATTCGGGCTTATTACCATTCCCGACAAACTTAATGCTATAAGGCAAGGGAGGCTAAAAACTCTTGGGTTAAACTATGAAGCAAACTATGCCAATATGAATCGTATAAAAAAAGAACTTGAGTATGCAAAGTCTGTAATGGATGATATAGGATGTCAAATAATTGATGTTACTGATATGGCTATTGAAGAGACGGCAGGTATAATATTAAAAGCATTGAAAGAGCAAGAGGGTTCAGCAAATTAATATATAAATTCAATTTCTATTTTTTGTACTACAAAATACATAATTTTAATTAAAACAATGATAAAAATAAAAGGAGCAAAGCACATGAAAATGAAAAAGTACATTTACAATTTTAACGAAGGCACGGCAGAAATGAAAGACTTATTGGGAGGCAAAGGAGCCAACCTTGCTGAAATGAGCAATATCGGTTTACCCGTACCTCAGGGATTCACGATTACAACAGAAGCATGCAATATGTATTATGAAAAAAACCATAAACTATGGGATGAACTTATAGGGGAAATAAATATAAAAATTAAAGAATTGGAAAATAAAACGAATAAAACATTTGATGATAAGGAAAATCCTTTGCTTGTATCTGTTAGGTCCGGGGCTAAATTTTCAATGCCCGGGATGATGGATACAATATTAAATTTGGGATTGAACGATGATACAGTTGATGCTTTAGCCAAAAATTCAAATAACGAAAGATTTGCCTATGATAGTTACAGAAGATTCATTCAAATGTATGGGAACGTAGTTATGAACATAGATAAGAATAAATTTGACGAAATATTTGATGGCTTCAAGGTAAAAACGAAAGTGGAGTCGGATACTGAATTAAATGCCGAAACATTAAAAGATGTAGTGAAAGAATTTAAAAAACTATACAAAAAGGAAACTGAAAAAGAGTTTCCGGAAAATCCAAAAGAACAATTACTGCTTGCAATAGAAGCGGTATTTAAGTCCTGGAATACCGAAAGAGCTGTTATATATAGAAGAATTCATAATATTTCCGACAACCTTGGAACAGCGGTGAATGTTCAATCTATGGTTTTTGGGAACATGGGAGATGATTGCGGCACCGGAGTAGCATTTACCAGAAACCCAGCCACCGGTGAAAAAAAGCTGTTTGGTGAATTTTTGATAAATGCACAAGGTGAAGATGTTGTTGCAGGTATAAGAACACCTCTTGACATAGAAATACTGAAAGATGTTATGCCGGAAATTTATAGACAATTTGCAGAGATAGCAGACTTGCTAGAAAATCATTATAAAGACATGCAAGATATTGAATTTACAATAGAAAAGGGAAAATTGTTTATATTACAAACCAGAAACGGTAAAAGAACTGTAGAAGCTGCAGTAAGGATTGCAGTAGAATCGGTAGGCGAAGGCAAATTAAACGAGGAGGAGGCTCTTCTAAGAGTTGACCCATCTCAAATAATGCATCTTCTCCATCCCACCTTTGATAAGAATATATTAAAGAATACCAAGCCGATTGCAAAAGGATTGCCTGCTTCACCGGGTGCTTCCAGCGGAAGAATATATTTTTCAGCCGCGGAGGCGGTTATTGCATCAAAGAGAGGCGAACAAGTCATTTTGGTAAGACAGGAGACTTCTCCCGAGGATATAGAAGGAATGGTAGAAGCAAAAGGGATTTTGACATCAAGAGGTGGAATGACTTCCCACGCTGCTGTTGTGGCAAGGGGTATGGGAAAATGTTGCGTGGCAGGTTGTGAAGCAATCAAAGTAAATGAAAATTTAAAACATTTTATCGTAGATGACAAGGTATTTAATGAAGGAGATTATATATCCCTAAACGGTAGCAGCGGAAATGTTTATGAAGGAGTTATACCAACCCTTGAACCTGAATTAAGTTCACAATATATAACATTGATGTCATGGGCTGACAAGATTAGAAGGCTTAGAGTCAGGGCAAATGCCGATACACCAAAGGATGCGGCGAAAGCAGTGGAATTAGGCGCTGAAGGAATAGGACTTTGCAGAACGGAACATATGTTTTTTGAAGAAGACAGAATTGCGGCAGTAAGAGAAATGATATTATCTGATAATGTAGAACAAAGGCGTGCAGCACTAAAAAAGATTCTGCCTATGCAAAAAGAGGATTTTATCGGTATCTTCAAAGCAATGGGGCCAAGGCCTATAACTATCAGGTTGTTAGACCCTCCCTTGCATGAATTCTTACCGAAAGATGATGAAAGCTTAAAAGAATTAGCAAATGAAATGAAAATAGATTTTGGGAAATTGAAAATTCGGGTGGAAGATTTAAAGGAAGTCAACCCTATGCTCGGACATAGAGGATGCCGCTTGGCTATATCTTATCCTGAAATTGCAGAAATGCAAACAAGGGCTATTATAGAAGCAGCCATATATGTAAAAAAAGAAGAAGGTATAGATGTAAAGCCTGAAATAATGATACCATTGGTAGTAAAACCAAAAGAATTGACCTATATAAAAGATGTTGTTGTTAAAATTGCAGATGAGTTAATAAAAGAATCCGATATAGAACTGAAGTATTTGTATGGAACTATGATTGAAATACCCAGGGCATGTTTAGTTGCAGATGATATAGCCGTGGAAGCGGAATTCTTTTCCTTTGGTACGAATGACTTGACACAAATGGCCTATGGTCTGTCACGGGATGATGCCGGAAAAGTTATAGAAGACTACCTGAACAAAAAAATACTGCAATTCGATCCATTCCAGAGCATCGACAGAAAAGGTGTAGGAAGACTTATGAAACTTGCCGTGGAATTGGGGAGGAAGCAAAGGCCTGATATTAAATTAGGTATCTGTGGTGAACATGGAGGTGAACCTTTATCTGTGGAGTTCTGTCACGGGTTAGGGCTTGATTATGTATCCTGTTCGCCTTTTAGGGTGCCAATAGCAAGGTTGGCAGCAGCACAGGCGGCCATTAACAAAAAAGACCTATCTTGAACAGATGCAGATTCAGTTGGTCAAAGGTAAGAAAGCCTTATATATCAAGGGTTTGAGAATATATAGCAGATAGAATTAAAGGTGTTATCTCTACGTTTTATGAGAGATAACACCTTGTTTTTTATTAATGATTTAATATTTAAAAGAAAACTACGTTAAAAAAGGGCTATTATGGAACACTTTTTTAGTTTAATTATGGAACACTTTTTGTTATAATAAAGCTATAAAATAGGCGGAAGATTGGGGGGGATTATCATTAGATTAGGTTATGTAAGAGGAATAGAAAATAGTCGTGCATATAAAACACAGATGGATTTTTTAAGCAGTTCAGAAGTGGAAAAGATATTTCATGAAAAGGATGCTGGCAATATAATATTAAATGAACTAGTTAACTATACGAGAAGCGGAGATATAGTATTCATTTATAGTATTGATTCTTTAGGTAAAAATATTAAAACAATAATAAGATTTATTATGTCAATGCAAGAGAACAGTGTTGAATTATACATTAAAAAAGAAAAACTGGATTCAACAAGCCAACTAGGGAGATACGCATTAAGTATTCTAGGGTCACTTGATGAAATAAGTGGGAAAACAGGTTTAATGGAAAGGACAGAAGCACCTAATGAAAAAGGTAGAATACCAAGAGAATTGGCTGATTTGAGTGCTTATATAAAGCTAGTTGAGAAAGGAGAAATAACAGTAACTGAAGCCTGTAAGAAAATGAATATAGGAAGAACTACTTATTATAGGAGATATAAGCAATTAAAAGAAACTATAACTGAGGATTAATAAAAAGTCATTAAAGTCATTAAAACTACAATTATAAAAAAACAATTAAAAGATATTTCCCACAGAGCACAAAGTCAAAATTAAGGACATTGTGCTTTTTTGTTATATACATCCTAGATATAACTACCTTGGACGTATTTAAAACGTTGGTTTTAAGGTCAAAAACGAGTTTTTTATTGTATGGTATCTTTTTATTACAGAGATAGCTACTCTGAATAAAAACATACTAGGCGCCTAGTAGTCTAAGGAGACTACTAATATGAGTAAAGAAATTGAAAAGAAAATTATAGATGCTTTAGATGCAGTAGAAAATAACAAGGGCACACAAACCGAAACTGTAGAAAATAATAGTGCAATACCTGAAGAAATCGAAAATGGCAAGTTGAACTTTAAGTTCTACTTCAAAGAAGGTTCAGATGATGGGGCGGTACATTTCGATGTTAATTTCAGAAGAGGAAGAGAAAGCAAGACACTAAAGGATTATACCTTGCAAAATTGTTCTGAACTACTAAGGATACTAAATTCAGCAGGATTTTTATTTGGGGAGGAAAATGAAGGAAGATTTGATGCTTGGATTAAACTACAGATTAATAATGAAGACTGCTTCGTTAAAAAGCATTGTAACATTGGTTGGGATTCAATCCAAGATGAAGATGAAAGCATCCAAGAAATAAGATTACAGGACATATATACAAAGGAAGGTGCTATTGATTCAGAGTATTGTGGGGAGTTAAGGGACAAAGTTGGTATAAAAGGTACACTAGAAAGTTATATAGAGGGCATTAAGAAACTAGTAATAGGAAATCCAAAACTTGAAGTAGCATTAGTAGCAGGGTTTACTGGTTTTTTAACACAAGCCATGCACATTGAAAAAGAAGATGACTGTAATATAGTATTAAATTTTACTGGTAAATCATCAAAAGGTAAAACGACTACTACAAAATTGGCGTTAACTCCATTCGGTAGGCCTCAAGATTTAATGCGTAACTTCAATGAAACACAAGCGAGATCAGAAGTATCTATGGAAAGTTACGGGATAATACCTTATATAATGGACGATAAATTAACTGGATACGATGTAAATAAAAGAGCAGATATCAAAAGTATAGTAACGGAGATCATGGCATTAAGTGAAGGAAACGTCAAACGTAGGTATGGAGATAAAAAGGATGGAAAGTTCTACTGTCCAGTATTAATGAGTACAGAGGAAAGCATAGCTGATGCAATTTCAAATACAACTAAAAGAGGTTCATACTATAGATTTTTAGAAGTGGAATGTTTAAATGACTTGACGAAAGATGGAGAACATGCAGAGCAATTAGATAGATTCATGAGTAAAAACTATGGATTAGCTGGTGAGGTATTTGCTGAATACTTAATAGAAAGATATACCACAGAATCATTAGTAGATGAATACATGGGTTTTGTAGCCAATATTCGTAAAGAAAGCTGTTGTAGTCATAGGGTAGCTAAGAGAAAGGGAGTTATATTATTTACTGCTAAACTAGTGAATGAATGTTTGGACATTGGTATAGATATAGCTAAGCTGAATGAAATGTTAGATAAACAGATTGATTCAGCTTTCCAGAAATCTAATAAAACACTCTATGTATTAAAGGAGCTACATGAATATATAGAAAAACATAAGAAGTATTTTACTACACGAAAGATTTTCAATAGAGAAAAGTTTATGGGTATATATGAGTGCGACTCTACTAATAAAACTAAACAATTAACAATAGAGCCATCTGCCTTTAATCATATTATTAACGGAGGTACACCTAGTGAATACTTTAAATTTATTAAGAAAGATAATGACAATAGTAACGTAAACATTGGAAGTAATGAAGGTGTAAAAATTATTAAAGCATGGAAGGCAAAAGGATACGTATTGTCTGGTGGAAGTCATGGAAGTACTTTTAAAAATACATCTGGTAGAACAATTGATGGAAGGCAAAGGCAGGTATACATTATTGACTTCACTTGTTTAGATGATATCTAAGATAAGTAGATAGGCTTGGGTATTACACCTAAGACTATCTATTCTAACAAAAGAAAATTTATAGTACTAAGATAGTGTCAAAAACATAGTAAATAAAATAATTCTACAAATTGTTAGAATTGAAAGATTGTATGGAATAAGAGGACTAGTGAAAGGAGAAATAAATAGGCATGATAACTGGAATTAAATCATTAAAAGGGATAAGGATAAATGGAATTGGAAATATAGATGGCATTAATATAAATAGTGGGGGACATTCATCTAGGGGACGTAGAGTTTCTATAATTAGAAAATACGGTGGAAAGTATAAACAGGTACCAATAATAAATAGATATATAAAAGAGATAGCATCAGCTAACAAATGTCATACATTTGTTGAGTTAACAGGTGGCGGTGGAAGGATTATATTAAACCTACCTATATTTGAAGTAGACGGCAACATTTATGAGTTTAACAAGAAAATATACAATGAATACGACAGAGGATTATGTAACATGTTTAAATGTGTAAAAGATCCTGTTTTAGTGGAAAAACTAATGGAATTATTATTGAGACTTGGAAGAAATGAAGAGATATTTAATTATGCTAAAGAGCATAAAAGTAAAGAGGATACATCTGAATTATTATCAGCTGCCTTAACATATATAACAGCAATGCAAAGCTGGAGTGGTAACGCTACTAATTTCATAAGAGGCAAGCAAGGAAAATATTCTGCTGAAGAATTGGAGAAGCAGTACGTTAGAGGAGTAAAACAATTGCCTAAAAAGACTAAGACACTTAAGAATATAAAGATAATAAACGGAGATTATAAACCATTACTTGAGAAATATGGAGCAGATCCAAAGGTATTAAAATATATAGACCCTCCATATCACCCAATCACTCGAAATCAAAATGGGCTTGATATATATGATTTAGAATGGAGTATTGATGACCATAAGAAATTAGTGAAACAGTTATTAAAAAGTAGGTCATGGATTTTAAGTGGGTATGACCCCTTAGTGTGGGGTTGTGAAGACTACCTACCATTAGAGAAGGCTGGTGCAAAAAAGGTAAATCTAGGTGTATTTAGAAATGGAACTAATTCAACTGAAACAAGTAAATTTAATAAAGAAGAATACTTATGGATAATGAAATAAGTCACTAAAGTCACATAAAAGGTACTCCGAATCTAATTTGGATTCGTAGTACCTTTTCTTTTTATCTAAAAAAGGGAGAGTGAAGCCTAAAAGTGGCTTTATAAATATTATTTAAGCTTTCTTAAATGTAATTCAAACATATGTAGATTAATTAATGACATTATCAAAACAAAAACAATCCGAGAAAATATCATATGATTGAAGTTTAAATATAAATTATTAAAGTTTAGGAGATATTTAATAGTTTAAATTCAAACTTACATGGAGGAAAAGAACATGAGAAAAATTAAAATTACACAAACAATGAAAGAGTGCTACATTACAATTAATCACGAGGCAATGAGAGAAGCAGAATACATGGGAGTTGTAGAAAATTTAGGGGAAAACAGACGTGGAACCAATAAATACATTGGTCTTAATGGTACTAATACTTGTCTAGTCAGGGTAACACAGAATTCAGATTATGGAGTTTATTGTGTAATCAATAAGCAAATTCAAAGAACAGATGGAAAGATAGTAAACCTTGTAGATAAACTAAGACAATTTAGTTTTCATACTCAATTAAGAGAGAAAAAAGGAGAAGGAAAAAGATATCGTACAAGAACTAGTACAAATGATTTGGTAAGAAAATTAGGTTATCATATTAGTTCTGTTGATATTGAAAAAATAATACACACACTTAGAACAGGAAAAATAATAATTAAACAATCAAATTGGCAGACACATCACGAAATATCAGTGTTTGATCATAGGGTAGAAGTTTGTTGGTTACTTCCAAAAGAGATGCATAGAGAAATACACAGGAGAGTTGGACAATACTCGCGTAAAAATGGAGATGTCATAGAGAACATTAATAACTTTGCGTGGTTATACAATAAGTTAAAGAAAATTGAATTATACGGTCATGAAGGTTAATAAAGATAGTTAGGAGGGATGGCATGGGTAAAATATTTAATGTTCTTAAGGCTCATCAGATAAGTCTAGGGGAATTTGAGGGTGAGATTGATAAGGGGCAAGGGGTAGTTATTAAAACTGCCCCAAAGCTAACCAGTGGTGTTACAGAGGCTATAGATAATGGAGATAAGTGGCTAGGTGATTTATTAGAAATCAACCCTTTAATGTTTGAGAATCTTAAAGAAATAGAAAAACCAATATATGCAATTGGAATATATATCTTGGAGAGTTTAGGAAGATTCATTTTTGATAGTAACGCAGCTAAAGATAGAATGGGTAGTAGCAGGTTCAATACCCGAGGATCAGAATATATAGTATTAAACAAAATCGAAGATGGACAAACATCTGATGATGAATTGGCTTTCAGATATATTTCAATAATACATCAAATGGTTTATAGGGAAGATAAAAATATAGAAATTAGATATACTTCATCAGAACTAGTTGCAGTAATAAGAGATCCTAAAGATAAAGGTATTCCAATCTTAATAAGATTCAAATACAGGAAAGATGGAAATCAAACATTAGAAAAAGCTAATAAACTACAAGTAAATAAAATTAGTGGAATAAGATAAATATGTTAAAAAATCTGTCTACTTAAAAGAGTAGGCGGATTTTTATTTTGTATTAACAAATAGATAAATTAATAAGTCAACCTGAAATTAAGAGTACATTAATCTGAAATAAGGTAGACAGATGATAAAAAGTAACATTCCTAGTAAATATCTTATATCTGAATTAAAAGAAATTAAATTAGTTTGATATAAGGAGGTAATAACGTAATGAAAAAGATTTTGTACTTATTAATAATAACAATATTTATAAGTTCAACAATTGTAGCATTTGGTGATAACTCATTAGATGGAATATTAAACAATACAGAAAATCAAGTACAGGAGTATGAAAATGAAAGTAGCGAAATTATAACAGAGCTAGAGCATGAAAATAAAGCAGATGTATACAATGAAAACAAAAGTTTTATAGAGGGTTTACAGGGATCGGCAAATGTATCAGCAGATGTTGAAGGAGTTTCTAATATAACATCTACTGCAAAGACAGTAGTGGCATTTATAGTTCAAGTAATAGCTTATTTAATTACAATACTGCTTGCTTTAAGGGTGGTAATAGATTTAGCATTTATCGCACTTCCATTTGCAAGGTCTTTTATGGGTAATGGATATCTTGGAAATCCACAAGCAGGTGCTGGAGGTATACCAAATAGCATGGGAATGGCTGGTGGAGGCATGGGAATGCAAAGTGCTGGTATGAATCGTATGGGAGGCATGGGTGGAATGGGGATGCAAGGTAATATGTCACCTATGACTAGTCCTGAACAACAGCCTAACGCTTCTGGAAAAATACAGCTAGTTTCTAATGCAGCACTTAACGCAGTTGCAGGAGAGAATACAGTAGGAGCAGATGGAAAGGCTGTAAGTCCATTTAAGTTATACATTAAAGATATGATAGTTGTACTGATAATAGTTCCAATACTTATAACACTAGCAGTAACTGGAGCATTAACAAACTTAGGGTTTACTTTGGCTCAATTAATTGTTGAAGGCATATCAAAAATAGGTGGAATGATCTAAAGATGAAAGGAGGTAAATCAAATGAATAGTAGATTAAATACTTCATTGATATTTATAGTGACATTGTTATTAATGATTAGTATGACAAGCGTTGCATTTGCGGCTAACCCTGTAACATCAAGCTTATCATCTGAGCAAGTAGAATGGATAAAGAACAATGTTACTGTTGAAAGCGGCAATATAGTAGTTCCAGACGCAAGTGTTAAGGGTAGATTGTCACTGTCAGTACCTACAGTAGATTATTGTACTACTACTTTAAGTGACGGTACACCTATTTATTGGGCAGGAACTAATGATGTATCGTTAGGGGCTTCCATAACTAGGGTAATAAATAATGCTCAATCAGCTGGGAAAATGCAGGACCTAACACATACTTTAGACATAAACGCAGATACAGAGGGAGCAGGGGTAATGTTGGCTGGACTAGCTCCAATAATCAACTTATTCCTTGGAATTATAGCGACCTTTATAATGTTCGGTATGGCAATTAGTTCATCCTTAGATATATGCTATATAGCTTTTCCAGTATTTAGAAACAAGTGTGAGGATATGAAAGCGACTGGAAATTCTATGATGACTAAGAAAAGTGCTAATGGGGACACCTCATTAAGATGGGTAACAGATGATGCTCAATACGCAGTAAATTCTACAGTAACAGAGGGAAATGGAAAATCGCCTTGGACTGCATACTTCAAGAAAAGAGTTGCAGCTTATATATTCCTGACAATTATAATGTTTATTCTGTTAACTGGTAATATAACGTTGATAACTGACATAGCATTAAAAGTAATATCAGGTATAATGAATGTGTTGCAGAGTTTAGCATAATAAAGAAAACAAAAAATCAGCTCTATATGTTTTAGGGCTGATTTTTTATTTGTAAAAACATAGAACAGAGAGAAATACACCTTTTAAAATACGATTACTACACTAATCAATAAATGAATAACAAAGAGTAGAAAAGTTATAAACCTACCTGATAACATTTAAAGTATATAACCTCACACACTGAAAGAGATGTATAATCAAATAATGATATAAAAATAAATAAGAAATACCTTGAAATACAAATTAGGATGGATTATAATCCCTACCCAATATTATAAGGAAGGGAGATTGAAATAGTATGGACGATAGAAAGCCTGTAGCTCCTTTAATAGGTGCTAATGGAAATATATTTAATCTTTTGAGTATAGCAAGGAACAGTTTAATCAGTAACAACAAACCTAATGATGCACGGGAAATGTGGGACAGGGTGACTAATAGTAAAAGCTACAACGAAGCCTTAAGAATTATAGAAGACTATGTAGAATTTGGAGAAGCAGACGGACAGGATGTATCAGACCACACATGGACATATGAGTTAGAGGAGCAAAGGCAGAGGGAGATAGTTAGAACAAATAATACAAAGGAAATAAGTGGTAAGGAAACAAAGAGAATTGGAGTTAAGACAATTGGAAAAGTTGGAAGTGCTGAAACAGGAGGCTCAGAAGATATAGAAGGCAATGAAGGCATAGGAGATACAAATAGCACTGAACATTATAATCAAGAAGAGTTTAAAGGTGAGGATGCAGTAGTCATCTATGGTTTAAATACCAATCCTAACATAACAAAGGTAGACTTCACCCAAGAGCTACACGTAACCAACAATGACATAGATGAAATAATGAAGAGATTCATAGAAGAAAGCACAATCAACTGGTATGAATCAATAAGCAGTTCACCTACAATTCAAGAAGATGTGAAGTCAAATTTAATATCAAGTGGTGGCACAATATTTTTTAGGCTACAAGGAGAAAACAGGCAACGAACATTTGATAAACATGATTTAATTTATGGTTTATTGAGGGTACTGCCAGATTGTTTATATGTAATCAACGGAATCCAGATAGACACCTTATTACTTGATTATGATAACATAGACCATATTGTTCAATACGGATTATTCGGAAGAATAAGATTCGATGATGAGCAGATGGAAAGTAGGGCAGAAGACAACGAATGATAAAGTAACTGTGCTAAATGTGCTGGTAACAAAGGCAATGAAGGACAGGGAGCATGTGCAGATAATATAAAAAGGAAGACACTTGGTTAGAGACATCTAGACATATTGATAAAAGTGATAATTTTGAGAGTTTAGTGGTAATACAATGAACTTAATGCCTTTCAATGTTTAAATGAAGGCTAACCAACGAATCTTAGAGTCTTAGAACCTTAGAACCTCAGAACCTTAGTGTGTTCCCTACTATAGAAAGCAACGAACCATAGTTGTTTTCCTCTATAAACAGGTGGCTATTAATTTAGTCACCTATATTTTTTAAAACAAAGGAAGGTGAAAAAGGACAATGCAAGAAAACAATCCATATAGTCCAATAATCTCAACTGGTTTAATACCAATCATTAGAACAAATATAAAGTTTATTGAGGAGGGCATAGATGCTAAGTATAATCTATTAGAAGGCACCCAAACAGAGAAAAATAACCTCAATAAACTAAGGCAGATACTGAGCATATTTCATAACTTTACATCAATAAATATATACAAACCTCAAATAAAGAAAAGTTTAACGGAGATTTCAAGAGTACATCAATTAACAAAAGGAATAAACAGCAACGAATGGATACAAGAGCAATTAAGCCAAACAAGCCAATCGTTTGAGAAAATCAACATAGGAGGACAAGAACATCAAAATCAACAAAGGCTGGGAAGGATGGTATCAATACCCTATAATTTCACCAGTCAACAAAGCCAAACAGTGCCTTATATCATCTTTAGGTATTTAACGACACAAATAAGTAATAAGAGTTTAACTGTTTATTATGAATTAAACGCAAACGAACCAGAGGATACAATACCAAGCAGACCAAACAAAGTCACGAAAGTCACTAAACCAAAGCCATTAAAAGCTACTCAGGCAATAATCAAAATCATAACGAGTAGGTATGTATTCATAATAATAGCCAATAAAGTACCAGACCCTAACAATTCAAAGTATACAACTACAGTAGGAATGGTAGATATAATCGAGGTAAAAGGAAACATAGAAACAATATGTGGTTTTGTAACTCACCCTTTAGAGATAATCAAGACAGCGATAATTAAAACAGATACTTGGAACTTAGAAGTCAACAATCATCAGAACATTAATAGAGAAGAGGAATACAAGGAGTTTTGTAACTGGTTTAACAGTTTATTAAGGGGTAAAACAGGTGATCTAATAGCACTATGCAATAAGAGTGATGAAGGTAACAAAGAAGGAATAAGGATAAACATTAGCACCTATGGTAACAGAGCATTTAAGGTTCTAAAGGCACTTTACGATTATACCCTTAGTAACCCTAATAGTTTTAAAACTACAGAGAATTGTATAGGGTTTAGGTGGGAGATGAAGGCAGATGGAAAACCCTATAATATCATAATAGACAGGGACTTCAAATATATTTATACCTTTAGAAAATAACAAACGATAGAATGGAAAGTTAGACAGTTGGAATACAGTACAATAAAAAACAAACCCTACGAATTGAAACGGGTAAAGCATTAGAATTGGGAATTATAAAACAGTTAGCTAAAAACCAATACAATACTAGGAAAGAGGAATAAACAGTCTAATTTCAAATAGTTTATCTAGAGGAAAAATTAATAGTTAGCATTGATTTAAAAGAATACGTTTAACAGACCCTACGGTAGAAAATTAAGCGATTGTGAATTCAGGATACTGTAACCTAAAAATCTAAATACAATAATAATTATAGAAGACTATACGGCTAGTGTATAACAGGTAGAGTGTAAAATAGGAGCAATAGATGAAATCAAGGCACAGTACTGAAGGAGCACCAATTCATTCTGTAAATTATAGTCTAGCAGTTATATTTACACTTCGACGTTTTGATTTTTACACTAGTAAGCATTCAAATGAAAATTAGTTAGCAATAGGTAAAAAAGCAAAACCCTATAGGAAGAAAGCCTAAACAGTTGGATTAAAATATGTTTATATAGATAACCCCTATCCATAGTTATAATCAATGGATAGGGGTTAATTCATTTAATTAAGGAATGAAAAAGTGGAATACTATAGAGAAGATATAATTACACTGGACAAAGGAAGATATTACCTCTTATAATAGAATAACAGCAAGAGTTATTAAGTAATTAACAAAAGCCGACGATATAATACATAGAAAGATTGAATATTAACCTAGGAGGGAATAGAACGATATGAAAAAACTACTTGCATTTATTTTTGATACAAACTAAGTAATATACACCAACTTAAAAATACAAGTAATTTATGAAACATAATTAACGGAGGGGGTCATTCACGTTTCAATAGGGTATCAACTTCTATTAGACATATTTCAAAAATGGAAAGATACCCTATTGACATAATTCATGTAAAGAGATTCAGATAAAAACTGTTTCAAAAATAAAGTGTTTCATACTTCAATAGAGTACACCCTATTGAAATAGATACTGACTTCTGGAAAATATTGTGATACAATAACTTCAACTAAAATAAGAGGTTGGAGGTTATTAACATATGGATGTAAGTAAAACACTTGAACAAATATTTAAAGTAATAGAGTTATTGAAAGAGGATATTATAGAAGACTTGTTAGAAGGAAAACAAGTCACTACAGATGGTGCAGAAGACAGAGTGAAATATATATTTGAAGATGCTGGACGTAAATTAAATGTTGATCCTGCTACTATAAGAAATAAATGTACTGAACAATTAGAGCTTAGTGCATCTGAATTCTATAATCTTACAGTAAGATATATAACCAGACAAGATGAAGAGCTGGAGGAAATTATAGTAGATAATAGAAAAGAAACAATAGACAGTGCTACTCAAACAAGGGTACTATTACAAAAAATAAGAGATAAATAAAAACATAGAAGACATTATATCAATGGTATAGTGTCTTTTTTAGTTGAATAAGTTTACCTGTGATGATAAAATGCTCCCCAATAAAAAGGTGAGGGGTGTGGACAAATGGATGGTATAACATATTTCTATCTTGGAATACAAACAATGTGTTCAATTGGCTTTTTAATTATAGGGTTCAAACTTATTGAATTAATAAAGTCATTAATAGATATTTTAAAAGAAGAATTAAAGGACTTAGAGTAAAAACACGGGAGGAGTTTGAGAAATCATTCTCCTTTTTTAATTTATACATCTGAAGGTACATGGATAAATCTACATTATTGAAAAATTAAAGTCTATTTTGATTAAATGGGGGAATGAAATAACAAATTTACAAACAAAGAAAAAATAAGGGTTACATTAAGAGTTTTTCAATGGATACAAAGGGTGAAAAAAGCTAATACAGTAGATAAAAAACGACATTAAAAGTAGGATTTTAAATTAGTTTAGCTGGTATAAACGTTTCAAAAATAAAGTGCGATAATTTTGAAATAGTACTGGAATTTCAATGATATAGATGTTACAATACCCTCCAAATTTAAAATGGAAGGGGAAGTTTAAATGAATAGGAACGAAGAATATTTCTATGGACGTGTAAGTACTACTGATCAACATGCAGAGCGGCAGTTAACAGCAGCTAAAAAGTACAGACCAACCTTAAAGGAAGATAATATCTTTATAGATAAAGTCACTGGCAAGACATTTGACAGACCTGAATGGAATGTACTTAAAAGGGTGCTTCGTGAAGGTGATGAATTAATAGTCAGTGAGCTTGATAGACTTGGAAGAACTAAGAAAGGAATACAGGAGACACTGGAATTTATCAAAACTAAGGGAGTTATCATTAGGTGTTTAGATATACCTACAACATTAATAGATATAGATGGACAAGACTGGGTTTTAGAATTAATAAACAATATACTTATTGAGGTATACAGCTCAATAGCTCAACAGGAGCTAGAGAGAAAAGAGTATAGACAGAAAGCTGGAATAGAGGAAGCAAAGAAAAAAGGGGTATACAAAGGCAGAAAGCCAATAGAATACGATGAAGAATTATTAGCAGACATATATCCAAGGTGGAAAGCAAAGCAGCTGAAGGCTAAGGAATGTATGAGTTTACTCAATTTAAAACCAAATACATTCTACAGAGCAATAGAAAAATATGAAATTAGCATGGGAATAAGAGTAGCTTAAAATAAGTTTATATAGTGCAACTGGTAAAGATATTATACTAGTTGCACTTTTTTAATACAAAAATGACAACTGTACTACCATAAAACAGCTAGTTAGTTTTAGAGAAATCATTTAGATAAAGCATATAATACATACATTAAAAAACAATTAACATACGTTTAAACCTTGCTTTCAAAAGAAAATAAAAATCTGTTTTCAATAAGCAGATAAGAAAGGTGGTTTGGACAATGGAAAAAGAAATTAGTAACGGTGCTATGTTGGGTATAGTCTTAATAGCATTAGCAGCAATTATAGGACTAGGCTTTGGAGTTTTTGCTATAGCTAAGGGCGTAGCCAATGAGGGCGTAACGGGTGTTCAAGAAAATTTAGACGTAGTAAATAGTTCTGCATTTACTGATTTCGATCAAAAGATTATAACTGGTACACAGGTAGTTAGTGCAATACAGAATTTTGAGGGTAAAAACGTATCTATATTAATTGCGACATCATCCATGAAGAATGCTGCTGTGGAAAATAAAGTTAGTCAAGGTGCAGGAGTTAGTCAATCATATAAACCAAAAGGTGGGGAAGTACCAGGAGTTTATGCGTTAGCGTCAAAGGATTCGACATCAGGATATGCAATGAGTACATCTGGAGATACAGATTTGGACGGTTCTAAAAATACAGCCTTTATAAACTATAACGCTCTTTTAATGGGCACAGTAGATGGGACAGGAGAAGGTGAGGAAGGAACTGGTAAAGGTGACTATGTAGAAAACGGTGGTTCAATTTATTTTGATAATAACTGTTTTAGAACTACTAAAGGATTTGAAACAGAAAGCGGAAGAGTATTATTTAATAACATAACAGGAAACCTATCTAAGTCAGGGATGATGGAATATGTATCAAATGGTGCTAGATTTCAATCTTATTTAATTAAAGATGATTCTGGTACTATAATGGGAGTTACATTTGAACAAATAAACTCTGGCAAATAAATAAGAAACAAACAAAGATTAAAAAGAATAATGCAGAGGAAATAAAGTAAAAGACATATAAAACGACAATAAAATTATTATAAGTATAATAATTAAGTTAAAATGAAGAAATTAATTTAATTGTTATGCAATTCTTCTTTTCCCCATGTACATAAGTGAAAACTATGTACATTTATCTCCTTTAAATGGAGCAGGTTACTTCCATGACCTGCTCCTATTTTTATGTTTAAAAACAGAAGAAAAAGATAGTAGTACAAAGCATAATAAAAAGGTCTAATCAACTAATAAGTTTATCAGCTAATGATAAAAAATCAGCTCTAATCATTGGTAAATATACATTCCTTGAGTTACAAAAATATTTATAAAAATAGAGATTTAGGGGTGGTAATTCTAAAAAAGTTCGTATATAATTCCACCTACAATTTTATAAAAAGAAAGGATGTTGAAAATGAAAGAAGTTGAAAGGTATATTACTTTAGGAATCAGTAAAAAAGTTAATGCACTCGTCTACAATGAACTATTTGAACTATTTAATAATGAAGAAGATAGTTCAGATCTTCAAAAGTTTAAGTTAGTAGTAGCGAGTAATGGTGTGCAGCTCATTGAACAAACTCAGGAAGGCAGTAATAGTAAATTAATTCGTATTATGATGACATTAGAAGCGACAAAACAAAATATAGTCGTATTGAGAGATGGCTTGAACATGACTATGATGCTTGAAAGTGAGGCAAACAAATTAATTAGAAAATCAAGAACAGCATCTAAAAAAGCAGCTAGCAATGGAAAAAGCTAAAACAGGTTTAGATATAAGTAAGGTTTATTATGGAATAACAGTTTATAGGATATTTGGCAGGAAGAAAGATTTAGAAGGGCTAGGGGAACAATCAAACAATCATACAATACTAATTGACCCTAGTGAGAAAAATAAAAAGGGCTTTATAAGTTTTAATAGCTTAGAGAGTATTGATACAGGTATTTTAACTGAAGTCTGGAGCTATAAAGAGCAATATCACTATGATAGCTTTCAAGCAGGATATAAAATAATAACATTAAAAAGAGGTGACATTCTTGAGTTTATAGGAACGCATAGAATACTAATTTATTTCAAAGTAATGGCTGGTGGACTTAAGAAAAAAACTATAGACCAGTCAATGATAAGAAAAACATAATTAATTCAATGGATAAACACCATGCCTTAAATTAGGTATGGTGTTTATTTTTATT
>LSQX01097947.1_pt1 | contig 18028 bp, 13 predicted proteins | sample 654561 | NCBI WGS metagenome assembly LSQX01 (sample SAMN04489861, study PRJNA283612) | anaerobic digester metagenome | isolation source: 4 biogas reactors fed with cattle manure at either 37C or 55C with and... | place: Denmark: Kongens Lyngby | collected 2014
ACGATGTCCTGGTGGAAAACTATCAGGCGGTCTATATGGCGATTCAGACCAATAATATGTTGGAGCAGCTGGATTCAGCCTTTTCCGGCATTATCCAGAACAATCTGAATGTGATCATGAAGGTGCTGACATCTCTGACTATTATCATCACTATTCCCACAATTATCTCCGGCTACTGGGGCATGAATGTCGATCTGCCCTTCATGAATAACCCCTGGGCCTTCCTCTTCGCGCTGATACTGACCGCTCTTCTGATGGTGGCGGCGGTAATCTTGCTAAAACGCAAAGACTTGCTTTAAGCAGCTCAAAAAAGATTTTGTGCTTGAAAGAGAAAGTAGTAATCTATATAAATGTATTTAGTGCGACTATATAGACACGACACCAATTTGAGTGCTCTAATTGTCGTTGTCAGCTGAGTAATTTTGACGCTGTAGTCGGCACAGTCATTATTGGACGATTATTAACCGGGGAGTTTTTATGCGACGTACAGACTATTGCGGTCTTATGACCGAAGAAGATATTGGCCGCGAGGCTATAGCCGCCGGCTGGGTGGCGAATAAAAGAGATATGGGCGGTGTAATTTTCATCGACCTGGCCGACCATACCGGCGTGCTGCAGATAGTCTTCAATCCAAAGAATACTTCGAGTGAAGCCTTTAAACTGGCAGAGACTGTCAGAAACCAATCTGTCATCCAAGTCAGGGGCCGTATGCGCCTCCGTGACGAAGAGACTGTCAATCCCAAGATAAAAACCGGCACTATTGAACTGCAGGCAGAGACAGGAGAACTGCTCTCCGGCGCCAGGCAGCTCCCCTTCAACCCCGTGGACGATAAGGTCATCCGCGAGGATCTGCGCCTTCAATATCGCTTCCTTGACCTGAGAAGTGAACGCATGCAAAAAAATCTGCGCTTTCGCTATCAGATAGCCAAATCAGCGCGCGGCTTCATGGACAAAGAAGGCTTCATCGAAGTCGAGACGCCCATGCTGACCAAGAGTACGCCGGAAGGAGCCCGAGATTATCTGGTGCCCAGCCGCGTCCATCCGGGCAGCTTCTACGCCCTGCCGCAGTCGCCGCAGATTTTTAAACAGCTGCTGATGGCAGGCGGCATAGACAAGTACTATCAGATCGCCCGCTGTTTCAGAGATGAAGATCTGAGAGCTGACCGCCAGCCGGAGTTCACCCAGCTCGACCTGGAGATGGCCTTTGTCGAGCAAGAGGACATACTGGTGCTGCTCGAGCGTTTATTCAAACACATCATGAGCGAGGAGATGGGGCTGGATATTCATGATCCCTTCCCCCGCCTAACCTGGCAGGAAGCCATGGACATATACGGCACGGATAAACCCGATCTGCGCTTTGACCTGCCGATCTGTGAGCTCACGGATTTAGCGGCGAAATCGGATTTCTCCATCTTTAAGAAGGCAATCAGTCAGGGCGGCGTCGTGCGCGCTCTGGTCGTGCCCGGACAGTCTGACTTCACCCGCAGCACAATTGACGATTTGACAGAGTTTGCGATTGAGCAAGGCGCGGGAGGCATGGCCTGGATAGCCTGGCGCCCTGACGGAGAGATTTACTCAATCCTGACGAAGTATTTTAGCGAAGAAGCGATGCAAGAGCTTCTCCTGCAAGCGGGAGCAAGTCCCGGAGACTTTATCCTTTTTTCAGCCGACAAGAAGCAAGTTGTCCGCAAAGTTCTGGGAGCCATGCGCAATAAGCTGGCTGACCTTTTGAACCTGAGAGACAATTCCTTTTGCTTCCTGATTGTCACGGATTTCCCCATGTTCGAGTACAGCGAGGCAGAGAAAAGATATGTCTCCCAGCATCACCCCTTCACCATGCCCTACCCCGAAGATATCGCCCGTCTGGAGAGCGATCCTGAAAGTGTGCGCTCGCAGGCCTATGATCTGGTGCTGAACGGCACCGAACTTGGCTCCGGCTCGATCAGAATCCATGACAGCGAGACCCAGCGCCAAATCTTCAGCGCTCTCGGACTGACAGAAGAAGAGATAGATCATCGCTTCGGCTTCATTCTTAACGCCTTCGCCTACGGAACCCCTCCTCACGGCGGCTTCGCCTTCGGACTCGACCGCCTGGTCATGATCCTCCTGGGCGAGGACTCCCTGCGCGAAATAATCGCCTTCCCTAAAGCCAAAGACGCCTCCGACCCCTTGACCGGGGCGCCGGACACTGTCGACAGGGAGCAGCTCGATGTACTGGGACTGGCCTTGAAATCTGATGAATTTGTTGAAGGCGCTCAGATAGGGGCATCCGCCTCCGGCCGGAAGAAGTACCGGACAGCGGATATTAACGTCGAGCATATCGCCGAGATATCCCGCCTGCGCTTTGATAAATCTGAGATGGCGGAAATGAAGGAAAATCTCCACAGCATTATCGACTGGACGCAGCAGCTGGAAGAGGTCGACACTGAAGGTCTTGAGCCGACAGAGAACGTCTATCCTCTCGAGAATGTTTTCCAGACCAAAGAGCCTTTCCGCCCGACTCCCCAAGAGCTTTTGGCCAACGCTCCGGTCAGCCGTGACGGCTGTTTCTTCGTGCCGGAAGTGATCGCGCAGGAGGAAGAATGATAATTTATCTAAGCTGCAATTATGATTTGGATCACCGACAGGACAGCGGGCGCGAAATGAAAGCCGCGGAGGGAAAATAAATGGATTTTAATGAGATGGATATAGAGAAGCTGGCCTCAGGTCTGCGCGCCAAGGACTTCACAGCAGTTGAGCTCTGCAGGCATTATCTGGCAGTTATTGAAGCTAGAGAGCCGAAGCTAAATGCCCTCATAACGGTGACAGGAGAAGAGGCTCTGTCCGCGGCCAGATCCTGCGACAAGGCGCTGGCGGCGGGAGAAGAACTTCCTCTTATGGCAGGCATCCCCTGCGCGCTCAAAGACAATATCTTAACCAAAGGAATTCTCACCAGCGCCGGCTCCAAGACCCTCTCCAACTTCATCGCCCCTTACGACGCCACTGTCTGGACAAAGCTCAAAGAGCAAAGAGCGGTCCTTTTGGGCAAGACAAATATGGATGAATTCGCCATGGGCTCCACCACGGAGAGCTCCTTTTACGGTCCGACAAAAAATCCCCTCGACACCTCCCGGGCACCGGGCGGCAGCTCAGGGGGTTCCGCAGCCGCGGCAGCCGCGGGCGAAGCACCATACACACTCGGCTCGGACACCGGCGGCTCCATCTGCCAGCCGGCAGCCTATTGCGGGATTGTCGGCATGAGACCGTCTTACAGTTTAGTCTCACGTTACGGAGTCGCAGCGATGACATCCTCCATGGACCAGGTCGGCCCCCTGACCAAAACGATCAAGGACAACGCTCTGGTTTTGCAGGCGATTGCCGGCCATGACCCCCAGGACAGCGTCTCGCACAAAAAGATACTGCCGGACTTCTCCGCCCGGCTGGGCCGCGGCGTCAAAGGGCTGAAGATCGGTCTGCCGCTGGATTATCTCGAAGAAATCGTCAGGCCGGAAATAAAAGACGCCATCCTCAAAGCCGCCTCAGATTTGGAAGGCCAAGGCGCGAAAATTGTGACTCTCAGCAGCAGCAATCTCGAAGCGGCCCTGCCCGCTTACTATATCCTGACCTCTGCCGAAGTCTCCTCCAATCTGGGACGCTTCGACGGCATCCATTTCGGTTACCGCAGCAAAGACTACGAGAATCTGGAAGATATATATTTCAACAGCCGCAGTGAAGGACTGGGAAAAGAGGCGAAGCGCCGCATCATGCTGGGCACTTTCGCTCTCAGCTCCTCATTTTACGAAGATTTCTATGTCAAAGCCCAGAAGGTCAGAACCTATATCTGCAATGAAATGGCGAAGGCACTGGAGCAGACAGACCTGATCCTGGCTCCGGTCACTGCGGATATCGCGCCCAAACTGGGGACAACGAAGTCCCCTGTCGAACGCTACAAAGAGAGCTTCTTCGTTGTGCTGTCTCCCCTGGCCGGACTGCCTGCGCTGTCTTTACCCAGCGGTCATAAGGCAGAAGGCATGCCCATCGGCCTGCAGCTGATCGGCAGCCCCTTCAGCGAGCCGCTGCTCTACCAGGCAGGTGAAGCCGTGATGGCTCTAAATAATAAGGAGAAGAGTTCATGAGCAAGTATGAAGCAGTAATCGGGCTTGAAGTCCACGTTGAACTCCGGACAGAGAAGAAAATATTTTGTCATTGCAAGAACGAATTCGGCGCCGAGCCTAATACCAATATCTGCCCGGTCTGCATCGCTTTGCCGGGAGCTTTGCCCGTCTTGAACCGTCAGGTGATCGATTACGCCATCAAGGCAGGACTGGCCTGCAACTCTCAAATCGCCCCCTACTCACAGCTGGAGCGCAAGAACTACTTTTATCCCGATCTGCCCTCAGCCTACCAAATCACCCAGGGCAAGCACCCTCTTTGCCTGGGCGGCCATATAGATGTCGAGACCGCCGACGGCAAAAGGCGCATCCGCCTAAACCACATCCATATCGAGGCGGACGCCGGCAAGCTGACGCATCTGGAGGGAGAAGGAACACTGGTAGACTTGAACCGCGCCGGCGTGCCCTTGATCGAGATTGTCACCGAACCTGACATCCGCTCCGCCGCCGAGGCCGACGCCTTCCTGCGCAAGATCCGCGCTCTGGTGCAATACACAGGCGTCTCGGACGGGCGCATGGACCGCGGCTCAATGCGCTGCGATGTCAATCTCTCGGTCAGACTGCAAGGCTCTGAGGAGCTGGGCACCCGCACCGAGATGAAGAATATCAACTCCTTTAATTTTGTGGTGAAAGCGATCGAGCATGAGTTCAAAAGACAGGTCGATATTCTTGAGTCCGGCGGTCAAATCGATCAGGAGACCAGACGCTTCGACTCTAACACGGGTACATCCTCTCCCCTGCGCAGCAAGGAAGACGCCATGGACTATCGCTATTTTCCTGACCCTGATCTGGTACCGGTGACTATAATGGCTTCTGAGCTGGAAAAGATCAAGGCAGAGATCCCCGAGCTGCCCGATGCGCGCATGGCGCTCTATGTCGAGCGCTGGGATTTGTCCCGCTATGATGCAGGCCTGCTCACCGGCGACATCCGCATAGCCGATTTCTTTGAGGATGTGGCAAAGAAGACCTCCTTCCCCAAACTGGCAGCCAATCTGATCATCGCCGATCTCTTGCCGGATCTCCCGGAAGAAGGAGAAATCCCGCTTTTGCCCTGGCAGCTCGCTGATCTGGCAGACCTTCTGGGCAAGGAGGAGATCAACAGCAATACCGGGCGCAAAGTCTTCAAGCTCATGCTGAGCAAAACTGAAGCCTTAGATCCCAATATCTATATTGAGGAGAACAATCTGGCCCAGATCAACGACCGCTTTGCTCTGGAAGATCTGATCAAAACGGCTGTCGCCAACAATGAAAGGGCTGTCACAGACTATAAAAAGGGTAAAGAAATCGCCATCAAGGCGATCATCGGACAAGTCATGAAGGCAACCTCCGGCCTGGCCAACCCTCTGATCACGGAAGAAATGATCAAAGAGAAAATAGCCGAGATCCCCGATTAACAGCGAGTTTGCGCAGATTTTGCAAGGCCGCCGTCTCGCCTGGTCGCTTCAGGTAATGACAACATAATGACAGGCGGTCATTTAAAAGGAAGAATCATCTTACTGACAACTGCGTCCGACCGGATAAATTGTGGGCGCATGGAAATTTCATGGCAGTGACCCTGACAGGACTCAGAGGTACGGTATGGCAAAGAAGAGCTCGCCACATCTAATCCAAACGCCAAACTCCTCTTCGGGCATTTACTGTCTGGGAGCCATGAGTGTCGACCGAAAATTTGATCTCTTCTCTGACATTGTCTGGAAAACCAGCAATCCTGCCGCCTCCACCCTCAGCTTAGGCGGCGTCGCCCGCAATATCGCAGAGAATCTGGGCAGGCTGCAGGTGGATGTCAGCCTTCTCTCTCTGGGCGGCTTTGACCGGGATTTCAGCTATCTCAAGGAAGAATCTGAAGCCTTCATCGATATGAGCCTGGTAAAACAAATTGAAAATTTCTCTACCTGCGCTTATAATGCCGTCCTGAATCCGGACGGTGAAATGCAATTAGGTCTGGCAGATATGCAAATCAATGAGGAAATGAATCTCTCCTGGATCAAGGAATACGAGAGCCTTTTAGCCTCTGCCAAACTGCTGACAGCGGACTTAAATCTCCCCTCTGAAACCGTCGCATATATTCTCACTTTGGCAAAAGAATTTAACATAGATATGTTTATCATACCGGTCAGCGGGCCGAAGATGAGCCATTTGCCCGGAGATCTCAGCGGCGTCACCTGGCTCATAGTCAATCAAGATGAATCGGAGATGTTCTTTCAGACAGAGGTGAAAAGCGAGCAGGACTTTGGCCGCCTGGCAGAACGCTGGCTGGAGACAGGCGTAAAGAATGTGGTCGTCACCCGCGGAGCAGAGCCCGGCATTTATGGCAGCAGAGAGGGCGCAAGACTTAGTTTCACCCCGCCGAAAGTTTTACATGTCGTGGATGTCACAGGTGCCGGAGATTCTTTTGCTTCAGGAATTATCTATGGTCATTTACAGGACTTAGAGCCTCCGATATCCATTCGACTGGGCATGACCAATTCCTACTATACAATTCAATCCCCCTTTACCGTGCGCCGGGATCTCTCGGCAGAAACGCTGCTCGCACAGATGAATCTTTTATTCACAGAGGAGAAAATCTCATGAACTCTTTATTGACAATTGACCCGGAAGTGCGGGAAGCCTTAGCGGCAGGAAAGCCTGTTGTAGCTCTGGAGTCTACTATCATATCTCACGGCATGCCCTATCCGCAAAACATGGAAATGGCAAGGGAGACCGAAAAGATTATCCGCGAAAATGGCGCCACACCCGCCACTGTCGCAGTGATTGACGGCAAGATTCAGATCGGACTTTCAGCAGGTCAGCTGGAACTGCTGGCTACTGCCAAAAATGTGGCCAAAGTATCCCGGCGCGATCTGGCTCTAACGCTGGCCGGCGGCAGGCTGGGAGCTACAACCGTCGCCTCCACCATGATCGGCGCGCATCTGGCAGGGATCGATGTCTTCGTCACCGGCGGCATCGGCGGCGTGCACCGAGGCTATGAGGAGCATATGGACGTCTCCGCTGATTTGGAAGAGCTGGCCTCAACCCCTCTGACTGTAGTATGCGCCGGCGCGAAAGCTATCCTTGACCTGCCGCGCACACTGGAATATCTGGAGACCCACGGCGTGCCGGTTCTGGGATATGGCACAGATTATCTGCCGGCCTTCTTCTCAAGCGCCTCCGACAACAAATTAAATGCCCGCGTAGATACTCCCGAGGAAGTCGCCCAAATCATGAAATATTCACGTGAACTAAATTTCCCTGGCGGCATAGTCGTCGCCAATCCTATTCCTAAGGAGAGCGAGATCCCCGCCGAAGAGATCGAGAGCATTATCGATCAAGCTTTAGCAGAGGAGATCAAGGTGGGAATCAAAGGCAAAGACAGCACTCCATTTTTGTTGGCAAAAATTGTCGAATTGACAGAAGGCAGGAGCTTGGAAGCCAATATCGCGCTGGTATTTAATAACGCCAAACTGGGAGCGCAAATCGCTGCTGCTTTCGCATACATCTAATTCGATGATATAATACAAAGAGCTAAAAAATAAAACTAAAATCGAATGTGAGGAATTCTAAATGGTAAAAGATTTACTAAAAGCAACCAATCAAAACAATGTCAAAATTGCCAAAGCGCTTCCGGACGAGATGGGTGGATTTATGATGATGCATAATGCAGCTCTGGAAAACGGAGCACTGGATCCTAAGACCAAAGAGCTGATCGCTCTGGGTATTTCTATCTCGGTCAGATGTGAGCCTTGCATTGTCAGCCATATGGAAAGCTTGATTGCATTGGACGTTACCAGAGAAGAAATCGAGGAGACCATAGCGGTTGCTCTCTTCATGGGAGGCGGACCTTCATTGGTGTACGGCGGCAAAGCTCTGGCTGCTTTTGATGAGCTCAAGAAATAAAAGAAGGCAAGATTAACTGCAAAATCCACAAAAAGCGAGGGGCTGTCTCAAAATGAGACAGCCCCTTCTTCTGCATAAATACCAGCGGATTCCCCCATAAAATTGCTTGTTCATTCAACAGAATTGTTATTTAAGCAGAATCAATTATAAAACACCAGTAAAACTTGACTGAATTGAATAGCTGGCGTAACTTTAGATAAGCAAAAAATAAGGCGCAGAGGTTTTGCCATGCAAGCATATGCCAGAAATTATATAAGCCCTGAAGAACTTACCAAAGATAAGCTGTTGAGCATTTTAGAATCCCATCCGGAGATCCGTTTCGTCTCCGTAGCCGGAGTCGATCTGATGGGACATGAGACCGATGAGAAGATTCCCGTGGAAGTATTCATCGAGGATATCGACCAATTTCTCAATGGCATCGCAGTTCATACTGACGGATCATCCGTTATCCTGCCGGATATCGCCACCATCAACAATGCCAAAATAGACATGAGAGCTGATACCTCCGTCAAGTGGTGGATCGACCGCAATGCAGACAATATCGACACTGTGACCGGACTGCCGGTCTGCACCCTGAAGATCCCCTGCTTTCTTATTCACCACGAGAAGGCGGTAGATTCCCGCTCCATTTTAAAGCGCGCCGTCGAATACTTCGAGCAAGAAGTCCTCACTTTAATCAAAAACCACCCTGAAGCACTCACCTCTTTGAAGATCAACCCGGACGAAGTGACGGGCGTTGAGATCACTGCCGCCACCGAGCTGGAATTTTGGGCCAGAGCCCAAGAAGGTAATCTGGAGCTTGAAGAGCTCTCAACTTCCCAGGAGCTAAAGGAGCAATACTGGGCCAGAACTCAGGGAGACATCCGCACCGGGCTGGAGAGAACCCTGGTAGCCATGACAGAATATGGCCTCTCGCCCGAGATGGGTCATAAGGAAGTCGGCGGCGTCAAATCCCGCGTCGACAAGAACGGCGGCAGCCGCAGCATCATGGAGCAGCTGGAAGTTGACTGGCGCTATGACAATGCCATGCAGGCCGCAGATAACGAGCTGATAGTGAAGCTGATTATCCGGGAGACTTTCCGCCAGCTGGGTATCGACGTCACTTTTCTGGCCAAACCGATGGAAGGTCTGTCCGGCTCAGGCGAACACCATCACATGGGAGCAGTCCTGCGCCTCAAAAACGGTGACAAGGTCAATCTCTTCGCCGCCGGCAAAGACCATTTCCTTTCGCGCTGGGGCTACGGCGCCCTGATGGGGCTCTTGCACAATTACGAGATCACCGCGCCCTTCATCGTGCAAAGCAACGACGCTTTCCGCCGTCTGAAGAAGGGTTATGAAGCTCCTATCTGTATCGTCGCTTCTTTAGGCAGAACGCTCGAAGTCCCATCCCGCAACCGCACAGTACTTGTCGGCTTGATCAGGGACATTGAAGATCCCTTCGCCACCCGCTTCGAGCTAAGATCCCCCAACCCTCACACCAACACTTATCTCGCCATGGCAACCATGCTGCAATCTATGCTGGACGGCATTGAATGGGCCGTAAGCAACGGCAAGGACGAGGATCAGCTTCTGGCGGAACTCAGCAAGCAGCCGGGAGATGAAGCTGAGTATCTGGAAAAGCATCGCATGTACCGCACCGAGGATGATGTTTTCACCGCCTTCACCGATCAGGAGCGCGACAGCTTGTTTGGCAAGGTCCCCACCGGTGTCTGGGAAAACGTCAAGAGCTTTGATCTCTATCCGGACAAAATGCCGATCCTCACTGCCGGCGATGTTTTCACCCCCGAGCTGATTCACTCCTTCCGCGTCGCCATCACAGACAAATGGCGAGTGGAGCTGGAGCACCGCATCATCCCGAACTTCATCAAAGAAATTCGCAGCATGGGCTGTCTGCATAATGGTTTAGGCAATCCGGGAGATAAAGAGCGCTGGAATGAAATCCAAAAGCTGCGTCATCAGCTGATGATTTCCGGCAATGGCATTCTGGGAATCTTTGATCAAATCCATCACGCTTTTAATGAAGGCGATTACCAAACCGCCTCAGATTATCAGGAGCATATGTACGATGCGATGAAGGCGCTTAGACTCAAGTACCACGATTATCGCATCCACGTTCTGGATTAAAAACCCGGTTTTGCTGCTGCGAGCTGACGACAGCCAGCGGAGTGCATTTGGTTGCAAACCGGGACTATTTTTTTTAGATCAATTGCCTTGTATGTATCTCTATCCGTCATATTATCTCGATCATATTGGGAAACACGTCATTACGACACGATGACTTATAAATAAGCCTCAAAACACTGAGCGACATCAATAAGACATGTCAGGGGGGACTTGGCAATGAAAACAAAATATATAATTATCATCATCTGCGCCGCTTTAATAATTGGGGTCGTGATTTTTCTTGGCGTGACTGACAAGCTGCCCTTTTTGCAGAGTAAAGAAAAAAAGCATATAAGAGAAGAGCTCACATCGACAGTATGGCTCGGCGGGACAATAATTGAGACCGGAGCCGAGCGACATGTCACCGAGGTCTTCGGCAGCGATATAAGCATCAGCTTTATGAAAAACGGCAGCTGCAACATCGAGATGAGAGATGAGATTATAAACGCCAAATGGAAGCTTAATGGCGATAAAATCTCTATCCGCGGCGGCAAAATAAATGCAGAAGCCGATTACGATGTAAATTATCTCTCAGGAACTCTGGATTACTTTATACTGTACCCATTAGAAGGCTACTACGTTCAATTTGACAGCAAAGCGTATTACGATCGCCTGTCCGAAGAAGTTGACAATATCAACAAAGAGAGAGAAATGCTTTTAGAAGAATGGAAAAACTCCCTGGATGCCGATCTTTCAACTTGCAAACAAGAATTTACAGATCTGCTCCATCGCTACCATTTTCAAAAGTTTGAGCCCCTCCTCATAAATGAAGAAAACAAAGAAAAACTTATCGAAGAGTACTTCACACCAATACTTTCCCTGGGCCTGCAATACAATTCCTGGAGCTGGCTCTATCAAGGGGATGAGGAGAGGCTCCTCGACGGATACGAGATATATGAGTTTAATCTCAAGCTGGATGAAGCTGAGCGCAGCGAGCGAGACGGAGAGCTTGTGTTAGTGCCATATGATGAAGTAGCTAACTATATCGGCCTGCGTCTTCCTATAGACGTTGGCCAAGAACCTATCTTGGATCCTCTGGAGGAAATGCTCACGAAAAGCCGACGGTATTTCTGGGAATCCCATAGCTTTGAAATGAAGATATCAAAAGAGCTTGATGAATATTTTGAGGCTGACTTAGTGGAGGCCTGGGCATTGGATGAGAAAGTCGTAATTCACATGCTTTACGGAGATGGCGAGAGAGACGAGGATCATGCCTGGTTCTTACTGGAGAAGAATTCATCTTGCGATTGCTATAACTATATAGGCGGCTCAGCCTTTGAGCCTTAAAAACTTAGAGCTGCCGGGTATTTAGCAGTCCGGCTGCGTCAATTCTGACGCAGAGCCCGTATAGAATTCATGCTGTTTATTGTTCTTAATCATTAGAATTGCTTCCTGATTCAAGGCAATTATCGCCTCATCGGCAATGCTGTGTATCTGCTCGTCAGTAGCCCCGAAGATGGTAAACACCAGAGTGTTCTCCTGAATCTTATTTTGCTTTTCATCCAGCCAGCCGCCGCTGGTTTCATCCGCCATATAGCCTTGAACAAAATCAAGACATATTTGGCCAAGTACAGCTCTGGCCTCCTCTACCGTCATAAGCTGTTCGCAGGCATCTTTATCGGTCAGACCAATATAGAGTTTGTATTCATCAGCAGTGTTCTCATCACCTTCCATGCTGACCGAGTAGAAGTCAATCGCCGAAGAAAAGGCATCCATCTCATTTGTAGTCGCCTTCATATTATCTTCCGTTTGAAAGGCTCGCGCCAGATTGTACAAAGGCACCGTAATCTTCTTTTCCATGCTGTGGAGGACGACGGCAGAAATAAGCATAATCAGGTTTAAGCTGATGCCGGCGGCAATATAGGTCATATTCCACAGGCGCATAGTGTCCGCTTCTACCCTGCTGTAGATGCCGACAAAGATCAGCAGCAGGGCGAAGGCAATCAGCATGACAGCAGTAATAAAATAGATAAAGATTCGCAAACGAATTGAGGTCTTGAGCATATCGCTTTCCTTGTTCGCTTCCGGCTGATAAACCGGCAGCAGCAAGACGCCAAGGGCAAGACCAATTGACATGAGAGTCAGAGCAAGCCCCGCATTTGCAGCCGAGAAACCCTGTCCAAATAAGAGACCAAACATGAAAATAACAGCAGGCAGAAGTAAAAGTAAATAGGCCGCCCCTAAAGCCGCTTTACTGCTGAATACTCCCTTAGGCAGCCGCGGCTCAAACTTGCCTTTGGGCAGGAGGATAAGGGCGACGACGCCAAAGATAAGACCAAACTCAAAATTATTCAAAAACAACTGGACGATGCTGTCTCTAGGATTGACATCGGCAAACATCAGCATGGATAAGCTCACTCCCATCGCGGCAGTAAGAGAGCTATACAGCAATATCAGCATGTATTTAACAAGGCTCCTGCTGTCGTAGATTAAGAGATCCTTCTTCAAATGTTTTCTATCCGTGGCATACCAGAGCCTGTGCGGAATATAAGCCATGAAAAAATTAAAAAGACTGCCAAAGAGCATAGACAGATTTAAAGTCTTGTATGAAAACAAATCGGCAAAGATATTGCCAAAAAAGACCCCTATCGCCGCAGGCATGCCAAAATAGATTCCGGCCGCCGGCGGAATAAAAGAGCCCGGACGCACCTCTGTCCCCGGCAGCAGAGCAAAGAGACGGCTCATCGGCACAAGAAAGAGAAAATAGATCAGCCCGACCGCCAGAGTGGTAGAAAGATTCTTTTTTACCCTGCTCTTCATTGCAACTATTCTAACTTATTTTTCCTCGACGGTCCCCGGAAATCTTGGTCAGGCAAAAGTGAAACATCTGCTAAATAGCTAAGCATACTAAAGCTGCATCTCAAAATAGCACGCTTACCTTCCATACCGGCGTTAGAGCCCAATATCCAACCAGCCTCAAAACCACTGTCACCCTGTCATTCATATCGGCGCGGCGAGCTCCGGGCTCACCTAATCCGGATTGTCTTGCCAGTTCTATCTTCCATATCGGCGTGGCGAGCTCTCTTTGTTATACTTAAGAGCGAAAGAAGAACCGCCTCTCGACCGCACTCTAACCATCCTATGTCGTTTTCTTTGCAGGCTTCAACCAAATATCGTCGACTGTACAGGGTGATGCACTTGTTGACTTATTGAGGGTTTACGGTACCGGGTGATGCACTTGTTTATGCTGCAAAAATTGCCGAAAATAAAAAGTTTTTGCAGTTGAATGCAAAAACTTCTTTTTTTCGTAAGTTTATGCTACACTAAGCTCGTTGGAGGTGCGAGCAATGATAGAATCACGTGAGCTTAAAAAACGAGAAGGGTATTTGAATAAACTCATCGCTTTTCAGGACACTGAGCCTGTCAAAGTGGTGACGGGCATCCGCCGCTGCGGAAAATCCAGCCTGCTGAAGCTGATGATGCTACACCTGAGGGAAAGCGGCGTCTCCGAGGAGCAGATCGTGGAGATGAATTTCGAGTCCCACGATTTCAAGAACATGACATCGTATATGCTTTACGACTATGTGAAGCAGCGCGTTCTACCTGAAAAGCGTATGTATCTGTTCTTCGACGAGCTGCAAAGGATCGATGCTTGGGAGGACGCGGTGAACTCCTTCCGCGTTGATTTCAACTGCGATATCTATATCACCGGCTCCAATGCTTATCTGCTTTCATCGGAGTATTCGACCTACCTCTCCGGCAGATGCGTAGAGATCAAGATGTTGCCGCTGTCTTTTAATGAGTTTCTGTATTTCCATGACTTTGAAGTACGGGAAACGCAGAGCGCTCTGGGAGGCGTAAGAAAACAGGTTTATGACAAAAGCGGCGAACGCTACGACCTAAGAGAAGCCTTTGACTCCTATCTCCGCTTTGGCGGGATGCCGGGCATCGCTGAAGTAGGACTGAATCAAGAGAAGGCGCTGACCCTGCTGGACGGCATTTATTCCACCGTCGTTATCCGTGACATTTTGGAGCGTGAGAAACGCCGAGGTCAGCAGCGCATCACCGATCCTGTACTGCTTCGCAAAATCATCCTGTTCCTCGCGGACAATGTCGGCAGCAATGTCTCGATTACGTCAATCGGGAACACTCTCGTAAATGAGGGACTGCTTGCGGACGGCAAGCGGAAGGGTTCGCCCAGCGGACACACGGTACAGTCGTATGTTAACGCCCTATTGGAGAGCTACTTCTTTTACGACATCAAGCGGTTTGATATCAAGGGTAAAGAGTACCTTCGTACTCTCGGCAAGTACTATATTGTGGATATCGGGCTTCGCAATTACCTGCTAGGCTTCCGCAACAGAGACAGCGGTCACGCACTGGAGAATATCGTTTATTTCGAGCTTCTGCGCCGCGGCTACGACGTGGCAATCGGAAAGATTGGCAATCTTGAGGTCGATTTTATCGCCACCGATGCGGAAAAGAAGCTGTATATTCAGGTGACGGAGTCCATGACAAGCGCGGACGTCCGAAGCCGCGAGTTGGCTCCACTACAAAAAATTCGTGATAATTACGAGAAGCTGGTGCTCTCGCTCGACACTGGACTGGATACCTCTTACGACGGCATTCAGTCGAAGGATGTGATCGAGTGGCTGCTTTCCGAATAACAGCAAATATCAGCATATAAGAAACACGCCAAAGCGTCTATCAAAAGGTAGGCGCTTAACGATGCCATTTTACGCCAATATTGAGAAAGAACCGGGCAGTAAGGTTCCGGTCCTCATATGGGAAATATCCGAAGCAGATGAGCAAGAATTGGACGAATATGAAGGTTATCCAACAAAATATGATAAGCAAAACTTAACTATTGAAATCAACGGGCAAGAAGTCGAAGTGATGGTCTATATCATGACTGATGAATATAAAGTTCTGACCAACAAAAAGGCCAGATATGGCTACGAAGATACCATCAAACAAGGATATAAAGATGCCGGCTTTGATTTGGAAGAGTATCAGCCGAAATAATATTAAATGAAATGTTTATTCTGTGAGTCAGAATCCAATGTAGACCTTAGGAGCAAATAATTATATTGTTTAACCTTAACAATAATTGTTTATTCGGTTTATGTACAGAGGTTCTCATCAATCTAGCTTGATATGTTAAGCTCACAATACAAATTGAAAGTCTTCTTTGCTAAACATTGAAAATTTATTCCGGTTTCTTACAAACTGAGCTAACTACGAATTAATATTTCAAAACATGAACCCGAGGTGATTATCTTAATCTAGTATTAAAATGTGCCATAAATGCCATCTTCTAAACTAGTCCATTTTTTGGTCTGTAATACTATATCAGCAATTTTTGTTAAGATTTGAATCTACTGTATGAAATTATTGCGAAATCATAATTCGTATTGTTCGTGAATCTTGAGACCATTTTTATACATACGGACACATACTACTACTTCAATCTTGTTTCTGATTGGTCCAAAACTTCGTTCGCATATCCAGTGGTAGATTTGCTACTTGCCAAACACAAAGCTGAGAGATACTAAAAAACTTATTTCGTTCACCAAACCAAAATTCACCTTACATGAATGTATATTTTTGTCTAGCTGAAGATTGTTGTACAACAAAATAGGGTAATATTTATATATAGACTCCACCAATTTTTATTATGATATCATTATTTTAGCGGGGCGGACTATCAAAATGCTATATCATTCTGAGTAAAGTCTGATTGTAAAAAATACTACGTGTACGATTAGTCGCACATCATTAATATTTTCAAACTAATTGCGGTAGTGGCGTAAACAATAAGGTGCTGGATAAACGGTTTTTAGTAGGAGTGCTAGATCAATGAAAGAAAGAAAACTGAAACCCTTTTTAAAATGGGCTGGAGGGAAAAGTCAGTTAATAGAAATAATAAGAAGAGTGTATCCGCAAGAACTTGGAGGTACTATTCTAAAGTATGCTGAACCCTTTGTTGGCGGAGGTGCATTACTTTTCGACATTCTTGATACATATGAACTAGACAGTATCTACATTAGTGATACAAATGCCGAACTGATTAATACATATCAAGTTTTACGTAATAATCCAGATGGTTTAATTTACCGGCTGTCACAGTATCAAGATGAGTATATCCCTCTTAGCGATGATTCTCGTAAAGAGTATTACTATAAAAAAAGGAAACGCTTTAATGAACTTAAATGCCAAGGCGTTTTGGACACTGAAATGGCATCTCTTTTTATTTTCCTTAATAGAACATGTTTTAATGGACTCTACAGGGTAAACTCCAAAGGCGAATATAATGTTCCTATTGGTTCTTATAAAGTTCCGCTGATATGTGATGAGAATAATCTACGACAGGTATCAGAAGCTCTATCGAACGTCACAATTGTATGTGGGGATTATCGCAAATCCGATGACTTTGTTGATAGCAATACATTTGTTTACTTTGATCCTCCGTATCGCCCACTTAATGCAACTTCAAGTTTTACAGCATATACCGAAAATGCGTTTGATGATAAAGCGCAAGCAGAACTTGCCGAATATATTCAGCAATTATCTGACAGAGATGCTTATGTAGTCGCAAGCAACTCCGATCCAAAGAATACAGATCCAGATGATGACTTCTTTGATGAGCTTTATTCAAAGATGAAAATTATGCGCATTTTTGCATCGCGAATGATTAATAGCAACGCAAGTTCACGTGGGAAAATAAGTGAATTACTTATTTGCAGTTATTGAGGTGAAAAAATGAAGAGAAATTTTGATGAATGGTTAAGCAAATTTAGACTTAGTATTTCTGGTTATGGTTATTATGTTGACTTTAATAAGGTAATAGAGAAAGTTGAATACATGAAAATTGAACTCAACATTTTAAATTCACTTATTGGGTCGGATAATATAGAAAAAGATTTTGAAATAATAATAGAAAAATACCCGGAAACGCTTAAATGCATCCCTCTACTTCTTGCGGTTCGTGGCTACGAAATATATGCACAAGATGATGACGGAGCATTCTTGTACCGATTTGATAAAATGAATTACTCTGTAGAGCAATACAAGGTGTTTATGCGTAAAACCGGCCTTTTCAATATTATTGCAAACCATTTGGTAAATAACCTCGTTGATTATGCTCTTGGCGTGGAGACAGGTTTGGACTCGAATGGTCGCAAAAATCGCGGCGGTCATCAAATGGAAGAACTGGTAGAGAGTTACATACAGAACGCCGGATTTAAAAAAGACAGTACTTATTTCAAAGAAATGTACCTCGCTGACGTTGAAAAACGGTGGGGGATTGATTTGTCTGCTTTATCAAATCAAGGCAAAGCCAGAAAGCGTTTTGATTTCGTGGTAAAAACTGATTCGATGATTTATGCTATTGAAACTAACTTTTATGGTGGCACAGGCGGTGGCTCCAAACTAAATGAAACTGCCAGAAGCTATAAAATGTTAGCTCAAGAGGCTGATACAGTAGATGGTTTTACCTTCGTGTGGTTTACTGATGGTACCGCATGGAGGAGCGCAAGAGGCAACCTCAGAGAAACATTTGATGCTCTTGATACGATATACAGTATTGATGATATGGAAAATGGGATTATGACCGAACTTTTCATATAAGGGGGATATATGGCAAATAAAAAGATAACAAAATGGGAACCAGAAGACTTTGAACTGGAAATGACTACGGTATGGAGTTTTCCCAAGCGTGGAGACTGGGCAACACACGATGCAAAATGGCGTGGAAATTGGTCTCCTTATATTCCGAGGAATATTCTTCTTAGGTATTCAAATGAAGGAGATTTAGTACTTGACCAATTTGCAGGAGGGGGCACCACTCTGGTTGAAGCAAAACTATTGAATAGGGATATTATTGGTGTTGATGTCAACGA
>LSQX01404736.1_pt3 | contig 18027 bp, 17 predicted proteins | sample 654561 | NCBI WGS metagenome assembly LSQX01 (sample SAMN04489861, study PRJNA283612) | anaerobic digester metagenome | isolation source: 4 biogas reactors fed with cattle manure at either 37C or 55C with and... | place: Denmark: Kongens Lyngby | collected 2014
GACCGGAAAGTATGTACCCGGTCCTCCGGATGAGGGCATCGATTTGGATATTGAGTGAATACTTCTGACGCCTCCCCTTCCCCGCGCCCTTGTTGGCGCGGGTTTTTTGGCGAAAAAGGCGACACATTTGACAAACGGCGGGGAAGACCCTATAATTCGAGTGAGCAATTTCCTATATATTTGGCGCTGAAACTTCAGAATCTGACGGCATTTGCCGTTCGACAGCATCTTAGGAGGAATGATCATGAAAAAACTTCTGGCACTCTCTCTGGCACTGGTAATGGTATTTGGCCTTAGCACAACGGCGCTGGCACAAAGCACCATCAGCTTCTCCTGGTGGGGCGGAGACGCCCGCCATGAGGCAACCATAAAGGCGGTGGACGCTTTTGAAGCCAAGAACCCCGACATCGCGGTATCCGACGAATACTCGGCATGGAGCGGCTGGGAAGAAAAAATGGGCCAGCGCTTTGCTTCCAACTCGGCACCGGACCTCAACCAGATCAACTGGAACTGGATCACGGCATTCAGTTCTGACGGCAGCAAATTCGTGGATCTGAACACGCTATCCGACATTATCGACCTGTCGCAATTCGAAAAGTCGGGTCTGGACGCCTGCACAGTGGCGGGCAAGCTGCAGGGACTGCCGGTTTCCATGACCGGACGCATCTTCTACTGGAACAAAGCGGCTTTTGAAAAAGCCGGTATAGGAGTACCCGCATCCCACGCGGAACTGATGGCCGCGGGCCAAGTCTTCAAAGATAAATTGGGCGAAGACTATTACCCCTTGGTCTTGGGCACCTATGACCGCATGATCCTAATGGTCTTCTATCTGGAAAGCGTGTACGGCAAAGATTGGGTCGTCGAAAACAAGCTCAATTATACCAAAGATGAAATTGCCGCTGGCCTCAACTTCATCAAGGAGATGGAAGACGGGCATGTTATCCCTACCCTGATGAAACTGACCGGCGATGGCGCTGATTCCCTGGACAAGAACAATAACTGGATGGACGGCCATTACGGCGGCATCTTTGAATGGGACTCCGCCGCGGGCAAGTTCCAGAAGGCCCTCAATGAAGACCAGGAATTCGTCGTTGGAGAACACTTCAGCGATTGGGGCGAATACCAAGGCGGCTATGCCAAGGTATCCATGGCGCTGGCCATTTCCGAAACCGCCCAGGATAAAGAAGCCGCAGCTAAATTGCTCAACTTCCTCTTGAACGAGGAAGAAGGCGTCGCCCTGATGGAATCCCAGCGCGGTATTCCTTTGTCCAAGAAAGCCAATGAGTACCTGGCCGCCAACAAGCTGCTGGATCCCATTGTGGCGGAAGCAAATGCCAAGGTCCTCTCTTGGGTTAGATTCAACCTGGACCCGCTGTTTGAATCCAACGAACTGAAGGCCGATGAAACCGGCGTATATGCGCAGGTCATGGCCAACCTAAGCTATGGCGAAGTGGATGTAGACGGTGCGGCTGACATGCTGATCGAAGGCGTGAACAGCGTACTGGGCAACTAAACGTTGAACCGGGAGCAGGCCGCCGCGTGTGCAGCGGCCTGCTCTTCCTTTGGTGGCTAAAAATGAGCGTTGTACGATTTATCCTGGATTACATAGCCGCATATACGGATTACAAGACCTATTGGAATTATGAGGACGGCTGCGTCCTTATTGGCTGTGTGCGCCTTTATGAAGTGACCCGAAACCCCGCGTACAAGCAATTTATTATGGATTATCTGTATAAGAGAGTGGATAAAAAGGGTGCCATCGCGTCTTATGAGTCAGAGCAATACAATATCGACAGCATCAACAGCGGCAAGCTTCTGTTTTTCGGCCTGCGCGAATCGGGCGATGCGCGCTTCCGCATTGCGCTCGACTATCACATGCAGCGGCTGTGTGAACACCCGCGCTGTCAAAACGGCAGCTTCTGGCACAAGAGCATCTATCCCTACCAGATTTGGCTGGATGGTCTATATATGGCGCAGCCTTTTTATGCGGAGTACGACATGCTCTTAGGCGGCAAAGCCCATGCGGGGGACATTGTACTGCAATTTGACAACGTGCGCCGCTTCATGTTTGATGAAAACAAGCAATTATCCTACCATGCCTATGATGAAAGCCGCCAAATGTTCTGGTGTGACAAAGAAACCGGTCTGTCCCCCAATTTCTGGCTGCGCTCCATGGGCTGGTATTTGATGGCGCTGGCAGACACGATCGATTTGATCGATGAACAGCTGTACGAGCATAAGCGAAGGCTTCAGGATATTTTCGGGGAGGCCGTGCGGGGCATCATGCGTTATCAGGCGCAGAACGGCCTCTTTTATCAGCTGATCGACAGGCAGGCTTTGGCGGGCAATTACACGGAAGCCTCCGGCAGCGCCATGGTGGCCTATGCCCTGATGAAGGGCGCGCGTATCGGCGCGTTGCTCGAAGAAAAGTACGCGCCCGCCGGCCGCGCGGTATTTGACGCCTTGGTCAAGAACAAACTGAAGACTGAGGAAGGCACGGCGCACCTTGAGGACATCTGTCTGGTGGCGGGCTTGGGCGGACAGCAAATGCGCGACGGCAGCGCGGAATATTACCTGTCAGAACCCAGAGTGAAAGATGACGCGAAAGGCGTGGGACCGTTCATAATGGCCTGCGCCGAATCGCTCATGCAGGATGCGCCACCTTTATCAAGGAGGGATAGATAGTGTCTTTGCAGCAAAAAGCCTCGCGCGCCCTGCTTTCGCGAGGGGCAAAGAAATTGGATAGCGGCCGCATCGGGTTTTTGTACGTCCTGCCGTGGCTGCTCGGCTTTCTCTTTTTCAAGCTCTATCCCTTTGCATCATCGCTGTATTACAGTTTTACCGATATGCATTTGTTCAACGGCATCAGCCGGTGGGGCTTTTTCAATTTTGAAAACATTTTTACATCCGGCCAGATAATCAAATCCTTCACCGTCACTTTCAAGTACGTTCTGGTGACTGTGCCGCTCAAATTGGTAACGGCGCTGTTTATCGCCTATATCCTTAATTTTCGCATCAAAGGGGTCACGTATTTCCGAACGGGCTATTACGTGCCGTCGATTTTAGGCGGTTCTGTCGCCATTGCGGTATTGTGGAAAGCACTGTTTCGCAACGAGGGGCTGGTCAACGCCATGCTGGCTGTGCTGGGGATAAAGGGTCCAAGCTGGCTGAGTGATCCGCAGTACGCACTTTTCATTATTAGCCTGCTGCGTATTTGGCAGTTCGGCTCGTCGATGGTCATTTTCCTTGCCGCCTTAAAGGGCGTGCCGGAAGATCTGTACGAAGCCTCCACCATCGACGGCGCCACCTCACGGCGGCAGTTCTTCAGCATCACCTTGCCGCTCATATCCCCCGTGATCTTTTACAACTTGGTAACACAATTGGTGCAGGCGTTCCAGGAATTCAACGGCCCCTATATTATTACCAAAGGCGGACCGCTCAACTCCACGCGCCTGGTGTCCATGATCATCTACGACCAAGGCATCAAGAACTATAAGATGGGGCTGTCCAGTGCGCTGGCATGGGTGCTGTTCATCATCCTGATGCTCCTGACGCTGGTAGCATTCAAGAGTCAGAAACACTGGGTCTATTATTCGGACGAGATGCAGGGAAGGGGCAAAAAATGACAACCGCAGTGAAGCCCCGGCGCCGGAACAATCGCCGCCTCCTGTCCACCATTATTAGATATTTCGTACTGATTGCGGTAGGCATCGTCATGATCTACCCGCTGCTTTGGATGGTGAGCAGCACTTTCAAAAACAATAACGAGATATTCAGCGGCGTGCATCTTATCCCGCGTGAGCCGACATTGAACGGCTACCGCGACGCGATGAAGAGTTACGGCGGTGACATCGACCTTTGGAAAAGCATGTTCAACACGTATAAAATTGTTTTGCCCAAGGTTCTTTTTACCGTGATCTCCGTCACCCTGACCGCGTATGGCTTTGGGCGCTTCCGCTTCAAGGGCCACGCATTTCTGTTTTCGATACTTATGAGTACGCTGTTTTTGCCGCAGGTGGTCCTCAACGTGCCGCAGTTCCTCATGTTCACGCGCCTGGGCTGGGTAGATTCGCCATGGTACATTCCCTTGATATTGCCAACGCTGTTTGCCACGGAAACCTACTTTGTATTCATGCTCATCCAGTTCATGCGCTCCATTCCGCGGGAGCTGGATGAAGCGTCCCGCATTGACGGATGCAACTCCCTCCAGACGCTCACCAAAGTCATCGTGCCCATGCTGTCCCCTGCCATGGTATCCGTCGCGTTGTTCCAATTTATGTGGTCGAGCAACGATTTCATGGGGCCACTGCTGTATGTCAACACGCCTGCGCGCTACCCTGCCACCATCTACGTGAAACTATCCATGGACGCCGATACGGGGTTTGAGTGGAACCGTGTGCTGGCAGTCAGCCTCATCTCGATCATTCCGTCGCTGGTCGTCTTTTTCATGGCGCAGAGCAAATTCGTGGACGGCATCTCCGCCGGCGCGCTTAAAGGATGATAATCAAGCCGTTATTCATATCGGCACGGTCTGCCTGTATAGAACTTCCCCTTAAGGGGTATTACCACGCGGATGAGCCTGCCGGCCTGCGCCTCAATGAAGCGGATTACGGACAAGCGGATCGGGTGGTAACCTCGCTGTTCGGGCTTGCGCCCGACACGGCGTATCATCTCGAAATGCTGCAAAAAGGGCGCTTGGCGGCAGAAGTGCGCTTTAGAACAAAGGCAGAATTTGTCACCCTTAACGTGCGCGATTTTGGCGCGTTTGGGGACGGGACGCACGATGATACCGCCGCCATTCAAGCCGCTATCCTCTGTTGTCCCAAAGAAAGCCGCGTTCTTGTGCCCACGGGGAAGTACCTGGTGTCGCCGCTGTTTCTCAAGTCGCACCTGCGGCTGGAAATCCAAAAAGGCGCGCAATTGAGGCTCCATCCGGCACGGGAAGAGAGCCCAATTTTGCCCGGCATGATCCCTTCATGGGATGAAAAAAGCGAATACAACCTAGGTACATGGGAAGGCAATCCGCTGAGCATGCACGCGGCGCTTTTGACCGCGGTGGACGCGCACGATATCGAAGTATACGGCGAGGGCGTGCTGGACGGCCAGGCCGCTAAGGGCGATTGGTGGCTTGAGCCCAAAGTGAAAAAGAGCGGCGCGTGGCGCGGCCGGATGGTATTCCTGAACCGCTGCCAAAACGTGACCCTTCAGGGGCTGACCATTACCAACAGCCCCTCCTGGAACGTGCATCCCTACTTTTCCAAGGATCTTGTGTTGCTTGATTTATCCATCCAATCTCCATCTGACAGCCCCAACACGGACGGCATCAACCCGGAAAGCTGTCGCGATGTACTGATTTCAGGCGCGCGTCTTTCGGTGGGCGACGACTGCATTGCGATCAAAAGCGGCAAAATCTATATGGGCGCAACGTACAAAACGCCCACAGAGCGCGTTACGATTTCGCACTGCCTGATGGAAAACGGCCACGGCGGCGTTACTATCGGCAGTGAAATGGCGGGCGGCGTAAGGGATATCCTTGTAACGGATTGCAGGATGCTGCGAACCGACCGCGCGCTGCGCATCAAAACGCGGCGCGGGCGGGGCAAGCAGGGCGTGATCGACCGGATCCATTTTGAGAATGTGAAAATGATCGACATTCCCGTTCCCATCGCGATCAACAGCTTTTATCACTGTGACCCGGACGGCCATGCGGAAAATGTGCAGGACAAGGAAGCAAGGCCCGCTGATGACGGAACGCCCGTCATCGGCGCGCTCTCCTTTAATAATGTCGTCGCCACCGGTTGCAGGCATGTTGCGGTGTATGCATTGGGGCTTCCGGAAAAGAAAATCAGGCGCATTGCCATTACAAATTCCCGCTTCTCATTTGCGGAAGAAAAAGTCGTGCCGGCGCGGCCGGTAATGGCAGACGGCGTCGAACTCTGCGCCAAACGGGGCCTTATTGCCCACAATGTGGAAAATCTGGCGCTAAGCGACGTGGCGTTTGGGGGTACCGTGGGCGAAACGCTGGAACTGCACGGCGTGGACAGCCTGATCAAGGAGGATGAGCTATGAATGTGGGTATAAGGCTGCATGATGTAAGCGGCGATAGCCTGAAGCAGCGCGCACAAAACGCCAAAACAATGGGCTTCACGTGCACCCATCTCGCGCTGTCCAAGGTGATGGAATTTGCGACTGATGACATTGGCGTTTTGACACCGGCGCTGGCGTCATACGTCAAAACAACCCTTGCTCCCATGGATATCGCAATACTGGGATGCTATCAAAATCTGGCGCACCCGGACGACCAATACGCCTTGCAGCTGCAGCGCGTCTACGCCGCGCACCTGCGCTTTGCCAAATGGGCAGGAGCCATGGTGGTGGGTACGGAAACGGGCAACCCAAACGCGGAATTCCGCTATGAAGCGGATAAAAGCCATACCGAAGACACGCTCAAACTGTTTATTGACCGCCTTTTTCCGGTGATCAAGGATGCCGAAAAGCTGGGCACCGTCTTGGCTATAGAACCGGTGTATCGACATATCGTCTGTGATGCCAAGCGGGCGCGCAAGGTGCTGGATACCATCGCTTCTCCCAATCTGCAAATCATTCTGGACCCGGTCAACCTGCTGGACCCGGATAACCTTGACAGGCGAACCTATGTACTTGACGAAGCGCTGACGCTTTTGCTGCCGGACACAGCGGTGCTGCACCTGAAGGACTACGTAATACAAGACGGCCGGATGAAGCCCGTAGCCGTGGGAATGGGCCTTATGGACTATGCACCATTCATTCAGAAGGTTGCCGGAGACAAACCTTATTTGCATATCACGCTGGAAAACACCACGCCCCGCAACGCTGAGCGTGCGGGGCAGGACGTCAGGAAGCTATGGACACTGTAAGCTGCCTCAAGGGCACTTGCATGCCCTACGTAATCGTTTCAATATCATCATAGTAAGACTCTTCGTCTACAATGCCCTCACCCGTCAACGGCTTTTTGAGGTTCTGTGGTGCCAGATTGCCCTTCTCGTAGCTGAGCGGTGCGCACGGAGATGCCCCTTCGCAATGTTCCAAGGCGTTCGCTTCGCTGAGTCTATCCAGAAATTTGCCGACCGGCCCTTTCTTCTTCTTGGTCTCTTCAGACATGCAAATCATCTCCTCTGGTAAAGTGTACCCTTTGATCGGTGCATCAAACGTTAACGATTGACAGCGCCCGTTCAAATGCCTACACTGAATTCGCGAAACGCGCATTAGGAGGCAGAATGGAACCGATTTTTGTTACCGGTCATCTCAACCCGGACACCGACTCCATCGTATCGGCGATGGCATATGCCGCGCTGCAAAACGCGCTGGGCAACCGGCAATACATGGCGGCACGCATAGGGCCTGTTAATGATGAAACGCAAATGACACTGGACCGCTTCGGATTTGAAGCTCCCGTCGAAATCGCCAACGTCCGCACGCAGGTACGCGACCTGGAATACGATACGCCCCCGATATTGGGGTCAGGCCTTACCATATACAGCGCATGGAACGTGTTTGAAACGGATACTGCCCTTTCCGCTCTGCCGGTGGCGGATGACGCGGGCTTTTTGCAGGGCGTGGTCACGCGTGGCGACATCGCCGCGTATGACATGGACGCTTTCAAAAACCAGCGCATCCAGGATGTTCCGCTGTTTAACGTGCTGGCAGCGCTTGAAGGCAATGTGGTCAATACCCCAAGTACCCCGCAGGACACGCTAAGCGGAGACATCGTCATTGCCCTGCCCCGCACGGCGGAAGACAACTTCGGCATCACGCCCGGGTCCATCGCGTTTCTGGGCAACCAGCCCGACGCCTTCGGCAAAGCCCTGGAAGTGGGCGCAGCGTGCGTGATTTTGTGCCAAGCGGAATTTGCGACGGAAATGCGGGAGAAAGATCCGCGGCTGATGGCCATCTATACACCGCTGGACGCTTACCGCGCCGCGCGAATGCTGCATTTGTCACTGCCCATCAAGCGCATTTTGTCTGCTGCCAAGCTCATCACGTTCCGTCTGGACGACTACGTGGACGATGTGCGGCGCAAGGTACTTGAAAACCGCTTTCACTCTTTCCCTATTCTGGATCACCACGACAATGTGGTAGGCACGCTGTCGCGGTATCATCTTCTGAACCCGCGCCGCAAAAAGGTGGTGCTGGTGGACCACAACGAAATGGCACAGTCCGTCCCGGGGCTGGAGCAGGCTGAAATCATTGCGGTCATCGACCACCACCGTCTGGCGGACGTGCAGACGATGAACCCCGTGTATATGCGAAACGAGCCGGTTGGCTCCACCAATACCATTATCGGGACCATGTTTCAAGAAAAAGGCCTTGTGCCGCCGAAAAACCTGGCGGCGCTCATGGCAGCAGCCATCGTGTCAGACACCGTCATCTTCAAATCCCCCACCTGCACCCCGCAGGACGTTGCCATGGCGGAGCGGCTTGCACGGATTGGCGGAGTCAATTTGGAAGAGATCGGCAGCGCCATCTTTTCCGCCTCGTCTGAAGACAAATCACCCTCGGAGCTGCTGTTTTCCGATTATAAGGATTTCCACATTGCGGGCTACAATATCGGAATTGGCCAGGTGACAACGATGGATTCCGCACAGGTGTTGACCCGCCGCGACCAGCTGCTGCAATTGATGCGCGAGTCCTCCCGCGAAAACGGGCTGGACATGATGCTCCTGATGATCACCGATGTCCTCAAGGAAGGCACCGCGCTGATCTACATTGGAGACGGGAAGATCATCCGCCAGGCCTTCAACGTGGAAACGCATGACCATGAGGCGTTCCTGCCCGGCGTGGTGAGCCGCAAAAAACAGGTCGTTCCCGCGCTGTCCTTGCTGTGGGGCTAAGCAGCGTGCCTGCATAATAAAACAAGGAAAGTGCAACAATATGCTGTTTTTTTCTTGACTCCGCCGACACGTTTGAAGTATGATGCGCGCATCGGCTGCTTGGCTGAAATAGCGAAAGAAAGAGGAACGGTCATGAAAAAGTGTCTGACATTTATCCTATCCCTGTTGATGGTCCTCGCTGCATTTGGGGCGTACGCGCAGGAGGATACTTCCCTTCAGCAAATTCTGGACAAGGGCCAAATCGTGATGGGGCTGGACGCCAGTTTTCCGCCCATGGGCTTTGTTGATGCGGACACGGGCGAAATCGTCGGCTTTGATATTGACGTAGCCAGGGAAGCCGCCAAGCGGCTCAATGTGGAACTCCTCTGCCAGCCCATTTCCTGGGACACCAAAGAAATGGAACTCAATGCGTACAACATAGACTGCATATGGAACGGAATGACCATTACCCCGGAGAGATTGGAAAGCATGAGCATCTCCGTCCCATATTTGAGAAACGATCAGGTGCTGGTAGTGCGTGAAGCGGACGGCGTCACGCAAAAGGAAGAGCTCGCGGGCAAGAAACTCGGCCTTCAGGCAGGATCCAGCGCCAACGAAGCCCTGGATGCCGCGGAAGAATTCAAGGCTTCGCTCGATCAGGTCGTTCCGTTTGACGAAAACCTGACGGCGCTGATGGACCTGAACCAAGGCGGCGTAGACGCCGTGCTGGTCGACGTCATCGTAGCCAACTACTACAAAACCCTCAACGACTACCCCTTCATCGTGCTTTCCGAAACCTTGGCGCCCGAGGAATACGGCATCGGCTTCAGAAAGGGAGATGTCGCGCTGACGGAGAAGATCAACGCGCTTCTCTTTGAAATGAAGGAAGACGGCACACTGAAACTGATCAGCGAAAAGTGGTTCGGGACTGACATTACGGTGGTCGGCGAGAACGGCGAGCCGGCCAAGTAACGCATAATGCGCAAGGAGGGCGGCGATTTTCGCCGCCCTTTCGTTTCAGGAACGGGAGTATTGTGATGAAATATTTGAACAACCCTGCGCGCTTCGCGGTGCTGCTTGGGCAGATGTGGGAGGGGCTGAGCGTGACCCTTTCGCTTTTCTCACTGACGCTTTTTTTTTCGCTGCCGCTGGGACTGATCATAGCGCTGTGCAGGATGAGCAGATTTCGCGCGCTGCGCCTGCCCTCCCAGTTCTTCATCCTTGTCATGCGGGGCACGCCGCTGATCCTTCAGGTGTTTACCATCTACTTCTTCCTGCCGATGGTGTTTGGCAGCGTCTTTGATCGCCTGACGGCTGTAACCATTGCGTTTTCGATCAACTATGCGGCGTATTTTGCCGAAATCTACCGCGGCGGGATGGAGGCGATGCCGGGCGGCCAGCGGGAAGCGGCGCACGTGCTGGGGTTTACCCGCGCTCAGGCCTTCATGCGGGTTATCCTGCCCCAGGTCGTCAAGCGCGTTGTGCTGCCCGTCAGCAACGAAGTAATTACGCTGGTGAAAGACACAGCGCTGGTGACGGCAGTGGGCATGGTCGAATTGTACCGGGTGGCAAGAAACGCCGCCAGCACGGTAGGCACGCTGGAACCCTTGTTTATCGCCGGCGCATTTTACCTTGCACTCAACAGCCTGGTCAGTTTCCTGTTTAACCGGTTCAACCGATATTTCAGTTATTATCAGGGTTAGGAGAAGTGCATGCTGCTGGCTGAAAAACTGTATAAATCCTTCGCTGCCAACGGTGTATTGCGCGGCGTGTCCCTTGCGGTCAATAAGGGCGAGGCGGTGGCGGTGATCGGACCGTCCGGCTCAGGAAAGAGCACGCTGCTCAGGTGCCTGATCAACCTGGAAACGATCGATAAAGGCAAGATCGAAGTAGGGGGCGAAACACTGGTCGATATGGATGTGGGCGGCTACGCGCCGCGGGAGCAGGTGCGCCGCATTATCCTAAAAATGGGCTTTGTCTTCCAGAACTTCAACCTTTTCCCCCATTTTACGGCACTCAAAAATGTTACGGAAGCGCAGCAGCGCGTGCTGCACCGCAGCCGCGCCCAGGCGGAAGAGAGGGCCTTGGACGAACTTGAGAAGGTGGGCCTTAGAGAAAAGGCGGGTGAATATCCCTATATGCTCTCCGGCGGGCAGCAGCAGCGTATCGCTATTGCGCGGGCGCTGGCAATGGACCCGGAAATGCTGCTGTTTGACGAGCCGACCAGCGCGCTGGACCCGCTGCTAACGCAAGATGTGCTGAAAGTCATCAGACGCCTGGCGGAAGAGGACCGCACGATGCTTGTCGTCACCCATGAAATGGACTTTGCCAGGGAGGTGGCCGACCGCGTCGTGTTCATGAGCGATGGCGTTGCCGCTGCCCAGGGCAGCCCGGCGGATATCTTCGCTCTGCCTGAGGTCAGGGCCTTTTCGGCGAGATGAGCGCCCAAGGGCTCCGGGGATATGCAAAAGAAGCGGCGCGGATGATCTTTGCGCTCGTTTTGTCACGTTGAAGGAGGGAAAAATGGCAATTCAATGGAAATTGCATCTGGATGCAGTGATGCAAGGCGGCGCATCCTACGCAGACGTACGCTACTACCCGCGGGAGGAAAACAGCACATTTACCATGTGGAATGGCAACATGCGTTCTTTTGAGGAAAGAAGCGAAAGCGGCTTGGGAGTGCGCGTGCTGTATAAAGGAGCATGGGGCTTTGCAGCATCCTGCGACATGGGGAATATCGGCACTGCTTTCACGCGTGCACTGGACAACGCCAGGGCCGCTTCAAGTCGCATAGCACGCCCGGTCAGGCTTGCCGACAAAGATACACTGACGGGCCGCTTCAAGTCGCCCTATGAAAAGGATCCATTGGATGTTCCGCCGGGCGACCGCATTCAGTTCATGCGTGAGATGGACGCGAAGCTTGCCCGGCCGGGTGTCTCTCAGCGAGTAGTCACTCTTAATATGAGCCGTAAAACGATCGAGTATTACGACACTCAGGGCGCTCAAATCGTCAAGGAGATCCACGAGCTTTTCCCCCAAATGGAAGTAATGGGCGAAGACAAAGACGGGGAAATGCAGCAAAGAACGTGGCAGCCGCCCCGCATAGGCAGCACGCGCGGATGGGAAATTATGAAAAAGGACCTGTGGTCCAACCAAGCCGAACGCATCGTGCGGGAACTGCGCGAAACACTTGAGGCGCCGCTGTGCCCCAAGGGCTTGATGAGCGTCATCCTCTTGCCCGACATTATGTACCTCCAGGTGCACGAAACCATAGGCCACCCTCTGGAACTGGACCGTATACTGGGCTATGAGCTTTCCTACGCCGGCGGTTCCTTTGTGACGCTTGACGACTTTGGTAGCCTTCAGTACGGCAGCCGCAAACTCAATGTCCGTGCCGACGCGACGCTGGACAATTCGCCCGGCTCCTTCGGATACGATGACGACGGCGTACAAGCGCAAAACCGCGTGCTGATCAAGGACGGCACCCTGGTGGGCGCCATTACCTCGCGCCAGATGACAGTGGAAGCCAACGATCGGGCGGGGCGCACGATATTTGAGTCTTCGGGCGGAACGGCGCGCGCCACCTCGTTTTATCGCACGCCGCTGGAAAGGATGACAAACATTTCGGTGGATCCCGGAAACGACGGGACGCTGGACGATATCGTCTCCCGCACCCAAAGCGGTGTCATCTTAAGCGGTGAAAAGTCCTGGTCTATCGGATCCAACCGCGAACAGTTCCACTTCGCCACGCATATGGGCTGGCTGGTCAAGGATGGCGCCAGAAAAGGCGTTTTGCGCAACTGCGCCTATTCCGGACAAACGCTGGACTTCTACCGCAGCCTCGCCATGCTGGGAGACCTGAGCACCTGGGAAGTGCAGTTCGTGGACAATTGCGGCAAAGGCGCCCCCTCACAGGTGATGCAGCTGGGCCATGGCGTCCCCGTTTGCCGTTTTGACAACGTGAAGGTGGGATGATGATGGAAAGAAAACGAATGCTGGAAACGCTGGAGCATCTGCGCCTGTACGCGCTTGAAAAGCATGCACGCATGGAGCTTGTGATGCATCATGAGGACAGTCATTTTTTGCGCCTGGCCAACAGCGGTGTGTCGCTCAATACATTCGAGAGCCTGACCCGGCTTGACGTGACGGCGTATGGTACCAAGAACAAGGCATCAGCGGGTGTCATGGGCGACATTGGCGACCAAAAAGCCCTGGAAACGTGCGTGGACAAGGCGTTGGAGATGCTCTCGTTTGCGGGTGGACTGTCATACGAACCGACCCTTGAAGCTATAAAAAGCGATGTTGATACTTCGGGGGGCTATGACGCCGATCTGGCTGAGCTCAAAAGCGAAGACGTCCTTGACTACGTAAACCTTTCCGCACTCGGCCTGGAGTCGGAGGACGCCAAGCTCAGCGGCAATTTTTCCCACGGCGGGACCCTCGTGTGCTTTATGAATACGCTGTCGCCGCACCATGTATCCTGGGAAGCATCCGACGCGCAGGTCACGCTGGTCTTGTCCAGCCTCAAAAACAAGTGGGAGCTGAACGCGGAGCAATCGGCGGCAACCGTCAAGGAACTCGACCCTTACTCAATCAACAGTCGCCTTAAGCTGCTCAAAGGCCTGTACACGTCCCGCCCTGCCTCAAAGGTACCGCCGGGGGCGTACCGCGTGGTGTTCGGTCCCGCGGCGACCGCTGAGTATCTGGATTTCCTTACCTTCCTTGGCCTCTCAGGTGAAATGTACAAGCGCGGCTACTCTTTCAACCGCGAAAGCGACGTTGGCAAAATTAGGCTCAGCCGTATGGTAACGTTGCTGGAAAATCCGGGAGCCAAGGATTGCTTCCCCATGCCTTGGGATGCGTTCGGCCGCATGCGCCCAAAGCGCACCTGCTATGACAACGGTGTTTTCACGGGATTTCTGTGGAGCCAGTCTGCCGCGGACGAATTTGGCGCTGAGCCTTCCTTTACGGATGTGCCGCACTTAAGTTTCGTGTTGCAGGGCGGGACCGATAGTACCGGGAGCCTTGAAGAATTGATCGATCAGCCCCGCGACAGGGATATCCTTTATGTCCCCTACCTGCACTACACGGGACTTGTCAACCCTACTGAGGGACTGGTCACCGGCACGTCGCGCTTTGGGGCCCTGTGGCTAAAAAAGGACGGAAGCATTGCCATCCCATACAACGTTCGTTTCACAGAAAAAGTAGAAGACCTCTTGGGTAAAAAGCTCCTCTGGATGAGCCGGAAGACAGTTCCCTACAACACTTCGCAAAGCTATGACCGACGCGACCCGCAGGCAGTCGTGGTGCCTGCCCTTATGTGCTGCGATGACATCCAGGTGGAATTGAGCAACGACAGTTTTTGACGCCCCTCAGTTTATGCAGCGGTGATGCCTAAAGGCATCGCCGCTTTCTTGTTTTGTAACGGTTTTGGTCGATCTTTCTGCATACCAATGAATGTATATGCAAACATTTTATGCAGATTTTTCTTTGTGTTGCGCCGTTTACGTGATATACTGGTCAAGGATTCAAAGACGTACAAAACAGAAAACGGAGCAATTATGAATTTATCAGTATTTAGTGAGATCGCGCCGCTTAAGCGCGTCCTGGTGCATAAGCCCGGCCCGGAACTGGAGCAGCTGACCCCCGCGCATCTGGAGCGTATGCTGTTTGACGATATCCCCTTTTTGGCCGGCGCGCAAAGGGAGCATCATACCTTCGTACAAACGCTGAAAAACAGAGGTATTTCGGTAAAATACCTGGTGGATCTGATACAGGAGACCCTCCTTCAAAGCGACGTCATCAGAAAACAGTTCATTGATGATTTCATCACCATGTCCGGCCCCGCTGCCGTCCACTACCAAAAGCAGCTGACGGATCTGCTCAACGCCCAGGACGGGGTGCGCGCTTTGGTCAAGAGAACCATACGCGGCGTTACGGAGGAGGAACTGGATGTAAAGGCCGTCCATCCTCTGGTGACAGCCCTGCGCAAGGATGATCGTTTCATCCTGGAGCCCGTTCCGAACCTCTACTTTACCCGTGATCCCTTTGCGGTTATCGGTCACGGCGCGGCGCTCAGCCGCATGTACTCCGCATCGCGCCAGCGGGAGACCATCTTTGGCCGCTACATCTTAAGCTATCACAAGGACTATGCGGGCCGCGTACCCTTCTACTATACGCCTGATATGCCCTTTGCCATCGAAGGCGGGGATATCCTCTGCCTGGGAGAAGGTCTCTTGGCGATAGGCATTTCACAGCGGACCACCCCGGAAGCCATCGAGCAATTGTCAAAGACACTGTTTGCCAAGGAAGACAGCGGTATCGACCGCGTTTTGGCGATCGACATCCCCGCCATCCGCGCCTACATGCATTTGGACACGGTGTTTACGCAGGTGGATAAGGACGCGTTCACCATCCACCCGGCGATCCTCAGTTCCGTGCGCGCGTTCAGGGTCACGCCGGGCGCGGGAGGGAAAATCAACGTAAAGGCTCTCAGCGGCAAACTGGAAGATATCCTGGCGGAAGAAATGCGCCTTGACAAGGTGACGCTTATTCGCTGCGGGGGCAGCGATGCGATCGCGTCACAAAGAGAACAGTGGAACGACGGCAGCAACACACTGTGCATCGCCCCGGGGACAGTGGTGGTGTACGACCGCAACGCTGTTACCAATCAAATACTCCGCGACCATGGCCTTAACACAATCGAAGTGCCGGGAAGCGAACTGGCACGCGGCCGGGGTGGTCCCCGCTGCATGACCATGCCGCTATGGCGTGAAGAATAGGAGGATTGCCCCATGACGATTGATTTGCTGGGACGCTCGCTGCTGACACTGCGTGACTTTTCGCCCGATGAGATCCGATACTTGCTGGGTCTGGCGCTGCGGCTTAAAGACAAGAAGCGGGGAGGCATTACCGGCGACTTGCTGCGCGGGCGTAATATCGTGCTGCTGTTTGAAAAGACCTCCACCAGGACGCGGTGCGCCTTTGAAGTGGCTTGTTTTGATGAAGGTGGGTGTGCCACTTTTCTAAGCAACAGCCAGATGGGCAAGAAGGAATCTTTGGAAGATACGGCGCGGGTACTGGGACGGTTCTATGACGGCATCGAGTTTCGCGGGTTTCATCAGGAAACAGCGGAGGATCTGGCGCGCTATTCCGGCGTGCCCGTATGGAACGGGCTGACGGACCTCTACCACCCCACCCAGGCTCTGGCGGATGTAATGACGTTGATGGAGAATACGGACAAACCGCTCAACAAGCTCAAAATGGTCTACATGGGCGATGCCCGCAACAACGTAGCTAACAGCCTGATGATCATCTGCGCCAAACTGGGCATGCGGTACACCGCCATTTCGCCCAAGTCACTCGCTCCGGATGCAAATTTACTGCGTGATATGCAAGCCGTCGCCAAAGAAACGGGCGCGATCATCAGCATTTCGGATCAGCTTAAGGATGTAGACGGCGCGGACGCGGTGTATACCGATGTGTGGGTATCCATGGGCGAAGAAGACAAATATGAGGAGCGCATCCGCCTGCTGACACCCTACCGTATCACCCGGGAAGTGATGCAAAAGACGGGCAATGACAAAGCTATCTTCCTACACTGCCTGCCTTCGTTCCATGATCTCAAAACGCAGGTCGGGAAGGAAACGTTTGAAAAGTATGGTCTGACCGAGATGGAAGTAACGGATGATGTTTTCCGCGCCCCCGCCAGCAAGGTATTTGATCAGGCGGAAAACCGCCTGCACACCATCAAGGCTATCATGGTCGCCACCATCGGCAGACAGGAGGACCAATGAGAAACGTACGCGTCGCCCACTGGGGTTTTGGCGCCATGGGGGCCGGCATCGCGAAGGTGCTCTTGGGCAGGCCGGGCGTAGAGATCGTCGCCGCGTGCGATACGCGGGGCCATTTGATAGGCAAAAGCGTATTTGATTTGGCGGGCACGGCGCGCGGTGAGCGCGAAGACGTGTTCATCACCGACAGCGCTGAACAGATGCTGGGCACGCAACCCGACATCGTCGTTATCGCGACCGACTCCTTCGTGAAGGACGTCTTCAGTAAAGTCATGCTGGCCGCAGGGCACCGCGTCAACGTGATCACGATCGCCGAAGAAATGTTTTGGCCCCGGGCGCAAAGCCCGGCGCTGGCCGAACAGATGGATAAAGCCGCCCGGGAAAACGGCGTTACCGTCCTTGGCACCGGCATCAACCCCGGCATGATGATGGATCTGCTGGCGGTGTTCCTTTCGGGCTGCATGACTGAAGTAAATAAATTAACGTGCCGGCGCGTCAACAGCCTGTCCCCCTTTGGTGAGACGGTCATGGCGGAGCAGGGTATCGGCCTCACGCCTGAAGCATTTGAGGAACTTCTTGCAAGCGGCGAAATGGCGGGGCATGTGGGTTTCCGCGAATCCATCGGCATGATGGCGGAAGCGCTGTCCATAAAACTGGACACGATCGAAACGAGCATGGCGCCGATCGTGACCGACGTTTACCGCAAAAGCCCCCACGGGGAAGCGCCCGCCGGGCATGTGGCCGGCGTAGACATGCGCGCGGAAGGCCGCGCCGACGGACAAATCAAGATCGACATGCGCCATCCGCAGCAGATCGAGCCGCAGCTGGCGGGCGTGCAAACGGGCGACTACATTACGCTCAGGGGTCTGCCGCCCGTCAATATGGCGATCACCCCGGAGGTAGAGGGCGGCACCGGCACCATTGCCATGTGCGCCAATATGCTCCCCTTCGTGGTGGCTGCCGCGCCGGGCCTCAAAACCATGCTGGACATGCCCGTGCCGCGCTGTGTGACGGGCGATTACCGTCTGATCGCCTTTGGGGAGGTGTGATCATGGCACACAAGGGAGACTGGGTACGGGTGCACAGCGTCGTTTTGACAAAGGAGTTGCGTGCCCCGCAGGTGCCGGACGATACCGGAAAGGTGCCGCTCGAAATGTGGGTGAAGGGGCGGCTGACCTGTGACGCCGAGATCGGCGAACACGTCGAAGTCATCACGCGCACGGGCAGAACGGCCGAGGGCTGTCTTGTGGAGGTGAACCCGGGCTTTTCCCCTTCCTTTGGGGATTTTGTGCCGGAACTGCTGGAGATCGGCGATACGGTGCGCGCCATCGTCTTTGGGGAGGACAAGCCATGATGGATATGAGCTACGCCGCCGTCATGATGCG